>Ga0105239_10001066_pt1 | contig 38151 bp, 29 predicted proteins | sample KBSC44metaG_FD_92761 | JGI IMG/M metagenome (GOLD analysis project Ga0105239, IMG submission 92761) | Corn rhizosphere microbial communities from Kellogg Biological Station, Michigan, USA - KBS C4-4 metaG | ecosystem: Host-associated > Plants > Roots > Rhizosphere > Soil | place: Michigan, USA... | reverse complement strand
GAATTTTGCTGGATGGACCTCGCTGCCGTTCGACGCCGCTACTCCCACCAGAGTGTCAGCGTCGACGGTACACGCCGAGTGGTGAAATCCTCGTCCTCGTCGTCGGGAATGATCAGCTCTACCCCTCGCAACAATGGTGCCCGCCAGCATCTCCCGCTTGACAATCGTCCGCAGCCGCGTCAACACCACCCTGCCTTGCAGCATCTTGACATCCGACGATCGGCGTCCCCAAGCAGAAACTCGTCCTCGCCGATCAAGAAGCATCACCAAACGCCCTTGCAGCCACGAGTGCGTGTAAAGGTATCAACCGAGAAAAACTGAAACAGTGAAGGAATCGTTAGCCACAAACTCCTTTCTCGGGAGAAAAAAAACAAAGTCCATTGCACCACAGGAATGCCATGTGACTCGAGGCCAATGCGGCAAGCCATACCTGTCCTGGATATACCGGAAAGGGAACTGGAACACCCCAGCGACAAGTGTGAAACGGGAAGAAACAATCAACAAGAAGCAAAAATTCGACATACCTTCCCAATGCCAGTCCGTCATTACGCCCAGCCAATGCAACTTTCCACGCACAGTGTATTCAGGCTCGAGTTGATCGTTGAGGATATCGCCAGTATGACGACGCGTGAGCGAAGGCATAGACATCGGCATCGACCCTCCCACGTCACCATTGCCGAAAATATCCATATCATCCATCGATCTACCGCTGCTTGGCGAGTTGAATGTCAGGCGACGAGCTTTGGATGGCCGTGCACCAGCACCACCATGAACCTCGTCCGCAAAGGCGTGTCCCTCGATTTGACTATTATCATCTGGGGAACTGTCGCCCATGTCACCAAACCGGACAGATTGGCCCTTCCTCTTTGGCCCATTCGAATTCCTGATGACGGGGGGCACAAAATTACCACCTGGGACGCCTCTTGAGTTGTATCTTCTCAAAAGTCGATTGGCCTTCTCATTTTCAAACGCGTCTCGCCGACTCCAGACCTCCTGAACTACGTTCCAACCAGAGGTCACATTGCCAATTTTCAGTCGGCTCATCATGGCATCCCATCGAGTCATGACCCAATTCCTGTCCTCTGGGTTGGTGATTTCACAGCTGGCGGCGAAAAGTGGAAAAATTTGCACGATTGTGGTACGTGAACTCAGAGGGACACTCGCCAACGTGACGAGGACCTTCTTCGCAAGCGTCGAAGGCGGGTCACTCGGTATCTCAGGAACGGCTTGGTGCAGGTACAGCAGCATCGCATACCGATATGCGTCAGCTGTCTGAATGGAGTGCTGGACCTCCGAGGAAGGGTCCTCGGGCCTCTCGAATAAAACGGCGCTCGGCACCTGCCATCGCTGAAGCTGCTCTTTGAGCTCCATTGCTTGGCTAACGATGTTCAAGCTGTTGGTCTCCACCTTGCGGACTCTTTGGATGAGATTGGCCACCCGACCGATTAGAGGGAAGAGGGTGGTGGCACAGCCCATGAGCGGATCTACCTCCGCCTGTTGTTCTCCAAGGGGTGCGTTGACCGTGCTGAGAATCTCCTCAAAATTCAGCTCGACGCTTTCCTCAAGGCTGGTCAGACGAGCGATCACGTCCATGTACACAAAGGTGTTACAAAGGAACTTCAGCCTCGATGCGTCTTGAGTGGTCATCTGTCCCGTCTGCATATCTCGTCGATGCTTGACGACGGCATTGTTCACCATGATCTTTGCACCGCGCAGGTGTTGAACGCCCGTGGAGACGTGAGAGTCCCAGCCTTCGGAGAAAGCAAGCGCCAGAGAGGTGGCGAGTGCAGTGTCCAGACGCATATTCTGGATTTCGACGGCCAGTCGTTTGATCGATTTGGTCATGTGTGCCATGCCCAGAAGCTGAAGATTAGGGATGTCTACAGCTCCATGAAAAGCAGTCATCGAGCTGATGGCATGGTACAAGGCTTGTGATTCACGAGCAAGCGGCCATATGAGTGTTCTCCATGGATTCTCCGTGGGACCATCCTTTACCGACAAGATGCCGCAAGTGTTTCTGTCGAAGCGTAGCATAAGCATCTCTGGCGATGAGGCATCTAGAGTTGGCTGAGCGAGCATTGTAAGTCCGCTGGATCTGGATGAGGCAGTAGACGCATCACTCGGCGTCGGGCTCGCGCTACGCAGATTCCATGATGGATTGTTGGGATCAACAGGAGGACCAACGCTGGGCATCATGGTGGAATGATCAGGGAAAGCCTCTGTTCGCATGATCTCCTCATCGAAGTCTTGTCCTAATTCCAGATCACCCATGCCGATTTCATATGCGGATGGCTGGTATGGTAATGGGGACAGTGGGGGTCGAATTTCGGAGGGATCAGGTGGCTGATTCATATCGGTGCCGGGGAGCAGAAGGTCTAGCAATTGAGGGGAGCCAGAGCCAGAGCCAAACGACCGGGCACTGTTATCTCCGGGGGCTGCGGCGTTTGAAAATAGGTGGAAAGGATTGACAGTATCATCTAAGGACAGAGTAGGAGAGTTGTCATTAGTGTCAAAGGTGGGCATGAAGTCTTGGTCGGGTGGAAGATCAAGCGGGGGCGAGAAACGTCTTGGACCTGGACCTGGACCTGGCCCTTTGAAATTGGCCTTGTGATCGGGGCTTGTGGAGGAAGCGGAGGCATGGCCGGGATCCTGAAAGGCTTGAGCGGCGTCTGCAAATGCAGAATGGAGGCCAGGCGACCACGAGTTGGGCGGATGACAATTGGACGGACTGGTGTCATTATTTGGTTGTTGCGGGTTGGAGGTGGGAGCGGAACCAGCACCAGCACCAGCACCAGCACCGACATTCTTGACATTGGCAATATCTCGAGGCTGAGAGGCGGAGGAAATATTATCGGCAGCAAATGAATTGGAGCGAACGGTCTTCTTCTTGGCAGCAGGTTTAGGATTGAAAGTTGTTTCTTCAAAAGACCTCCACTTGTAGTCTTTCTTGTAGCCTTCACAGACGACGCTCCTCTTCTGACATTGAACACAAGATGGCTTGGTCTCGTCACACTTTAATCGCTTCTTCTTGCACGTCATACACCCTGTAAAGTGAAAAAGTTGTCAGTCGTCGGAGTGACAGCCATCATATCATGGCTCCACACCCAGGCTTCAGACTTAGGTTGGTTGCACATGGATCGATAAGGGATATATCATAGCACATACCATTTCGGCTCTTACTCTGCTTGGGTTTTACCACAGCACCATCTTGAACTTTATTGGCAGGCTTTGCAGCGGCAGTAGCACCAGCAGCGGACTTTTGCTTGGGAACAGCGGGCTTCTTGGGTGGAACAGGCACGGCGGGTGTGATGGTAGGAGACTTCTTCAAGAAGACGGACGGCGAAGGAATGTGGACCTCCATACGATGTCGACCAGAGAGGCCCACAGGGTATGGACGCAGTCGCCCTTGAGTTCTGAAAAGAACGAGGGAGACAGTGAGTGTGGGTGTATGAAAGAGTGGTGGTGGTGGTTGTTGTTGTTGGAGGGGTAAGGGCAAACGATCGAAATTGGCGCCGGTCCCCGGTCGAGTTTAGGAAAAAGGTAATAAGATGTGCACGCCTGGGGCGATGTTGGAGGATATAGTATAGTAACGGTTTAAGAAGACGTAACACCAGGTTTGTGGACACGATTGAGGTTAAACAGATTCCAGAAGAGAAAGGTCGAAGTTGAACTTGAACTCGAATCGAATAGAGCAGGTACAAGAAAAAGGTCAAGGGAAGGAAATCCACAAGAAATTGCGTAAGAGCAAGAAGGTAGGTGGCGAAAAGTTAGATAAAGGATGTGCGACGTAGGTATAGTTTGCTTGGACCCTGGGATGGAGGGCAGAAATCTCAAGCAAGTCATGCAGCAACAGAACCAGGAGGAGATCGGAGGAGGAGGGGCAGTAACTGGAAGAGGAGAAGCTGTGTTTACGGGAAAAAAAGTCAAAAGTGTAAATGCAGGCGTGAGGCAAGTGTGAAGCGAGGCGAATGTGTGCAAGGCAAGTGCTAAGGGACAGAAAGGGCTCCTCACTAGGCTTGTTGCAACCTCAACCAAAGGCCGGAAAGCCAATGGTAATTAAGAAACAATTGGCGGAAATGGCAATTGGCAATGTGATCCGAGTTGGGGGAATCGAAGTTGAATGAGGGACAACACAGAGCGAGCGGACGTCCAGATGTCCAGATGTTCAGATGTTCAGATATGCAGAAGGGCGGCGTATGTCAACTTGCTCACGTCGAACCCCTCCAGGTCGCCTCCAAGTGGGAGACTTTCGCGGGAAAATCCACCTACATATTAACCAAGTACTTACCTAGGGCGTTAGAGTTACGAGGAGATTCCTTGACTCAGGCTTGGAACCTGTCGCATTCTCAATTGACTTGTCTTGAACTACTCAGCAGGGCTCGTAGGCCAGGTCGAGGTCGGCGTGTAGTCCGACGCACCAGTCAGTTATATTCACCTAACTCTTTGCAGAGTAAATACCCAGTAGGGTCTGAGAGAGAGGGAGTGGTAATGGGGACGGATGCATCATAAAGAATAGGTGGTAAGGGTCCCCCGGGACGAGCACCTCTGAGGGAAGCGCCTTTGGCATGACGGTTCGTTATCTCTACCCAGGCTACAGGCATCGGGGGAGTCTGGGACAAGGGCCTGGGAGCTGGCCCAGGCCTAACTCAACCGAGTTTAGCTGCCAGCTTAGCCCTTGGAATAACTGGAGAGAGATAGGCGATAGCGCCCGAGGAGAAGCCAAAAGGAAGCAGAATCTGGGGAGGTTCTCGGATCTCCAGGAGAGCTCCACCTGAATCCACCACCAATAAGCACTTCCACAGAGGCAACTGCCAGGCCCAAGGGGCACCCAATACGGCCGGGGGGCCCTTGGCCCTTGACCCAACCCCACTACGCACCTCTGTTGGTCTGCTGACAACTGATAACGAGTTACATACTTAAGTCCCAACATCAAGCGAGTCCAACAACGAGAATAACCCATCCCATCCCACGGCTTCACCTCCTCAACAAGTAATGCATCCTTTCGTAGTCTAGTACTATACTATGTACACGAATCGCAATCCTACAAAAAAAAATTTTTATTGATCCTCAGGTACACCCGAGACCTCATTAGCTGGGTGCGAAATGGCCCCTAGGGGCCAGGGCCCTAGGCACTCCGTAAGTACCTCCTGGGTACCTCGCACTGCCACGCCGAGGGGCGCCTCGGGCCCATGCGCTGACAGCCCTCGGCCTCCAGCATGTCCCCCACTTATGCTTATCTATGCCCCCCACCAATAATTACATAGGTACCAGTACGTAGCCAACTCACTCAGTGCTCGTATACCAACTATCAACCTTCCAGAATCACATCCACTTGTCCTATGAGTGCCCCGTATTTCAATTTGCCTACTCGTACCTGTGCGACATCGCAGTGGAGCCCAATTGGGGTTTGTATTGACGCCTCTTTTGGAGAAGCCGATACTGTAGTCAATCTTTTTTTTTTGCCTGAGACCTGGTTTGACTTTTTCCACCCACTTCAAAACACCAGATGAACCCCGGTGCCATCAACAAGGTCGTCGATCGTTGTAAATGATCATCTGTTACTGCCAGCGGCTGGCTTGCCCTTCAAAACTCTCGTTCAAGACAGGCCTCTCCTCTCCTCTCCTCTCCCCTCCTCGACGACGACGGGTACTCGCGCCGCAAGTGCAACGACATCCCCTGGACGAGACAAATAAGCACAGCGCACCACCGAGGGTGCCTAGCTGCATGACCGCACGATATGGCTGGGACACCTTTGACATCAACGTCTGATTCAAGAATCTTCATTCGGACCAGAACTGCCACCTTGGACTGACACCCAAGTCTCTGAATTGACCGTATCATCCATCATCTTTCCCACTGCAATGTCGCAGACAGCCGTGTTATTTCCGCCCTGACTCATTGCTTCTTCTCCATGCACCGCGCCGAAAACGATCCAGGTCAGCAAGGTAGCCAGCTTGCATCCCTCCTGACAGGCGACGAGGACATCCTACATCCTCCTAGCATCAGGTAAGTCCTACATCATTCAAGTTTCCTGAGCTGGTTTGGACGTCACACGCGACCAAATCGACGAACCCCAAAATCCGCGAAAGGAAATGAGCTAGAAGATGCGGAAACGAGCTAGAAGAGATTTTCATCCCTTCCAATAAAAGGCTCGTCTCCACTCAAACTAACTATTAGTCAAGTGACAATTCACATCCAAGGGCCGGGTTCCAAGTTTGACAGCGTCCCTAATTAACTAATACGATAACATAGTTCTGTGTCAGGACCAGGGGAAACCGCCAAAAATGGGAATAGGAATGGGAATGGGAATTCGCCGGACCACTTAGTCATTTTACGTGATAAAACATAATACATACTGGGAGGTATTTACCATACTCCGTACAAGGGGTACCCAACCACGTAAGAAAGTAATACAGACTCTCTCCATCCTATCCGTTTCCGTCCGCAAATGTGGGCCTTATCAGGTGGCCACGGCCTCCAGGCAACGTCTAGAGCATGTCACTAGAACAACAACCTACTCGTAGAAAGAAAGACGGGGAAAAAACACACGACACGACCAGAGAACTCAGAAGTTGGAGAGCACACTGGAGGAAAGGAGTAAATTCGATCAATCAAATGCTCTTCGCAGGGGATGACTGACTGCCTGCCCATCTCAACCCCCCCTCCCATCTTCTCTGGCGACTTAATTAATAGCCTCACAGTTGTCCGAGAAAAAAAAAAAGAATCCAAGTCCAAGTCCACGCCACAGGTTTTCCTTCAAGGCTCAGCCACCAACATGCTCGGCGCGTATAGATCAAGCTTGAACTCGTCCAGTGCTGTTCCTCGTTATTTTGTCCCGCATGCAGTTGCCCGTTCTGTGTCTAGGAAGGAAAGGCTCACTCACTCACTCACTCACTCACTCACTCACTGCTCAGGCTTGCGGTGGAACACTGGAACACTGGAAACATTTGGCATGCATGCCTGGTGATACAGAAACGGAACCGCCAGCCGCTGGGCCCAGGGGATATCAACTGCCTGCCTGGTTACTTACCAGGCCGTCGAAATGTATTGTGTCCCCATGCCATCCATGCCAGTGAACCTCGTGCATGGACCAGTCAGTGCCAGTCCTACATACCTAGCGCCGCAAACGACCGACCATGGGACGCGTGACATTTCAGGCGGACACCGCACTGGACCGTCAAAGAACCAAACTGGTTACTTACTCCTGGGTAGCCAAGTCCTCCAGATGTCTGTCTACGCTCCAGGCTTGTGGCTGTGGCTTTTGCAGAATGGGATTGGCAATTGCTAAAGAATTCCAAATGAGCAACAGTGTTCTTTTCCCTTTCAAAGACTGACTGAGGAGGTTTTTTGGGTTCATCATGTCATAAATCAGGTAGGTGCCTATCTACCCCAGGTTGGCAGGTATCGCCCACTCTACATTACCGTAGACTTGCTGATGGCTTGAAGCTTCCCACCGTCAAGGGAGCCTCGCCTGGAACATTGAGGCTGGGAGCCAGACTGTCGTGTTCCAAGTTCCAAGTTCCAACCCGGCACACCGCAAATAGATCTTGTGGACTCTACCGACTTTTCCTTTTTCAACTCTATTTTAACGAACGGGATCGTTCATTCATCCGTAACCATGTCACTGAGGTCCACCTTCCCAACACTCCACAGTTCCCTCTCGTCATCCTGTTCGTCGGAGCTGAGACCTAGTCCTCCCTGGCCGCCTTCTGCTTCTCTTCTCTCGCGAGCCTGCCCACCTAATCTCAGAGCCACTCTCTTGAAATAGTCGCTCATTGGCCGCTGTTGACCCATAGGTAGTCCTTTACCAGGCCCGGCCATGTATTTATCCCATATCGCCGATTCTTCATCCACAACTCCAAAAAGTTCCAAGAATGCTGCTTCTGCTGCCAACTTGACCGGGATCACCGGGTCACGCACAGAGGAGAACACTGGTGGAACCAAGAATGAGAGGAACTCCCGTACTTCCTCTCCGTGATGGCGTGCCACGGTTCGTATCACAACCAACGCCAACCTGCGTGAGTCAATATCTCCGCCTGGAGCAACCACGTTGGATAGTGCCTCAAAAAGCGGCTGTACTGCCTCGCTGTCAGAGACCACCCCCTCGGACAAAAGATACTTGCCTGCGCCTAGCACCGAATTTTGCTGCACAAAGATGTTCTTGCCGGCCATGCCCGCTGAAAGCACTTGCTGAGTCTCCTCAGAGTAATCTTCCACAAGCGTGGATGCGCTTTCTAACAAAATGGAGTTGAGTCCGAGGATTGATGCACTGGTTGAGGGCTGCACAAGCACTCGACCCTTGATCAGAGCCGATGCCTTCTCCTTCGGGAGGACTTTGATCATGGCACCGAGGAGACGTGCATTGGTCACCATCATGTTGTCATCTATTGCATCTGGTTGAACGTCCATAAGGCCGAGAATCGACTCTCTCGATGTATCGCTCATATTGCCACCGACCTTGCTGACAACCTCCTGCAATGCTTTCAACATCGCATTGCGCACTCCAGAGTCTGGCGTCTTGGACCCTGTCACCAGCTCTGCGATGAGCGGATCAACTCGGGGGGTTAGTGTGATCAACGTGCTTAACGCCTTAGTGGCACGTGTCCGCAGAAGGTCACTAGTTGGATCTGCAATCGACTTGGTGAAAGTTCTCTGCAGCTGGGGCAAGAATGGTCTCAGGAAGGTCGGGATTTTTTCGAGTAACTGATTCAGTGTCGCTAGAATAGCGCATTTGACATCCATTGACCTCTCACCTACCACTCGAATCAGTGGGCCAGTAATCTGTGTAACAAATGGCTTCAGAGCATCGGGGCCGCTTCGGTCGATAATATCAGAAATACCGATGGCTGATTGCACTCTTTGTTCTGCGGTACCGTTCATGAGCCCTTGGAGGAAAATCTGGAGAACAGGAAGAATACCCTTTGGAAGAGTAAATCCTGGGAGTATAGAGCCCGCTGTTCCCGCCTGTTGTAGCACTTGACGGGTTGAAGCGACAAGAGTTTCCATCTCTTCTTTGCGTAGGTGGCTCTGGAGTTGGCTCAACGCAGCCCACGCGGCCTTGACCACATCTTGATCTCGATCTCCAAATGAAATAAGAAGGACACGAATAAGATCTTGATTGTAACGAGAATAATCCACTGAAGACGTCGCGAAAAACTTTGCAAGATGGTTTGCGGCCACTGCTCGCCTTCTGTGGTCATCGTTCTTGATCATGGCGAGCATTACACTCATGGCAGTGTTCAAACCATCAAATTCATCCACCGATGACAAAACTGCATCAAAGGCTAGATCCAACTCTTCCAGGAGCTCCTCATCTTTGCACTTGACAATGTTATCTGCAAGACTGTTGAGAATTGTTGGTAGTCGCCTAGTCATGCTAGAGCTGCCGACCTTGGCCAACGAGGCGAGTGCTCGAGCATTGAAGGCTGTGATGGGGTTGGTCAGGAGTGTTGGGATCAAATTTGGTAGGATGACATTTGCTCTCGTTGCTTCGGTCAGCAATGTCAACAAAGCAGATAAAGCATTTTCCGCGTCTGCCTCGCTTCGAAGGAGATTGAGGAGATGTGGCAGAACTTGGTCGACGGCGCGCTTGCCAAATGTCTGTTGTAAAGAGTCAAAAGACTCGGCCGCAGCCTCCCGAACCTCTGGGTCGGAGTCGGTCAGGGCCAATCGTACAATCGTAATCAATTTCTTTTCATGCTCTTCCAAGGATTCTGGCTGTGCAGCGTTGACAATTTCGCGCAAGGCAATGCAGATGCCCTGTCTCTTGTCCGGGTCGGTCGAAGTCTGTAGACCTTCCTCAAGCGAAGGCAGTAGCGAAGCGAAAACCCCTTCTCCAGCTTTTCGGATGACTTCTCCGAGGGCATTTGCTGCAATAACCTTATGCTCCATGTTTGAGGATGCAAGGCGCGCAATAATCATCTGACTGAGCGTTGGTACCAGCTCTCGTAAGGTTCTCGGGGTTGCAACCAGCGCTTTCCAAACAGCAATTGCAGCAGCGCGGACCATTCCAGAAGTATCACAACGGCAGATGTACAGAGAAGAAAGGACCTTGTTTCTACGGTCCTCACCCAGAACTTCAAGGAGTGACTGGCCAGCTTGAGCTGCAGATCCACCCTCGTCTTCTGCCTCAGCCTGAGCGCTGACACCTGTTAGATTGAATAGAAGATCTCCAACAAGTTCCACGGAGCTCAGACGAATGCGATAGCTGTCGTCGGCCAATCCTCGCTGCAATTCTGGGAGTAACAAATCAATTGCTTTCGTGGCGAAATTCTTGACAAGTAGTCTACCTGCTCTGAGAGCAGTCTCACGAATGGCTTCCACGTCATCAGCGAGACCACTGAGAATGGACGGAATAATCTGTGAGAGATAATTGGCGAAGCCATTACCAAAACAAGCTGGCAAGAAAATGAAGAGGGTCATAAATCCCTCTCGGACGGTGGGTCTTGAGCTTGCAACATTCTGCAGAATCGTGGGCAATGTCTCCTCTAGTCGTGCAGTACCAAGACCAGCAAGCACCTCACTCAGAGCTTGTGCAGAGCCAAGACGATCTCCGGCGCCAGTATCTGTACGAAGTGAAGACATGAGGCTCGGAATGAGGTCCGGAAAGGCATCTTCACCGAGTTTTTCGACCAGACTACCCAATGCCTTGGAGCCTGTAGCGCGGGTTGCTGGAACAGGGTCAACAGATGCAAGGCGCAAGCCAGTGACCAAGATAGGCAAATGCGTTACAATATCCCTCTTCTCTGTAAGATGAGCTAGGCTGCCGATGATCTGAGCTGCTTTCCTTTTCGTGGCCGATCGGTCACTGAGGCCTCTTTCTAAGATTCTGACCACCAAAGCTAAGGATGGAGCATCTAGATAGTGTATGAATGAGACTTTGATAAGTCCATCTAGAGCTTCTTCTGTATATCTTGTAGGGTCACTCAGAGCCTTCAGCAATATATCGACGAGGCTCTTGACTTCTGGGTTCGTGATAACTTCTCCGAATCTTTTCAGACTGCTATTTGCTGCTGAGCGTACCTCCTTATGACTGTCAGTCAACACGGAAGTAAGAGGTGGAATGATATCGGGTAGACTCGTGGCAAGCTGTTGAGGGTCTAAGTAAGCCATAGCACCAAGAAGGTCACAGGCTCCTTTCTTGCTTCTCCATTGCGTTTCATCCAGGCCTTCGAGTAGCTGGGGAAGCACGCGATTGACACCGAAGGAACTAAGGCTCGCAAAACAGGTCTTCGCGGTGTCTAAGCAAGCCTCACGAACCGAGGCTGTAGGATCACCGAATAATGCAAGTAATTGTGGCAGCACTTCGATCATATAGGGTTCAAACAACCGACCAAGGAGGAGAGACATCAGTTCGTATGCCATCAACGCTCCTTGTCGCTGCTCAGCACTTTTCTTGTTTTCAGTTGCAACCCTGAGTGCTGACATGATCCGGAGTTGGCGTAGAATGGAAACCCCTTTGCCCTTGACGATACCAGCTAGTCCATACGCTGCCCCACGGCGCTCCGCATACTTTTTGGACTCAAGAAGCTGCTGTAACAATGAAGTAACGTACGTCGCGGCTTCTAGACTTTGTGGCCGTACCAATGGAGGCAAACAGTTTGCGACTGCATACTGCACAGACTCGGAAGGTGTGCTGAGTGTCTCAAGCAACTTACTGATGACATTCTGAGTTCGCAGGTCTCCATCTGGAAGATGTCGTGCAACAGATCCATAGAGAACGATGACAGCTTCGTTTACCCAGTCTGCCTCCTGTGTTGCCTTATCTGGCCCTTGCAAGACCTTTTCGAAGAGACTCATAAAGGGCTCTAGCTGCTCCTTGCCACGATTGGCAACAGTTACGGTGCCCGCATCGACCATTTGTTCTCTTACCACTGTCTGGCGATCAGATAATGGACCCTCCGAAACCAAAAAGGTCATGAAAGGCATCAGTGACGCGGTGCTCAACACTGATGATAGCTCTTTGAATGCCAAAGCTATCCCACTTCGCTTCTCCCACCGATCAACCAATTGACCCTTTTGTACGATTCCAAATTTATTGCGCTTTGGTACGAGTGGTTGTGCCTCAGAACGGTAAGAGTCCTGCAGTTGTGCAACTATTCCATCCGTCTTTGAACCGACCTGGATAAGTGCTTGTGCAAGTGCCTTGGATGCCGCCACTCGGGTCGACTGAGCCGAGGAATAGAGAAAGTCTGGGATACTGTCAATCATTTCCTCGGTGACTGTAAAGTCATGTTCTTGCCAGATCGCCAGTGCCAGCTCAGCGTTTTCGTCCTCCTCATCTTGACAAGCAATCCAGATGTGTACCGAGTAATCGATATCCGAAAGATCTATTTCCGAATTTATTGCTTGGAGGACAGCTGAACGTGTGGAGGTCTCAGGCAGAGTTGTCGCGGCAAGAAGAATATCACGTTCCTTCGGGGTTAGGTTGTCTGAAATTGATCGACTAAAATCGAGCAAGCACTCTTTCACGATACGATAGTGTTGATTGTACTTTCGCATGGCCTTGATGAGATGCTGAAGGATATCTGCTCTTGGAAGGGATTGATCTGCGCCGGACCCCACCTGAAATGATAAGAACTCAAGAGCAAGGAGAACTTGCGCATCAGCGTCGTCATCCGCAACGTCGCCGACCCTTCCACTTTCGAGAACTGAAAATATGAGAGGCAGAGCATATGCTGTCGTTGCCGTGTCAAAAGGCCGTTGTTCAGCAGCAAACCTGAGCCTATATAGAACTCGAGTGCCTAGCTCCGCAAGGGGTTCGCTCGAAAGGTGTTCCGGCACGCTGGCATTACGCAAGGACCTTAGAGTAGCTATTCCAATGAATGGACGCATTGTGCCTAGACGATCGGAGATTTGTGTAGCGCAAGCAATATAGGCCGAGAAGAGCTCATCGTCAACAATAAGGGACGCACCGACCTCAAGCGCATTCATAAGGGAAGTAATTGCCGGTGTCATCCACATCCTCGCGTCAGTAGGCGGACCATTGGCTAATCCTTGGATGAATCCAGCGCCTCGTCTGAGATTACGAGATATCAATCGGAGCTTTTGTCTCAATTCCTTCTCATAAGCGAGCTGGGCGTCTACCTTGGCCTGCTGGTCAGCAGTCAGTTTCTTCTGCGGTGCGCCCTTTTTCTTAGATAACTGGGCACGTATTTCTTCCTCCCATTTGAGAACATCGTAGTCTTTCTGGTTTTTGTTATCGAGAGTACCATTCGACTGCTGGCCGAGGACATCAACTACGACACTACCTTCTGGGGCCCGGGCGATCAATGCTTCTGTGGGGCCAATCCCATCAAGCTGGGATGATTCGAGGTCTTTCAAGAATTGAGTAATTAATGATGGTGTAAAAGAGTCTGGAGACACGAATGACAACGTAGCAGCTGCATTGCATGCAGCTGTTTCAAATTTGTTGAGCGGTGCAAGTTTATCGTGTTCGAAATGAGAGATAAGTTCTGAGAGGAAGGCTTCATGGTATGTTGCTGCCAAATTGCCTGGGTCAACGCCCGTTGCCAGACAAGTAGTGATCCAGTCAGCATTGGCGATCAACTCAGGTCGCAGAAGGGCAACTGTAGCAATAGACTGCTGCTCCAGAGCACCTGTGGGCACCTGTTGGTTGACAGATGCCCATCTCTCTTTCGAAGGGGTAATGCATTTCACCGCAAGCAACAAACGTTGGTCAGCCAGTGGCTCCGAGTAGCTCGTTGTACCGGAAAGGTCTTGCGCACGGGTATGGAGAAAGTCCCATATCCCCAGAACGATGCTCGTTCCTACAGCAGCAGGGTTCTTCAAGTAAGCAAGTGAGAGCGCTGCACTTGTCTCTCTGCGAACTTCCGAATCCACTTCTGGCGTCATGAAGAGATGCAGAAGTGCTCTTGCCCATGCCGCTTTCGAGTCATCGGGCGCATCATCGAGCTCCGGAGCCACGGTTACCAACGCAAGAAGTGCCCAATGGGCATCTTCCGAGATCGTGAGCCGATTATAGACTTTCGGGTTAACCAAGATCGATATCTTGGGAGTAACCACGAGAAGCTGTTGCCTTAACTGTTCGTAGGATTTTGATTTGAAATCATCGTGCTGTAGAATTGGCGAGTCAAGAAGGCCCGGAAGACCGAATGCTGCTGCAACCGAACCATTCTGAGTTGCAGGAAGAGGGTTGGAGGCGAACTCATCATGAATATCCTTCAACGCTCGTAAAGCCGCCTTGATAAAATCTCTTGAGGAATCCTGTGATGGTGCATGGTTAAGCTCCTTCAGGACACTAGCAATACATAAGAGCCAGAGCTTTCGAAAAATCGGCCGTTTGTCCATGCAGCCTTTCAGAAGGAGTTCCGAGAGAGGCTTATCAATACCTGAAGCTGAGATGAGAATTGTCAAATGAGGTGCCAAGGCAAGTAATTCTTTCCTCAGCGCCCCTTCGTTTGATTCCTTTGCGGCCGCAGGAACCAGCGCCTGGGCAATAATTGTAGATGTCTTAGGGTCCGGAGACACGGCTCTCAGAACATCGGAAAGCACACCACGGAGATCAAAGCTCGCAGTCTTGGATGACTTCAACGTCGATGCTAATTCAGAGGCAATTTTTTGGACATTTGAGGGATCTCCACCTCTGCCGATTAATGCCAACAAGGCTTTTCCAGCGCCATCGCGAATCGTTGCATTTGTCGAGTTGAGTGCTGACAGAAGGGGCTTCAGGAGCTTCGACAAGACTAGACCCGATGTATCGATGCTAAGAGGGAGACAAGAGGCCAGCTCGACAAGAGGGCCTTGAAGTACCGCCTCCGGAGACCTCAAAATAGCCTTCTCGATGGCCGGTACCACAATGTCAGCAAGATCCTGGGTGCGTGCATATTCCGAAAAGAAATCTTCTAGGCCATGGGACTCGTGATGGGGAACTGGAGTCTTTGAGCCTATGATGGCTTTGACATAGAAATCCAATACTTGTCTCTTTATAGATTCCAGCTGTTCCTTTCTTTCAGGGATTCGTGTGCTGACACCGGCGACAATACCCAGGTAGGGCGCATAACTGGAGGCAGCATCTGAGGCACCCGAAATCGCCTTTACGGTCAGGTCCAACCCTTTAGCTCCCACCGATGGGTTTTTGAATGCATCGCGAAGACCTCTCCTAGCAATGACAAGGGCAGAATGCTGGACTCCACCGCGGACGTTTTCATCCTCACATTTATCGATCAGGCGAGCTGCGGCGAGTGAAACATTGGGGAAGGTGGCATCGAAGAAGTTTGGGTTGCGTGAGCTTTCTTGCTGAACGATACAAGCCCATTCAAGGAGCACAAAGGCGCTGCCAGCAGCTATAACAGCCTTCTGGCTCTCCTGGACTAAAAATTTGGTAAATGCAGGAAAGACAGTTGGAGCCAGCGCGGGGGCATTCAAATAGGCTCGAAGGCATGACTGAACTGCTCGGCGTGACTTCCGGTCTGCATAACGAGGATAGGTGGCAAGAACATTAGGGAGGAGTTTCAATGCAGTCTGGAGCTCAGGTTCATCTGTTGTCAAGTGTCAGTATCTGAAGACGTCGTGATGGCACGAGTCATACCAGAGCCTTGGAGGGTATGGAGCAGTTTTCGCAAGGCCTCGATGCGGATGTTGGTGGAACTGCTCTTAAGTCTGATAATTTGGCTGTCCAAGGTTTCGGGAGAACCTGGCTCTGCACTGTCCCCCATGTTCCATATATGGATCGGCTCCTTGTTGATAATTCCCCAGGGTTTGGTGTGGTATTGTATGACCACGGATAGCCTTCTATCAAAATTCTAGGTCGTGGACTCAATTTTGGAGAAATCGCGGGGAACAACTGATCGCGCTTGGCAACATTTCAACATCGTGTCCTCACGTGCTGGACCTTCGACATCACATGACATCACGTGCTGGAGGGATGAGCACGTTGTAGTGGTGCTTAGTGAGGACTAGAGCGGGAACCATTTTGTAGAACAATATTGATATCAATGAATAGATCACATTTAGGCAATTGAGTAGGAGATGCACTTTGAGGTTTGTAGGATATCAATTTCACGAGGTACGGTGTTGGAACCAGAGCGAAGGACGATTCTATCGATCCGAGCTTGATCTTGCTTGTACTACTAAAGAGATCTCCTCGCTATATCGGATATATCCAAACAAGAGCATTTCGACATGGTTTCCCTTGACAAGTTGAACCACCTGCTGGAATTTAAGGTTGGTAGGCGAGTTTTGTTCCATTCCAGAGCCTCGCTGTGGTTGTCGGATGACAGAGGTACTGGTGGGAATCCCATCCAAAGGGTCTAAGCAGAAGAGGCAGGATATCTCTTCTACCGACTGGCAGAATCTCATTATATCGCCAACACGCTTGTTTGCCTGATCTTGTCATCCTCCTTCTCCTGCTTTTGTTTTGCTTACCATAAATTGGCTAGGTCGAGGAGTATAATAGTACGGAGCAATAGAATCTGAGTGACGGCAAATGCTCGGAAAGAGCCGGGCGATATTGATGGTTTGGCTCATGCTCTTCCAGGGTTAGCCGCAGCACCTAAACCTCGGCTTTTTCACATGAACAGATGCGAAGGATGCCTGGGTAGGGTCCGGTAACATGCCCTTTCGGACAAGTTGCGAGCACCAAGGACAAGGACTAGAACTTGACCATTGATCAATGGCCCACACAAGGATCAGACACTGCTGGTAAACAATTGATCAAATAACCAGTCTTCACTCTGAGTAGAGTAGAGGAAATCGGTCGCAACAGCCGGTAGCTAGATCCTATGCAACAACATTCTTCCATACGATGTCATTGTGAGTCTGATGGGCTGGCCGGAGGAAAGGAGAGTGGGAATGGATAAGATGATAGCCGTTCGAGATGGGCTTCCGTGCACCTTTGACAGCTACTGACAGAGGAGAGAGGCGTTGACTACCCCACAGCCGAGCCAGCAATCGCCATGGATCGAGGGTGGATGATGCACACAAGCTGATCTTTATCCTCGTCCCCGTCCCCACCATCCTGGCCCTTTACCGCGAAAACCGACCATCGGAAGCCAGCCACCTCCCGTGCCATTGGCTGAAGAGCTCGTTGAACCTGAGAACTCCGCCGGCTTTGGGACCGTAATTGATGCATGTGCGTTGATAGGCCCAGAGCGTGGAATCGCCGCCCTCATCACGTTCTGACGTATCACTATATCAACTACCTCGGTGCCCTGTCTTGACTGGGAGAACTCACTTTTCATCACCTTCTCTATACTATTCTTTCTGCTAGTAATCTGAGATACATATCGTCAAAATGGCTACCATCGAGACAATCAACGAAGGCGTCGCTATTAATGGCGCCGTCAAGGAATCCTTCCGCAAGATCCTTACTCCCGAAGCTACGGCTTTCCTCGCCCTCCTCCACAGAACCTTCAACAGCACAAGGAAAGCTCTTCTGCAAAGACGAGTAATCCGTCAGCAGGAGATTGACAGGGGCCATTTTCCAGATTTCCTCCCTGAGACCAAGCACATTCGTGAAAATGACGCCTGGAGAGGTGCTCCGCCAGCGCCTGGGCTTGTCGACCGACGTATTGAGATCACCGGCCCAACGGATCGCAAGATGGTCGTCAATGCCCTCAACAGCAATGTCTGGACTTACATGGCGGACTTTGAAGGTAGCAAACCTTAATGTATCTGCCCTGAACGCACCCGCTAACCCTTGCACTCCAGACGCACAAGCTCCCACATGGGACGCCCAGGTTTCCGGTCAAGTCAACCTGTATGATGCCATTCGCAGACAGGTAGACTTCAAGCAAGGCGAGAAAGAATACAAACTTCGCACCGACCGTGTCCTCCCGACATTGATCGCCCGTGCCCGTGGTTGGCATTTGGAAGAGAAGCATTTCACCGTCGATGGTGAGCCCATCTCCGGCTCGCTCTTTGACTTTGGCCTATACTTTTTCCACAATGCCTTTGAGCTTGTCAAGCGAGGGGCTGGCCCTTATTTCTATCTCCCAAAGATGGAATCCCATCTCGAGGCCAGGCTGTGGAATGACGTCTTCAACCTGTCCCAGGATTACATTGGCATGGCCCGCGGCACCATCCGAGGAACCGTACTGATTGAAACCATCACCGCCGCCTTCGAGATGGATGAGATCATCTATGAATTGCGGGATCACTCCTCCGGCCTCAACTGTGGACGATGGGATTATATCTTCTCCGTGATTAAGAAGTTCCGTCAACATCCTGGCTTCGTCCTTCCAGATCGATCCGCCGTCACCATGACCAGTCCATTCATGGACGCTTATGTTCGTCTCCTGATCAAGACTTGCCATCGCCGAGGCGTACACGCCATGGGAGGCATGGCCGCTCAGATCCCGATCAAGGACAACCCAGAAGCCAACGACAAGGCCATGGAGAACGTCCGACAAGATAAACTCCGCGAGGTCCGAGCCGGTCATGACGGAACTTGGGTCGCCCACCCTGCCCTTGCACCAATTGCCGCCGAGGTCTTCAACAAATACATGCCCACACCCAACCAACTTTACATCCGCCGCGAGGAGGTCAACGTGACTGCCAACGATCTTCTCAACATGAATGTACCTGGAACCGTTACCGAAGATGGCATCCGCAAGAATCTCAACATCGGACTCGGATACATGGAGGGCTGGCTCCGTGGCGTCGGCTGTGTTCCCATTAACTACTTGATGGAGGATGCTGCGACGGCTGAGGTTTCACGATCACAATTATGGCAATGGGTCAAGCACGGCGTCAAGACAGCCGAGGGCCATACGGTGAACAAGGCATACGCTTTGCGATTGTTGAAGGAACAAGCCGACGAGCTTTCCGCAAAAGCACCAAAGGGGAACAAGTACCACACCGCTGCAAGATACTTCGAAGGACAGGTGACGGGTGAGGATTACGCGGACTTCTTGACCAGGTATGTACCCCAAACACGTCTTCTTCTCTTCCATTGATTCATGTTCGCTAACAAGCAACTATAGCCTGCTTTACAACGAGATCACAACAGTGGGGTCATCACAGCCTGTTGCCAAGTTGTAGACGAGTACCACTATTGTTGCGGAGTGGTCCCAGCAAAAAGTTTAATGCGAGTCGGCTCAGACAAGGTCATGGAGTAGTAGGTGAATGTCCTCACGACTCGATATCTTTTGTATACAACCAGCCCGGGAAATGGATCGTGCGGCATTGCTTTTGAGTAGTATGCTAGCGAAAATGAATAGTATTGTCATTCATAATTTTATGCTCCGCACTCGTGCAGCTTAAAGTACGGAGTACCTGTGAAGCCGTGAACACAGTACACACTACGTAGCTGGCTTTACGTAACCGCCTATTCATGGTAACTCGGTAGCCGTGAAACAGTATTTGCGACATTGATCAGATGGGCTTTCACGCGAAAACGCGAACGAGCACCTAGGAGGGCGGGGGAATATATCCACGAGTGTGACCTGTCGAGTTTGAGGCAACATCTACGATTACAGCATGAAGCAAACGCCGGCACCATTGTTGTTTGATCTGCCACAGGCGAGCCACGAGCCAAGCCGCACAAGGTCTTAGCACCGATGAATTGGACGAGTTGATAGGATGTACGTACATGATTCTCCATACCAAGCACTCCATACACACTCGTAGATAATATGAATAATCGATAGAACGGGAAGACCAGACTCGACAAGTGGTTAGTGGTTTCAGGACGTCGACCCAGATGGCCAAAGCCAACCTCGTCGGGTTCTCGACGCTCTTTGCACTGCCCCATTGTCGAGAATACGAGAATTCCATGTCTCTCCCCGTAACGCAGACCTAGAGAGGATAATTTAAGAACAAGCTAATGCAGAACATGTGTGAGGTTGACCACAATTGAACAGGATGGGGAATTTTTGTCTGGGAAATTCAGTTTGAGTTTGTGGCTTTCGAGTTGGTCGGTGTTGAGGCGCTCTATCCTTTCCACCTTTGATACAAATCCCCGATGCAGGGATGTTTGCTAATTAGCGTGAAGTAAGCATCAATCATGATTCATGGAAACCTAGTGACGAGGTCTCCTCTACGCAGATCAACTGGGAGTGCAACTACATGGAGAATCTTGAACTACCTCTGTAGACTTCACGCCCACGGACTGGGTCTTGCGCAATCTCCCAGGCGAGGAAGGGTCGTCTCCCGAGTCTCGAGGCTAAGAATGCGAAGGGTAGATGTACTTACCTATTCACTGCCCAGGTACCTCCGTGTATATTCTTTTCAAGCTTCTATAAAACCATCTGTGTAACCAGAGCGCACTTGAATGGTCGACGCCGGACCTCGCCCTCGAAGAAGGCTTAATGCGGGTCAGGCCGCCCGACTTGCGTTACTTAGTGACGCCCCACGAGACGAGTCACCACCTGGGGCCTCGGGCGGTGGGCTACAGTCTACCAGTAACGGTTCAGTGCTGGAGGCTTAACTAACTTTGCGCCTAGACTCAGGATCGGTCCCTCTGACACCGTGGACTTTGGTGCCCTAAGGATTCCTTTTGGGGCCATCAACTCCAACGCTGACTCGCCTGTGAACATGGTTTGTAAGTACTCCTCCTACGGAGTGCTCCGTACCTCATTCATGGAGAGTCAGAGAATGTGCAAAAGCCATCCTTCCAAACCCCCCCAACGTTGCCCACCAGTGACCACACAGCGCCCGTGCGTCCTCTGGACGAAGTTACGATGTCTTCAGTTCGGAGGACTCCAGACGTCGTATGTAGCCAGTATCAGACTGCACAAGTTCTCTCAAGATAACTTTCTTACCATTTCCTGTTTTGTATGGCTCTCCGCAGCTTCGCTTCCCGCCCGAGCGGCGACTCCATCCGCTCCATCAGGGACGCAGTACCAGTAGCGAGTCGACGCCTCCTCATCCTCCTCCTCCTCCTCCTACCACTACTGCGTATCGCCACTACTGCGTATCGAAGCCACCGCCACTCATTGCCTGGTAGGGTAGCCACCTGGCACCAAGTGATCAAACCATGCAGGTCCCAGGAACACCCGCTGCACCTTTACTGCGGCCCCCTCTCTACCCCCGCTCTGTTGGCCAACGTCCATCGCAACCCTTCACTCCACAAAGGTACAGATACGAATGGAAGCTAACTGTTCAACGGGTTAGGACTCTCTCTGGCAGGCCGATGATCTTCCTTGGAAGCACCGAAGACGACGAGATCGGTTGTCAGCTTGTAACAACGGGGACAGGGGTCTGAGCCTACCACTCTGGAGTATCATGCACCTCGACTGCTTCAAGGTGGGACATGCTCACCTGCCACAACCACCACCAGCCGAGCGCATCCACATGTGCCAGTGTCAGAGCAGTCCTTATCGGGACATCCAAGAGAGGTCGAAGGCCATGGACTTGTCTCATTCAGGACTTCGTCTGTCGCTTTGAGTCTCAACTTACCTTCCTCCCCTTCGCTTCTTTCCTGCCTTCTTACCCATTCACCAGAACCGCCATTGACGGGGTAGATCGAGTTCTCGTGCAGCCGTCACCTGGCCGTCACACTGTTTGACAAGGCTATTTCTCGCCTTTTGCTTGCTTCCCCCCAGGCCGTGCCCAAAGCAATGACTCGAGTACTCATACTTGTCAAATCATGATACACTAACCCAGCTGGACAAAGTTTAACGGAAGCTTTCAACCGATTTTCTGTTATGTACTGCCGAGAATAGTTCCCCCGTTTCGGGTTAACTATTGACAAGAGGCTGTGTGGCTGTCGGAGTCTGGCGTTCAGAGTGTCAAGAGTAAAAAAATATCAACCATGGTTGATACTCTGCGCCGTGAGTCTTCTCCAGTCCGGATTTTCCAGCAATGGCGATATTGACCCCCCTCGCAGCCTCCCCAGAGATCATTGCCTCCTGGCCAACCCCCAACTATATCAACCCAGAGACCAGAGGGCCAGCATTGATCTATGTCTGCATCATATTCAGCGTCGTCGGCTGCATTCTTTGCGCTGCCAGAATCTACTCCCGCCTCTTCATCACCAGGGCGCCGGGAGTGGACGACGCCCTGATCGTCTGCAGCCTCCTTGCCAGTGTCGCCCTCTCGGTCATGGTCATTATTGGCAATAAGATATATTTCAGCGGACGTCATGTCTGGGATATACCCATCTCCACCTTCCCTGGCCATCGCCTCAATGTTTGGATCGCCATGTGGTTTTTTATTACCGCCTCCACCTTTGTCAAAATCAGTGTTTTACTCTTCTATCGGAGACTCAGTGTCAAGTTCAGCAAACTCTTCCTCATTGCCACATGGGTGGGAATTGTCTACAACATCGTCTACATGCTCGCCTTCTTCATGACGCTGCTGCTTATTTGCGACCCTGTTTATGCCTACTGGCAAAGCTTCGACCCCATCTGGGCATCGACGCATAAATTTCGATGCAACACAGAGGGCCTATCTCTGCCCGCTTCGGCTGGCCTAAGTGTCCTCGGAGACCTGTATAGCACCCTACTACCGGTCTTCCTGATTTATCATCTCGACATCCCACACAGGCAGAAGTTTGCTCTCTATGCATTGTTTGCTCTGGGTTTCCTGGCAGTCGCTGCTGGTACCGTCAGAACTGTTCTTTTGTATCGATTATTGAATTCCGACTTTGATTTCACCTGGATTCTTTGGGAAACTTGGATTTGGGGAGTTGTCGAGCTGTACGTTGCCATCTGGGCAGCTTGCGCACCTGCTCTCAAGCCCTTCTTTCAGAAATATTTTGTACAATCCATTGGAAGTATCGCCAGAGGCAAAGATGATGGTGTTTGGTTCCCATCACATGGCGGATTGAGGGGTAAAGTACTGAGTGTCGACTCCACAAATTTGCATGACAGTGTTGTCATGGGAAACATTGCAAACATTGGAGTGGCTCACAGTGGGACTGATGAGGAATTACGACAAAGAGGTTTCTTGAAGGACATTGGAAATCAAGAGACTAGAAACTTTCAAATGAGGAAAAGTGCCGACGGCAAGATGGTGCCAATGCAGATTTACAAGGCAACGCAGAACGAACCACCGGTAGCCATGCCTTCCAATGAGCTTACCCGACCTCATAACTCAGCAAGCAGCTACCAGTGGACAGAAGATTGGCCTATGCCCCCAAGCAAAACCGCGTCACCTACCAGCCGACCTGAGTCCAAGGCTCGAGGTTCACAGCAGACCATTCACGTTGGCCTACAGCTCGATCCCGGGATGGAGCCATTCAATATTCCACGGAGTTCTCAGACCAGTGTGGCAATGGGGAAACGGAAGATTGGGCAGAATTCAACATATTCGTACGAATGTGGCTCTCGATTAAACCCACGATCATTCGAGGATATGCACGATGGGCTTGCATCCGGTTCCCGGCTTGAATCACCTAGTGATTCAGATGAAGGCTCTGTCTATCCTGCAGACGAGAAGCCACCTTGGAACACTATCAGGACAGCGAGCAGCATTGTGAAATCAGAAAGAAGTACCAGCGACGAGACTCTACACCTTCCCCGCATGGGAAGTCGAGACTTTGACCCAGAGAAGAGAAGTGCTGTCAGACTTGGAGTTCCAGATGGCTATGCGATATGATGAGACGACGAGGCGGGCTGCACAGTGCTAGGAATTTTATGATGTTAAAATCTTAGAAGATTAAAACTTAAACCATGTTGGAATGCGGGACGGCACTGCGTGATATTTAGTTCTTAGCATACTATATGTGATGGTGGAAAAAGCATGTACAGTACGGATGGTGACGTGCAATATTAGTGCTTGAGGTATGGACATATTAGCAAACGAATATCACGAAATGAGCTCTCTAAATGGTACTCCGTGCTTTGGCTAATTAATATGAGTAACGATCGGCCTGAGTGCTTAGAGTATGGCTTGAGGGGCCTGGAGGATGAACGCCTCTTTGGGTGCCACTCAGGCTTTGTCGCTTTAACTGAACCATACCGAAGCTATCCGTCCGTCCTAAAGAAAGCTCTCATCTGGAGGAACCCCCATTCCCCCCACTCTATCTTCCACCCCCGTACATCTTGGAAGACACAGGCACACCACCTAGCAAAGACACGGCTTGTGGGCCGATTATTTAACCCCAGATGCATTTTTGGGTCATGAACCTTCTCCAAAGAATGGGGAGGAGGACCGACGGACGACAGACTTGACAATGGGTCCCGTACAATGCCATCATTTGATGATCCTTACCTGGACGGTAGGAAGCCCGTTGGTTCTAACTAACCAAGTAGTCATATTTCTTCGAGTCGATTTCTACGATATTTTGTGGATTCTAGAACTCGCTCTGAGTATTCATCCTCTTCAATACACATTATTGCCGTTCGCTGTACATGGGAAAGGGTATCCCAACGCTAAACCTCAGCTTCATCGTGCCAGCACAAGAAGGCCCACACATTCAATATGAAGATCCTCATCACAGGTGCTGGAGGGTTTCTAGGCCAGTTCCTGGCACGGGAACTACTCTCAAACCCTGAGCATCACGTTGTCTTGACAGATATCGTCGACGTTCCTGTCCCCAAGGGATCTAAGAACCCTCAAAACGCCACTACTATTAAAGCAGATCTTCTGAAAGATCAGAGTGTGATCACCCCTGATCTTGATGCCGTCTACCTCTTCCATGGCATCATGTCTGCGGGTTCGGAAGCGAACTACGACCTTGGAATCAGCGTCAACTTGGAAAGCACGAGAATCATCCTCGAGAAACTAAGACACACGAAACCGGGAATCAGGGTCATCTACTCGTCAAGTCAAGCCGTCTACGGCCAGCCTCTCCCATCAGTGGTCTCTGAAGCCACGCTACCCACGCCAGAAGGGTCGTACGGCTCGGCCAAACTAATGATCGAAATCCTCGTGAACGATATGACAAGACGCGGAATGATCGATGGTATTGTCCTTCGCTTCCCCACCATCTCAGTCAGACCAGGGAAGCCCGCACCAGCCGCCAGTGCGTTCATCTCAGGCATCATTCGAGAACCACTGGCAGGAATCGAAGCCAAGGTCCCGATCAAGGACCGCAGCTTTCCCTCGAACGTCTGCTCGCCCAAAGTCTTGATTGGCAATCTTGTGCACGCCCTGACACTACCGTCGGACTCGCTGCCCAAGCATAAACGGGTGGTCAACGCGCCCGGCCTGACTGTCACGATTCAGGAGATGCTCGATGCATTGGCGAAAGTTGGCGGGGAAGATAAATTGAAATACGTCAAGGAGGAGCATGATGAAGCACTGGTGAGGATCCTCAAGTCATGGGCCTACAATTTTGATAATTCGCTGGGATTGAGTCTTGGATTCAAGGCCCCCGAGAGCTTCGAGGCCGCGGTGAGAGAATACGTTGAATTCATAGACCAAGAGAAGACGTGGTAGTAAATGTTGGCGAGGAAAAGGCGAGGAAGAGAAAAGCCACGCAATGGAGAAATGAGTTGGCTGCTGGCTTGGATACGTTGTGCTCGACAGTCGCCCTATTTAATATGTAGAGAATGCTCTGTATAGTCTGATCATATATATGGGTCTTCCTCAGGAATGAATGCTACCATCAGCAGTAATAAATAGTATACCACTAGGTCTTGATGCGAGGCTGACGGTCACCAAGCCTCCGTCCGTTTCGCTACTACAAGCGTTTCCCCTCTGAGAAGCATTTGCCAGCTTCCATGGAGTGTCAATGGAGTGATCATCCAGCCTGGTGTCAATTTGGCGACGACGCGAGCAAGAAGCATCGGCATCTCGACCGACATGACCGATGGAATAACACTCCTGGCCTCTCGTTTCAAAAAGAGCCGTACCGGTTAAATTCTAAAAAGGCGCAACCCACAAGACTCCCCCCACCTGGTTGCCACCAACTAGTTCTTTTGTCTTCCTCTCCCGGACTCGGTATCCCGTATTATCCCACATCATCAATCGTCAAAAAGGAAGGACCTCATTGACTGGTGGAGTGGTGCTCACGATCCCGTCGACCCCTCCCCTCACCATGGCTCGGTTGCTTCTCCGACGAACTAACTGACTACATCATCGGGACCACCGCTGCCACTATTACGAGCACGACTCATGAGAGGCGCCGCGCTCTTTGGCGATGAATGGGAAGTCCCTCTTTCCACTCACATTATCCAACATGGAAGTCGCCGTGCATTACCGACCGGCCTTTGATTGAGTGGGACATGCGGTTGGTTTGTCTGTTTCTTAGCCCGCTCTCAATTGAGCCAGATACGAGTCAGGTATTAAGGTACAAGTGAATTTTTGGGTACGTGGAGTTATTCTGCTTCGTTTGACTCTCTTTTGCATTCCATCTCTGCATATTTCCTCTATAATTCAAGCTGCTCTGGATGTACCGCAGCTGCATATTTACACGGCGAGAAACGTTGTCCTTGTGATAAATACCATCTTCCAACCTTGACCACCCTTCCTACGGACTCGCACCCCCCCTCCCCCTCACCACGCACCACTCATAGACCAAGATGCCACCCTCATCCCTCTCACAGAATATCTCGGTGCGGATCCTCAAAGCCGCCGAGGAAGGGCGCTACGGCGTGCCGGGCGTAGTCTGCTACAACCTGGAGGCGATCATCGCCTGCCGGAAGGCGGCCGAGGCGAAGAACTCGCCGTGCCAAATTCTCCTCTTCCCGTGGGCGCAGGAGTACGCGTACGACAACCTGGTGAACCTGGCGGCCGACGTGTGCCGGAGCGCGAAGGTCCCCATGTCGCTGCACCTGGACCACGCGCAGAGCGCGGACGCGATCAAGAAGGCGGCGCTGACCGGCAAGTTCGACTCCATCATGGTCGACATGAGCCACTACGAGAAAGAGGAGAACCTGGCGCGGACAACGGAGCTGGTCAAGTTCTGCCACGACCTGGGCATCGCGACCGAGGCCGAGCCCGGCCGCATCAACGGCGGCGAGGCCGGCGTGCAGGACACGGGCGACTTGGAGGGCATCCTCACCACCCCGGAGGAGGCCCTGCAGTTCATCAACACGGGCATCGACTTCCTGGCGCCCGCCATCGGCAACGTGCACGGGCCCTACAACGGCGTCGAGAACATCAAGCTGGACTTCCCGCGCCTGAAGGGGATCCGTGACGCGAGTCTCGGCAAAGTCACCCTGGTCATGCACGGCACGAACGAGTTCACCGCCGACATCTTCAAGCAGTGCGTCGACGCCGGCATGACCCGCCTCAATGTCAACCAGATTGTATTGTGGAAGTACGAAAAGTATGCTCAGGAGAAGGCCGGCAGGACCCCGCTCACTGAGTTCATGGAGGAGGGTACCGCGCTGATTCAGGAGCGCATCGAGTGGATGATGGATGCTGTTGGCAGTACGGGACGTGCGGTTGATGTCAAGATATAGATACACATGGATAGAGGAGCATATAAACATATTCTTTTTTCACAATTAAAAAAAATGGGGTTGCCTGCTTGATGCAGAGAAATTCCAACGATCTCTAAATCATCCTCGAACGAGTGGCATTCATTCATTGGTATGGACCTCTAATTAAGAGAGATCCAGTTAGCAGCACGCTAGGATCCATGCATTTCATTTCGACGCCCGTTCAAGCAAAATCACACTTGGTCCCATCCAGTATCCAAATGCTCCCGCCAGCGGCCGTGACATAAACTCAATACTCGAGATCGAGGCTTCATGGAACCAGACTTGGTGCTTGTAACAGCGCTGAGGGAATCGGTGTTTGGTCTGCATGATTGCATGTGTCCAGATGCCGAGGGAAGCTGCCCATGCCTTTCCAAATTTACTTCGTCTCACTGGCTATGCTCTCTTTGATCGCTTCCTGCGTGGCCTTTTTGACTCGTTCATCTTCCTCCGTCGTGGCGGCTTTCTTGCTGGCCTCTTCAGTAGCACTTGTGCTGGTTGTAGCAGGGGCCTCGTCATCCTTGAGAGTGATAGGCTTGGCATCTTTCTCCTCATCACTGTCACCCAGACTGAATGGGTCATTGTCCGCCACGGGGCTAGGATCCACAGTAGAGAGAGGTTGCCATTTACTTGATTTTCCTCCCGCAGATGGTGCCGTCGCGGTTGTTACAGAAGAGGGCTTCGAATTGGCCGATGAGTACATATCCTGAATTTCCTCTGGTGGTCCATCTTGAAAGGATACCTTGCGGTTGCCACCAGGGGAAGGACGGCGCTCGGGCCCAGTAGCACCTGAGCGGAAGAGGTTGGGATTTGCTAGCGGCCGGCTGGATGTGCGTGGTGGTGCTTCTCCATCTCGAAGTTCGAGCCTCGAGAAATCGTCGCCTATGAGCTGCGGATCGGCATCGTAACGTTGCATATCTGCAGACCGTCGCATATCGGCACTGCGACGGTTAGGGTAGCCACCTGAAGCTGGATAGTTTCCCCCGCCTTGTTGACCAGGACGAGGTGGTTGTGGCGGACGGTTCGCTGGATCATCGTCATCGTCACCATCGAAGTTCTTCTTGAATGCACTAATCCAACTGTTTACAGTCTTTTGTGTCTCCTGGAAGCCCTTGCGAATGTTATCGCGAATTTCAGGAAGGTCATCTACAGTTGGTGTTAGCGGGACTAGTTTCTGTGAGAGTATGAGGATGGGCTAAGGACTTACCATCTACAAAACTCCTCCATGGAACCTCATCGGGGTTGGGATTTGCACCTGGTCGGCCAGGTCTTGAGGCTGGAAGATGCTCATTAAATCTTCCTCCAGATCCCCTTCGCTGCTGTGACGCCGACCCGCCGTAATGCTCGGCAAGTTGTCTTGCGTATAGTTCATCGGCTTCCAACTGGCTCAGTTTTGTAGATGTAGGAGGTTGTTGTTGAGTTGGTCGGGGAGGTTTGGCTGGAGGTTCTGGTTCTCTTTGGGAATCTGGATCGCTCATGCCCAACAAGGCATTGAAGGCGGGTTCTACGCTGCCACCACTGGCGGTTAAGACGGCCTTGATGACGCTGATATCGATGGAAGGAAATGCTTCTCTCAGCGTGTTCTCAGCTTGCTCACGCGGGCTCAGTGGCTTGGAAGCAGGAGCATCATCTTTGGGAGGAGGTCGAGGGGTAGGGTCCATCTTTGCTGTTGATGGATTAGATGTAGTGCCGGTCTCTTGATCGCTGTCGAAGTCTAGTTCTCGGGCGGTAGTTGGCGACTCAGGAGGTTGATCGGCGGCCTTGAGTGGTGAGACGGGCGAGGGCTATTTCAGCGAACGTTAGCAGAGTTGTTGGGAAGAAGGAGGGATATCTATTACCGTGCGGTTGCGGGTGTCGGCCATGGTGGGAAGAGTGGTGATTGCGTAAGACCGTGTGAGGATAGAGGAGAGGACACAGATTGGGATTCCACTCGTGGTATACTAATGGAAGATTTAATTGCAGGCAGATCAATTGTTTGAGAACGACCCCAAATCTTGCAAGGTTGCTGGCCTCTGATAGCCCCGCCTTGGCTGACGAGCAAGGAGCGCCTGTGGCACCAAAGCACCTGCCAAACACAAACCTGTGGTGCCTGTGGCGTGTCGACAGTGGCGCCAAGTGGCAGTGCAATTACGGACGCTCATCACCATCTTCAGGCTTTCACGTGCTCCACCATCAGAACTTCCTCTCTATTCTTTCCACTGCCAGGGCCTCCCGTCCATTGACAGGACGCGTGGACCGGCCGTTGATCCTCGTTGACAGTCCAATTCGGGCGAATGATCATCTCTACTACGACTGTCGCCTGTTGAGATGGGGTGCCGACACGTATGATACAATGGCTGACTTTGACTTGTCCTTTATTCCCGCTCTGTACACTCCTTCAGCCTTGCTTCCTATTGCTCGGCACAAGAAGAGCCTTCTCTACACTATTGAGACTCATCCAGTCACAATCCTTATAGGTCAAACAGGTAGTGGGAAGACTACCCAGTTACCTCAATTCCTTCACCAAGCAGGATGGACGTCAGGAGGGAAATGCATTGCTGTCACTCAGGTGGGTAGGTTGACTTGGAATTTTGGGTCAGATTGTATTTGACGATTTCCTAGCCTAGGAGAGTCGCTGTTACTACGGTGGCTACTAGAGTTGCTGAAGAGATGAGATGTCAACTCGGTGATGATGTTGGATATTCCATCCGATTTGAGGACGTCACCTCGGCGAAAACGAGGATCAAATTTCTGACGGATGGAATGTTACTTCGGGAGGCACTGGTTGATCCGCTTTTTTCGAGGTACTCCGTCATCATGGTCGATGAAGCCCATGAGCGGTCTTTGAGTTCCGATATTCTGTTGGGACTTTTGAAAAAGATCAGACAGCGGCGCTCGGACTTGAGAATCATTGTCAGCAGTGCAACTCTCGAAGCAGAAAAATTTGCAGACTTCTTCCAAGTTGGTGACAACTCTGAGAGTCTGTGTAGAGTCGTCAGTATCGAAGGAAGAATTTACCCTGTCGATATTATGTACCTAGATCAGCCAACAGACGACTATGTCGAGAGGGCAGTGCAAACAGCTGTTACCATCCACCAGCAGGAAGGCCCCGGGGATATCTTAGTTTTCCTGACGGGGCGAGAGGAAATAGAGACAGCGATCGAAAAGCTGTCAGAGCTAACATCAAACCTTTCGTCCCAAGCCCAAGCGCTACAACCACTACCACTTTACGCGGGATTGAGTACAGAAGAACAAATGTATGTCTTCTCAGAGGCAGCGGAGAACACTCGAAAGGTCATCCTTAGCACCAACATTGCAGAAGCATCAGTCACAATATCTGGAGTTGTATATGTCATTGACTCTGGCTTCGTTAAGCTTCGAACTTTCAACCCAGCGACGAACATCGAAACACTCACGCCATTTCCCACCTCTAAAGCTTCCGCAATCCAGCGTGCTGGTCGAGCGGGTCGCACGCAGCCGGGGAAATGCTTCCGCATGTATACACAACAGGCCTACGGCGCTTTACAGGACACTACACTCCAGAGCTACAACGCTCAAACCTCGCCCCGATCGTGCTGCAGCTCAAAGCTCTGGGAATTGACAATGTAGTTCGCTTCGACTTTTTGTCACCGCCGCCATCCCAGCTGATGGTACGTGCCTTCGACCTTCTTTTCTCCCTCGGCGCTGTTGATGAATATGCCAAACTCACCACTCCTCTTGGAACCCGCATGGCGGAATTATCCATCCCTCCCATGATGGCGAAGTGCCTACTCGCTTCGTCAGAACCGAGGTTCAACTGCCAAAGCGAGATTCTCACCATTTCTGCCATGACATCGCTCCAAGGCAATGTCTGGTTTCACCATAGCGGCGAGAAAAAGGCGATGGAGTTATCACGCCGGAAGTTTGCAGCCGAAGAAGGTGACCACCTGACTCTGTTGAATGTGTACCAGTCGTTCATAACGAAGGGCAAAAGGGAGGCGAAATGGTGCCACGCCAACCACCTCAATTTCAAATCCATGACCCGTGCAGTTAGTATACGGAACCAACTACGCCGATATATCGAACGACTGGGGGTCAAAGTCGATGAGACATTGTCTTCATCATTATCCGACCCTCCATACCTCTCAACCAAGGGACCCGTTCCGCCTAGAGACAAGACTATCAATATCCTACAGTGCCTCACGACTGGCTTCTTTTCGCAAGCAGCGAAGATGCAACCAGACGGGAGCTTTAGATCGGTCTCAGGGGAGGTGACCATGTTTGCACATCCAACAAGCCTCATGTTCAACCGGAAGGCCCAGTATGTGATCTTCCACGAACTGCTAGAGACCAGTGATAAGGTATACATTAAAGACATCAGCAAGGTTGAGAAATCATGGTTGGTGGATTTCAGTGGTGGTTTTTACAATATTAAGAACTAGCCTATGTATAAACAATTCCCACCACCAGCCGGGCATTCCAAGTGTTGACAATTCTTCGAGCCCTATTCCCGGGCTACGGTATGATGTCGTGCAATCATATCTGAATAGTTTCGTAAGCTGACATTGCAAGTCGGTCAATCGTAGTCATAATTAGAGATGGACTCTCTTTGCGTAAAGCACAAAGCTTCCTCCTCTGTGGCAAGGCCTTTCTCCTTGCGCTTTCTCAATGGTTCCGGTCCCTCCTTACACACGTCACAAGCGAAGTAGCACTCTACAGTGCCACTGTTATCCCCAAAGTATCTGGCCACCAATTTATGCCGACACACTTCAGTATTTTCGCAAAAGTCGATGATGCTCTTCAGGGACTGCATACGAGATTCTGCCTTCGTCTTGTTCTTCTCCCTGTTCGCATCATTCCTGGCACGGAACTCGCATCGGTCTTTCTCCTCCCGCGTGTACAAGACGAGACTTGACGCGGCTTTGTTATCACGACCGGCTCTGCCAGACTCTTGAGTAAATGCCTCCATTCCTCGTGGGAGCCCGTAGTGGATCACGAAACGGGTGGTGGGGACATCAATGCCCATCCCAAAGGCCGTGGTCGCGCAGATAATATTGAAGGATGATCTTATCGTCTCGTCATTATCAAGGATCAAGGGAGGGGTTGTAGTTGCTAGTTGTAGAAAGGCCGTTTGGACTTTTGTTCTCACCTCCGCTTCAAGGCCAGCGTGGTATGCTTCTGCGCGGACGCCGACTGAGGTCAACTGCTTGGAAAGGGAGTCGGCAGTGGCACGCAATGGCACATATATGATGCCTGTGATCGGTCCCACAGAAGCCTTTGGATCTGTCTGACGGAGGTACTTGAGTCTCGCTAGTCGCCTCTGGTGCATGAATCTCAGCTTTGCCACAAGAAAAGGAAATATATCATCTTCTTGATTCGTGGGGTTTGATTCAGAGAAATACTGGACCTCGTAATGGATATTGGGGCGTGCCGTCGAGGTAGAGAAGGACTTGGTCTTGTCTTCATCTAACTTCAGATAGTGGAAGATGTCCTTTCGAACTTGCGGTGTCGCTGTTGCTGTCACGGCAACAATTGGAACGCTGGGAAAGTTCAAGGACGTCTTGAGCCAAGAAAGCTCTTTGTAAGTCGGCCGAAAGTCGTGACCCCATTCACTAATGCAGTGGGCTTCGTCGACAGCAATCCGCGCTAGCTGGCCTTGTGGGTGGATTTTGAGAATGAGTTTTCGGAAGTGGTCGGTTGCACAGAGCTCTGGTGTAACGTAGAGCATCTTCGTCTGCGGATGGCCGCAGAGAAGATCAGTCTCAATCCTAACCCTTTCGGTGAAGGGAGTTCTGCTGTTAATGCATTCCACTTTGACGCCCAGGGCTTGTCCGGCGTGGACCTGGTTTTCCATTAATGCCAATAATGGCGAGATGACCACAGTCACTCCTAGCGAGAGGACCGCCGGGAGTTGATAGCAGATCGATTTGCCAAAGGACGTTGCCGCACACAGGAAGACATCGTGGTCGTCAATAACGGCCCGGACGACCTCTTCCTGCAATGGGCGAAAGCCTTCCTTTCCGAAGACACGTCTGAGAGTGAATCTGAGATCGCTGGTACTGATGGTACGCTTTCTAGAAAGACCCGGCATCCCTCCAGATTTCAGACAACTCTGCTGGCCTGGGGGACAGATTCGTGGCCTAGGCGGATCCTGGTCACTTGCTCTCTGAGTAAGGCTTTAAAAGGATTTCTGCTGCCACCCAGTGGGTAGGCGGAGAGGACGCGTGGGACGCGTGTAATCTCGGCACGAGATTACCGCGAAAGCACGTGGATTGGCGGGGCGGGACCATAAATAACTTCGTACCGAGCATTTCTGGCGCAACCGCACACAATATGTATGTGCAAACAGGTCGCTCTTCAGAGCACCGAACTTTCATTCGTCTGGACGGAGTGAGCCACTGTTGCAGGGAATATGCGGTAACGCTTCGCTCTCAGAACGTCCCAGTGCATACGTCGCGCGAGACTAAGTGCGCTGTCCCAGGCCGACCCTTGAAGGAAGTCAAAGGCAGGAAAAAACATTCTTGCGATAATTGCATCCAAAGGGTATCCTAATTGGCTGTTAGTGCCCGGTTCGACGGCGAGATGTGGCCAGGCGTTGTGATAGAGCTCTTAGGTGGTTATGGTCTCGGTCTGGGGATCGCCGCTCCCGGGTTGCAGCGGCACCTCTGAAGTAGAAAAGGATCCTGCATCCTCTCGAATTTACCTAATTCACATCACAACCTTTGCACTTGGTTCCGCTGTCGACCTCCCAGCATCCCCAAACCCAGAGCCATGGCTTCCAGAAGACCTTCGGCCGTGGAGTACAGTGCTTCCATTCGTTAACGGACTCACCCTATTGCCGCTCAACTCCAGGAACAACAGAACTGGCTTTAGCGGAAGCTGAAGCTGACGAAAGTCGCGGCTCGATATCCCTTGTTATGCGATCCCTTGCTCTATGCGACATGTGATTTCGGCAGCTTGGGAGATGCCCTGTTTAGCTACAACTCCGGTACGAAAGTATGATGGCTACGAAGCTAATTACTAACCAGCATATGTGTAGATATCATGTCCGGCTTGCTTGTCAACCCTGTTTTTATCTCCAAGTTTTTCAAGGATTATGGAGGTGCCGCCGGGACTGCGACATCCATTGACCTATCCATTACCGGTATAGCAGTCTCATGCCTACAGCTATCTACTACCTTAGGCGCACTCATTACCGGAGGACTAGGAGACATCATTTGGAGAAAGAAGTATGTTCACGTCGTCGGTTTTATATACTTCCTCAGCGCCTTTTTCCAGATGTTTACTACCAGATTCGCAACGTTCATCGCCGGCCGCACTATTTAGGGCCTAGGGATCGGATCTCCTCTATGACCATTCCAATTATTTGGACCGAAATTGTTAAACCGCACTGAAAGAGACCAATAGTCAGCATTGAATACACATATCCTGTAGTCGGATATATCCTATCCTACTAGGTGGACTTTAGCTTTAACTTTCTACTTCCCGGTAAGATGTCCTGGTAAGGTCGGTTCGTTGTGTAGATCGGCCTGTCGTTTATTTTATTGAGCATGTCCTTCTTCCTCTAGGAAAACCCCCTTGATGGCTAGCAAGAACGGATTTATCTAAGAGAGTCTTTAGACACTTGTAGATTTATTTACTTGGTGCTATATATAAGCGGAGTAATCACAGCAGATTTGTATGGAAATCCAAGAGGCTATAATTATTAATTTACGAGGTAAACCTTGAGAAATCTAGTCAGTCAGTGGAACCCGTAAACTTGTGATCACCGATAATCTACTAATGTAAATCTATTAGGAAATGTTGACTCGCTACCGCAAGCATACTGTTTAGATGTTTGCCTGGCTCAATGGAATTAATATTATCTCATTTTAGTATTTACCTTCCAAGCACACTCGCCGATGCCGGGTTCGGTAATCGCAAATCGCCCCTTTACAAGGCGGCAAATGCTCTTCCTTACACCGCCGCAACTGTTGTTACATGGTATCTATTTCAGAGGACCAACCAGAGTGCGTAAAACGACTCCCAAGCAGCCAATCACAATCGCCCCTTCTAATTCCACTTTACCACCCCCCCTTTAACTAAGAAATTGAACACTGCTACGCTATGCTTCGTAGGATGAATCATTTACTAACCTGGAAAGCTCATGCCCATATGAGCTTATGCGGGCTTCGCTTCAGCCTCAGCCTCAGCCTCAGCGCACTGAGCTCTCGGGCTCTATGGACCCACCTACATTCGTGCTTCCGTCCGTCGACAACGAAGCGACCCCCTTCTCGTTCTCTCCCGCCTCGTCTGCAGGCTTTTTCTTGATGTTTTTCTTGACTGAAACCCACTCCATGGCGAGAGCGCCGAGGATCGAGATACAGGCGACGATGAGGCCTACGCGGAACACCTCCCTGACCGAGTCATTGTACGAGACACGGGCCTGCGGCCGCAGATTGTCTGGTACTAGCTTGAGGACGTTGGTCACACCTTCGCTGGAGATCTCGGCCGGTGTGATAGTCAGGATTTCTTTGAAGCGGCTGACGAGTTGGTTGTCGAGCACGTTTTGGCCGATGGAGGTGAAGATGGCGCCAGCGAGCTGCAGGCCGAAAAACATGAGCGTCGCGCCCATGGGGACCTCGTCGCGCTTCAACACCGTCTGAGCAGCCATGTTGGGCACCCGCGAACAGGCCCCAAAGCCAAAACCATAGACTATCTGGTAGCCGATCCACTGGCCCTCGGTGGCGTCGACGTTGAACGTGGTGATGAGCCCCGCGCCGACGGCAGTGATGGCAATTCCAATCAGCAGGAAGGGCGTGTAATAGCCAACATTGGTAATGCCCAGGCCGGCAAACATGGACCCAAGGACAAGTGAGAGCAGTGTGGGGAGGAGGTGGATACCGCTGTCGACGGCAGAGACGCCATCGATGGCCTGGAACCAAATGGGGAGGTAGTAGACTGCATTAAGCATTAGTGAAGAACTTCTCTCTGTTCCAACTGACGAGCCTACCAAAGACATTCAAGTGCGCGCCGAGGCAGACACTGACCAAGAAGCCGGACCAGATGAAGAATATACGCGGGGGCGTCGTCGCCTGCTCCGGTTTCCAGACTTGAATCAAGGCGAAGGCGATGAAAAGCAGGACAGCCAGAATTAGTAGGGCGATGATCCGGGCATTTCCCCACTAGCTTGCGTCAGCGCAATTGATCCAAGGAGGCTCCGAAAAGAAAACCTACACTGTATGTGGTTCCTCCCCATTGCAGGACGAGGCAGAGGCAAACAACAGCCGGAACCAAAACCACCAATCCATATGCGTTGAGCTGCACCAATTTATCTTTCAGTGGCATGTGAATGCTTGGGCGGTCCGGTACGTCGAGCAAGAACCAGATCATAACCATAACGACGGCACCGATTGGCAGGTTGATATAAAAGCACCAGCGCCAGGTGATATTTGTGGTGAAAGCGCCACCGATTAGAGGGCCAGCGACGGACGCGACGCCGAAGACAGCGCCGAAGAGGCCTTGGTAGGCTGGGCGTTTGTGGAGAGGAACGGCATACACGATGACGACGAGCTATTGAGTTGAGTCAGTTGATCAGACACTGATTTGAAGGAGCAAATTCAAACGAAAGACTTACACAACCAGCCTGCACACCGCCGAATCCCAGCCCAGCAATTGCTCGTCCAATAATAAACGCAATCGAGTTAGGAGCCGCGCCACAAAGAGCAGAGCCAACTTCAAAAAGGAGAACGGAAGCGAGGAAACCATATTTGATATTGAAATAGCTGTAGATCTTGCCAAACAGCAGCTGGAAGGAACAACTAGTCAATAGGTAGGCGGTGGCGTACCGGCCGATGTCATTGGCGGAATGGAATTCGTCAGTGATCTGGGGGATTGCGGTAGAGATGATGAGGCGGTCCTAGATTGCGTTGTTGTCAGCTTCGAATCATCTGTGGGGGAAGGGAGAAGACGTGAAAAGGGGAGGAGAGACACATAGCTGGACACAGTCCTTTATTAACTGCAGGATGTTGTGCCACACTAAAAATCAACCCGGAGGATCGGTTCGGCGCGTCATGATGAAACGCGACGATGATGCTCAGCTCAGTCCTTCTTCAGGTCGCCGCTGCTTGTCGTTTGTTTGCTCCTGTTATGTGTCTGCCCTTCACCTTGTTCCGGGGGGCGGGGTGGGGTCAAGCAAAGAGTGCATCGGAGGGTCGGGGGGTCAGGGTGGTCGTTGGGAGACTTGATTGGCCGGAGGGTTGCTGGGCCATATCATTGGCCGGTCCTTCGGACAGCCACCAAAGAATATCAAGCCTTTGGGCACATCTAAAAAACACTCGAAAGCGTCCTGTTTCTGTTGCCAGACGCTCTTTGTGTGTCGAAGACTCGAGCCTCGATTTTTCTGGTACGCTGGTGGTCATGAGCTGTTTTTTTGAAGTCCCCTGCGAGCATAGTTGGCCCGATTGATAGGACGGATGAGATGGGATTCCACGCCATGCGACATCTCTTCTTTCCTGGCCTGCTCTTATATTTCCACTTCATCTTCTCATTCATGTGTCGCCGTCGCCGTCGCCGTCGCCCACTAGGAGCCCGGAGAACAAAGCAGGTGAAACTCAAGTCACGTGCACCAAGTAGACACCGTAAATGGATCAGCCCAGCAATTGCCTTGCCACGCGTGAGGAGTACGCCCACTGGACCTCTTGTTGAACATTGTAGAGGGGGGCCTTAAGGTTTCCTGGAGGGCAGTATTGATAGACGATTTACATGTGTTTCACGTCAGTCCATGGGGTGCCTCGCCAAGGCACCTGCCCCGCAGAAACTGGTCTGAGCGGAGGCTCGGAAACCTTCGACTCCTCTTCTCCTTCTCCCCTCTGTTGACTCTTCGTCCCCGCTCCTCCCCCCCCCTCCCCCCCCCTCCCTCTCCGCCACCACGATCGCG
>Ga0105239_10001065_pt1 | contig 38190 bp, 30 predicted proteins | sample KBSC44metaG_FD_92761 | JGI IMG/M metagenome (GOLD analysis project Ga0105239, IMG submission 92761) | Corn rhizosphere microbial communities from Kellogg Biological Station, Michigan, USA - KBS C4-4 metaG | ecosystem: Host-associated > Plants > Roots > Rhizosphere > Soil | place: Michigan, USA... | reverse complement strand
TCTCCTCACCTTGGTCCTTAGTATGCGTTTCATTGCTGTGCTTTTTATACTGGTCGCTTACTTCTTCATGCACGCGATTCTGCACCTTACGGATGGCTTCAAATCTTTGTTCTTCTGTCATGTGAGAAGTGTTGATCGTTCCAATGACATTGCCTTCCCAGTCCTCGATAACGAGATTGTCACCCTCTTGATAGGTTTCGATTTCCACATCTGGCTCTTGCGAAGTTGATTCCTTAAGCCGGATGTCTGAATTAGACTCCTGCTGATATGAATCTGAGTCCATATTCTCTGAATCTGGAGCTTGTGGCCCCTGGTCAGTAGCTGGCAAAATGAACAACGCCAGATCTTCTAAATGCCATCTCAGATGCTGCTGAAGTTGCAGAGTCGTAAGAGATTTCTCTGTGCACAGCGCGCATTGTGGACTGTCCAGAGATTGTTGATGAGAATTTCGAAGGTGCGACATCCATTCATGGCGACTCTTATATAAGCGTTCTGGCAGGTTACAGTCTTCAACAACACAGACGTATGGTTCAATATCCTGGAAAACATGCTTAGCCCAGTCTCGAAGATTGCTGACGATAATTATGACATAGCAGAAGGGGCATTCGAATGGCTTTCCACCTGCAGATTCGAGAGGCGGCGCAGGAATGGTGATCCGTGAATCGCTTGAGAAAAGAGAAGGAGCATAGGACGTCTCAGAAGCATGTGAGATGGACGCTTTTCCGATGTCATCCATTGAAGCCTCATGAAACGTGGTTGCTAGGGTGGAGGAATAGGAAGTCTTCATCTCATTGCCACCACTACTGTCAGTGACGCTGATGCCCTTCCCCAGCTTTCGGTGATGGCGCTCAAAGTATTTGAGGTTGCTGCGCCGCTTCGATATTGCCATAGTTAGACGGTCCACAATTACATCTGAAGCATGTGGAAACTTATCCTTCACGTGCCGCCTGTCGAAGTCCTCAAAGTCCTTTGAGTCATCTTTTCTCCTTCCGAGGACCTTGTCTCGGAGAGCAGGCCTCCGAATCCTCATCGAAAGCTGGAAAAGGCATTCTAGGAGCCTTTGTATGCTTGAGTAGACCTCTTCGAGTTCCAAAGTAGGGTCTTCATTCTCCTCGGCCTGCGCTGCCTCCGCTAAGATTTCTTCAGCATCGAGGAGGCTTTGGCGAAGAGACGCCAAAACTTTCAGGATCTGGTCTCTGATATGAGAGGCATCTCGCAACCTATAATCAAGAGATGATTGACCCTTTTGATGTGCCCCGATGTTGCTAGACCAAATTCTGAATCTGGCCAATATGTCGTTCCATATCTGGGAAGTGGGTCCTATTTTGTTGTTGTCGTCCGAAAGATCTGATACGAGTGACTGCAGATTTTTGAGGCAGATCACGACCTGGACGGATATCTTGCTGCTCATACTCCCAACGAGAATAGAAAAATGCTCCAAAGGGCAGGTATATACTTGAAAAGCTTAACAGACTTCTTTGACAATCGGCCCGTGAAGCTTTGACAGGCGGGTGCGTCCGAACCTACTCTTTCTTGAGAATGTCAGATAGGTGAAGGATTGTTGGGTGTTACAACTTCGCATTCGCGCTGCGGCTGAAGCAAGTTACACCTCGTCTCAAATGAGGCTCCAACTACTCGTGCCAATGACACGCCCTTTTCAATGAGGGGCTCAGTGTGCCCCGCTATCAATCTCGCTTCAGCCTCACTCTCAACCTCAGACTTGCAACATTGCACCGGAGCCTCAACCTCTCTACTATGTACAAGTGCACTTCCAGACGGTTCGAGACGTGATGGTGACAGGGATAGAGACAGCGGGCTTGGTTCTTGCCATCCTGCCGTTAGTCGTCAAGCAATTAGATGACTACGCAAAGGGTCTCAACACAATTCGTTCGTTTGGCGTGCGAAGGCACCGACGAGACATGAACCTTTACGCAGCGCAACTCGGCACTCAAGCAGCTTTGCTGACAGATTCGATCATGCTCCTTGTCGAAGATATTGTGGATGATATAGACATCTTGTTGTCCAGCCCTCAGAGCAATTGGGTTCCGATACTGGAGAAAGATAAGACTCAACAACGACTCCAGAAACGTCTGGGTCGTAACTACGACCTCTACATGAAGACCATGGAAGCTCTTTCCGAGACACTGTCAAATCTACAATCAAAGCTGGGCTTGGATGCTGAGGCTCTTGCCAAGGTAAGTGATGATGAATCTTTTTGGTGACGAGCTCACCTTCGACTAGGGTACTGTACCATCTTCGGATCAGAAGGAGTTTCTTCGTATTATCAAGAGATTCCGAGATGTCTTCTCAAAGTCTGTTTTCGATGACCTCCTTAGTCGAATCGACCGAGCGAATTCCAGTCTTAGAGCACTGACAGAGAGCGCGTTGAGAGAGGAGAAGACCTCCAAGCGCAAGCGTCTTCAACAAAAGCCGCTGCGTCACTTCTCTATGGCTCGCCGATACGCCAGAACACTCCATAAGGCTTTCCTCGAGAGCTCGTGTCGGAATAGCACCGATGACCACTCCCATCGACTCAATCTCCGCATTGATGACCACGAAGTTTCACGCATCGTTGGAGGCGAAAGTCCAGACATTGTGTTCAATGTTGCACTGATGTCCCGAGTAGCAGACGTTGCTTCCGCAGCAGAGCCGACCTGGTGGGGCAAAGAACTCGAGATCGTGCCCGTCACACTGGGCAAGACAAGTTCAACGCAATTACAAAGTTTGCCAGCCAGTCAAATACAAGTCTCGAAGCTGAAACCTCAGAAAAAGGTCTCCTTTGCAGCAGCAGTCGCGCCTGCAGCCTATATTCCGTGGCCCACTCCAGCTTCACCTTCAGTAAATCTCTGCGAAAAGGGTCTTTGCACCGAATTATTGGCGCGCAGAAGTTGCACCTCCAAACGCGAGTGCTTAGGGTTTTTCGGCAAGGACTTCTGGAAAGACCATCGCCATGATGTCTATCTCATTCGCGACCTACCGAAACAGCTGGCTTCTCAACCGCTGCTTCACTCGGTTATCGAAGCCCAAAAGGCACCCATCCGGCAAGCTACTCGTCACTCGCTCAAACTCTGGACCAACCGATTGCGCATCGCGGTACTCCTTGCTTTCAGTATCATGAAGTTACATGGTACCTGGCTCCGGCCCTTCTGGAAGTTGAAGGACGTCCTAGTAGTCGTCGATGACAGACCCATGTCGTTAACGTCTCTAGGGCAATCGGATACACAACACCTGTACCTCGAATGGGACGCCATTCACAAGCTCGACTTGTCGCAGCTTACCCTCTCTCCTAGTAGAAGTCCACTCATCCGAAGCGATTTGCTGTTCCCTCTCGGCATTGCGCTCCTCGAGCTCGCACTTTGTGAGCCAATTGAGACCCTTATTCAGCCGGAGGACTCGGATTCAGTGGAGTGCGTGGCCGAGTTAAAAGCCGCGCTTCGACTGATCGATGAGGACATCGTTGCATTGCACTGTGGACAAAGGTATGGCGATGTAGTCAAAGATTGCTTGTTATGGAATGGCAAGAAAGATGCAGATCTGGATGATGCAGCTGAACAGCAGACAGTATGGGAAAATATCGTTCTGCCGCTTATCGAGGACTTATGTGCGGCGGAGGGAAAGAACCCAGATTGAGTATTTTTTCAGACATGGAGTAATATCATCTGAGCTTTGACAGCTAGCACCATGGTGTTTGCTTTTGTCCCTTCTTGATGGCTTGAGGACGTATCCCTTTTGCAGGTCAGTCAAGTACTAAAGGAGGAAGTGGACAAATGACGTTAGTGTGGCAGCTTGAGGGGTTGCCTTCTAGTTTTCTGAGCGGTTACACCGTCTCTTCGTGCAACGGTTGCTCGAAATGAGGAAGAAGGAATGGATGACTTCAATGTACGGAGTAGTTGCCACCCATCCAGCAAAGTCCTACGGCTCGCCTAGTGCCTGCGAGCTCACCCTGGTCCTCTGCCATGCCTCCCTTGACGCTCTACCGTACTCGACCGGGCCTCGCTCCGTTTCCTGAACGAAAAAGGGAAGGGATAAAGCATTCGGAGACGATGCATTATATTTTTATTATATACGCCCCGAACTATGCTTGGTCCATTACCAATTTCGTTCGGGAAAGGGAGCGGACGGGTGAGCAAGTCGACCAAATGGTCGTTAGCGGGAGAGCAAAGCGGTGGGTGGTGAGTCCTCAGTGCTCACTGCTCAGTCAGCGAGAGAAACGTGGCAGACGACTGCTCGGGACATTATATATATCTATATATATGTATACAGTACCTACCCATGATGAAAAACCCGAGTCCCAATGAAGCCCAGTCCTGACTCCTTACTAATTAGCCGTACGGGGAAACCAAATTGCAATTTGCTCAAAACTCGATATAACAAACTAAGCAATAACCAAAATCAATCTCAGAGCTATGGAGGAGTGCAGAACACGCTCACGCTCACGCTATGATAATGACGACGATGATGATAATTACGCTATGCCCGCTTGCTTGAAAACATGGCTCCAGGGAACGTTGAAAATGCCTAACTAATGTGCGTATGTATGTCCAATTTGCGTATCATGCTCCATCAGCCATCAGCCATCAGCTTCATTAGCCGTCAAAAGTAAAGTCATTCTCATTAGTGAGTTAGTAACGCTCTCACATACATGCATATGTTATGTGAGTGTGTGAGTGTGTGAGTGAGTCGTTTCTTCTTCCTTCATCCTCTCGATTCGCAAAAGAGGGTGGAAAGATGTCCATCCCCTACCAAGGTCGTGGTGTCCATCTCGATTACGTTGACTCTGCAGAAGCGACGGGGCTGGCCTCGACCTCCTCCGTCTTGACAGTGGTTTCGGACTTGCCGTCCTCTACAGAGCCTGCAACAGTCTCGGTTTCCGGGATGATGAGATCATTCTGGCCACCGGACTTCTTGTTCTTCTTCTTGTTCTTCTTAGGACTGCTGCCGGCGCTGACGACCGCGACGGTCGACGCCTTGTCGTCCTCCTCGTCCACTGCTTTGATGTCAGTGGGCGATTGTGGGGGCTCCGACTTGGCTGACGAAAGGCTGGCCTTCAACTCTTCGACCTCGGTTGCTTTGGCCGCCAGCTCGGTTTTCAGGGTCTCCAGTTCTTGTCTCTGGCCATTCAGCTGCTGCTCCATGGCGGCGAGGTCCTCTGTTGCTTTGTCGGTTGCAGAGGCAGATGACGCTTTCAGTGAATCGATCTCCACTTGCAGTGCCTCAAGCTTTGATTCAGCTTCTTTCAGGCTTGACTCGGTGGTAGTACTATTTGTTGTTAGGGCCTCGAGCTTCAATTCAGCTTCCTTCAGACTTGACTCGGCAGTGGCGTTGCTTGCGGTCAGCGCCTCGAGCTTTGATTCAACTTCTTTCAAACTTGACTCTGCGGCAGTTTTGCTTGCTGTGAGGGCCTCGATTTCCTGAGTTTTGGCTTCAAGGTCCGAAGCTGTGCTTTCGCTGGCCTGTTGAGTGGCCTTCAAGGACTCAATTTCGTCCTGAAGTTCCTTTGTCTTCGTTTGCGAAGTAGTCTCCTCAGCAAGGGATGCTTCTAGTTTCGCTTCGACATCCTTTAGCTGGAGCTCCACTTTAGCCTTTTCATCAACCGCCGCGCTCAATTCTGCAACCTTTGCTTCAAGCTCAGATTTAGAGGCCTCAAGATCTTTGAGGCTGCTCTCTGTTTGAGTCTTTGATGCTTCTGCCTCGGCCAGTTTTGCTTCAAGGCCAGTGTTGGCCTCAACTGAAGCCTTGGCCTCAGCAAGTTGTTGCTCAAGCGTTCCTACCAAGGCCTTAGCATCATCTCTAGCCGCCGTCAATTCGGTCACCGCCGCTTGATGCGCGGCTTCAGCTTCGGTGAGCTTCAGCTCGACATCGGCGGTGGAAGATTTGGTGGCGTCTTGGAGCTTGCTCAATGCTTCTTCAGCAGCGACTTGTGCTGCTTGCGCACCAGCCAATTTCTCCTCTAGACCACGCTGCTTTTCATTGCCATCTTCCCAAGCCGACGCAAGAGCATAGACAGCTTCCTTCTGTGCGGTTTGTGCTTCAGCAAGCTGTGTTTCAAGATCCGACTTGAGACCCTGTAAATCTGCTTTCGATGCTTCAAGTTCTGCAATGGCTACTTTGTGAGATGATTCTGCTGCTGCAAGCTTGCTCTCTAAGTCGGCTACGGATGCATTTGCCTTTTCTAGAGCCTCTTGGCCGGAAGTCCCTGTAGCCTGAGCGGCAGCTAATTGCTGTTCAAGATCGGATTTAACGGCCTCAAGGTCTGCCGCAAGCTTCGACTTGTCTGCCTCTAGTGAGCTAAGGGCAGCTTCCGAGGAGCCAGCTGTTGTTTTGATGGCCTCTAGCTCTTCGGCCAATTTGGTCTTCTCAGATTCAATGGCAGAGACTTGCTGCTCTGCCGCTTCCTTTGCAGTCGTGGCAGCTTGAGATGAGGTTGTAAGCTCGGCAATTTGGCTTTTCAAGGATTCCACTTCTTCACTCAGTGTGGCATTTTGGGCCTGGAGCAGGTTGGATTGCTCGGCTCCTGATTCGTTTGATGCATTCAATGTAGCAAGCTCTTCTTTAAGCTTTGCGACCTCTGCTTCCGCAGCGTTGGCGGTGTCGACTAATTTGGCCTTTTCTGCTTCAACTTCGGAGAGTTGTGCCTCCAGCGCTGTCTTTGCAGCAGTGATCGTTGCAACTTCTTCAACAAGGCGGGCCTTGTCAGCTTCGCCGGCTGTTGAATCGGCTTCTGCGGCTTTCACGAGGTCTTGAGCCGCAGTCAGGTCAGTGGTAAGCTTTGCATTGCTTCCCTCGAGATCTGCCACCTTTGCTTCAATAGACGATTTCGCCTCTTCCATCGCAGCAAGTGCAGCTTGGACCTCCTCATGCTCTTCCTTGGTGGCAGTATGATTTGAAAGCTCACTGGCGAGGTCCGCCTTGGTAGTTTCCAGCTCCCTTGTGAGGGATTGGTGATTGCTCTGAGAATCGGTGGCACGAGCTTCTGCATCCTGGTGCTTTTGTTCAAGTTCTGCAATGGTGGCGAGATGGCCATCGACGTCTTTGGAAAGAGTGGCTGAACGCTCCTTTTCAGCTTCAATCTCGACCTTGAGTTGTGCATATGATTCTAGCTCCTTCTCAAGTTCGCTTATTTTAGCTTCAGCAGTTTCCAGAGCGGGCTTGATACCCGCTGAGCTCTCAATTTGCGCTGTCAACTCTGCAATCTTGGTATTGGATGCCTCGAGGTCCTCCTTGTAGGACTTAGCAGTCTCCAGTTCTGAGATGAGATCGGCAACCTTGACGGCAGAGGCGTCGAGTGCCCCCTTGACTTCCGAATAGTCTTCTAGTTGCTTTGTGAGCTCCGTAATCTTTGTCTCAGACTGGGCAAGCGCCTCCTTAGATTCGGAGAAGCCTTCTAGACTGGTGGTGAGTTCAGCAACTTTGTTGTTTGCAGATGCTAGTTCGTCCTCGAGCACTTTCCGTGCTGAGAGATCAGCCTCGTCCTTGACGGTAGCGGCATTCAGGTATTCTTTTGCTTGTGAGATTTCTTCTTGCTGTGCTTCAATCTGAGCTTGTAGTTGGTCTCTTGTCGAGGCCAGAGACTGATTTGCTTCTTCAAGCGCCTGGGCCGAGGATGTTTGTAGCTCGGCATAGCGTTTCACGTGGCCATCGACATCGAGTTCCGCAGCCTCAAGTCCTGACCGCGCGCGTGTCAGCTCCGTGGTGAGTGCTGCTATCCGACTTTCCAGTTCAGTCTTGAGGGAGGATGTAGCCTGCTCGGATTGTTGAAGGGCCTCTGTCGAGACTTGCTGGACATTCTTCAGAGTTTCCGTGGTCTCAGAAAGGGCCTCTTTCGCAGCTTCAAGATCATTCGACTTGGATGCTGTTTCAGCACGGAGACCTGAGATCTGAGACTCGTAGTCAGCTTTTAGGAACTCGTTCCCGGCTCTTGCATCGTGAAGCTCTTGTGTCAGGATGGCCACTCTCGATTTGTATTTGTGATGGACACTGTCTATGCTGGACTGGTGCTCACGGTTGAGTTCTTCTTTGACTGCTTCTCGCTCGGCCTTTTGTGCATCCTTGATTTGTTGCACCACTACGGTCACCATATTCTCCTCCAATGTTGCTTTTCTCTGCTTCAGAACCTCCTCTTTAGCTTTGTATTCTTCTTCTCGCTTTTGTCGGAGCTCTTCCTGGAGGTTGAGCTCCTTGTCCTGGGACAAGAGCATCTCCCGAGCATCCCCCAACTCTTTCTGACATTGCTGCAGTTCTTTCTGAAGACTCTCAATTGAGGCAGGTGGTTGTGGCGCCTTGGGAGCCTCTGGGGGCTGAGGGCTCTTCAGGTCCGGTTGCTTGGGAGGGACAGATTTGCTGTTGCTAGAATCTGCGTCTGGATGGAAAAAGTAGTTGTAGGCACGTCGCAGACTGGTGGAACGTTTCGGACCGGTAGGCGAGCGTGGCTTGGATTGTGATATCCGACGAAGACGCTTTTCTGAAGCCATGTTGTGGTGTGACTGTGAGACTCTGTTTACGGGGAACAGAGTAGGATGACGATGATAAAATACAAACTTCTGGGAAGTTCAAGTTGCGGTGACGCTGAAATTGTTTCAAGTCATGAGGCGGTGGGGAAATTGGGATTAAGCGAGCAGGATGGGTGCTCAGGCTCGTAAGAAAGAAAATTATGGATGTCTCGAGACGCGGCTTCTCACGGAAGAAAGGAATATATACCTACCTGGGTAGTGACTGTCCACATCTTTTTTATGACGAGCTCTGGTCTGAGAGCTGGTCTGGTGGTGCTCGTGATTCTCATCGAGCCCAGTCATGACAATGTTCTCTTCACCGATTGCGTCGGTAGCGGTGGTAGCGGTGTCGGGCAGCAAACAAAAAACGCGATGTGGAGCTTGGAAAGACACGTCGCGGGATATTAAAGGCCCACCAAGAACGACCAGGACTGGGATAGGCTGCTTCACGCATCTGGCAGACCATGCCTGACCTTGCCAGCGAGGACGGGTGGGGTGAGGAAGGCATCTCGACAATTGTCCGGATGGCTTCTGAATGGCGTTGGATGTGATGGAGGTGTAGAGTCGACGCAGGTACCAACATCTGGTATGATGATCAACATCTGGGCGGCCAGAGCTTTGGCTGAGCTTTGGTCAGCGTTGAAGGGGCGGCCCGCCCTCACCTGAACCTTGTTGAGTTGAGCCTGGGGGTGCCTGGGATTGCCTGGTTGCTCAATAACGGCCGCGATGGCGAGGATCCTCCATTTCACTTCTACGAGGGAGCTAAAACATCAACAACAGAAGTATTCACCGAATGTGCCCCATGGTTCATGCACTTTGCTTTTTACAGCCCTTGGTGCATCTCGATGCTAACTTGTTACAGCATCATGCCTATAGAGATGGTATAGCTGAAGTTGCACTCCTGCGGTCCTCCCACACTACAGTCTCCTCTCCATGTCGGCAATGCCTCACTCCACCGTCATTGATTCATTGGTATAAGCACATCTAGTAGTGTGGGATTCAGGCATGGCAGCTGCTTCTTCTTCTTCTTCTCCAAGACTCTGCTCCAGGCAGAGGCCATGATGAAAAAGATTGGATGGCCAAAAAATACGCGGATAAGAGCCCCGAAGGACACTTAATAACGACCTCCGCCGCGCTGTGCAATGCAGGGACACCGCTATAGCAAACCCACTTCTTGATCTGAGTCGCTCCCACAAGGTCTGCAATCATGTTAGCCAAGTCATAATTCATTGAGCACGGAATGGGGGAACGAACAAGTATGAAGAAAAAAGAAAGAAGAATTGAGTGGGCAGAGAAAGTCCTTATAGGGATTTGTGAGGAGTGCCAAGAGAAGTTTGCCTGGTCTTGGCGTGGTCTTGGCGAGTTTGTTTCATTCACTTCCCTTCGCTTGTTTACCCGCTTCACTCGTTTGACAATTGAAACATCACCATGCCTCACAGCGATCTACCTAGGTAAGAAGAGAGTATTAGCACCAGGCCCTGCCTTTGAGGATCGAGCGTTTTAGGTGACCCCTATTTACATTTTCTAATTGACTAAACATGAGCCTGTCCATATCCCTTCCCTTTCCCAAGAGCCCAGTCATGCCGGCTACGAGAACGAACACTTTCTGCCTGCTTGACGGTGAATCCACGTGCTTCAACAGCTGGATTATAGCCTAATCCTGTCATCGTGCCGACCTCTGCATCTGTGATCTTCTCGTTCCCTCGACCGTCTGCACGACGTAGGATGGTGACAACACATGCTCCTCCAAGACCAGCATTCTGCTGTAAAGCCGCTGTCCCAGCAGGAATATCGACCAATCGATTATTTGCCCAGCCTCTCAGGTGCCAAACAAGCTCAGCACACTGTGCTATGCCTGTTGCGCCTAGTGGGTGGCCCTTGGATATGAGCCCTCCTGACGGGTTGACAAGAGCCTTGCGAGTGCCATACGTGATGGACCCATTCCGCACGTACTCATGTGCCTTTCCACGTGGACTGAGGCCTAGGGAATCAATCACAAGCATTTCATTTGTCGAGAAGCAATCATGCAATTCAACAACCTTAACATCTTGTATACTCGTCTTGGCTTGGCTCAGAGCCTGCGCTGCGGTGTGCCGAACCAACTCATAACCGACCAGACTCAGGGCAGAATTGCCGTAGAGTGCAGGACTATCAGTGGCCAGTGACTGACCTCTGATCTCCACCGCTTGAGATTTCAGATGCGGTCGAGCATCAAGAAAGGACTGAGAGACAATTACCGCTGCTGCCGCCCCGTCGCTAGTGGGACAGCACTGCAGCTTTGTCAAAACTCCACAGATGTTGGGCGACCCGAGCACTTGCTCTTCCGAATATTCAGTTCGGAACTGGGCATAAGGATTGCGTTGGGAATGCTCGTGATTGACTCTTGCGATCTCAGCAAAGTCCTTTGGAGAAGCCCCAAACTTGTTCATGTATTCCTCGGCCGCGTTTCCGAACAGCTGAGCAGCGAACGACGCAGTCGAGTTTGCAGGGCCCAGGGTTTTTGACATCGCGGCAGCTCTGTCTAGCGGGTCTGTCCGATCATTGAATTTTGCGCCTAGACTTCCGGCGACCATCTTCTCGAATCCGACAGCCAATACACAGTCAGCAGCGCCGTATCGAACGGCGTCTCGAGCCATGACCATAGCCGTTGACCCCGAGGCACAATTATTGTTGACATTGTAAATCGGGATCTGGGTCATGCCAAATTGGTAGAAGACTCGTTGCCCGCATGTGCTATCGCCATAGCAATATGATGCTACTCCTTGCTCAACGTCGTCGTATGTTATGTGGGCATCCAGCAGAGCTTTAATACCCGCTTCAAAGCCCATGTCGACATAGTCATTCTTTGGTTGGGGCTTGGCGAATTTGGTCATGCCCACCCCAAGAATGTACACTGGTCGTCCCAAAGCAGGCATGTTTGATAATTAATAATACGTGAAATGTCTTGACGATAACGTTGCTCTCTGTTAGTCTTTAGATACGACCCACGTAAGTAGACCAAAGAGTGCGTGCAACTTGACTGGCATATGAACAAACACTGCGACGTTGCCATTGTCGACCACGCGGTCGAAACAAATAATTATCCCATTTTGTTCACTTCCCTGATCCGTGGTTAGTACGGGGTCGAGGTCTGCACCTGACTCTCTACCGTCACCCGTAAGCGATCAATCGTTGCTACGGATTAACGAGTGGCCATGATGCCCTTCGACGAGCCGAGATCCACGGGTCGGAAAGCATATACATGCAAAAGCGGCACCCCACGGCTAATTTCACTGCTCTGCGGGGAATCTGCCACTCATTACCAAGCCGGGACCAGAGCCTAACCGTGAGCGTGAGCCTCGTCCCTGCCGAATCTTCTCCATGGCTTCCTTGACGTAGGCTACAGCAAGCGACAGCTGCTGACCAGCTGCCTATCTGCCCTAGGTATGGAGGTACCTGACGTAGACACCATATTCTCATAATGGGGCTATTGGATATCTTTCCCGTACCGCGGTTGGTTTACGTGTGCATCATATCGGCCACCAACCACCACATCATAAGGCTGGCTCACCACCTACTATTTGAAAGTGCGTTCTTCAACCCAGGATTCAATATCTGGTACTGCAAGCTTGTTGTCTGACCTAACATGGCACCACTCAGTTATGAAAGGAAGGTCGTCATCATCACTGATGGGAGCACTCCCACTGGTCCACTTTACGGATCATTCTTCAACGCTCGAGGGGCCGATGTGGTTCTCAATATTCCCCCCACTTCGAAATCCAGTCCTTCACAGCATGTATGTTTCGATGCCACGATTTTGGATTCTTACGTGCTCATAATCTGCTTAGGGTTCCGATCTGGCGTCGTTGACATTGGGCTGGGACGCAGGTCCAGGCTTGGAAACCCACGAGGCGCCATGGGACGGGGACAAAATAGTAGCAGCGGCCGTCAAGAAGTATGGATCTGTACATGTTGTGATCCACAACACTGGATTACAGGCACCTAAGCCATCAGATGGGTTCTGGAGCTCAACCGCATGGTCCTCTAGCTACGAGGCTGTACTAAAAGGGGCTTTCAAGGTATCAACTGCCTCTCCCCCAGTCGCACGCAACTGGATATTGATGAGTTGTTCTAGATTACTAAAGCAGCATGGCCTTTCCTTCGCCAAAATAGCTATGGAAGAGTTATCTTCGAAAGCCCAGACAGCAAGAGTTCATGGCTTAGCGAATCTGGTACAGGATTCAAAATTAGATATTGGAGCAGCCAGCTAACCGACAATCGCAGTCACAACATTTGCATTATTTGGATTCGCGCAGACTCTAGCTCGAGAAGGCGTGAAGTACAATATAACCGCCAATGTTGTTTCAAGTCAAGGTCGGCAGTTCATCTTCCACCCCTTCAATTGCATGACTGATCGATCCTTCGAAAGGGGCTCACTACGTTACTGGGCGGCATTTACTCAATCCGCTGGAAGCCCAACCCAAGGTCTCAGCATCGCTTGTTGGACGGCTGGCCCATGACTCGAATCAAGATACAGGAGGCTCATTGTATGAAATAGGCAAAACGAACGTCTCAAGACTCCGCTGGGAGCGTGGAGAAGGTGTCTCGCTAAACCCGGAGCTAAATTTCACTGCGGGAGCATTGGAGCAACAATGGCAAGGACTCGATGACTTTTCGAGAAAACAATACTCTACAGCTTCGATGGACTTCGGGAGGATGCTGCATCTAACAAAGCGATTGCCTGCAAATAAAGTGACCCGAAATCCTGATTTCATTGGACGGGTTGTGCTTGTGACGGGAGGTGCTTCTGGGTGAGTCTGTGCCATGAAACCATCCCGAAACCTTTACGACCTTCTCGTACTTGAGGTTGTACTCATACTGACAATTTCAGGCTGGGTCGTGCTTATTCGATTGCATTTGCACGACTTGGAGCGTCTGTCATTGTCAATGATCGGGCGGATCCCGGAGCTGTTGTCAGTGAGATACGACAAGCTGGTGGTCAAGCGACAGCTGTGATTGATTCTGTCGAAAATGGCCAACAGATTGTTGACAAAGCTGTTGTAATTCATGGCAGAATCGACATCCTTATCAATAATGCTGGATTTGTGCGCGATAAGTCGTTCGCCAACATGGGAGAAGACCTTTGGGACATGATCCTCAACGTGCATCTCAATGGCACTTACCAGATGACGAAAGCGGTATGGCCAATCTTCTTGAAGCAAGGACAAGGCTCCATTGTCAACACCACCAGCACCAGCGGGATATATGGCAATTTTGGACAGTCTAATTATTCTGCAGCTGTGAGCATTAGAATTGCAGCCAAAATAGGAAGAGTGCTGATTATTGACATAGAAACTTGGGATTCTGGGTCTCTCTGAATCCACCGCGCGTGAAGGCTTGAAGCACAATATCAGAGTCAATACTATCGCTCCTGTCGCTAGCACTGGAGGCCTAGCACAAGCGCTTTCTGGTACGAATGACAAGAACAACCGACAGCACTTCAAACCAGAGTACATCGTCCCCATCGTCCTTCTCCTGACTTCCGACACGCTGAATGGGAAGCGAAACGATACAACTGGTGGACTCTTTGAATGCGGATGCGGTTGGAATGCCCGCACGAGACTCCGTCCTTCTCACGAGATCAGCTTCACTCCAAGCTCGGATATTTCTCCAGAATTGTTGTCGAGCCCATGGAATGAAAGTGTCCAAAGTGATTCTCGGATGCCTTCGACACCTGCGACTGAGGGATATAGTTCCGACGTCCTTCAGCTGGTTGAAAAATTTAAAAAAGACGATTCATGGCAGGTGGACTACAAGTTTACGAGTCGGGATGTTATCCTCTACAGTAAGTCAAGCCAGATTTGCGACCACGGATGATCCCCTTCCTGACCATTGAACAGATCTTGCCACCGGTGCCAAACGGAGCGATTTGTCACTCGTGTGGGAAGAATCCAAGTCATTCCAACCACTCCCTACGTTCGGGGTGATACCGCATTTCAGCCTCGACGCGATCTACCAACATGGGCGATATCTACCGAAATTCAAAGCGGACCAATCTCTTCTGGGAGAAGTCTATCTCGAAATCTTCCAGCGCAAGCTCCCAACATCAGGACATCTAATATCGACCCGAAACCTCATCGGTGTCCTAGACAAAGGAAAGGCAGCTGTAGCCCTTACGGGCTACACAACAGTTGACGCTGCAACAGGGAAGAGGCTGTTCTACAACGAAGTTGCATTCTTCATGCGTGGTGCAGGCGGCTTCGGTGGAGCGAGGGACCTCGCAAATCCAGGCGCGTCGTCTCGACAACACCCAATACCGAGCCGTCGTCCTGATGCGATCGATAAATTCCAAACCTCGGAAGAACAGGCAGCATTGTACAGACTAACAGGCGACACGATGATAATGCACATCGACCCCGAATTCAGCCGCAAGGGCGGGTTCCCGATCCCGATTCTTCATGGAGCGTGTTTTCTAGGTATCGCAGGTAGACATTTGTTCCAGCGATACGGCACGTTTCGAAGTATCAAGGCCAGGATCGCGGACGTGGTTGTTCCGGGACAGACGCTCAGAACAGAGAGCTGGGCGGATGATAAGGAGAAGGACCTCATTCTGTTTCAAATGAGAGTCGTCGAAACTGGAAAGCTGTGCATCGCTAGTGGTTGGGTACGTTTGTGGGACGTGAATGCTGCGCCGCTGAAAGAGTCGCGACTCTGAATTAGAGATCCAGCGCATGGTTGAGCAACAACACAATGGCACTTGGAGGATGAGAGATCGGCAGAGCCTGGGTGTCTCATTTCCGTGAAATTTAGTGTCAATTGCTCTCGAAGTGTTGTATTTTACAAAAAAGTGAACACAGTTCTTGCCTCTTTAAAAAGATAACTCCCCCACCATATTAGTGATATCTACTGACTACAACTTGACGATAGCGCTCAACAAACGGCACCCCTTTTACCATCACCTACCGACGACTCATCCTCCTTCCTCCTCTCCCTCTCCCGCCGCTCATGCGGATGTTATGAAACGGCTGTTTTTTCGGAGCCTATGTCCGAACTTGAAGAGTATCCAAGGAATTGGAAGGAGTGCCAGAGACAGGAAGGCAAACACACTCCCCGCCCAATGAACTCCCAGCTTCTCATACATCGGAACCACGAATAGCGGGAATACCGCTCCTAGAAGATAACGTACACTTCCATTGGCCGCAATGGCTATTTCAGAGTGAGCTTTAAGCCATAATCTTAGTCAATACGCATGGAAGGTGGCCTACCGGACGCAGAAGCAGTAACCCCATATGCTTCAATGAGGTACAGTATTGAGGACAACTGGGGGGGAAACTCGGTTAGAACCACCAGTTTGTATAAGGCGAAACAAGGGAGGGTACTGACAAAGACAATGAAAGTTCCAAGACCAAAAGGGATACCGCTGGCCGCGACGACCGCCCAGTGGCCTCCTGGGTGCGCAGCCCACGCGTACCTGTAGTGGCGGGAGGAGTGAAGATTAGCCTTGCACTCAAACTTTGATCGACAGGTTTGCGGGAAAACGTGAAAAAACTAACCAGAAGAGCCCGGTGGGTAAGAAAATACTCCCAATCATGGCGGGGTACAGTCGGTGCTCTGGAGCAGGGTGGCCATCAGGTGCTCGCCGCACAGCCCGCGCATAAAGTGTCATCTCAATGAATATGTGCATGACAGCGGCCAGAAAATAGCCAATGACCACACCGATGAAAGAAAGGCCAATCTGTCGAGTGTTGAAATTATAGTCTACGGTATAGACATACGTGGCGCTTGCGAAAAAGCTGAACACCACCGCATAGGCATATCCTGTGTATAGGGTCACAGCAAGTGCAATAACCTCGGTGGTAAGCATGGTCATCGACCGGGAGACTGCAGCCTTGAGTGTCGAAAATGCCAAATACACACTGCCAGCACGACCTGGGCGTTTTGCACTGTGTTCGATCCGAAAGTCAGCAGTCTCCTTCATGAAGAGGATCAAAACCCAGATGGGCGCTGCAATCAAAGCCACCGTCCACTGGGTCCATCTCCAATCGCCATGGTGGTCATGCATAACATATGCCCCTGCCAAGGGACCCAACGAGGGTCCCATGAACGGGCCGCAAACAAAGAGCAGCCTTGCCAACTTTGCAGCTGGTGCCCCCTTTTCCCAAATATCGAGAATTGTGCCTGCACCGATGGCGATTCCAGCTGATCCCAAGAGTCCACAGAGGAAACGGCAGGCCAAATGTGTTCCAAAACTTCTTGCCGCGCCAGCACCCGCAGCGAAAACAATTATGCTCGAGGAGGTGACCAGGTACAACCAACGACGACCAATGAACTCTGATAGCGGCGCCAGAATCAGAGGGCCGAATGACAGCCCTAAGAGGTATAGGGTTCCTGAGAGAAGGGCTTCGGTACGACTGATATTGAACTCAGCCATCAAGGCAGATATGGCGGGAACGGTGACGGAGGCGGCGAAGGTGCTTTAAATAGGGATGGCGTGGTCAGCAGGCAGTATGCGGTATGCCTCTTGGAGGGGGGTCTTCGATACTTACATCACAAATGACAAGAAGCAAGGGACGGCGGTATGATAATATTTCATCCCCAGACTCCAGCTCTGCGCATTGATCGCCTTGCCCTTGAGAGGTTGAGGCTCTTGGGCCCCATTGGCGGCGGCCAAATTGGATGAGGAATCGCTGTTCTCTTTGTCGATGCCGTCCTCGAGCTCAGTATTCGACATGGTGAGAAGGATTGAGCACCGTTGCTATGCAATTAAATAAAAAGTCAAAATAGAGTGGCTTCGCTAATCGAGAAACGTGTAGCGATAGGAAAACAATTTGGTCCCTGCACTGCGAACTACAATAATTTGAACTGAATGGAAATCATGATGATGATGATGATGATGATGATGATGATGATGGTGCTACTCATTTATACTAATATTGTGCCAATTGCCGGCTTGCACCATCCACTTCTCACCCCTTTCTCCTTCATCTTGCACTGCATGCAAGGATGTCGAGTGGCGAGGCTCGCAAGGCTGAAGACTCCGTCCTCCGTCGCCGTGAATTGTGACTGGCTGGCCTCTTTAGCTCTAAACCCGCTCGGACGCAGCGGCGCCGAAAATGCCGGGCGGATGGGAAAACAACCCTTGTAAGTACTACTGTACTCCGTCCTGGCAGAGCTTTTCATGTCTGCTTTGTCATAACTCATATCACCTGCTTCTATCGTTCAATACTAACAGTGTTTTTCTTTTCCTTTCAGTCTTTTGCTCAAATTTTGAGCATTTGAATGATACATGTGCTACAGCACCAACGATTATGGCAAGACCACCGAAACGACCCGCTACCACCCTCGATAATGATGACGTGGAACACCCATACCAGGAATCGCCCCTACAAAAGTACCGAGTCGGGGCTCGCTCCTGTCGAGCTTGTCATCAGCGAAAGGTCCGCTGTGACCGTGGTGTGCCTTGCACCAACTGTTCGAGATGCGGTATCACTTGCATGTATCCCACGAAGGACAGGGAGGTGACACGGAAAGCTCCTACTCTCCAAACCATCTCCAACCGCCTGGAACGACTTGAAGTCTTGCTGTCACGCTGCCTTGAGGGTAGTCAAGCCACTACAGGCCCAGCGGCGGATCATGGCGGGGTTGAGCCTCAGACTCAAATTCGGGTTCAAAATTCTGTAAATGTGAATACTACTAGGTCCACAAATCAAGATTCGTCCAATGGGCTTCCCTGCAGGTCAACATGGCAACTATTATTGAATGATGAACCAGTTTCCGCGAAGAAATCGGATGAGGAACTATTGTTACAAGATGTGAGACTGGATTTCCTGGGCTTTCCTCATGCTTTACTCCTTTTTTTTTTTTTGATGATGAAGCCATCATACGATGAAGGCCCGAGCTAACATGTTGTGCATCGACCAGGGACGGAGAAGAGAAATAAATCAACCTACTCCCTCGGAAACAGTAACCTCGCATCTTCAGGGGGGAAATACTCACCACACACACTCTGCTCCGCTAAGTGCTGGTGATCCTCTTCGAGGCATGGCTTATGATGTGTTGGAATTCTATCCTGACACCAAACTAGCCCTTCAGTTATGGAATGTGTACGTCAAGTCAGTCGATCCAGTCCTCAAAATTTTACACATCCCAACAGCGCAATCCACCGTCATTGCAACCATTCTGGAACCCAGATCTGCAGGATCATCAACAGTTGCGTTGACATTTGCCATCTATTTTGCTGCTGTCACGGCCCTCGGCCATGATAGCGTGGATAATAACAATGACCCCATTAACCTAACCGCCCAAGAGAAAAAACTGTTCTTGAAAAATTATAAGATGTGCCTGGACCGACTTCTCATGGCGCCTGATCTGATGGATCATCCGGAAATGATGACATTACAGGCTCTTGCAATTTATGCGGTGAGTACGTACCAAGGCTGGGAGCGGCCGTCAAACCTGACTCGGTTGATCCATGCAACTGACAAACTGCACGTTAGACCTGTTTACGAGTCCATGGAGTTCGCCGGCGCGCATGGGTGCTCAATGGTCTGGCTATCCGGCTCGCCCAAGTGATTGGTCTGCACCGGGATGGCACCTACCTTCAACTGAGCCCCTTTGAGACGGAAATGCGGCTTCGTCTCTGGTGGCACCTATGCGTGCTTGACTCTCGTGCCCCAGAGGATCAAGGGTTTCAACCCACAGTTGATCTGATAAACCGGGACCTCCGTCTTCCCTTGAATGTGAACGATAACCAAATCTATCCAGATATGACATCCCTTCCAGCCGAGTCAGCTGGTTGGACGGAAATGTCTTTCTTTCTGATTCAAACCGAGTCGTGCCGACTACTCCATCCAATTCTTGACATTCAAGTGCAACATTCCGCGGAAATTCTTCTTGATAATGAGATCACCGAAAAAAGAAAGATGATTCAAGAGCGTGGTCAATACATGTGCGCCAAGTACGGTATTTTATCTGGATCCGGTGGTGTACCCGCTGATCTTTCGCGCATTGCTGATCAACATACCGCCACTGCTGCTAAGAAAATGCAATTCGTGCTGCAACTGCGAAAGGAGATGGGCATGCGGAAGAAAAAAGGGGCACGAGACAATGACGCCACTCCTGACGTGCTCCAGCCGTCGTTCAAGCTAGCCTGTGAGACGCTGGAATGCAATCATGTGCTGCTGAAGGAAGGCCTTGCTTCCAGCTTCACCTGGTTCTTCAACATGTACACACAATGGTACGCTCTTGCCTACGTTCTGCGCTGTCTCTGCAATAGTCCATCTGGACTCGGAACAGAACGTGCCTGGACTTTAGTCGAAGGCCTCTTCCCTCGCGAAATGAAGTTCGATGGTCAATTAGGGGAGGGAGTCCATGGTGTCAAGGACCATGCGCACGACAGTATTTGGAGATGTCTGGATTTGCTCCGATCCCAGGCCCTATCATTGAGACAACGCGCACAGCTATCTGTGGGCTCTGAAAATGTCGAAATCCCGTCGTCCAGCAGCGGTAACTGTACTTCAGAGCCTCATCCATACACCGAGTTACCGCCGCATCCTGAAATAGACCAAGAGCTCATTGCTGATTCCGATCGCCAAAGCATCCTTTCATCTCTCGATTTGTCAATGGCAGAAATTCCATTTCTGTCGGACCAGGATTGGATAGCGTGGCTCAACGATGACGGTCAATCAAACGGATCGTAACGGACTATATCCATGTTGCTTCACGATCATACTGCTCACGCTCCCAATTGTACACTGGTTCCGAGCCTGGCCGGAGAGGGGGTCAACCTAAGCTACCCAGGGCGAAGTCAGCCAAAAATGAGTATTGGTAACATAGTAGAATGGCAATGGCGGCAGAGTCGTGGTGCTTCCGAGAGAGTGTCGTACAGGTCAGCGCGGTATGTAACCCGTTTGGGTTGGTGCAAGCTCAACTCGTACTCGTAATTCGGGTGATCGTCCACCTCACTCCTGCGAGCTGCGGGTGAGCAAGGGCGGGCATCAAGCCGTTTCCCGAATAGAGGGTGAGCCCCGAGCAGTTTGGAGTTTGAACGAACGGCACCCTTGGCTACCAAATAGTATCCCGTAAGGCCGTGTGCAGTAGTTCTTCATAATTGATCTGATATCGTGTTCCTCCGTCATTGACCGGTCCTCAGGCAACGGACGTCGGGGGCGTTTTCTCGAGTTTTAACCTTCATAATACTGGCAGGTCGGCGGGTTGCCCTGTGCCTTTGCAGAGACTTCGCAGGTCTCTGCTAGTCTCCTCGTTGGTGCTTTGGCTCTACTCTTCGGGGGGGATACATTGCATACCCTCTGCGTCTAGAGCATCGGGCAACTAAGGAAAGCCCTAAATAATTTGATTCCTGTCAGGAATGCCTAGGGTGCCTAGGGCAGTTTCCTGGCAAGCATATAGCTAATAGGTCTAAGAATACCTCGCACTTTGTGCGGGATATCTAGTCTTTTTGAGCGATCCTCAAGGGCTGCCGGACCTATGCCTGACAATTCCTCGCACAGCGCCTCCCTAGGGATGTTTTTGGGCTCATCCCATGCGACAACCCCCCCAACAGAGATCCCTGTCAAGTGCAGCTTTTCTCCTGTAATGATGAGTTGTGATCGATCATATCCGGAGGCGAATTGGCTTCCCAGCCAGTCGCGAGCAGGTTTCCTCCAACTTGGCACTTGCAGGTCAGCTCAAGGTACGTGCAAGGTTAACTTAGTAAGGTTACAAGGTAAGCTTGCGATAAGCATATCGTCTAAGTAAGCTTGGGGTTTGGTCAGCGGTGGCCCGTCTGCTCAGCCCTGTGGAGTGATAGGTAGTTTTGACCTTTCTCCAAACCTGTCTGCAGATATTCTGATACATGAGTCTAGGTTAACGGGAACTCCGTACCTTGGGCAAGATACCCAGGCCATGATCAAGCGAGACGCTGGAAAGAACAAAGAGCACCCATAACTTTGATTGCGCCGCGCCTGCCAAGGGCGAACGAGTGACAGAAGCTTTGGCCCCCAACAAATATGTGCCTGGCTATTTCTTCAGCTGAAAGGCATGGAGGCTACAAGCATTTTCAGGAACGAGGTTGCCAACACGCCAAACTCCTATGAAACCCTGACCATTGGTCGCCTAGCATTCCTACCGCCGCCACAGCGAATGAAACCACAACGTCGAGGCATCTCACCGACTCCACCGTGCCTATCGCTGCCTGGTAGTACGATGTTAGTAGGGAGCACAGCCCGGATCGTATTTGCCCCTCGTATATATATATACGAAACTCCAGTGCAGCCACATATCTCGGGCAATCTTCTTCCATCCCATAATTACCATTTAATCTCGATAGCATTGATTTCCAAACCATGGCGTACCAAGGCCAACAATACGATCCAAACCAGGGCTATGGCCAGCCATACCAACAACAAAACTACAATCAACCACCACCCGGTATGAATTATTGAGCAGTTAATTTCGATATATCGTGTTCCGCTGACAGACGCCACAAGGACAATACGGTCAACCACCACCACAGCAACAAGGCCAATGGCCCCAACAGCAGCACCAACAGCCACCTCAACAGCACCATGGCCAGGTTGGCTTCCAAAGTGATCAGGGCAGCTTCCCGGGAGGCAGCTATTCCATCACCCATCGCGACACTAACGCTGTGCTCACCCTTGACATTCAACAAGGCTGTACCATCAAGGCCAAACCGGGAGCGATGATCCACATGTCCGGCACTATCCAACTCACCGGCAAGATCAACTTCAGTATGCGGAAGATGTTCACGGGCGGCCAAATGGCCGAGTCAGCCTACGGCGGACACGGTAAAGTAGCGCTCGCACCAACTCTATTCGGCGATATTGTCACTCTGTCGCTGGACCCCAGCTCTCACTGGCTCATTGGCAGAGACGCGTATTTGGCTTCCACGGAAGGCGTCCAGAAGGAAACAAAGACCCAAGGCTTCGGGAAGGCATTGTTCAGTGGAGAAGACCTCTTCGTTTACCGTCTGATGGGCCAGGGCCTGATCTGGTTGACTAGCTACGGCGCCGTCGACAAAGTTGATGTAAGTTCTCCTACGAATACAACCAACCCCCTCTCCTTTCTTGCCAAGCAGCTCACACATAAATTAGCTCAAACCTGGTGAGCACTACATTGTAGACAATGGCCATCTCGTTGCATGGAACACCGAATACCGCATTGAAAAAGCAGGCGGTGGAGCAATGACAAGTATGAAGACAGGAGAAGGGATGGTCTGTCGCTTCGTGGGACCAGGAACCGTTTATATTCAGACGAGAAACCTGGGCGAGTTTGCTTCTTGGGTCCGCGAGGTTGCAGGTCCACGACAATAAGCCGGTACGGATGATGAAGATGCGATGTGTAAAACCCGCACACCCCCGCCGAAGGCTTTGATGCCTCAATCAGGGAATGAAAATGAAATGAACTCGTAACGGATTTTGGGCGTGATTTATCTTCTGATTGCTCCGCCGTACAGATTGCGTCTTAGACCAATTTGCTCCGCCCTCAGCGTCGGATGAGGGAGGTCTGGCGAGCACGTGCACTCTTTACGTAGAAATGACGTTTTCGATTCCCCGCCGCTTTTTTCTACTTTCGTCGCGAGTTTCCCGCGTTTCTGAAGCCCGAAGTTCGGCTTACATACTGTCCTTGTTGCTGCGCTTGTCCACGATAAATGGCAGATGATGAGCATTCCAAATACCACTAGTCTTCCACTTCTACTCAGTTCCTTTTGCCTCTCTGTACTTATATTCATCTTCTGCATGTTGCTTCGCTCGCTCTCTCGTCGCTTTCGAACGCCCTCACCCCCAAGATATTCGGATATTGCGCGTCCTGTTTCACGGATGAGACTGGCTCAGATGTCTTCGCATATTGCTAACGGCCATGCCAATGGCGGCGGAAAGTCTAACGGGTACGGTGAGGCCACTTCTACGCTGGCTGATATCCCAAAGTCAAATAACTTCACCACCAAACTGCCCCCAGATCCTCAGTATCCGGCTCCAAAGGATTCCCATCAAGCACCGAGGCAGAAGCTGGGGCCTCGCATGGTTAGAGGCGCACTTTATACATACGTGAGGCCTGAGCCGACCGAGGAGCCTGAGTTGCTTGCAGTCAGTAAAGCCGCTCTTAGAGACATTGGACTAGCACAGTCTGAGGCCGAGACAGAGGAGTTTAAAGAAGTTGTTGCAGGCAATAAATTCTATTGGGATGAAGAAAATGGTGGCATATATCCCTGGGCACAATGCTATGGTGGATTTCAGTTTGGGCAATGGGCTGGCCAACTAGGCGATGGCCGTGCCATATCGCTTTTCGAAACGACGAACCCGAACACAAAGGTCAGGTATGAATTGCAGCTGAAAGGTGCCGGGAAGACGCCTTACTCTCGCTTCGCTGATGGCAAGGCCGTCCTCCGGTCCAGCATTAGAGAGTTCATTGTATCTGAATACCTCAACGCTATTGGAATTCCAACCACTCGAGCGCTCTCATTGACCTTGGCCCCCAAGTCTCGAGTTGTGAGAGAGCGTCTTGAACCGGGAGCCATAGTCTGCAGATTTGCTCAGTCTTGGATAAGATTCGGTACATTCGATATTATGCGCTCCAGAGGCGACCGAGACCTTATTCGACAGACTGCATCCTACGTTGCAGAGGACGTATTCGACGGGTGGGATAAGTTGCCTGGGGCCCTGACACCGGATGACAAAGAAGCCCATCTCAACCCAGCCAGATGCGTTCCAAAGGAAGAGTTGCAAGGAAAAGAGGGAGCTGAAGAAAATCGCTTCGTTAGACTTTATCGTGAAATCGCACGACGCAATGCCAAAATCGTCGGCATGTGGCAAGCATATGGTTTCATGAATGGAGTGCTCAACACTGATAACACGTCCATTGCGGGCCTATCCCTCGATTATGGCCCATTCGCCTTTATGGACAACTTCGATCCCGCCTATACTCCAAACCATGACGATCATATGCTCAGGTATAGTTATCGAGCACAGCCGAGCGTCATCTGGTGGAATCTCGTCCGGCTAGGTGAAGCCCTTGGAGAACTTCTCGGTGCAGGAGACCGCGTTGACGACGAAGTATTCGTTGAAAAGGGAGTGGAGGAGGAATTTGCTCCAATCCTGATCAAACGCGCCGAGACGATCATCGACCAAGTCGGAGACGAATACAAAGCCGTCTTCCTCAGTGAATACCGCGACCTCATGACCCTCCGCCTTGGCTTGCGCACCCAAAAAGAAAGCGATTTTGACAGGCTATTTTCCGAGCTCCTAGACACCATGGAAGCTCTGGAGATCGACTTCAACCATTTCTTCCGTCGGCTTTCTTTCGTGAAACTCGATGACGTCAGCACGAAGGAGAAACGTGAGGATACGGCCGAACGCTTCTTCCACAAGGAAGGTGTCACCGGATTAAACGAGACCAATGCCTCTGGGCGCGAGAGGCTAGGCAAATGGCTTGAATCGTGGCGTGAGAGGATCGTCGAAGACTGGGGCACGGAACCCTCAGCTGATGAGGAAAGGGAAGTCGCCATGAAGGCTGTGAACCCCAACTTTGTCCCGAGAGGCTGGTTGCTTGATGAGATTATCGACCGAGTGGAGAATAAAGGTGAAAGAGATATCCTCAAGGGCGTGATGGAGATGACGCTCAGCCCCTTCGAGGAAAGTTGGGGTTGGAATGAGGAGACTGAGAAGAGATATGTCGGTGACGTGCCGAGATTACAGCGCGCCATACAGTGCAGCTGCTCATCTTAAGGGCTTTGGCCTGCGCAGAGAAACGATACAATTGTCGTATTGCCAAGGTTTCATCGTGTAATGATGTAATGATAGAGAGTTTTGATACTACCGGGGGAAATAATGAGTATACTACACGTAAGACCACATAGACAAGATCATCCTGTGGACACATGTCGGTATTGATTTGAAAGCGTCAGCCTTCCGATTACCTGGCATCCTCGACCTCGCCAACCGGGGTGCAAGTAGAAGAACCTGGTTCCTTCCAGTGAAGATGGGGAGGATCTGTCCTACCAATCCCCTTTGGAAGAAAAGCACATCGAACAGTATCAGCGACTCGATCCGCGAGCAGGATATCTGCGGAATCGACCACTTGGGGGTTATAAAACGACAGTTCCTCGAAGCATCCGCTGCCATAAAGGTGCAGCGCGAGCGCATATCTCCTCCTGTGGAATAGATACCGTGCCAGGTCTATCCGCCAGGCGGGGAGAGTCAGCTCGACGGCCTCGGGCGATTGCCGCTGAAGCTGCGAGGCGCGGTCCAGCATGTAAGCGTCGAAGGCCTTCTCTACTTTGAGGAATGCAGGGTGGGGACCGTGCTCCAATATCGTCCTCGGAGAGAAAACAGGCTGACTGCCGGGCTGTGTTGGCTGGGATATCTGGCTCAGTTCGAATTCCATGTGCCCTGCGAAGGCGGTCTCGCTGCCAAACTGGAGAGTCACTCCGTTGAGTACCTTGCCTAGCAGAAACTCGGCTTTGCTGGCTAGGCCAGTCTCCGCGTAGTTCTGGGCTGCTGCAATCTCGTAGAAACGGGGGATATAGCCATCCTCACCAAAGATATTGACCATGGCGTCCTTCAAGTACCCGATGACGAGTTCAGAGATGTAGAGGCTGTTCCCTTCGGGGAACGGAACCGAGAGCAGGATCGAAATGGGGTGGTTAGGACCCATCACGACCCGCGCGATCTCGGCCACGTGCTCTTTCACTTTCTTCTGCAACGTTGCTGGCGCGTTGGGCATGTTGGTGCCCATGCAGAGCTCCATCAAGCACAGGAAGAGACTGGGGTGCGCATTGGCGAAGAATCTCGGGATGGCGTCCAGGATATCGTTCAACGCACGAAACGCTAGGCTGGTCTGTCTCTCTTCCAGGAGATCCGACACTAGTAAGAAGGAATCCCTGAGCACCTCGGCTCGTCTGTCGATGTCGAATATGTAAGGGAACTTCTGGAGTTGAGCGTTCCACGAGGAGGAAAAACTGCCTTGTGTCCAATTGAAGGCCTGTTGAAGAACAATGTCGATTTCACGGATTCGATTCGGAGGGTCGATTCTGCCTGGTAGAGGCGATGGACTCCGACCAACCCGCCAGCGAAATTGGAACTTCCTCATATTGCGCTGTACGTCCTCCTGTCCAGGATGAGCGGTTCTGACGCCGCCCTTTATCTCATCGTCGAGGTCGGCTAATCTGCTATCGGTTGGACCAGTGTTTGACTGAGCAACACCTATCTTCTCCACGGTGGTGGAAGATTGGCAGTCCCAGCCCACCAGACTTCGTGCGTAAAGAGCGCTTTGCTGAGCTGATGTCTTTCGGAATCGTTGCTTCCATCCTACCTGCCACCGTGGTGCATGTCTTATAGCGATGCCACGTGGGGTCGGTTTCTCATCGTGCGTGAGGAAAATCAAGCTCTGTCCATTAGAAGGACGTTTATTCTTTCGAGATTGGCTTTCAAGAACGCCGTCTTGCGATTCTCCATGCTGATTTAATGGCCGCATTTCCCAGCTGCGTAGAATCGGAGCTCTGGCAGCTCCACTAATATCGGCTTTGACTAACGAGAAGGCTGACAGTTATTCTGCCTTGCCCCTGATAAAGGCTGGGATGTTGACTGATTGGGCTAAATCAAGAGACTTCCAGACAGAGCATCGTAATTTCGAACTTGGAAAGGTGGAATCAATCCAAGGCACCCCGTCCAGGGATTCGGACTCACCGCAGGATTCCAAATTGGTCGGTCGTCCTCTATCGAAAACATTCGCTCAGCCACAAGTGAGTTGACGACGCGAGCTCTCCCACACTCAACAGTCGGGCCGCTACAGCCAGATAAGGTCCCGTTCGAGCAGATCTGCCTTTGACCAGGCTCGTTGTCATAAGTCCAAGAGCGATTGACTGCCGGTATTGAGGGGCAGTGGCTTGAATTTGACCTGTTATGTAAGTACCGAAAAGGACTCGCCGACTCGATGGTCGCCAAGTGTTGAAGTGACCCGCGCGACATCATGTCCCAACCATGCGGGTTGGCGACAGCTTCGGATTGAGACGCTTGCGCATGGCCCGCTCTGCTGGTCAATTGCAAATATTTAGTAGCTCGAGTTATTGGACAAATTGGAGATAAGTAAGAGAGGGAGAACCACTTGAAACGAAGCTAAATACGGAGTAGTGGTGCTGGCTCCCTTCTGAGAGGGGGCCGATAGTCGGTAACACAGGAGCCACAAAGGCACCAAAGTACATTTAGAAGCCGTCCTAACTAAATGCAGGGCAGGCTATGTATAAAATCTTACTAATCAGAACAACCTGCATTGATAGCGAAGCCTTGTGGGGCATGACCAGTAGTACCGAGCTCTACAAATTCATCTGCCCCTCTACGCTTTTTCTGAGATGTTCTCTCCTTTACCCGTATCAAGAAGTCTGGCGGTCAGACTGGTGCAGCCACGTGACGAGGCTTAGAATATAATGTTTTGAAGCTTAAACACCAAAGGAGTATTTCATCGCTTTCTTCACTTCAGTCACCTCCTTCTCCAGTTCGTTTGTTTGAGCCTTCTTCGTAGATGGTGCCGATTTCTCCATAGCGCTAGGCCGTTTGCCACCCCCATCTACTATCCTTGTGCGATGAAGTTTTAGGGCTCTTTGCCATTGCCCGACCAGCCATGGAATCTGACCCCGCCGAAGAAACGACCCAATCTTCGGCGCATCGTTCCTGGTGCCTGTCAGATCAAGAGACTCTCCAGCCATTCCCAGAACAAATGCCATGTGGCCAAGGATATTGTATCCTCCCATGGCGAGACTCTGTCGTGTCCGCTCCTCGCTACTGAGGGGAATAACATTATGCGCTCTCACATATTGCTGTGCTGCTGGGTGTATCGGACATCCGTAAGGATCATTTTTGGGCGCCGGCCAAGGAAATTCGAATTTGTGGGCATTCGAAAAGTCATGGATTGAGCCAGTTCCCATGCGATTTCCAAGATGGAACGGGACGGCCGCACAAATCTCATCAACGCAATGTTGTAGAGTTTTTTCGGCTGCCGTCCTCCATGCCCGGGACTCGTCGAATAACACGTCATTCTCCCTAGGCAGGTCCTGGACTGTCTGGTCAGCGTACAGCGACATCTTGAGTAGAATCAGCCGATAACAGTTATAGGTATGCCATACGCCCGCAAGCTGAACAGATGGGTATACGTTGCAGAAATCTCCATAAAGGCCAGCCTTTCTGATAGATTCCGCGATCTCATCCGCAGCCATTCGGCAAGGAGCGAAGTAAGACTGCTGCGAGCCGGCCCAAATTTGCAAACGCTGGTCAAGGGTCGTAGCTGCCCTCCTGAATGAAGCTATTATGCTCAGATCTTTTGCAGTCAACACCTTCTGGCCGTTTGCAAACCCAGCCTCCAATGTGCTTTTATATCGTTCGTACAACGCTTGCAGATTGGCGAGGTCGATCGCAACCTTGTCTAGATCACTGCTTGGGCTAGGTGGCTGGGGGTCGTCATCCTCCCACACGTCTGGATCGATGTGGACTGGCTGGTGAGTTCGAATTGCTTCCGTTACCATTGTATTCCGTACCTCTTGTAACAGCTTTTTAGAAGCGAGGCTGCGGAAGCCCTTTGCTGTTCTATGTGTGATCACGGCATATGCGCCTTTTTGATGGCTCCCGTCGACTGGGCGCATCTTCTTATGGGCAATCAGAGCCTCCCGAAATTGCAGAGCGATGATTGAGATCAAGACTATATCAGATTCGTTCTCGGGTGAAGCCCCAATGGTCTCCTTCATAAGTAGGATCGCACGTGCATTGTACTTTTTCGATAGGAGTGAGTCAGGATCGAGTCCGCGCCACATTGCGAGCATGGTGGCCGCAAGAGCCGCTGTAGCGACCGACAGCAGCGAGTCCGAATCGGTCAGTTGAAAATATGGGATCAAGTGTTCAAATAAACCTCTTGAAGACTGAATTCCCCTATTGCTCATCATATAGTTGTGACAGAAGAAGCACAGCGACGTAAAGTTTTCATCTTCGCCAATGGCCCGAAGTACAAGCTCGGGATATTTGTCGTTTTCGCTTTCGTCATTCTCGCGAGATCGTTCCTTTTTGGCCTGGCGGAACAGGTGAATGATCTCCCCAGTCTCATCGTGGAAACGTATGCCGGGCGGAACTGGAACGCCAGGACAATGCACTCTCCTTTTGGTGCAGTTCTTGCAGATTGGCCGGGTCCCATCACATTTGACTCGCCGTCTTTTGCAGGTTGCGCAGCCTAATGACGGGCCGGTGTAGACCATTTTTCAAGATTAACTTGCATATGGTTGCTGATGGTGGCGTTGTCTATGCGGCTCGGGAAGTTTGGCGTCTGCAGCCTCCTCTAGAACGCAACTTGATGATCTCTTGACTTACGTCGAGTTTGAATGGGAGTTCATCAATCTGAAGGTGAGGAGCTGGTCAAGAATTGGGTTTCTTGGCTGATGCCTTGGTGCATCATTGGTGCCCGGATACGCTGGTACCGTTGTGGAAGATCCGAATACGATCGGATGAAGTTGTTTACTGCAATTTTATCCAACCAGGAAGCAGAGCTTCCTCCTATACATGGCCAGGCTTCTCTGGATCTAAATGGGCCAGTTTGATAATCCTGATGGCTGCGCTTACTCTTGATGATGTATTGTTCAATCTTAAGGGCTACGATCCTAGTTATAGCTAGCTGCAATAATCCACCAGCTATTAAATGTAAGGAAACAAGATGTGAGAGCGCCTGGGCCTTTTTGTCTCTTCCAACCATTCCACTTCACCTAAAGTGGCTCCCTGCATTACTGCTTCCTTGCGAGAACCTCCACCACTCCTAAAAGCCGTTTTGCATGAGTTGCGATGACTTGGAGCCTTGACCTTTTGAATATCATTTCTAGCACAGAGGGCGAATACTAGCGTAAGTCCTGATGCTGGAGTTTAGTTCCTGTTCTCAATGGCCGTTGCGTTTTGGCTCGCTCGACCTCCAATCTGGGTTATCTGGTTGGCGGTTTTCCACGCGACAGCATCTCTGTTCTCGTTGACAGTCGGTTGTGGTCGTTCAGGGACTTTGAAGCCAGCCTCAAGTCGTTTCTCATAGCTTATGAGCCTCAACCTCTCAGATTCGGCTGGCGTGAGATTCAGATAGACTTCCACTGCGATGGCGTGAATCGTCAAACAAAGCCATAGGGACATGCCAAAGGTGTTGTGGAATGAAGCTGTGGCATTCTCAGGCCCGATACCATTAACATTTGCTTTGACGATAACTTGTTCGCTAGAGTTCGGTGCAGTACACTGTGGATATAGATATGGCGTCGGGTTTCCCTCTGCAGGAGGTGCACCGTATAATGTCCATTGCGCCCAGATGCTTCTGCAAGTCTGTATATCGTACCAGTGGCCATTCTGGTGCTGGGAAATGTAAGTGTTGGCCGCCATCTGAACTAGACGAAGCGATATAATACTACCAGCATATGCCCAGGTACGGATCATCCATGCCCGGTGTTGGTCGATCCGTAGACGCTTGATGTTGATATATGCCAGGACCGCAGAGACCGTTGTCGCCGTCCCAAGAACTCCGAGCACAACCTGGGTAGATGGCGACCCTCCTGCAGCGATAGGGATGACCATGTATGCACCTGCATTGCTGATCAGCAGTAGGAGAATAACAGTATAACCATTTAACCGATGAAAGAGGATGAATTTATGTCTGATAATTGGCACAAATTGGAAGCAGACTAGAAAGCCTGCTGGAAGGATGCAGGCGAGGTGAATGATAATCCCAATCCGTTTGTAACCCGATTGATAATGGATTGCGTCTCCTGGGATTGTCCTCTGAAGTGATTGACAGTGTTAGCGTGGGTCAAGAATGGCGGCATCTGCCAAAGCGTTCAGAAATACATACCTTTAGAAACCTGCCGTCAATATCCAAGTACTGGAAGCGAGCGAGGACGAAACCCATCAGGGCCCCCACGAGGATGAAGAAGAGGATAAAGTTATATCCTTTCTTAAAGCCGAGTGGGCGATATATCTTCTGTCCAAGCCGGAGGAAGAGCTTGCCTGCCTTGGAGGTGGGTCTGGGCCCTGAGGATGCAGAAGTAGAATTGGACATGCCGAACCACTTTGCTGTCGAAAGGGCTGTTTTGGGGGGAAGCAAAAATGGGGGAGGAAGAATTCCGCCAGTTTGGATGACTGTCGCAACTAATGCGATGCTTGAGAGTATGTAAATTTTCAGATGAAGAACGTTCCTCGTCGGTGGACAGGAGCCACATTCTTATAGACAAAAAGGTCCCTCGAATACGGATAGTTGTATTCGTAGGGCTCGCAAGGTGTTGAGGAACAGGCAAGGCCATGGTATTGTGGGGGGCTTGAGAAACCTAGTTGCCTTGTGCTCAGCCTGAGATGAAGCCTGGTTAAGCTGGCGGTGTATGATGCCCAAGCATGTGCCGTGATAAAATTGCTTTCTCAAAAGAGTTTGATTCCAGCAATACGAATGCTCGTTGAAGGTTTTGGATGCTCTGCAAATAGGTCCCACTCTAATTGGCGAGGGAGTTGGTTGATCAGTCCCAACTCATTGGACCAAGCGAAAATACGCCTGACTTGGCACGATAAACAACGCTAGGCTGTTTTCTCTCGACCTTGCGAGATATTGACCTATCATGGAACTGCTGTTGAATAGGTCTAGGTCCTCAAGGCGTATTCAGAAGACGAAAGATATGATGTCACTTCGTGTTATTTGGGCTTATGGTCCAGCAAACACACCTCCTATCTTGGGCACATTGTGATAGGCATTTGCTGGACTGCTCATCGGAAATTCACTGAGCTTCAACCAGGCAGCAGGATATCAGAGCAAGTACCCTAAGCAAAGGTGCAGCCCAAAGTCCAAGTAGCCTCAGTTGCAGCTGATTGCCGAAGGTCCTATCCCGTAAGAGATCCTATTGTTACCTAAATTTTTATGATGATCTCGCGGGTGGGCCCGGACATGTTTGAATAGTCTTTAACGTGCCTAAGGACTTCCTTTTTCTGACTATCCACATCTCGAGTGAAGGCAAAGTAGGCACGTTCCCACGGTGTTAAACCACGAATAAGGACTCGACACGGCTATCCACAGCGCACGATATAAATGACTTTCAACTGTCAACCCAATACAGACAACAAGAAGCGTCGTTGGCGTTAAACTGCCCACCTGGTCTAAGCAGGTAGTTTTCCGTGTTATGGCAGCTTGTTGAAAAAGTCGGTAATCTGATCATTGGGTCTAAGAATCAACAACATCTTTGCAGAACTGATACGACCTCCGAGACGGAAAAGAGAACATGCCAAATGTCCCCGACATCGGAGCGAAAAGCTCAATGGAGTTCATTTCGTTCCGGTGCCCTGCAACTCGGTCAGGTGAGGTTGAAAATATGATTAATTCAAGAAGCACAAGCATCAACTTGGATGTTGTGTTGAGGAACAGATTGTCAACTTGAGATGAATCTTCATTTGAGCCTCAACTGAAGACAAGTCAATCTTGCCAAGGCTGGATAAGCTGGCTACCTAGGTAGCGCGGGAGATAAACTCAAATGGATAACCTGATTAATCGTGGATCTCTGTCTAGACACGCAAAAGCTCGAGAGCCGAGATTCGTGAGTCGAATTGGCTAATGGCTTGCTCACAGTTCCAATCCACGATGGGAGAAGCGAGGAATTCTGAGGTGCCAGGTATTCAACGGCATCGCGACCGGGATCTGGACCATCAGTCGGAAGCTAAGGAGGGAAACCAGAGTAAGGGCACGGTCTGGTTGGCAAATCAGTGTGCACCGCTTCCACAGGGTCCAAGGACCAGCGCCCACAATATTCACGGAATCGTCGTGTAGTCCTGGGGTGAATATCTTTACCCCGTGGCTGGCCGCTGTTCTATCTTATGCTCACACTTGTGTCAGAAATAGAAGAAATCCTCCCAGTAACTAGTGAAGACAACTGTATTCACTAGAGTCTACCATATACTATTTACCACATGGCTCATAAACTTGGTTGTATCACTACTCAAACCTTTCTAACACTTGATCTTTAAACTCCAACCATACTTGACTACACGACCAACACCAAGAAGGGAAGCACCCAACGCCATCGCTAGGCCGACTCCAAGTTGAGCCGACATGTAACCACCTCTGCCACCACCATTCGTAGCCAACAAAGCGCCACCGATCGGTGGGCCAGAGAGGCAAGCAAAACTGATCACTGTGAGCGCCATCCCTAGTCTGACTCCGTTTTTGCTGAGATCTGTATTCAAACTTGCAACCGTGGTTGGGAAAAGGCATTGAAACGCTCCACCAGAAAACCCGTAAAACGTGGCAAATATATACATCGAGGTCCTCGAGTCAATCGAGATCCAGACGAAGGCAAAGATTGAATTGATGAAAATAAGGGGCACCATTGTGTTCAGTGGCCCGAAGTATCGGTCGGCGATGTGCCCAGTTACGAGTCGAAATGGAATTCCTCCTGCGTTGAAGACGATCAGCATGGTCAGCGAATCGGAATAAGTCATGCCGATGATCGTACGACTGTAAGCCGCGATGTAATAATAGCTGAAGAAGAGGCCTCCAAACACCAGTGACATTCCAGCCACAACACAAACATAGGGGATTTCCTTGAACGCGCTCCATTCGACAATCGGCCCTGATTTTCGGGGTGGGAGACGAGGCTTCAGAAGTGCAAATGCAATGCTCAATGATACCAGATTGACAAAACCCAAAACTCTGATGGTCCAGCCAAATCCGATTCTGGGTAAAAGTTGGCGGACAAGGACAGAGTAGACTGAACCACCGATGGAACCACCAGTCGACATGATTGCAATGGCTATTCCTCTCTTCTTAGCAAAGTACGTCGTGACAAGTCCCATGGCAGGAGTGAAGAAGATGCCACTGCCCAGTCCAGTGCATATCCCTTGTGATAGGAGAAGCTGCCAGAAGGTATGGCTTATGCTTGTCATAAAGATACCAAGAATTTGTAGGGCAACACCTAACAAGTAAGTGGGCGCAAAGAGTCCTGCGTCGAGAGCACGACCGGACCAAGTTCCGACAAAGAATACCATCCATAATTGAATGGAGCCTATCCAAGATATTGTGGACTGTGTCTCAGGAAGGGTCTCCATATAATAAGCCTGGAAGGCACCGAAGGCATTGAAGTATCCCCTAGAGGAGAGGATAGTGTTAGCATTGGGTTTGTGGAGGTCCACTGGAGATATGCCGGGATCATCGACCTTGGAGCAGGGCTTACCAGGTCGTTAGACTGCACGTCCAGAGTGCTGCAACCTGTATCCATGCTTTCAATCCGCCGTCTGGGGCAGGACCCGGGTCCTTGATGTGACGAGTTGACAGACGTGAAATAACCCTATCGACGGCATTGCTGGTAACCCTTCCGAGATCGTGGCGTGAGGATGCCCTGGATCGTTCCTTAGTAAGGGCGAGATTGTCCGAGTTCCTTGGCCGAGAATCGTTCTTTTCAACGATATCCTTCTCGAATCCTGAACTGTCTTCTCGACTTGACATGATTGATGACAGTTTTGAGGGATCATTGATATGGGAGAAGAAAGAATCGACTTATGGCCAAGATATCGAACCTCGACAAAAGCACACACTCGAAGAGCGAGACCAAGAAATGGGGTGGAGGAAAACCCATCTTAAGGACTGTGACTCTCTCCAACAACGAAGGCTTCATGACAAGCAGGGCATTGGTGCCGGGTAGGCAAGCCCCCCATCATGTTGATGATTTCTAAAAGTTGGGGTGGACAACTGTGCCGAATAGCCGACCCCATGAGTGAGTGCCCAGCTGCTGATCTGGGAACTGGACTTTGAGTAAGTCTGACAAGGCCTAATTTTGAATTTTGGGCCAATATGTAATCGGTAAATTCGTGGTAATGACAAAATCAATCTCGCAAACCACGCCGGGCCTTGGCAAAGGGCTCAAAAGAAGTCCGACCAACCTCATCCCACTGGTTAAGATTTCTGCAGTTGAAAAATGATATCTCAATCAAGAAAGAGCTAGGCCTCCACAGCTCATTACACAGCATGCAGCGGGGTAGCGGTGTAAATATTCAATGCAGTCACTGTGGCGCTGCTCTATCAAAGAGACGCTGTTGTTATTCGTTGACTGCTGAGACAGTTTATCACAAGTGGACGCCCTTTGACGATGACGGATTTGTGACAGCATTTAGAGCCATGTCCTTCTGGAGCGTATAGCCTTGCGTATTCGTCGATATGCAGAACCTTTCGGAGGATTTGTGAGGGATTTTTTTTCAAAGACAAGTACCCACGAGGAGTCCAAGTCACACAAAACCTGTGCTCTTTTCCCTTCCATGGATCCTGCAATGGCCATGTATTCGGTCACATGGTGTAAAAAACATGGAGCAGTCCTGAGAATCAAAGTCTGATATCAGTCCGCAACATGCGCTGAGTTATGGCCCTTCACGAGCTCAAAGGTTCGATGGTCGGTCACCGATCTTCATTATGCTGTGGTCGTTTGGCCCTCCAACAAGCTGGTACTTACTTACCTGCCCATTTCGTTCATTTTTGCCCGAAAAGGCGAGGTCTCTGCACGCGACTCACTGACTGTATCTGATACAAATCGTGGCGGAGGCACTTGTTCTCCTGTGCGAGGTTTCTTGCATGAAGTGTTACCTACTAAATCCTCCCTTGCAAGATATTGGAGGTGATCAGCATCCGGGCAGATGCTGTTGAGAGTTGGTTGTTGTTATGGTAGAAGACCTGGTGCTGAGACTGAGATGGCTGAAACTGGCTCTTTGATCACCTGATTCACATTTTGATGGACATTGTCCCAGGAAGCAGGTGCAGAAAATCATGGTCGCACCTGCCACTGGAAGTCGAAACCAAAATGAGGCTCTGCAATGGTCTTGGCATATCAGGTCACGTTCTGCAAGCACGTCAGCACCATCGATGGTGACTTCAGAGTCGTCACTGTCAGTTCTTTGTACCAACAAGGCAAGTAGGGCGCGGCATTGCTGGAAACAAATCTCTCGCGCGACTCATCTCACTTTCTCATTACTTCCTCACCTCACAAGCAAGCCTGGCCAGCTTCTTTTGAGCATACTCACGCCTCAACAAAGGTATTCAAATACAGAGAGCAAGTTCCCTCAATGTCCCAGACCATTCTACTCCTCTAATTCAACGTCAGAACAAAAGACCAACAATGCAATCCAACCAGGTCGACCCGTACGATGAGCTGCAAGAACTCTGGCGAGTGGTAGGTCCCTCACCACATTATCCTCACTCAGTTCACATTCATGCCCAATCCCCCAAAAAGCATAATGATAAATCTAACAATGAGCAAACAGGGCCACGAGCACTCCATGGCCGGCCGTCGCTTCGAAGCACTCCCATACTTCAAAGAATGCATCGGCTTCCCTGTCGGCAGTCTCCAATTCAAGGCGATCGTATTCTTCGTGATGGGACTCGACTTCAAGCGTGCTGGAGTCTACTATACCCGCGTCGGCATCGAGCTCCTAGCCCGCCACGCGCGAGAGTGCCCAGAGGATGTCGACGAGGATTTCAGGGAGCTGGAAGACGAGGCGCGCGACCTGCTTCGTTACCAGCAGAGCGAGGCTGCCCGGCGTGCTGCCAAGGCTCGAGCCGTTGCCAAGGCAAAGAGAGCAAAGGCTGAGGAGGCATACGAGCGTGCTGGCTTGATCCGTGGTCGTGATCGCCCTGTTGACTCTGATGATGACGACGACGAGTTTGGAGGCGGCATCAAGAAGTTGACCATTGGTTCGGAGATCGAGGGCCCGCCGACCAATACCCCCCCTGCTACCGCCCACACTGCCCCTGCCAGTGGCACCCGCAAGAAGTACATCATTGGCCGTGGAAATATCTGAGCCACTGCACTGGCACAACAACAGCGATCTCCAGAACTCTATGGCTCATTTTGCACATGGAATGTTGGATGCGGTTGTTGACTATGGGGTTGATCTTGATCACTCAATTCCGTTGATATTGAACTACCACACACAAAACTTGGCTCAAAGTCAGATAGGTACCTATTCAGGGAATGTGTCTCAGCAACATTTGCAGATAAGGCACAGGCAGACAGTCAGTCAGTCACAAATGAAGACGGAGAGACGGACGTCATGTCTCATGAGCTACAAACAAAGCTGGCATCCTCATTTGGTCCACCAAATGAAGCCATCGCCCACGTAGCAGAACACAAGCAACTTCACAAACAATCAGAGAAAATTCATTGAAAATGTAAAATCACTGTTTTGATTTTTTTCCCTTCGTATCTCATCTATCGTAAAATCTAGTAGATATGCATCCGTACCATACCATACCATGCAATGCAATGCAATGCCACGCCACGCCTATTGTCTCATCCACACGGCAGATGACGCAATCCCTACTGGAATTTAATAAAAGAAGTCAATCCTCATACCTCCGACTCAAGCCGTGCCAGAAGGCACACTCGTCGCTGGCCCAGCCATCGCGTATAAACTGCGCCGCGACCCCTATCTCCACGCCGCCCGCGCGCTCGTCATTGCCCAGCCCAAACACCAGCGTCTTAGTGCCGTTCTGCACGGGCCGCCACCGTGGCGCGCCGTGTGGGCTGTTTGTATTGTCGTCGTCGCCGTCGTCGGTATCCGAGTTCGGGTTCCCCGACACGATGAAGTTCGTGATGTAGCCGTGGAACAGCGTTGCGATCTCGCGCTGCGTGGGCGAGATGGCGCGCACGGTGGCGTCCATCGTCTCGTACGCCATGTAGTCGCCGTGCGCG
>Ga0105239_10001063_pt1 | contig 38204 bp, 26 predicted proteins | sample KBSC44metaG_FD_92761 | JGI IMG/M metagenome (GOLD analysis project Ga0105239, IMG submission 92761) | Corn rhizosphere microbial communities from Kellogg Biological Station, Michigan, USA - KBS C4-4 metaG | ecosystem: Host-associated > Plants > Roots > Rhizosphere > Soil | place: Michigan, USA... | reverse complement strand
GACAAACATTGCGGGTGCTACTAACCCTACCTATTCTTCAACTACTGAAGATACAGCTACAGATTATCGTATGATAGTTGTTTGCTCTGGCACTGGTACACCATTGGCCGATACATCAGCTGCAGTACTAGTTGTTATCAATCCTGCTATGGCCTGTGTTTGTACTACACCAATGTGGGTATTTAGTGATGATCCGATCTCAGACTATTCTATGTCAGACTTTTCTCTGACGGGTTGTTCAGGTGCAATTGCTGATTTTGGTATCAATGATGCAGCCGATCCGATCACAGGATATGTAGATCATACTTTTGATACAGTGTCTCTGATGCAGGGTGGTACATATACAGCCTCTTTCGATTTCACATATTCATCTATGGAGTTTGAAACGCAGGCATGGATAGACAATGGTAATGATGGCGTATTTGACCCTACAGATACCGTTTCTGAGGTAATGGGCTTTAGCACAGATGATGCGTCTTCAGCTACAGGTACCATCTTTATACCGGCTGCTGAAATACCTGGTTTCCACAGAATGCGTGTTCGTAATGCTTGGCTGCAATGGTCATCTTATGATGGTTCAGACGCTTCAGATCCTATGGACCCGTGTGCTTCAGGTGATGCGTTCGTTAACTATGGTACAGGTGACGTTGTTGACTACACAGTTTATATCGTTCCTACAGTTTGTGATACTGTGCTTACACTTACAGCAAGCGCTATCACAGATACTACAGCTACTGTTAGCTGGAACTCTGGTACTGCTATGAATTATGAGTACACGGTCAACGATACATTGGCTTCGCCAACTGTAGCTGGGACGGTTACTACTGATACATCGCTTTCTCTTACTGGCCTTACAGCGGGTGCTACATATTACGTGCACGTTCGTACGGCTTGTGGTTGTGGTACTTTGTCAGCATGGGAAACGATCATGTTCCATACAGGTAGCTGCGATACAGTTGTAGGTCTTACTGCATCTGATATTTCTGATACAGGAGCTATAATTACCTGGACAGGTACATCGACAGGTTATGAGTACACTATCGACAATATACCTACAGCGCCTACAGTTGCGGGTATAGCTACTACGGCTCTGTCAGATACGATCACCACGTTGTCTCCGGGTACTACCTACTATGCGCACGTACGCTCCAGCTGTTTTGCCGGTGTGTACTCTGCATGGGTTACGATACCTATCACTACCGGTGCTTGTGATACAGTTCTTGGCCTCCTGGCGGGTTCCAGCGATTCCGGTGCGTTCTTCGCATGGGATGCTGCAACAGGTGCTGCGGGTTACCAGTACATAATAAATACATCTACATCTACGCCATTGGCATCGGGTACATTCACAACAGATACATCTGTATTCGTTGATACGCTTGCACCGGGTGTTACCTACTATGCACACGTACGTGTTGTGTGTGGTGGTGGCAACTACTCTGGCTGGATAGAATATCCTATAACAGAGTTGCCTTGCGATATGCCTACGTTTGTAATGTATAATATCACAGATTCAACTGCGTCAGTAACATGGTCGGCGGCCTCAGGATCTCCTGCTGCTTCGTTCGAATATGCTATCGATAACAATCCTACCCCACCTACTGTTGGTACAGTTACCACGGCGAATGCTGATACTGCGATCGGTCTTACTTGTAACACACTGTACTATGTGCATGTGCGTGTACATTGCGGTGGTGGTATTGTGTCGCCATGGTTTACCGATACATTCAGTACAAAGCCATGCGGCCCAGGTGCTGTACATGTAGTAAATGGCAATCCATTCGATGTGCAGGCATATCCAAACCCTGCGAGGGATGTTGTAACGGTACAGGTAAGCGGTTTGTTGGGTAACAACAGGCAGGTTGAGCTGACTGATGTAACAGGTAAGGTAATTGCTAAGGTTAGGATGCTTACAGACAAGGTGGATGTAAGTATGAACAATCTTGCAGCAGGTATCTACCTGATCAGGTACTCGGATGATACGCATACACAAGTAATAAAGGTTAACAAGCAATAAGCTTAAAACCTTTTAAAATACCGCCGGGATACTCGTTAGAGTATCCCGGCTTCTTTATGTGCATACATTCCCATTACTTGTCATCCTGAAAGGATCCATTATCGCGTAACATGAGCAATGACACTTTGAATAATCAATCGCTCAACTAAATCAACGAAACTACTTGTCATTCTGAAAAGGAGCACAGAAGTGCACAATACAGATAATGGCATTCAACTAATCAACCAATACTCTGCCCGTGTTCTTTCGAAACATCCCGTCGGTAGCAAAAAGGAAAATGAAAAAGCGTTCTAAAGGAGCGCTTGGCGCTAAGTGCAAATAATTTTCTATCTGCATGATCATTTCACGCTATTATGCAATGACATTTCAAACAATCAACATTTCAACTAAACTAGCCAATGCTCCGCCCCGTATACGTCGGGACACCCTATTAGTAGCGAAAAAAGGAAATGAAAAGCGTTCACTAAGAACGCCTCGTGCTAATGAAAATAATTTTCATTAGCATTGATCATTGCACGCTATTATACAATGACACTTTAACCAATCAGTCTTTCAAATAATTCCCTTACTCAGACGGCCTGTATGGATACTGCTCATCGTCAACGACAACTATCCGTTGTCGGTCTCTAAAACGCGGATCCTGATAGAATGGTATAATGCGGTTATCGATATATACATCATCGAGTGCCTGTATCTCTGCAAGTGTGCCCGGTAGCCACAGCGCGCCGCAATATACCACATCAAGTTCTTGTAATTTTTTACAATTGCCTATAGATTCAGGTATAGAAAAAAGCCGGTTACGTGCGGTATAAAAGAAGGCTAATTGCTTCATATCGCCTATTCTTAATGGAAGCGCTGCTAACTTATTATCACTCACATCCAGTAATATAAGATTGTGTAGCAGCGCAAGTTCATCAGGAAGCGAATCGATTGAATTGAAAGCTAATCTAAGTCGTTCTAAAGTATGTAAATGCCCTATAGTTGCGGGTAAACGCTCCAGGTCATTGCCGGTAAGGTATAAATTCTTTAAGGAAGGCATATACCCTATAGAGTCCGACACTTTCTTTATCTCGTTGTAGCTAAATGATAACTCTTGGAGATTGGTGAGGCGCACTATAGCATCCGGTATATAAGTTAGATGGTTGCGCATCACCGTAAGCTTCTTCAGTTTTTTACATCTGAATAATGATGGTGGTAGTGCTACCAGGTTATTACTGCTGAAGTTTATTTCTTCCAGGTTGGGAAACTGGTCAAGTATATCCGGTATACTGTCCATACGTTTATACATCACGTTCAGCACCTTTACCGACGCGGGATTATCCATCGCGCTTTCAAAACTGATATACGTCCCTTTTTCTGCATGTACAGGTGTGCATAGCAGAAACATAGAAATAGATAGGATAGTTTGCTTGCAGGTCATATATAAATATACGACACTTTAAGGGGAAAAGCAAATTATTTATTGAGCTGCATATACTCTGCGTGAGAGATTATTTTGTAGTCCGTAGGTATGCGGAATACGGCATTTTCGACAGGCTGGGGTGTTATCTGGGTCGCTTCAAAAGTCATTATCATACCGTTGTTGGTGGTATAAGTAAAAGAGAGGGGTAGGAACTTGGCCTTAGGAAAACGCTCAAAGCCCACCGGCTGATTTACATACCAATCGTTAGTATAGTATAGTGTAAATGATGTAATGGAGCTTTCAGTATAACTGATAATGGCTTTAGATGCAGATAAACCTGCTATTTTTTTATTACCCTCTGTTTTATCAAGTGAGAAATTTTCGTACTTCCTCTGGTCATTGAGGATATCATCGATGTTTAATTGTATGGCGTATTTCTTAGTGCCCGCTACTCGTAGAGAATACACGGTATTCTTTGCGAAATCAAAGATGATAATATCCTGAAAGCCACTGTTTAGCCGCAGTTCTTTCTTTAACTGGTCGCCTTTAAATGTAAATGTATACGTTCCTTCATCAGCAATCTTATTGCTTTGCAGCCCTTGTATAGTTACTTTGTAGGTAATAGTGCCTTCGGAAAATGGCCGCTGTGCTATGGTTTTAAGGCCACAAAACAAACAGAGCAGACAAGATAAAACATAGAATTTGTGGGCCATCCTTATGGATTTAGTAAGCGTCAAGGGAATTTGGTATTACTAATATACACCAAATTCCCAAGTTACAATTACTGCCGGGTAAACTTGCGTGTAGCTATCACTGCACCCTCTGTATTTATAAACCTTGCATAATAGTTGCCTGATGGTATGCTTTCCAGGTCCAGGTTGGCGCTGGTGCCGGTTACCTTATATACCACCATTGCCTTGCCTATCATGTTATAAATGGCTATGGTCTTTACACTAGCCGCCGCAGGAAAGGTAATATTCAATTCACTGACGGCGGGATTAGGATATAATACTATAGGCGTGCTGTTATCTATAGCGCCAACCGTAGTTACATATGGGGAAGATTGTTCCGTATCGCGTTGCTGCGCATAAGTAGCTACGCTAGATGAAATGAATAAAATAACAAGTACAAGTAGGTGTCTTTTCATTTGTAGGTCTTTTATGGTACCGGGTTTATACTTATGTGCGTTGTTAAAAAAAAGCTGCTGCCATTTTTGCATAGCTAAAATTCGTACATTGCTCATTATAATATAAACAAGTATTGTGCCATGAATTTCATGAAGAAATATAGAGGGTTCCTTGCCGGGATAGTGCTTACTGCAACGGTTTTCTGTTTCATACGTGCTAAGAGCAATGACTCTTATTTTGAGGTGTCGAAGAACCTGGATATATATGCTACGCTGTTTAAGGAGTTGAATACCTACTATGTAGACCCAATAGAGCCCGGCAAACTGGTAAAGACCGGCGTAGATGCCATGCTCGAAGAACTCGATCCCTATACAAATTATATTACCGAAGCCGACATAGAGGAATATGAATTTATGACGACCGGTAAATATGGCGGAATAGGTGCCAATATGCACCGCAAAGGTGACGAAATATACATAGGTGATGTGTATGAGAACAGTCCGGCACAGAAGGCAGGTCTGCACCCCGGCGATCTTGTAGAGTATATCGATAATCAAAAGATAAAAGGCAAAAGTATTGATGATATAAGCGTCTTATTAAAAGGCTCGCCTGGTACGCAGATAACCATGAAGGTGAAAGATGTGTTTACCGGTGTATCGTCACAGAAAATGATAACGCGCAGCGAGATAGAAATATCGAGCGTGCCGTATGCTGGTTTTGTAGGCGAGCATAATGATATAGCTTATGTAAAACTCAACCAGTTTACACAAGGCTGTGCAAAACAGGTAAGGGATGCATTCGACAGTCTGAAAAAAGCTAATCCAAACCTAAAGGGCCTTGTGCTAGATGAGCGTAATAACCCTGGTGGCCTACTCGATGAGGCGGTAGCGCTCTGTAATATATTTGTGGACAAAGGGCAGATCGTTGTAAATACAAAAGGCAAGCTGGCCGATATGGATAAAGAATATAGGACACAAGGCGCTGCATGGGATACCAAACTGCCGCTTACCGTTCTTGTCAATCACTCATCCGCATCTGCATCAGAGATAGTGGCAGGTACCATGCAAGACCTCGACCGTGGCGTAATAATAGGTGAACGCTCTTATGGCAAGGGTCTTGTGCAGGTAACACGTCCGCTGGGCTACAATGCCCGCCTGAAGCTTACCATAGCCCGCTATTATACGCCTAGCGGCCGTTGCATACAGGCGCTCGACTATGCACACCGTAATGCGGATGGCAGTGTAGGCTACATACCGGATTCACTAAAGAAGGCTTACAAAACTAGCGGTGGCAGAACCGTACTCAGCGGCGGTGGAGTAGAGCCCGACCTGAAATTAAAAGATGACCAGATAAGCATGCTGGCAGTAACACTATATACAAAGAACTACCTGTTCGATTATGCTACCGAATATGCGCATGCGCACAAAACAATCGCGTCGCCAGAGAAATTTAGCCTTACAGATGCGGAATTTACACAGTTTACAAAATGGCTCGATAACAAAGATTATTCTTACAAAACAGAAACAGAGATAGGCCTCGATTCGTTGAAAGAAATAGCGCAGCACGATAAATATTACGATGGCGCCAAAAGTGAATTTGATGCCCTGCAATCAAAACTTTTTCATGATAAAAAACAAGATCTGCTGAAACATAAAGACGAAGTAAAACACCTAATGGAAAACGAAATAGTATCGCGCTATTACTTTGTGCGCGGGCGCATAGCACAGGGCCTCCAATACGATGCCGACCTCACGAAAGCGCTCACTGTGCTTAACGACCAGGCGCAGTACAACACAATACTGAAGCCTAAGAAATGATCGGTTAGTATTTATATATAGCCTCATGCCATTTACGACATGAGGCTTTTTTATGCACAGTATATAAAATGTAAAATCATTTTTTTATGTTTATCCCCTCAAAATATATGCGCCCCTATGAATAAGTATGTGTGTTTATTAGCCCTGTTAGTTATTTCCCTCTCTTCATGCCATATAGGCGGCGGAGGTAGAAAACCTGTAGAACTTTTCCCTTTGGGTAAGGATCATAAAATGGGATATATTGATAAAACAGGTAAAATGGTTATCAACCTGCAATTTAAAGATGCGAGCCTTTTTTATGATGGGTTGGCACTGGTGTCAACGGATGGCGCAGACAAGAGGTGGGGATTTATTGATGAAACAGGGAAATATATTATTAACCCCGACTATAAAAAAGCCACCATTTTTTCAGAGGGGCTGGCCTTCGCACAAAGAGAAGACGACCATGATCATTTATATGCTATCGATAAAAAAGGTGGAATCAAGTTTATATTATCCGCAACGGGTGCTCATATATACAGTGAAGGACTTGCTGCATATTCTGAAGATGATAAATGGGGCTTTGTTGATAAGGAGGGTAAAGCGGTTATTGACAGAAAGTACAACCTTACTACAGATTTTTCAGAAGGGCTTTGTGCGGTTTCGGATGGCTCGGCTAAGTGGGGCTATATAAACAAGAAAGGAGAAAAGGTTATAAACTGCCAGTTTGGATTAGGATTTCAATTCCATAATGGTGTGGCCATAGTTATCGATGATAAAGACAAGTATGGGCTGATAGATAAGAATGGCGTGTACATAATCAATCCGCAGTATGATGGTATACGTGCAGACAATGATATTTTTATCGCTTACCAGAATGATAAATGGGGATGGATAGACAAGACGGGGAAAACGCTTATTAATCTGCAATTTGAAACTGCGTTGCCTTTTTATGGTAATAAGCTGGCACCTGTAAAGTCTAATGGTAACTGGGGCTATGTAGATAATACAGGCAAGTTCATAATTGAGCCCAAGCTTCAGGTATCGTATGTCTTCGAAGGTAATGTAGCACTGGCAACGTTAAGTGACAAGATGCAGTTGATAGATAATACAGGCCGCTTTCTTGAAACACCTGAATACGACCTGGTATCAAAAGACTATCTGTCTTACACGGTATGGGGCAACTCAATATTTAATGAGTTAATAGTCGATGATGCTCATCAGACAGCCTATGTTTGGCTACGTGCATTTTACGATATGGACTTTGATAAAGCTAAAGACTGCTCTACTGATGAAACAAAAAAGATGCTGGATATGTTCGGCGAATTTACCAAAATGATGCCCGATACAACTAAATTGAATTTTCAAACTACAAGTATTCTTATAAAAGATGCTAAAGAGAACGGTGATGTAGCTGTGGTAACTTATGAAACCATGCCCGATCGTAAAACGCAAACGCTTAACCTGATCAGGGTAAATGATAAATGGCTGGTGTCGTGGTCTAAGAACGATGTTGCACCTAAAGATAAAAACAACGACAGCAATAGTGGAACAATAACATACATCAATTACAACAATAATAATGATGCGGATGATTACCAGACAAGAACCACTACTACTACCACTCACTATACAACATCTGATGACGGTGATGATGAGTCATCGGAAGAATAAATACCTCTGAGATTATTTATAGTACCCAGTCTTGCAGCGCGTCCGCTATGTTGCGGTCGTTGCTGAGCCTGGGTACTTTATTTTGGCCGCCCAGCCTGCCTATCGACTTCATGTATTCTATAAAGGCGTGTTTTTTCATCGGCCTTATTTTCAATGTTTGCAGTATGCGGCCGGTGATGAGGTCGTTATAATAAATGTTTTTTTCGCGCAGGTAATTATTTACGGTGAAGGCAAATGTTTCTACATCATTAGGCTCGTTTTGAAACTCTACAAACCATTCGTGATACGGCAGTTCGTCGCCAACCTGTATACGCGGCGCCACGGTAAATTCTATTATATGCATGCCATGCTCTTTCGCAGCCTGCATCATCGCTTGTTCTACCTCTTCAACGATCACGTGCTCGCCAAATGCGGAGATGAAATGTTTCACCCTGCCGGTTACTACAATACGGTAAGGGTCGAGGCTTACGAAGCGTACGGTATCACCAATGTTGTAAGACCACAAGCCTGCATTACTATTTATGAGTAGTGCATAGTTCTCTCCCGTCTTCACATCTGCAAGAGAGAGGCGGGTAGGGTTATCATTATATATTTCCGCCGCGGGTATGAACTCATAGAATATCCCTGAGTTAGTATTGAGCAGCAAGCCTTCTTTATCAAGCGTATCCTGGAAGGCGAAAAAGCCTTCTGATGCGGGGAATGTTTCGAGCATATCTACATGGCCGCCCAGGCTCTCAAGCATCTTACTTTTGTATGGCTCAAAGTTTACACCACCATGCACTATTACCTGTAGTGCAGGAAAGAGTTCTTTTATCTTCTTGCCGTCGCTGCGCTCCATAAGCCAGTCGAAATACATTTGCATCCACGGTGGTATGCCGCTTATCAGCGACATATTTTCATTGATCGTTTCGGCAACGATCTTATCGAGCTTTGTTTCCCAGTCTTCGATACAGTTTGTTTCGTATGATGGTAGCTGGTTACTGCGCAGATAGCGGGGTATGTAATGATTTACAATGCCGCTGAGCCTGCCCGTGGGTATGCCACCCATACGCTCCAGCTCCGGCGTGCCGGAGAGGAATATCATCTTGCCATCAGCGAATGATGAATTGCCGCTCTCTGCCATGTAGCACAGTAATGCATCGCGCGCAGTGCCTATATGGTTAGGTATCGAGTCCTTCGTTATGGGAATATATTTTGCACCACTTGTGGTGCCAGATGTCTTTGCGAAATAAATGGGCCTGCCCTTCCATAACACGTTCTGCTCGCCACTTTTTATTTTATCGATGTAGGGAGAGAAAGCCTCATAGTCGCGGATAGGAACTGCACTTTTGTATTCATCATAGGTCTTCACATCAAGCATATTGTGCTCTTTGCCAAACGATGTGCGGCTGCCATACTTCAGCAGATATTGTAACACTGCCTGCTGGTCGGCCACCGCGGTAGCCATTTCTTTGCGCACACGGGAATGAACGATGGAGGCGTAAGATTTGGCAAGGAAAGATTTGATCTTCATGGTGTTGAAACTGCACCATAAAATTAATTTATTATTACAGCAAAATATTTTAATTTTAAGAAGAAATTTACCAATGTATTTGCAGCACACGGCAAGATGTGTGTATCTATATAAAATAAATTATTGAAAAAATTACAAAAAAACTGCATTTTATTTTTTTAAACCAAAAAGTGTATTAACTTTGCAAAAATATTTTTAGTAAGATCATGTTTGCAATAGTAACAATAGCAGGGCAACAATTTAAGGTTAAGAAAGACGACCAATTGTTTGTGCATCGCCTGGCAGGTAATACAGGTGACAAGATAGAATTATCAGAAGTATCTATGGTTAGCGACGGCGGTAATATTACTTTCGGAAAGTCTAAAAAAGTACATGCTGAAATACTGGATCATCTGAAAGGTGAAAAAGTTATTATCTTTAAGAAGAACAGGAGAAAGGGCTACCAGAAGAAAAATGGCCATCGCCAGTCTTTGACTAAGATAAAGATCAACGAAATAGCTTAACTTTAATTTAGTAATTAATAATAAGAAGTAAAATACAATGGCACACAAAAAAGGTGAAGGTAGTGTAAAGAACGGCCGGGACTCACAAAGTAAAAGATTAGGTGTAAAGATCTTCGGTGGACAACCGGCGATCTCTGGTAACATAATAGTTCGTCAGCGTGGTACAGTTTACCATCCGGGCGTTAATGTAGGTTTAGGTAAAGATTTTACCATTTTTGCTTTAACTGACGGTATAGTAGAATTCAGGAAGACGCGTAACAAAACGCTGATCTCTGTGAAAGATACAACAGCGGTTGCATAAGGTCTAACCCCTTTATGTATCCAGGCTAAAGTTTTTTGTTTAACCCTTAAATTCACACAGTTATGGCAACAGCAAAAAAAGCAGCTCCTAAAAAAGCTGCAGCCAAAAAAGCGGCACCTGCGAAGAAAGCAGCGCCAGCAAAGAAAGCAGCTCCTGCGAAAAAAGCAGCACCTGCTAAGAAAGCAGCTCCTAAAAAGGCAGCACCTGCTAAGAAAGCCGCAGCTCCTAAGAAAGCCGCAGCTCCAAAAAAAGCAGCACCTAAGAAGAATGCTGGCCCTAAGAAGGCAGCCGCTAAGAAAAAATAGTTTTAGCGAAGTTAAAAGAGGCTGTATAACCCACAGCCTCTTTTTTTTGCCCTACCTCACCCCTAAAGGGAGTTTGCGCGACTAATATCCCTCAGCTGGCTCCTCTAAAAAATCTCGCAACAACTTATAATTATTTAATTTTATAAGTCATGATTCAGACGAAAAATCACTAAAATTTTTTCTGACGATTTTTTTTGCATCAAAATGCCCTCAAATCCCTACCAATCCTTAATACTTTTCCGCATCATGCCAGTTTAAGACGGTATCATGCCCGCTTAAAACCGCATCATGCGGATTGCTTTTGGCGAAAATAAATAATCGATGCACCTTAGTGTCATGATAAGTTCATTAAGCAGGATATTATAACAGTCTACAATATTTTTCTGTCTGTTATGTTATAGTTATTGACTATTATGATTACATAATTTACTATTTTAGCACTTTATTTCTTTAACCCAATCAAAACTTATTGCCCTATCTATGTATACATATAGTTATCCCAACGAATTCCTTATAGTTGTAGGTAAAAAAATTGCTGATGCACGGCACATGCGCGGAGAGAAATGTGTCACCGTTGCAAAGGCGATAGGCCTCTCTCATACAGTTATCAGCCAAATAGAAAACGGCAGATATAATTGCGTAAAATATACTACACTTTTAGCGTTGTTCCGGTATCTGGAAATACCAATGACAAGTCCCATACTTATCTGAAATTTAATACAACTCATGTTGTTAACAATATGTTGCCATTAGCAACAAAGTAGCACGCTAAAAATTGAGATTCAATTTATTATAGAGGTAGCTTTGTTTGTAATTACAGTACCATCTATAATTTTCTTATTTTTTAAACCATGATCCTATGCCTATCACACTCATTCTCATTCTCATCAGGTTGCCTCTAGAACAATAATGTATTCAGCAAAAGCAACAGTTTTCCTATACTGTACCATGCTTAGGTATTAAATCTTTCTCAATTTTCTCACTTTAACACACAAACCTATGAGATTTAAACTCATCTTTATCTTGTTGCTGATGACAACATTAAAAACATTCGGACAATATTCAACATATCCATATACTTACCTTGGATCTTACTGCGGAACTGATGGAGTGGTTTCAGGAGGTGTGCTTACTTTTCCCGGTACAGACTGGAGTCAAATAGTAGGAGATAATTGTGTGGTACCATCGATAACATCTATTAGTCCGCATACAGGTTGTATTGGTTCTCCGCCCTATTCTTTTACTCCAAGTATTGATTACACCGGATTTACTCCTAGAGATTATTCCTGGTCACCCGCAGGGCCAACGCCTGCATCTGGTACGGGCTCTGCTGCTGTTTCAACATCCATACCAATTCCTACTGGATCAACCACATATACTTTAACAGCACACTCAGTAGGGCCAAACCTTATAGAAAATGGTACTTTTCAGGAATGGATATACATACCTCCTGATTGTGGCGGTCTGCCCAACTTTTTATCAGATTATAAAAACGGATGTGGTAGTACTGGAGAAGATAATGGCCATATAAAATATGGGAGTACTGGTGGATCTGGTCAAATGGGGGGGGGCTGTATTGTTGGTGGATCCGACACACATACTTTTTATACACATACAGTTACAGGGTCTGAAGATGGTTGCTTATTGGTTCGTGGCAAGACACTTTTTGGTGCTGATGGAGTTAGTTTTTTTTGGGGACAGTATGTTAACTTATGCGTAGGCCAAAATTATGAATTTACTTTTTGGGTAAGGTTACACGACGACTTTGAAAATACTTGGGACTTGCCGGAAATTAAGGCATATTATGGGACCGGACCGGCAGACTATAGCAATTATATTGGCACAACAGGTACTCTCGGCTACGTACCGGCGAATTGCACTAATGATACATGGTATCAAAAGACTTTGCCATTTACCGCAACAAGTTCCGGGACACAATTTATCTGCTTGGCAGACGCAAATCATCTCGATGGTAAAAGGTATGCAATTGATGAGATAGAATTACATAGAATAGCAAAATCAACAACTACAGTAACAGTTAGCCCTACTGCTACACCAACAGAAACAATAGTGTCACCAACAGGCTCCCCTTGCGCAGGCAGCAGTTTAACATGGTATATTAATGGATTAGCCGGAGATCTGGTTCATTATCAGATAGGTGGCGGCACATGGACTACTGGCACAATACCTACAGGGGGTTCTTTAAGCGTTGTATATACCCCCCTATTGGCAGGCACCTGTTGTCTTAATATTGATCAGGTTACTACAAATGGCTGCGTAGATCCTTATGTCAAAAATGGTTGTGTCACAGTTATAGATAAGCCTTCAGGAGGTGCATTAACACTAAGCTCTCCGTTATGTGCAGGTTCTAATTTTACGGTAACCAATACTGCCGTTACTTATGGATCGACGTCATATTCATGGACTTGCCCCCCGAGTGTTACATTAGTAAGTGCTATCCCAGGCAGCAATTTCGCAACCTTTAATGCGCCGGCAGGTACTTATACTATTACCGGTAGCGCAACGAATGGCTGTGGGTCTATGGCCACGCCTAACTCTGCCGTGGTAACTATAAATCCGGTACCCGTTACTACGGTGTCTGCTGCCACAAGTACTATATGTTCGGGTTATAGTGATTATCTTACAGCTAGTGCTACAATAGCCACCGGGACAATAGCGTCTTATGCATGGTCTCCAGCTGCCACTTTAGTTACAACTACAGGTCCCAGCGTATATTGCGTTCCTACCGTCACTACAACTTATAGTGTTACCTCTACTAGTACCGCAGGCTGTGTTAGTCTGCCGGCCGCTACTCTGGTTACAGTGCATTACCCTGCGGTAACACCGGTAGTAACTGCTACCGCATATACAGTATACCAGGGTTGTAGTGTTACGCTTACCGGTACTCCCGGCATAGGTACAGATGGTGCTACAGCTGAACCGTGGTCAGAAGCAACTGGGAATGTATCTTTGGGAACTCCTTCTACTATAGGCGCAACCTCTACAGTTACTGCGACAGGGGTAACAGTGGGAACGGACGTAATAACATATACCCGAGTAAATGATTGTAATCCCCCATCTACTTACTCAATAACGTTAACTGTTATTGCAAAACCTGCAATAACAATAACCGGTGTTAACCCCAATCTTTGCGTGGGAAGTACTGAAACACTGAATGGTGCGCCATCTGGCGGTACATGGACCAGCGGTACCCCAAGTTTTGCAACTGTAGTTACAGGTGGCGTTGTTGCTGGTGGTACTGTTGGTACGGTGACTGGAGTAAGTGGTGGTACGGATGTACTCACATATTCTTACTCTTTGGCAACAGGTTGTACTAATTCAAAACCAGTCAGTGTAACAGTGCGTCCTAACCCTATTGTAGCGATCCCCACAGCGTCTGGTTCGCCACTCTCGGTGCCATCATGTGGCAATGTAAATATTACGGCCAGCGTCACCAACGTAGCTGTTACAGGCCCCATTACATCTTATATCTGGTCGCCTGTTACAGCTCTGTCACCCACTACGGGAGCAGTCGTAACAGCTACGCCTACCGTCACTACTACTTATTCAGTAGTTGCCCAAAGCACCTATGGCTGCACAGGTACTAATAATATAGCCGTAGTACCCATACAACCAACATGTATCTGCCAGTATGCAGGCTCAGCGCCGGCCTTCAGTATGTTTGGTTTGTCAGGCACCGTATCTCCGGGTACTTATACCGGGGATCTTGTCATGAATAATGATGTGACCATAGCCGGGGGTACCGTCACACTCTCCGGTGCGGTAATGGCTATAGCAAATGGTAGAGTATTAAAAGTAATGCCGGGTGCTAAGCTGATTATTAATGCAAGCCATCTATTCTGCTGTAGCCCTAGTATGTGGGTAGGTATACAACTGATAACAGCAGGAGGTGTAACGGGTAAAGTAGAGATCACCGGCAATTCTCTGATAGAAGATGCGGCTGTGGCTATAGATGCACCTAACGCAACTGTGGTAACAACGCCGCCTGTAGGATACACATCTGGTGCTATAAGCTCCAACCTGATAATATATACCCATGGTGCTACTTTCAATAAGAACATTATCGGCATTCGTATATCTAACTACCAGCCACCTGTAAGTGTGGCTGCTATAACTACCGATGACCCATGCTACCCGTTCCATATAGAGAATACGGTGTTTACCAGTCGTAAATTTAATGGATACAGTTCATCCGCAACTGTTACAGTGTTAAATAGCTGGCCATTTGCATGGCCGCCTACCACAGGCGCCACAGGGTTAAAAACAGCCTGGGCTACACCACCTACAGTGTATGATCCGCCATATAATATAGATAATCCTGCGGCATGCCCTAATCCTACAACTCATAGCTATCCTATGATAGTGTGTAATAACAACCAGCAGGCACAGATGGGGATAGATCTGGTAAAAGTAGGTACTACAACAGGTACGGATGTATCGGCGGTATACATGGGGGTTGTTACCGGTAGTGCGGCTGCAGGTACTGGCGATCCATTAAACCTTTTTGATAATCTGCTGTATGGTATTTTTGCGAACGGTAGTAATGTCATCTCCCGTTATAGTACGTTCATTCACATGAAATGGGTCGCACAAACAGGCGGAGTTGGTATCTACGCAACTGATGTCAATGGGTCTGTTGTACCGCATCAGATTAAAGCATACGGAACCTTCTTTAGTTATGATAATAGTTTTTATGACTGTTATGAGGCCATGCATGTAGGAGGTTATTACAGTATCTATGGCCTCTATTCCCAGGTATTCAGTAAGCAGATCAACCTCGGAGGTGTTGCAAGTGGACAAACAGGCTATTATGTAATTTCGGGCGACTATTACGATATACAGCTAAACTATAATCAGATGGTTAACGTACGTACGGGTATAAACGTTCTGTCTGAGATGCTTACAGGTGCGTCTACGCCACCACCATATTGGGGACAGATAACTGTAAAAAGTAACCATATATTGCGAACAATTTCAGGTGCTCCGCTTACTGGGGCCTTTGTTTACAAAGGCATTAATGTGCAAAACTTATCGGTTGGTTTATCACCGACAAGCAATGTGTTTTATGGAAGTGAAGTTAATATAGATCAAAATACACTTACCGATGTGTTTAATGGTATCTATGTAGCCAACTATGGTGGCCAGGTGCAAACGGTAACTGCAGATAATAACAGTATAGTATTAGATCAGGATGTAGCTCCTACTTATCCGCCAGGTCCGTTACAGGCAGGTATTGAAATGGTAAATATTACTTCGGCGGCAAGTGATCAGGCTTTTGCACGCCATAATACGATCACGGGACCCGGCTACAATGTGCCGGTACCAGGCTCAACGTATGGCACTACCAGCACAGGTGCCCATACAGTAATAGAAGGTATACACATAGGCGCAGAGACTGGTTTTAATGTGGGTTGTAATACTATAACCGGTACGAATACAGGTTATTTCTTTGGAGGAACCAGCGATCTGTCATGGATAAACAACAACATGACAAACAATGCTTACGGTTATGTGCTGGATGGCTATATAGGTGAGCAGACACCAGGCTTTCCATCACTTGTATGCGGCAACCAGTGGCTAACCTCAGGTGCCTTTACATGGACCGGTACAAACTACCAGACGTATGTGATGGGAGGAGCAGATCCTACGGCTTCTCTATTAAATGTAGCTACAGGAACGGCTACGAATCCTATCAATAACGGATTCGATTTAGGGTCAACATCATATAGTTCAAGTTCAATAACTATTTTATCGACCCCACTGCCGGATTGTAGCCTCCCAACCCCAACTACGGTACCTTTTAGACTGGCACATATATCAACCGCAACAGCGCAGTTGGGATATAATACAGATGCTAATGTAAAGTACTGGATTGCACAGTATGCTACCTGGCAGCAGCTGAATGCAGACACTACTATCGAAGATACAATTACCGTATTACACACCTTCCGGATAATTGGTAATCATAGCCGTTACAAATTAATGAACGATATAGAGCAGGATATACTTACCGGTAACTATACTGATGCTACAACAAAGCTGGGTTATAGCATAGATACACTCACGTGCGATAGCTTTGATGTAGGTACAGGGGTGACAATAAAAGATGATGCTGGCGCAGATGGTGCAGTAGCTAATTACAAAACATATTATAATATACTTCTTGACTATTTGCAGGATACGCTTAGTGCAGGAGATAGTATTCAGCTACAGATACTTGCTAACGACTGTCCTTTTGTTAGCGGAACTATAGTGTATAATGCCCGTGCGTTATACAGTCTGGTATTCAATGATCCGCGCATGTTCAACGATGTGGGTTGTGATTCAACCGGTTCCGATACAACTGGCGGAGGCGGTACCCGACACGCGAATACCGGAGTATCCGGTAATAAAGCGGTAACAAGCCAGCAGTATAGTTTGTTCCCTAACCCAAGTGATGGCCATATAACCATACAGCAGGCAAATCAGGATGATGTGCCGGTGCCTGTGGAGGTATTGAATGTCGCGGGAGTGCGGATATACAAAGGTATCCTCCGGTTTGAAGGCGGGCATGCAAGTCTTCATCTTGTAAATGCAGTGTCGGGGCTATACCTGATGCAACTGGCTGATGGTAAGAGTGCAAGGACTACATTGAAATTTACGATAGGTAATTAATTTTCTTATAGAAAGTGCGGGGCCTTGTGCCCCGCACTTTTTTATTGTAACTTACAGATACTATGAAGCAAATAATACTACTCGTTTTGCTTACTTTTTTTTGGTATGGGGCGGCTGCTCAGATAAATCTGATAAAGAATGGAGGATTTGAAGAGTATACACATTGCCCTTATAATAGTGATCAGATAAAACTGGCAAAATACTGGAACTGCATAGACACCGGTTACATATCGCCGGGAGACAGCACATTGGGTGATCCACTCTGCGCGGCAGAGTATGTAAACACATGTATTGAGGGCGGCGATTGGGGCGCGCCCCACAGTCTTTATTATAATCATTATCCACGTAGCGGAAATGGCATGGCTAATACACGAATGTATTGGGACGAAAATCATCCAGAAGTAATAACCTATTACAGGGATTATACCCAGGGGCATCTGTCTTCAAGGCTTATAGCAGGCCAGTCTTATTGTGTCACTTTTTATGTGGTGATGGATAATTCATCTTCTTTTGCTATTAATCACATTGGTGCTTATCTTGACGATGGCTCAATGGATACCACAGCAGACTGTGGGTTACCACAGACAAGTCATATACCACAGATAGTGGAAGATACGATCATAAAAGATTCGCTCAACTGGGTTAAAGTACAGGGTAGCTTTATAGCTAATGGTACAGAAAGGTTTATCACTATCGGCAACTTTTACGATAGTGCACATACCGCACACATTGTAATGAATTATGGTTACTACGCTTATTACTTACTCGATGATGTAAGTGTAATAGCTAGTAATGCAACCGCGTATGCAGGTCCTGATGTATCTGTCGGTACAGGCGATACCGCCTATATAGGTGTAACAGAGAATGGGGATGGTATGCCCTGCTACTGGTATGTAATGGGTAATGCGACAGCTATAGATAGTGGTGGCCGCATAGCCGTAACGCCCGATACCACAACAACCTATGTAGTGGCAATGGATCTGTGCGGTACTATTACCTACGATACCGTTACCGTATTTGATACAGGTTGTGTTACACCAATGGCTTCATTTACATATGGTGGTGTTGATGCGATCCATTTTACTTATACAGGTACCGCGGTAGATAGTATGCACTGGAACTTTGATGATGGGGGAGTAAGCGACTCTACAGACCCTGAACATACATACCCGCCGGTAAATGATAGTTTTAATGTGTGTGTGAACATATATGCACACTGTGGTACGGATACTTATTGCCAAACGGTATACAGCACCGCATGCTACGCACCCGTAGTGGCGGGTTTTTATTACAGTATCGATACAAATATTTTAAGCTTTACATTCGGCAGTACCGGCCCGGTTGATAGTGTTCACTGGTATTTTGGTGATGGGGATTCATCTTATGAAACGAACCCTGTTCACGTTTATTCAACGGTAACAGATAGTTACCTCGTTAGCATAGTCATTTTCAGTCCATGCGGCATGGATACCTTTAAACATGAGGTATATGTACCGGGCACAGGCTGCGATACACCAATATCAGCGTTTACTTATACTGGCATAGATACTGTCAGCTTCATATACACAGGTACGGGCATGACGGATAGTGTGCGGTGGAATTTTGGAGATGGCACTGCGATTACTGCATTTGATCCTATACATATTTTTACAGGCGTAGCCGACAGCTACCTGGTATGCGCGACTATGTATGGCCCGTGCGGCACTAATAGTTACTGTAGTGAAGTGCATGTGATACCTACAGAAGATGTGGGCAATGTGACGAACGCGCAAAATGTAAAAGTATGGCCGAACCCTGCACATAATGAGCTAATAATAGAACATGCGCCTAATAGTACCGTGCGAATATGTAACATTGTTGGCCAGGAGGTGCAAAATGCGGTAATGAAAATGAATGAAGAGCATATAAGTATATCGCAGTTGCAAAACGGTACATACTTACTGCAGATAATAATGAGTGACGGAAGTAAGCAGAGTATGACGGTGGTAAAAGAATAAAGCCCATAAATCACTAACTTCATCAGTATAATTCTATACACTGATGAAACAATATAGCCGTAAACAATTCATTCAATTATTGCCTGTCGCTGGTGCAGTATTTTTTCTTGCTGCCTGTGGTTTGGGCAATGATAAGACAACGAAGACAGTAACATCCTCTGGTGCCGCGCCGAAGCCTTTGCCTGCGGGCAATAGTGCTGCAACATCACTTGACCTCGTTGATAAAAAAGATGCGCGCTATGATGCGCTGCGAAGAGGTTTTAATGAGCGCATAGATAAATACCCACAAGTAATAGCGGTGTGCACATCGGCACAAGATGTGGCTGCAGCGGTGCGTTACGCTCAGGAAAAGAAACTGCCTATAGCCGTGAAAAGCGGGGGGCATAGCATGGAGGGTTTTTCGTGCAACGATGATGGTATGGTCATCAACCTATCGAAAATGAACAGTGTAGAGATGCTGGATGGCGGAAAGATAAAAGTAGGCCCTGGCTGCACGCTGAGCCATCTGTATGATAATACTTTATTGAAAGGAAGGCTGTTGCCGGGTGGCTCGTGTGCTACGGTGGGTCTTGGCGGGTTAACGCTTGGTGGCGGCTATGGCATATTCGCGCGCAAGTATGGCCTTACATGCGACCATCTTCTCGAGGCCACTATGGTAGATGGGCAGGGGAACATACACAATACTAAGAACGATGCAGAACTGCTGTGGGCACTGAAGGGTGGCGGCAATGGCAACTTTGGCATAGTTACTGAAATGATATTTACCACGCATGTCGCGCCGCCTACACTACAGGCACATTACTTTAAAGCGCGCAAGCTGGATGCAGAACGGGCAGCTGCGATATTGGAAACATGGATGGAACTGATGCCGCAATTACCTGCATCGTGCTTCTCGGGTTATGTGCTAAATGGTGGTACGTTAAATATCCTTATTACCAATTATGAGCCGGATGATAGTAATCTGCCACTATTGCTGAACAAGTTGGCAGGTGTAGTTGATGATTTTCATAGTAGTCGTGTGGGCGCGCTCGAAACGATGGTGAAGAATTATTATGGTGTGGGCAAACCGCTGCGTTTCAGAAATTCGTCAGCCGGTTTCTTTAAGGGGTACAGCGATGTGGCACCAATCATAAAAGATATTTTCGCAAAGACCATAGCCACACCCGGAATGATGTACCAGGTTAATACGCTGGGTGGCAAGATAAATGATGCCGATGCAGAAAAGCAATCTTCCTACCCACACAGGGGGTACGACTTTGTATCGGAGTTGCAGGGCTATGGTAATAGTGCCACACAAGATAAGGCGATAGCGGCGGTAACTACGGAGGTGTTGAAGATAACGGAGCAGCATGGTATCAATCGGCAGTATGTGAATTATTGTAGCCTTGAGTTCAGCAATTGCGAGCAGGCATATTATGCAGATAACTACCCGCGTCTGCAGGCTGTAAAACGTAAGTATGACCCTGATGATAACATACGCCACCCACAAAGTATAAAGGCATAGAAGCTGTGAACCGTAAAGAGCAGTTTTAAAATAGTTAAGAGCTTCACAAATCCGCGTACTTCTTTTGCTCGTAGATATGGGCATGTTGTAGAAATTTTTTTTCATTTAAGTGGGGTTCTATATCTATAGGACCCTTTTTTATGGAAAATGCGGCTGTATGTGTCTTACCCAATGCTATATAATATTAACGGAACAAAAGCGTTTTAAATATTATGTTTGCGGCACCAAAAATCAGCACTTTATGCGGTATAACGAAGAAGGGTACGAACATCAGAACAAGTCTTACAGAGGTTTCCGTACCAGCCTCGATTTTGGTATGGGTGGGCTGTATATAATCATAGGCGCGCTGGTGCTGTGGGCGCGGTATTTTGGTACTATGCAGTTATCGGCCACATATGCCTACATATTGGGTGGGGCTATGGTGCTGTATGGTGCATTCAGAATATACCGCGGCGCGAGTGCTATGATGAAGATGCGGCAGGAGCGCAATGAGCGGAGATAAGGTATATGCAGACTGCATTCTGTGTATGTCTGTAACCTGTTAAATTATTGTTACAAGCTATATAAAAATCTTAGGTTAACCGATTTATAAGTAAAATTGCGCTTCTTATGCCTGTGCTAAAAGCCATTATTTTCTCATTGTTCATCAGCGCCTTTATAGTATCGTGCGGCCCCGATAATACGCCAAAAGATAATCTGGCGTCGGGCACCATAGATATATCGGCCGATGAGACGTATAAGCCCGTGATAGATGAACAGTTAAAGGTGTTTGATAGCAGCTATCCTGATGCTAAAATAACCGTCCATTATAAATCAGAATCAGAGTGTTTTGCTGATTATCTGAACAGGAAGGCACGCATCATTTTAGTGACACGTGAGCTGAGTGCGGAAGAGAAGAAGATAGCGGAACAAAACCTTATAGTGCCATCATCGCTGCCGCTTGCAGAAGATGCAGTGGCTATCATAGTTAACAACAGCGCGCCCGATAGTGTATTGGGACTTGATGAGATAAAGGGCATATTAACAGGCGTTTATAAGAAAAAGTATACAGTAGTATTTGACAATCAGGGTTCGAGCACAGTACGTTATATCACCGACTCACTACTAAAAGGACAAAAGCTAGGCAGCAATGTATTTGCAGCAAAGGGTAATGCTGCGGTAGTAGACTATGTAACGAAAAACCCCGATGCTATAGGCTTTGTGGGTCTCGGTTATGTAAGCGACCCGCACGATACTACCAATAGTGGCGCGTTCATAAGCAGCGTACGTGTGATAGCTATACAGAACGATACAGCGCACCGTTCTTTTCAACCCTATCAGGCATACATAGCGCTCAAGACGTATCCGCTGGTACGCAACTTGTATTACATAAACGCGGAGAGCTATCCCGGCCTTGGCACGGGTTTCGCCAACTTTATGGTACAGGCGCGGGGGCAGCTCATTTTTGCCAATGCGCACCTCTTTCCGTTGCGTATGAACATTGTGATAAGGGATGCAGAAATAAATCATTAAGTATTAACAACAACAGGCATAGTAATAAACATTAAAAAGAGATGAGAAAAGTAATCGGAATTTTTGCCGCTTTTGCATTCGCGATGAACGCACAGGCGCAGACGCTGGCAGATGGCGTAAAGATGTACAAGTACGAAAGATATAAAAGTGCACAGTCGATGCTGGCACCATTTGCTGACAAAGACCCAATAGCTAATTACTACCTCGGTCTGTCGCAACTTGGTGCGGGCTTGGTAACGGATGCGAACAATACATTCTCAAAATTTCCGGAAGATCCCGCGAATATGTCGGGCCTGGCAAGGGTGGCTTTTGTAAAGAACAACCCCACAGAAGGTGCACGTCTTGCAAAGCTAGTGGCTGATAAAGCAAAGAAAAAAGAGTGGGAACCACTGCGCTATGCAGCTGACGCTATAACTTATACGGATGGTGGCGATAATCAGCAGGCGATAACATGGTACAAATCAGCGCTCGAGAAATCAGACGATGCGGATATACACATAGGTCTGGGTGATGCTTACCAGAAGATACAAGGCGGCGGTGGTGAAGCTATGAATAACTATGAGCACATCACTGAGAAGGACGCGAAAAACTCACTGGCGTTTTCGCGCATTGGTGCACTATGGTATGCGGCGCATAACTATCCGAGCGCGCTCGATAATTATGGCAAGGCAAAAAATGCTGACTCTACTAATCCGATACCTTACCGCGACCTGGCAAATGCATACGAGCGTTCAGGGTCTTACGACCTTGCATATCAGAACATCAAGCGTTATTATGATCTTTCTGATAAGTCTGTCGATGATCAGGTGAACCTTGTAGACATAATGTATCTATCCAAGCGTTACGATGAAGCGATAAAAGGTGCACAGCAACTCCTCTCATCGGGCGTTACCAACAAGCCGGGTATATATGGTATCCTCGCGTACAGCCAGATGGAGAATGGTGACTCTACTGATGCGCTTACCAACACAAGGATATACTTCTCTAAGCAGGACCCTAAGAAAATATACCCTGCCGATTACCTGAACTACGGTAAACTTGCGTTGAAGCTAAATCTGCTGGATACCGCAGGTTATTATTATGCAAAAGCACTGGATGCGGATACCTCACAGAACAAGACGGAAATATATCGCCAGGTAGCAGAAGCATTTAAAGATGCAAAGGAATATGCGAAGTCTGCTGAATGGTATAACAAGCTGGTAAAGGCTAATCCTGCTACGCAGCCGCTCGACTATTTCTGGCGCGGTGCTATGTACTATTATGCAAAGGACTATAGCAATGCTGCTACTTCTTTTCAGGAAATGGAAACAAAATATCCTGATCAGCCGTCTGCTACTTACTGGAGAGGACGTTCAGGAGCCGCACTGGACCCTGATGCAAAACAAGGTACTGCCGCACCATACTTTATAAAATGGATAAATGCGGTAGGTGCTGACCCCACCAAGAAAAATGACATGATATTGGCAGAAGAGTATCTGCTATTGTATTACTACAATACGAACGACAAGCCCGATGAAAAAACATGGAAGGAAAAACTGGATGTGCTGAACCCTGCAGACGATCTGATAAAGCAGATCAATGAAGCTGAAAAGTCATCATCAGCACCTAAAAAGACTACTACAACCAAGAAAAGTAAATAAGCTTTCGACTATATTTTATAAAAACAGGATGGCCGTAAGCCATCCTGTTTTTTGCTTTATGGCAAGGTGTTTTATCAATAAAATTGACGAAATTTACTACACATGAACTTTAAGATAGCGAGTAATTATCAGCCGGCTGGCGACCAGCCCGAAGCTATACGCCAACTGGCGGAGGGTGTGAACAGTGGGGAGAAATTCCAGACGCTGCTGGGTGTTACGGGCTCGGGTAAAACGTTTACCGTAGCCAATGTAATACAGGAAGTGAAGCGCCCTACTTTGGTGCTTACCCACAATAAAACATTGGTGGCGCAGCTATACGGAGAGTTTCGCCAGTTCTTCCCCGATAACGCAGTTGAGTATTTCGTGTCGTACTACGACTATTACCAGCCTGAGGCATATATGCCTGTATCAAATACCTACATAGAAAAAGACCTTTCCATAAACGAAGAGTTAGAAAAGCTGCGCCTGCGTGCTACCAGCAGCCTGCTCAGCGGCCGCAGGGATATCATCGTAGTGGCATCGGTATCGTGTATATACGGTATTGGTAACCCTGCCGAATATGCTAATAGCATCATCCGCTTTAAGAAGAACGATAACATAGGCAGGAATAACTTTCTGCACAACCTTGTTAATTCATTATACAATCGCAGCCAGGGAGAATTTACAAGAGGCACCTTTCGTGTGAATGGTGATACTGTGGATATAAATCTGCCGTATGTGGATTATGGTTATCGCATTACTTTCTTTGGCGATGAGATAGAAGAGATAGAAAGCTTTGAGCCAGAGACGGGTAAGCGCATTAGTACAATGGATAATGCCGCTATCTTCCCCGCAAACCTTTACATAGCTCCGCGCGACCAGATGTCGCAGATACTGTATGAGATACAGGATGAGCTAGCTGCGCAGATAGATTACTTTAAGAACATTGGTAAGCCACTCGAGGCGCAACGTATAAAGGAACGCGTTAACTACGACCTGGAAATGATACAGGAGCTTGGTTATTGCAGTGGCATCGAAAACTATTCACGCTTTCTCGACAGGCGAAAGCCTGGGACCCGTCCCTTCTGCCTGCTCGATTATTTTCCAGATGATTTTCTATTGGTCGTAGATGAAAGCCACGTTACTATACCGCAGATAAGTGGCATGTATGGTGGCGATCGTTCGCGCAAGCTTACGCTTGTTGATTACGGCTTCCGGCTGCCTTCTGCGCTCGATAACAGGCCGCTTAATTTTTATGAATTCGAGACCAAGGTGAATCAGGCATTGTATATAAGCGCGACTCCCGGCAAATACGAACTGGAGCAAAGTGGCGGAGTAGTGGTAGAACAAATAGTGCGGCCAACGGGCCTGCTTGAGCCGCCGATAGAGATACGCCCCAGTATAAACCAGATAGATGACCTGCTCGATGAGATAGACAAGCGGGTAAAAAAAGGCGACCGTGTACTCGTTACTACGCTAACCAAGCGAATGGCTGAGGAACTGGATAAATACCTGAAACGAATAAACGTAAACTCGAAATATATACACTCCGAAGTGGATACACTGGAGCGTGTGGAGATACTGCGCGATCTAAGACTAGGGGTAATAGATGTGCTGGTAGGTGTTAATCTTTTAAGAGAGGGACTCGATCTGCCGGAGGTGTCGTTGATGGCCATACTCGATGCGGATAAGGAAGGATTTCTTCGCGATGAACGCTCGCTGACACAGATGGCAGGCCGCGCCGCGCGTAATGCAGATGGCCTGGTAATATTTTATGCTGATAAGATGACCGACAGTATGCAGCGCACTATCGATGAAACCAACCGCCGCCGTGACAAGCAGATTCAATACAATATCGATAACAACATAATACCGCAAACTATACGCAAGAGTAAGGAAGAGATAATGAAGCAAGGCTCTGTGCTGGATATAAAGGGCTACAACGCAACAGACAAGTATGCGGTGCAAGACGAAGCCTTGAGCCTGGCAGCAGAAGACGCGGTAGAATATAAGTCGGCAGCACAGCTTGATAAAGTAATAGCCCAGACCCGTAAGGCCATGGAGAAAGCCGCTAAAGAACTTGATTTTATGGAAGCGGCCCGCCTTAGAGATAAGCTATTGAAAGTGCAGAAGGAAAAGGAAGAAATGAAGTAATCAAATAACTACTCTTTCAACTAATTACCTCCTTCATTGAAAGAAGTATGTTTTAATATTTAAAATGTTTGTTTCATACATACGCACATTTGCTAAAATCCTATATTTTATTAACCGATAATTAAAATTGAAGCTATGTTATATTTTAGCCATCTTATTTAGTTCAGGATACAAGCTGAGAAAGAATAGAATAAGTATAGCGAATTAAATTATTTATATGTATTATACCGTTATTCCGTATTTTTAATACTTTCATATTCGTGTTTAATTTACTATATTTCCCTTCATGAACTTAATTTTTATGAGATACAAATTTTTACTCGCTGCTTTTATTTGCTTTCTAAGTATAGGTGCATGGTCGCAGGTTGTTATCACTATACCCACTACAGAAGATACTGTATTATGTAATGGAGCACCAATTACAATGAGTGCGGTCGCTAATGGGTTTGGCCATCATCTTGTGCCATTTACTGGTGCCTTTCATGATGATCAGTATTCATCAGTCATTCCGATCGGCTTTACCTTTGATTTTTATGGTACTACACACACAAGTTGTGTTGTATCATCAAATGGGTACATTGACTTTACCACGACTCTTGCGGGCGGCTCATCTGCTTGGTCCATTTCCGGTGGTGTTCCGGGTATTGCTGCTACTAAAAACTCAGTACTGGGTATATATTCAGACATAGACATTTCCTCTGGTGGTAATATTTATTATGGTACTGAAGGTGTGGCTCCCAACAGGAAATTCGTAGTAGAATTTTGCAATACACATATGTATAGCTGTACCTCAAAATATTGTTCGTTTCAAATAATACTTTATGAGACCTCGAATGTAGCTGAGGTGCACATAAGACATAAGGAAACATGTACCAGCTGGAATGGTGGAAAGGCAATCGAAGCTGTTGAAAAAAATGTGGCATCAGTAGGAACGGCAGCCCCGGGTAGAAACTATACAGGTACATGGACCGTTACATCTCCTGACGGGCGCAGGTTTACGCCGGATACCGCTTTTCTTTCTTATACATGTGATACTATTCCTTTCAATCCGATTCCTGATTCTACGTCTGCAATATATTGGTATGACTCGACTGGCGCGTTTATAGATAGTGGTTCTAGTGTTACAGTAACCCCAATACCACCTACTTATTATGTAGCTGCAGCAGTATCCTGCTCGGATACCTCGAGAGATACCGTATATATTCTGCCGGGGGTTACGCTGCCAATTGAAGCGCTTACCACAACATCGCCAAGTGTATGCGGCGCATGTGATGGAACCATAACCTTGTATGGTATAGCACCGGGAGCATCAGACACGATCACCTATACTTATGAGGGCGTAGAGCAGCCACCTGTCATAGCCACAGCAGGAGCAGATAGTACAATAACCCTGACCGGAATGTGCGCAGGTACTTATGATAATTTTGTGCTCAAAGTGCTTTTCTGCGCATCCGCACCTGCAGGGCCTGTTGTGGTCGCCAATCCACCATTTGCTATAAGTGCGATTACTACTACTAACCCAAGTGTATGCGGTGCATGTGATGGTACGCTTACCGTATCTGGCCTGCCGCCACTACAACCGATAATTATCAACTATTATTATGGTGGGGTGCCACAACCGCCTTATTCGGCTACCAGCCTTGGTGATGGCACGATCACTATTACCAGCCTATGCGCGGGTATATACAGCAATATTACCGCTACGATAAGCACCTGTACCACAGATCCTGCGGGTCCGGGTATTATTACAGATCCGCCATTTATTATTTCGGGTACGTCATACACAAATGCAGGCTGCTCTGCTTGCGACGGTACCATAACGCTTAATGGCATGGCGCCGAGTGTACCGATAACAGTTGTCTATAACCTGGATGGTGTGCCACAGCCTCCTATATCTGCTACTACCAATTTTGCAGGTAGTTATACGCTTACAAATCTATGTCCGGGTACATACGATAATATTACCGCTACGCTCAACACTTGTACGACTGCACCTGTTGGACCTATAACCATTGTTGCTCCACCACTTATCGTTATCAATTTAGTAAGTACACTTAACCCTACGGAGTGTGGCGCATGTAACGGTAATATTGTAATAGGCGGTATAATCCCGTATACAGTAGATACTATATTCTACAACTTTAATGGTGTAGCGCAGACACCTGTTCTATCGTCTGCAGGGCCCGATAGTACGGTTACTTTACATTCAATGTGCCAGGGAACGTACACAGATCTGTTTATAAAAGTGGGTCCTTGCCCTTCTACTACCATCACAGGCCCTATAACGCTTGTTGCGCCTCCTATGACGGTAGCATTTACAGATACGGTGCATCTTGGCTGCCATGGTGATACAGTAATATTCACTAACGGTTCATCCACTTCACCAACGGGTACTTTATCATACCACTGGAATTTTGGAGATGGTACATCAGATACATCAACAAACCCTACGCATATATATTCAGCGCAGGGTAGCTATTCTGTAACACTTACCGCTAACCATTATTGTGTAGACAGCGCATCAACTTACCTGATGCTGCTACACCCTATAGAAGCTGGGTTCTCTATATTGCCCGATACTGTCTGTCAGTTGCTGCCTGTAACGTTTACGAACACTTCGGTATATACAGCGGGTACTGTTCCGTCTTATGTATGGTTCTTTGGCGATGGTGGTTCATCAACCAATGATAACCCTACATACACGTACAATAACTCAGGTGTGTATCAGGTAACATTGATAGAAAAGGATTTCATTCCCTGCTATGACACCATTACCGGCTATGTGTTTGTCGATTCTATGAGTGGCATTACCGTTGCCGCCAGTGATAGTATGGTGTGCCTGGGAAGCAGTATTTTGTTTACCGCTAATTATTCGGGCATAGGTAATAATGGTATCGTATGGAGCTTTGCTCCGGGTGATAGTATAAAGGGGGTAAACCCGATGTTGCATGCATTTGATGCTGCCGGTATTTATACAGTCTCCGCTACTGCAGACTACAGGGCATGCCCCGATACATCCGCATCCAAGACTGTAACGGTAATAGGCATGCCTAACGTAAACCTGGGCCCTGATACATCAATATGCCCGGGTAGCGATCCAATAGCGCTGGTAGACATCATCAACCAGACAAACCCTAACGCACACTGGATATGGAGCACCGGCGAAACAACTGCAGCGATACTTGTATCGGCTCCCGGCTACTATTCCACCACGGTAACAATTGGCGGTTGTTCTGCATCAGATACCGTATGGGTAGCTAATGATTGCTACATGGATATACCAAACGTATTTACACCAAACGGCGACGGGCTTAATGATTATTTCTATCCGCGCCAGTTCCTTACACGTGGCCTTACAACGTTCAAGATGGATATCTACAATCGTTGGGGGCAGTTGCTGTTCGAATCGACATCACTTGATGGTCGCGGATGGGATGGCAGGTTCAATAACCAGGACCAACCCGAAGGTGTATATGTATACATCATAGATGCATCTTTCAAAGACGGACAAAAAGAGCATCATCAAGGCAATGTAACTTTGATGAAGTAATTGACAGAAAAAATATCAACTTAAAAAATGCCGGATCAATAGCCCGGCATTTTTTATTTATCAAATGAACGGCGCTTATCTTATCAATACTACATCGCCTTTCTTTTGTATGGATTTTGTATTGCCGTCTCTGCATGTATATGTAAGCGAATAATAGTAAGTACCAATATCGGAGGGCGCACCGTTGAATGTGCCATCCCATTTGTCATTAGCATTATCGCCCTTAAATACTATCTGCCCCCAGCGATTGAATACAAGGAACTCATCAATTATAAAGTTAGGCCCTCTTACAACAGTGAACTCATCGTTTTGGCCATCTTTATTAGGCGTAAATGCAGACGGAATAAATACAGGCCCATCGCAGCATGGAACAACCTGCACGTAAATGCCAGCCCTGGCGCTTGTGCAATTGTTTACCGTCTGCGATACGTAATAAAAATAATTGCCCAAGGTACTTGTATTGGGTGTAGACAGCGCGGAAGCGCGGCTTGTATCAAGCGGATCAATATACCATTCAAGGTTTTCGCCTGTTGCTTCGAGTGTTAGCACTTGTCCCTGGCATACATTGACAGAAGGAAGTACAATAGGCGGTGGAGGCGTGGTTGTTACGACAATCTCGGAGTCTTGTGCCTTACAACCAGACAGGATATCTGTAACCGTTACCGTATAAGTGCCGGTAATAGCTGCTATAACGGGGTTCTGGGATGTAGCTGTAAAGCCCGATGGCCCGGCCCATAAATAACTGTATGCGGCTGTACCTGTAACATTAAGCTGCACTGACGTTCCGGCACATGCTGAAATATCAGTGCCAGCATTAGCAGATACAGATACTACATTAATAGTGAGGTTTTGAGAAACAAAGCAAGGCGTGCCTGGAGCAGTTGCTGTTAAGATATAAGTTGTATTAGTGGTTGGTGTAGCTACCGGTTGCATAATACCGGAATTGTTAAGCCCTGCAGCGGGCGACCAACTGTAACTAAGCGATGGGCTGCCTGTTACGCTGATGTTTACTGACGCGCCATTGCAAATAGTAGTATCGTGGGTAAGTATGGTAGCAGCTGGTGAGCCAACTGTAATAGTAAAAGAGGCTGTAGAAGGACAGCCACCGCCAGGTGCTCCTGCAATGACGCTATAGGTGGTGGTTACGGAAGGAGTAGCAATGGGATCCTGCAAGGTAGGATCGTTAAGCCCTGCTGCCGGTGACCAATTGTAAGTAACAGTTGCGCTACCGCTAAGATTTATATTTACTGATGCACCGTTGCATATAGTAGTGTCTGGGGTAAGAAGCGTAATGGCTGAATTGCTTACAGCGATGGTTAGATTGTTTACAATAGGCATGCATCCGGAGTTTGGCAACACCGCGGTCATGGTATAAGTAGTATTCGCTATAGGCGTTGCTGTAGGTTGCTGCAACGTAGGGTCGTCGAGGCTAATGGCAGGCGACCAATTATATAATAGACCTGTTGACGCGGTAGACTGTATCAATATAGACTGTCCAATGCATATTGATGTATCAGGAGTAAGAAGTATTGCATATGGTGAGTCAAGAATGTTAAGCCCGATGCTATCAACAATACCACCGCAACTGAATGGAGACTCGAGGTACAGCTCAAGTGTTTTAACGCCCGAAGGTATGGTAGGTAAGCCCGAAACAATGATAGTTGCAACAGAGTCACCGGCGGGTATTGTAACACTATCTGCAATGACTGCAAAGTCTGTACCACTAACAGCACTGCCCGCAAAGATGAAATGAATTGTTTGTGGGGTACCGGATGGGTGGCCGCTTAATACAGATATGCTGGCCGAAGCACAACCCTTTACGATGCTGTGGGGTACGCCATTTATCGTTGCTCCGATAGAATCCGCACGGCTGAAGCTGAATGTATTTGTTTTTAAACTGCCGGCTTCAATGAAAACACCTGAATCATACAAGCCATTGCTTGCATCTGATATGGCCATTTTTAAATGATAAGTACTGCAAGGTATAACATCATGCACCGCTGCAAATTTTGTTGTAAAGCCTTTGTAGGTAAGCATAGTACCACCAGTATTGTCAACAAAATCAGTGGTAAAAGGGGATCCGGGGCCCATGCTGGTACAATTACTGAGGCTGCAGGAGTAGCAGGAAGGCGCAGTGCCGGGTACGCCACTGTTCACGCTATTGGCAGTTACCGGAATGGTAGTGCCGGGTATCAATGCCATATTTTGCACGCCGGCAATGCCCGGGCCGGAAATGAAAAAGGCAAAGGGATCATTGTACTCGCTACAGGTAGAATGTGTGTACTCTTCAGAGCCGAACTGATAATTGAAACTAACGGTATCTCCGTTAGGGATAAAATCAAACTCTAGTATACAGGCATCATAGGTGCTGGTACCAGCCAATATAGTGAGCGTTGCATCTCCTGCTGTTCCGTTATTGGTACTTGCAAGGGATGATTCAGTGCCGATAGCGCTAACTGCCTTGCCTGATGTAAGGATAATACCGCTATCAATACTAAGAGGCGTAAGCACAGAGACGAAAGTACCACTGGCCACAGTAGCGCAAGTAAGTACAGGGCTGGATATTGTAATGCCCGGCCCTGCAAGTTTTGCGGCCAATACAGCAGCGGGTTGCCCAGCGGCAACAGTGAGCTGTGCATGTGCATCCAGGCTTACCCAGACACTAAGGCACAAGAAGAAACAAATATGTTTAATAGTAAATTTTTTATAACGCATAAGGTGATATACTATGTATTTTGCAATATTACCATAGCAGTATTACCTGAATATTGTCATATTGTCAACTACAGAGGAAAGCAGGAATTAGAAAAACGTATATAATAAATCATTTTTATAATTTTTGTGAGTGTGAATATTTATTTTCTGTAAAGCAGAGGGTGTACTTTATGTATTTTCAGCTAATAACAATATTTTTACACCAACTAAAATAGAATTACAATGAAAAAACAAATCCTTTTACTAGCAGCATGTTCGGTATTTGTGCTGGCATCATGCGGCAGCAACAGTGCTAACTCTTCTCAGGCGCAAATAGATTCTACAGTAAACGTGAAAGTAGGCCAGCAGGAAGCTGCTATGGCAGGCAAGAATGACTCTACCATTAATGCATTAGCGAAAGCGAAAGCTGACTCTATGGAAATGGAGAAAAAGAAAGCGGGTGGAGAAAGAAGGCATGAAGAGCATGCTAATAATAACGGTGGAGGAGCTACACCTGCGCCGACTCCAACTCAAACGGTTTCTACACAAGGAGGACTTAAATCGCACTCAGACCAAAACATGAATAATAATAATACTAATGGTAACAATAATGCAACTCCTACCGGCGGCGGACTTAAATCACACTCAGATCAAAACAATCATTAGTAAGTATTGACATTAATAAAAAAATGGGCTGTTTCAAATGAAACAGCCCATTTTTTTATAATCAGAAAATTAGATCTTAGTGAAATTTAAAAATGTATAAATAGTAGCACCGGTTGAGCTGGTTTCTGTAAGGTTAAGTGAGGCAGTCGATGCGCTTATTGACCCTGTGCCGGTATAAGTGTAACCACTATAAGTAGTAGAAGTTACAGTAAATGTAGAGCCAGTTGATGAACTTGAAGTAAGCGTAATCGTTAAAACTGGTACACCCGCTGAACCACCAGATGCATCTTGAAGCGTAAGCATCATAGTTGTGTAATCTGTTGTGGTAGAAGTGTTTGTGAATACCATACGAAAGTTGGTGTATGTGTTGCCGGTGTTGTCAGTACCATTACCTTTATAGGTATTAGCATAACTATCCCTATAAATTGTTTCACAATTACTTCCTCCAACGCCGGAAGGACAAGTACAATTACCTCCAGTACATGTTCCTCCATTATTGCAGGTTACATTTTTACAATCATCCTTTGTACAAGATGTGTAAGTAATTGCGGCAAAAGAGCCGATTGTCAATAGCGCTGTTAGCGCGATGTGGCGAAAATTCTTCATAAATGGTAATTTAGGTGGTTTAAAAAAAAGTTAGAGGGTCAAAGATAATATTTACAACCCTTAGTTAAATAAGGATAAGCAATAACCATGCCTACTAATTTTATTGTTTTTGCAAGTTGGTAAAAGTTGTAGTAATTGCTGGTGTACTTGTATAGTTTTCTGTGGTTGTGAGTGTAAATGATACCGTCGATGTAGTTATAGTGCCACTTCCTGTATATGTTTCATATCCGTTAGAAGAAGATATAATATTAAAAGACGAACCTGAAGTTGTATTATTTGACAGAATAATCGTAAACGAATTTGAATATGTTGATCCAACAGGTTGCAAGTTTAAAGTCATTAATGAAAAGTCATTAGAATATGCGGGTGTAAGTGAAATGACCACTCCTGCTCCTATATAAGCGCCTGCATAGTTATTGCTATAAATAGTTTCGCATTTAGAGCCGCCAACCCCGGATGGGCAGCTACAAGTGCCACCGGCACAGGTGCCTCCATTCTGGCAGGTAACACTTTTACACTCATCTTTTGTGCATGCGGTGTAAGTAATTGCGGTAAAAGCAGACAGGGTAAGCATAGCACTCAAAGCTACATGACGGAATATTTTCATAAAGTTTGTTTTAGATTTCGAGGCAAATATAGGCAACCAGGAATAAAATGCTGGCATGTATTATTGTTGAAAGAAGTAGTTCAGCCTGAAAGTATCTGTAAACGCTTATATCTTTGCGGCGTGCAAAAAGCGTTTAGATATATAATGCTGATGTTTGTTTGCCTGCCCCTCGCAGGGTGGGCTGCTAACTATACATACGATTACAACGGTAATTGCAGCAGGGCTTACCAATGCTATATGTCGCTGCATATACAAGAAGGAGATGTGGCGCTGTATAAAGAGTTGAAAGCGAATCCATACAATCTGATGGCAACCTACCTGTCAGACTATCACGATTGTATAGTGCTTCTGATGAATGCTAATAAAGGTGACTATGATCAGTGGCGGTCGCACTACGATGAGCGGCTGGACTTGCTGGAAAAGGGCAATGAAAACTCGCCATGGTACCGGTTTTGCAAGGCGGGCATATATCTGCACTGGGCACTGGTGCATATCAGGTTCGGTGAGCAGTACAAAGCGGCTATCACATTCCGCAAATCGTATGTACTGTTGAAAGAAAACCAAAAACAGTTTCCGGATTTTGAATATAATAACGTGTTTGCAGGACTGGAAGAAGCGGTGGCAGGAACCGTACCGGATAGTTATAAATGGCTTGCGTCCATCTTTGGGGTAAGGGGAGATGTGAAAAAGGGCATAGAGAAACTATCGGTATTTGTGCAAACGCATACGGAACAACAACTACTAACGATAGAAGCAACGCTGTATGAGGCTTATCTTAAATTTTACCTGCAGTTTCAGCAAAAGCAGGTGTGGGATTATCTGAATAGTGTGCATTTTTCTACCCAGGACAATCTATTGAATGCTTTTGTGAAATCTAATATAGCCGTGAACTACCGAAAGGCCGATGCTACAATAGAAATTTTAAAGCAGGCATCTACCGATAAGAATTACAGCAAATACCCCGTATTTGATTATCAGATGGGAAACGCACTGCTGAGTAAATGTGATGCATCATGTATAGGCTACTATCAACGGTTTATAAAGAACGACAAGGGCCTTAATTACATGAAGGATGCGCTGCAGAAGCTATCGTTCATATACTATTTGCAAGGTAATATGCAGCAAGCTAACTATTACAGGGCACAGGTACCGGTGCAGGGTATAGCGCTTGTGGATGCAGACAAGCAGGCAGAAAGAGCATGTAAGACCCATACATGGCCACCTGTAAAACTATTGCAAGCAAGACTGTTGATAGATGGCGGCTACTACGACCGGGCATTGAGTACGTTGGCAAGTATTAATGAAAAAGAACTTGCAGATCAAGCGGATAAAAATGAATACACCTTCAGGCTGGGGAGAGTTTATGATGAGGAGGGGAAGACAGACAAAGCATTAGCCTATTACCGGACCACAATAACGAACGGTAAGGAACGCCATGAGCATTTTGCAGCCCGCGCCGCATTACAGGCCGGCATGATGTATGAGCGGAACGGAATGAAGCAGCAGGCGATCACTAGTTATAAAGAAGCGCTGAACATGCGCGACCATGATTTTCAAAACTCGATAGACCAGCAGGCTAAAGCGGGGATAAACAGGCTAAGTAATTAACACCCGACCTTTAAAGATATCTGAAATTTTAAAACAAAAATGCCCTGCTATTACAGCAAGGCATCTTCGACTCATTCTACCAAAACGCTCTTAGTGGCTTACAACTATTTTTTGTTGCTCGCCCATACTTGTTTTTACGATGTACATACCATTTGGTAATGCACTTATGTTTATTGAAGTTGTGTTGCCTGTCATAGTTGTGTTGATGCATGAAGCCCCGGTTATGCTCATTACTTCTACACTTCGTGGAGCTACATCAGCTACTGTGAGCTGTATCTCATCTGTAGCAGGGTTAGGGAAGATGGTGAAGCCATTGTTCTTATTTACCTGCGCTACGCCAGTTGTAGAACCTGCCCGGTAGCCTACACTTTTTTTATTGAAGCTGCCTGCACCATAATTGATATTGGTAGTAGAGATAGACAGTATAGGGTAGTAGACATCGGTCTGATACCAGTTATAAAATTGCTGCGTCAGAACTACCTCCAGTCCGCCAACAGTATCGTGCTCGACACGCGTAGCTATGAAACGTATCACATTGGTATACGTGCCTGTTGGTAATGTTAGCGTTCCTGAACCATCGGAGAAGACGCTGAGGCCACCACTCATAATCGTAGCATCGTAGGCCGCATAGTAGGTGTCGCTGAAGGTGCTGCCCTCGCTAAGCGGGTAAGGGTATTCGTTTGCAGGGTCTGAGTAGGTGACTGTATCCGGCTGTACATTGGCAATACGCTGGTAGCAGGAGCCGGTATTTTTGTAGTAGATGTAATAGTTGGTACTTGTTCCTATTGTTTCGTGTACTGCTATATCAGCCGTAGGGAAAAGGCTGCCGTATGGTGTGCTTGCGGGCGTCATGAACATATCGGCCTGTGTGCTGTCGGCGCTGGTAAGTGATGCAAAGTTCCAGGTGGTACCGATGCCGCCGATGCCAGGAGCGACATTGGTATCGCACAGCGTAAGGCTAAATGTGCTGCCCGCCGCCGGGAATGCACTGCCCGCCAATGTTTGCGCACTTGAAATAAATGCAAGCAGCGACAAAGCTATACTACTAAATAATGTAAAGGTCTTTTTCATATCGTTTTGATTTTAGAATACAAAAGAACATGAATAGCATGGGGTACACTATCGGATAAACATCTGATTTTATTTATAGTTTAGGATTTGGAGCGCGTATGTTATTGCATGTGTTTAATTGCTTCTTCGCAGTTACACAAGCTCATCATAATGATGTAGGGGGAAAACAGATGTGCCACACCCCTAGAGGTATGGCACATCTGTCGTAATTACTTTATCTCTTAATTAGCAGCGATGCGTATGGCTTTTATCCATTTTTCAAAAAGTACATCTTCTATGGCGCAGATATCTTTTGCAAGCTCTTCCCAGTTATCAGAGAAGACAACGAGCATTTTCTGCATTTCTTCGAGGTGGCCTTCTTCTTCAGCTATGATAGACTTAACATTGACCTTGGAACCGTATTTTGTAAGTGCATCCTGGTATACACCATATAGCATGTCTGCACGTACTTCTATTGCATAAGTAACGAGCAGGTATGCGCCGTGTTTCATATCCCTGCCTGTGAGGCCAAGCTTATTTTTTATATAACGGCAGGCTTCTACATCGAGCTGATGGAGGTAATGATAACTTTCTAATGGTGCAAGCAGGTATTGATATGAATAATCGGGGCAGGCATTTGGCTTTGCCTTGTCGATCAGTTTTTTGAGATAGTAGGCATGGCGCGCTTCTTCAGCCGCATGCTTCAGCACTATTATATTAGTATTGGTAGGATGCTCGTACTTAGATATTTTTCTCGCGCCGGTGTTCTCCATCATCGACAGGCTGTTGAGCCATTTTGCATGGAGATCGTTTGACGGTACTATCCTATCGAGTATCTCTTTTAATTGTTCCTGTTGTTCCATTTTTACTGTTGAGTTGCCAAAGTTACAAGCAATTCTTTTATAGCGGTATAGATATGGTTTAGTTGGCTATCAGTGATGCAATATGGCGGCAGCATGTATATGATGTTACCCAGAGGGCGCATCAGCACATTACGCTCCAGGAAGAAGCGGTATATCATATCGCGTTGCGGGTGGTTATATGATGGCGCTTCTACGTTAAGCTCTATGGCGATTATAGTGCCAAGCTGGCGTATGACCGCTACCATTTTATCATCCTTGACCTCATCACTAAACGCGGCATGGCGAGTGGCAATACGTTTGCGGGCATCGGTACATTCCTGTTTTAATAACAGATCGAGACTGGCCAGCGAGGCTGAGCAGGCAACAGGATTGGCAGTGAACGAATGTCCGTGATAGAGAGTTTTTAATCGATTGTCGTCGTAGAATGCATCAAAAATATCCTGTGTTGTAGCTGTAATACCAAG
>Ga0105239_10001062_pt1 | contig 38215 bp, 46 predicted proteins | sample KBSC44metaG_FD_92761 | JGI IMG/M metagenome (GOLD analysis project Ga0105239, IMG submission 92761) | Corn rhizosphere microbial communities from Kellogg Biological Station, Michigan, USA - KBS C4-4 metaG | ecosystem: Host-associated > Plants > Roots > Rhizosphere > Soil | place: Michigan, USA... | reverse complement strand
TCGGCGGGTCTGGGTGGCTAGGTGGCTTGGCTGGTGTGGCGGCAGGTATACTCGATCCAATTAACCTGATTCCCTTCGGTAATGCAGCACATGGGGCGCAAGCCGGGAATATTTTACAAGGGGCTGCCCGGGGCGCATTGCACGGGCTGGGTTTTGCAGCGCTTCAAGAAAGCGGCTTACAGGCGACACAGTTGACCCGTGAGTTGGGAAGCTCCGCCGATAATATCGCCGGTATCACCTTATTATCTGGCCTGATTGGTGGTCTTGCTCCAGCTGCACGACTCGCCTGGGGTGGGGCTAAAAGTGCCTTCTCCAAAGTAATTGAAGGGCAACTGGCGGCTAAGATTGAAAACGATTTAAAACTCCCGCGTCAAGGACGGTATCAGCCATCTGAAATTGAGCCGGTATTGCGAGCCTATGACCAGGCATCATCGGAGCTGGAAAACGCAAAGGCGCTTCACCCAGAGGACAGCCCAGAAGTCATTTATGCCAAGAATCAAAAAAAACTGGCTAAAGAAAACTGGGAAGAAGCAGTCTCTAAAACCGCCGAACCCGATATCGTTGAGCCCGGTGGTGTTGAAATAAGCCCACAGGCGTTGGAGACGGATACAGGAGTTGCAGCTGCGCATTCAGCCGAAGGACCAATCACTCAAGGGATTGCTGAGTCACCCAAATTTGAGCCGGTTGACTGGCTTGGCCTGGGTGAGCAGGCCGTTACGCAGGCTGCAAAACCGCTCTCTAAAACCGCCCTGCAGAAGCAAATTCGTGAACGAATTTCAGACCTGGTGGGTCAATTCGCTTCCAAAGATTTAATGCTGGGCGAACAACCGGCAACGGACTTTTTGAGCCAATACGATATTAAATACAAAAAGGCTCCAAAGATTGGGGACGGCACAGGCTTTCAGCTCTTCGTCCCGAAAAAGGGTTATATCGCATTCCCTCAAGGTGCTTCTCTTAATGCCCTTGTGGAACGTATCGGGATTCCCGGCCTGGCTGCCAAACTTCAGAAAAATGAAGGAACCATTGCTGCGCTTGAAAAACACTTGCAGGAAGTCCAGCAATCCGCAATGGGTGAGCATTCAACGGATATTTCCAGCGAGCTGGCCAGTGTCGATGTCGCCGCTCAAGAGGGTAAAGGACAACAGCAATTCGCTCAAAGAGAATCCGAAGAAAACGCGCATCTGCACTATATCAACAACCTCGCAAATGATATCCTTGAGAGGTTCCACCGCGTCGATTCACCGGAAGCATATCAAGCCGCGTTGGATTATAGTTTAGAGCATGACAGCGCGTTGGACGTAATGCCCGAGGAGTTTTACAACCGGTACAATGAGGAGCTGCGGAAAGCCAATGAACGAGCCCATCCAACAGAAACCGCCAACATTGACCCCGGAACAGGAAACCCGGTGGAGAGCGCACCAAGCGGAAATGCTGAACTCGGGGAAATGGGTCAAGCGGAGCCTGAGGGACATCCACAGGGACGCGATGGCGGGAACGCCTACTGGGCAGAATGGGGCGAACACGAAGGAAGCGACGAATCCGCCTGGGAAGACGGAGACAACGCCTTTGAAACAGCCGACGACGGAACCATCTACGCCGACGCTCCCATCGACGACTCAGCAACAGCAAACGAACTCCTGAAGGATCACGGATTCTTAAAAAAACTGCCGTTGCTGAACCAGCAAGACCCGCTCATACGGACATTGTTAAGTCCATCGCTGGAAACCCGTCGCATCATCCAAACGCTGGCAGAAGTACCCCTTCGCTATGCCAAAAATGCCTTAGGGGTTGCCACTAAAGTACCTATTGAGTCCATCATCAAGCAGAGCAAGGCTCCTTTAGCCTATGCACTGAAGGAAATGGATGATCTGTTTGAGCGGTATCGTTTTGGCCAGGCCGGGAAATTCGGAAAACTTCGTGCAGAGGCAGGGGATGCCCTGGGTCAAGGCGGCGATTTATTAACCTATGATGAGTTTAAACGGGAAATTGGACGGGCAATGCGTAACGGCGACAAGCACCCCATCCCGGAGGTGGCACAGGCGGCCAGTAGTTTCCGAGAAAAAGTTTTCAATCCCCTGAAGGAAAGAGCCATTAATATTGGCGCCCTGGCAGAGGATGTAAAACAGCTCAACCTCGATGGCTCTAATGGTGATATCGGGAGCTATCTCTCCCGGGTGTGGGACATCGAGAAAATCATTGCCAAGCGGGACGACTTCTTTAATCTGAACCTGGAATATCTGATGAGCAAAGAGACGGGAGGCCGTCCGCGTGAAGCCTTGGAGCTTATCGCGGATCGGTTGATTGACCGTATCATCGGCGCACCCAATGGCAGGCTTGAATATAACCTCGTTTATAAGGACCCTGCAACCGGTGCGATTTCCGACATCGCCTCGATGGCTGGCGGCTCCGGTGGTGGAACGGGTCGGGTACGGCACAGCAGTCCTCTGCATGCTCAGATTTACGATATTCCCGATGCTTGGGTTGAGGAGTTTTTGATCAGCGACATCGAGCATGTGGCCAAGAAATACGAGCGCACCATGAGCGCCGATATTTCCCTGATGGAAGGACTAAAGACACCTGACTTAACCATAGGCCTGGAGCAATTAAGAAGCCGTATTGCTGGCGACTGGGATCTGAAAATGCGAGGCCTTAATGATGAGTCTCAGCTCAAAAAACTGGAGAAATTAAAACGTCGGGACTTGCGCGATGTTGAGGCTGTTTTTGATCGTCTCCGGGGGACGTATGGACTTCCAGAAGATCCCTCATCGGTTTTCGTCCGGGGCGGGAAAATCATGCGGACCTATAACTATTTAACCCTGATGGGTGGCGTTGCTATGTCAAGTATCCCGGATCTCGCGGGGCCGGTTTTGGTCCATGGTGCGACCCGATTTTTGCGCGATGGACTGGTCCCTTTAATCTCTGATTTTAAGGGATTTAGATTGGCGGCCGAAGAGGTAAAATTAGCCGGTGCAGGGCTGGAAATGATTCTCGATTCCAGAATGATGGCTATTGGCGAATTAATGGACGATTACGGAAGAGGCTCCCAACTTGAAAGAGGGCTTTCTTTTCTCCAGGAAGGTTTCGGAAAAGTGACTGGAATCAGCCAATGGACCGCGAGCCTCAAGCAGTTAGCAGGCATGATGACACAAACACGCCTGCTGCAAGCGATTAAGCAGACGGTAGAAGGCGGGGTAAGTGCGAAAGAACTGGAAAACTTAGCAGCGAGTTATATTGACGAAAATATGGCTCACCGGATCTATGAGCAGTTCAGCCAACACGGTAGAACTCAAGGCAATATCCATTTACCCAATACGAATGCCTGGGAGGATCAGCTGGCCTTGCAGACATTCCGCTCTGCTATCCTGAAAGATGTGGACCGAATTATCGTAACACCCGGACAGGACAAGCCTTTGTTCCTGTCGACGGAAATGGGAAAACTCTTTGGCCAGTTTAAATCGTTTGCCTTCGCAGGCACTCAACGCGTGTTGATGACCGGCATACAGAACAGGGACTTAGCAACGCTCAACGGCGTGGTTTTCGCCACTTCGCTGGGGGTTTTGGTTACGCTCATGAAAGCCCGGATGAGTGGCCGGGAAATCGACATGAGACCGCAATCCTTGATCGCTGAAGGTGTAGACAGGGCGGGATTAACCGGCTGGTTATTTGACGCGAATAACATCCTGGAAAAAGCCACCCGGGGACACGTCGGGATTTCGCGCGTTTTAGGAAAACAGCCGAATACTCGGTATGCCAGCCGTAACTTAACCGACGCTTTGGCGGGTCCGACCGCCGGAAAGATTTCCGATGCTTCCAAAATTTTAACCGGCATTTCGCGGGCGATTCTTCCGGGAGAGGATGAGGAAGGCAAACCGGCTTGGCAGTCGGCAGACACGAGAGCCGTCAGGCGCCTAATTCCGTTTCAAAACCTCTTCTTCATACGCGGCCTTTTCGATAGGGCTGAGGATGGCCTTAATGCTATCATGGGGGTCGATCCCGAAGAGCGCGAGGCGAAAACGGAATAGTGTTATGCAGACTTATCAATTCCCTGATGGAACACGCTATAACGCCCTTACAAAAGAAGAATTTCTTTGGAGTCTCGGTTATGCTGTTGGTGTCGCAGTAAGGGACTGGGGACTTAAACACCCGGATATTAAGCTCTGGGAAAATCGTTATACCAACATGATTATCGGGTTAAACGTCGACAATATCCGGAAATTTGGTTCTCTTTCTCGAGAAGAGCGTATCCAGATTATTGAAAAATCTTTGTCGGATGGCAATGCTTTAGATGAAATAAACGACCACGTAAGCGTCTTTGAAAGTTTCGATGACATGAATCGGACAAGTTAAAACCAGTGTTCCTTGGAATCGCCCATTTCTTTTTCCCAGTCAATAAACCATTGCTTGATTGCTTCGAATAAACGCTTCATTGTATTTTCCTTTACCAACAATCTGTCCTGCCGTCGCGAGAGGTATCGCATCCGGGTCCGCTTTTAGGGGGTTGAAAAACTGGGGCTATCAGACTCCACAGAATGAGGAGAATCCAGGCGACAAAGCCGATTCGAACGACATACTCGATGAGGACGATTTTCAGCCTTTGCACTGGTGGACGAAGCTCCAGTTTTGTAGACTAATTAAAACTGGAGCTTCATAAGAATTGACCCGTGATGAAAAAACACCCCGTCGCCCGGAAGACGATTATCGTCCAAGGGATGCAGACCACGCTCGTAGCGCAAGAAAACTGGCCCGGTGATGGTTTTTACCATTGGGAGCTTGAGCATTTAGAATGGACGAATGACATCGGGGAAGCTTGTGCGGATCACGATTGGCCAAAAGATATCCAGGGCGTTCATCGTGTCGCTGATTGGTTCAACCCGAAATATGAACACCTGGTCGCGCAAACGAAACTTTTTGAAATCGGAGGTTTGTAATGAAAGAAATTACTGCTACTCAGCTGGAAAGTGCCTCGCAGAATTTATTTGCGGCGTTTGATCACACATTAGCGGGATTATCCGAAGCAGAAATTAAGACAAAAAAGAAACACCTTGAGGGTGCGGTATACATGATTTATGAAGCTCTAAGGTCGGAACTCTCAAAACGCTAATAGTTAGGTTAAGTTCTTAAGTTATTAAAAACAGCAAAAATTGCTACGCTTTTTGAAAAACAGGAGCGTAGTAATGGCGACCACGCCCATCACTGACCGGCCGCCCATTGATAACTATATTGCGTATGCAGGGCAAAAAGATTTTGAATTTACCTTCTGGTTAGAGTCGCAAGCCGATCTCTGCTTTTTTGTGAATGGCGTTCAACGCTACGACTTCAGTATTTTGAGTGGATTACAGACGGACAGCGGCGGCACCATGAGAGCCGTTAGTGCCATGGTGGGCGGTGAGAAAGTAACGCTTGCGCGACAGACTCAAATTGATCGGGCGTCGGGTTTTAGTGAAAGCGGCGCGGGTAGCTTTACGGGCCAAGCAATGAACTTCGAGTTGACCCGTATTATCGCCATGATTCAGGACCAGGCGTTTAAAATTTCCCGCAGTGTTCGTTTGTCTTTAAGTAGTGCCTTTCAGGGCGTTCTAACGCTTGCAGACCCGGAGCCAGGGAAAGGCCTGGTGTGGAACGATGACGGGACAGGGATCGAAAATACCGAGTTCAATCTCAGCGATATTGAAGACGCCGCAAGTGCGGCTGAAGCCAGTGCCGACAGAAGCCAGGCAAGCGCAAATTCAGCGGCACAGAGCGCTTTTGAAGCCGCCAATGCAGCGCATGCCACGGGGGCATTAACCCAAAAGGGACAGATTTTAACGCGTACTTCCACGGGGTATGCGGCCCTCGCACCGGATCGGGACGGGCTGGTTTTGACGCTGGACTCCAGTTCCCCGACCGGTATTGGCTGGGGTGTTGCAGTCCCTATCGGAGCATCATTACCATTCCACGGATCTATTGCTCCTCCTGGTTATCTCCTGGAGGACGGTGCAGAATACAGCAGAATTGAGCATGCGGGGCTATTTGCAGTAATTGGCACAACTTATGGGGCCGGGGATGGCTCAACCACCTTCAACGTGCCAAATAGCTCAGGGGTTGCCAAGGTCGGTGTAGATAAAAATAACACTGTGCTTAGCAATGTGCTGGCCAAGGTTTTAGGAGCTATTTTTGGGGAAGATAAACACGCTCTAACGCCAGATGAAGGACCGCCTCATACTCACCCTTATGGCGGTAATACCGGATTAAGGGGCGGATCGGGTTCTACAAACAATGATTACAATGCAGGGACGGGAACTAACAATAAAACCACGGCTTCATCTGGACTCGGAACACCGCACAACAATGTGCAGCCATCTATGGCTGTTAATTGGATTATCAAAACGGGCGGCTTTATCGGCACTGGCCAGAATGATAATACCTTGCTGGCGCATTGGGAAGCGGATGCCGCCGGGACCGTAACCCTTGATAGTACGTTGGGTTATCCAGTGGTCACAAAGTGGCGGGATAAGCTCACCGGGCTTGAGCTAAGAAGTCCGTCACTCGCCGGTTCGCCTAACTGGATTAACATTTCCGATATGGCCAGTGCTCGGCCTGCCATCGCCTTTGATGGTATCGACGACTGGCTGGAAACGACAGGTCTGGCCAGTGAATTTTTATCGATTCCGGGTGTCAGTGTTTCCCTATTGGCCTATACCTTCCCGTCGGATACCGACACCCTGGATCGAATTATTTGGATTGAAGGCGGACAGGCAGGGCATTGTCGTTTTGGCTATGGCCGTTCAGCTTTCAGTTCGGATGAGTTTTACGTGGATGGGATGGCGAGAGACCTTGACCCCTATGTATTTACCACCGGCAGTGAATACCCGTATGAGGGCTGGGGAACCCATGTCGTGCGGCGTGATTACGTGCAAGGGGTGGGTAGGGCTGATTTCAACGGTGGCCTAGTGGTCGCCGGGAGCAATATCCCCACTTTGGGATTAACCGAGGAAACACCCTCGATTCGCTTCCGTGTTGGTGGTGAAAACCTGGGCAAGAATCCCGGCTGTTTCTACATTTACGGGATAAAAGTGTACCAGTCCTATATTTCGGATGACGCTATGACGGCGGATTCCACCTATTTTGGAGGTCGGATTAATGCCTAAATCAACTTGGCAGACGCGTTTTGCAAGCTGGTTCGCATGGTTTAAATCCGGTGCCGGTCCCTATTTTAACGGTGGCGTAAGCTTTCCCTATCACCTGAAAAACTTTGATTATGCAGGGCAAATCGCTTACGCTTCCGACCCTTCTAAAATGGTCACGCTCAGCGAAGGGCAATCCTACGGGATGCTCTACGCCTTGATGGCGGACGATTTCAAAGCATTCAACGAATGTTATAAAGTGCTGGAAAGCAAACACCTCTTAAGTTCCGCCAACATCGCAACCGCAAAAAGCAAACAGGGTACTGCCTGGTCTCAAGAGCTGGCGGACTTCATGAATAACCTGGGAGTGGCGCTCTATGAAAACGGGACGGGAAACATTTCGCTCAACGCCTACGGATGGGTATGGTCGGAGGATTACTCCGCAACGGGCGGTAATCAATCGGGTATCGCGAGTCTGTATCTGGCTCCTGATGGGGATGTTGTGGTTATTGGCTGCCTGCTGCTTGCTTACGAGCGTTGGAATATTAAAGGGTACCTGATTGATGCCCTGGCGGCGCTTCAATCGCTGGCTCAGTATGGTGTCAGGAAATGCGGCTCTCGGTATGCCTTAACCATGGGTGGCTATCGTGGCGGGGGTGGATTCGTGAATCCGGCACCCATTGGCATGGCCTTGGATAACACAACCGTTTTTCCGGGTGGTGACATTATTTTTAACGACGCAGGCTTAACGACCGGTGACGCAGTGCGTTTGTGGAATCCTGGCGGAGCGGTTGCTCCCACGGGTTTAGCCTTCCAGGATGTCGGCGGTATCACTTGGCCAAAATATTACATCCGGGTGAATGGTAGCTATAACCTGTCGCTTTATCACACCAAAGCGGACGCGCTGTCCAATACGAATTTTATCGATTTTTCCGATACAGGAAGCGGATTTATTTATGTATACCCCTTCGAGACCCAGGGAGGGCAGGTCGCAACCGATCCATCCTATCTCTGGGCTCCTTTCTTTCGCTTGTTCGCGCAATACGATGCGACAAACGCGACAGTGTGGAACAGTTTGGCTAGCAATAGTTACGACGACATCACGGGTTCCTGTTCCTATAATTTCTGGAATATGCCGACTTATCTGCTGGGCATTAATATCAACACCGGAGCCCGTGAGCTTTTCGCCGGAAATAATGGAAACGCTCACCAGCTGGACGCTATTCGCGTGGCTATCAATATGGCTTTTGATGGCAGTACGGCCGCTCTTAACGTGCTTAAAACTCAATGCACCTTTAACGGCTCAACTCAGAAATGGGAACCGAATCCGGGAGCCTCCGGCGGAATCTGGCGTTATTTCCTGGATACGGGTTTTATCCCGTCTACCATGGAAGGGAGTGCGAGCCAGGTTCATACCGTTGGAACAGTGGATACAACCGCCGACACGGTAGATTTGGGCGTGGATTATCTCAGCGATAACAGCACGTTTTCGACCCCGCTCACAATCCAGGGAACTGCTATCCCTGGCGGCTTAAGCAATGGCATTGTTTATTATCCACGCAAAGTAAGCGGGACGGTTTACCAGCTGCACTTGACGCAAGCGAATGCTTTGGCTAATACAAGCAAGGTCGATATCACAAGCGCGGGAAGTACCCTGAAAGCCATTACAGGGCTTGTCTTTACAAATGCAGATATTACCATTGCAACGGATGTGATTCAGGTTCCGTCTTCTATCACCTGTAAGACCGGCAGTGCTGTTTATTTTACCCGCCTATCAGCAAGCACGAGCCCTACGGGTTTAACGCCTGGCACAGTTTACTATCTTCGATTCTCTGGAGCTCTGAATCTCTGCACATTACACGCTTCGGCGGCGGGTGCGATTGCTAATACGGGCAAGATAGATATCACAGCGGCAGGTTCAGGGTCATTTATGCTTGCCCATACCGATGCTCCTGTAGGCTGGTACTACCGCAGTGGTGGCGATACCACAATGTCTCCATTCGGGGCGGCCCAGATTATGGCTTATATCTATGCGTTGAACGGCTACACGGATGCGGAGACGTTTTACAACACCCTGCCTTCCTGGATTCAGCAACAAGTGGATGGCTCCTACGTAGAATCAAACGGCAATTATTACGTTCAGCATGCGTTCGGGTGGCTCAATGGGGTCATGAGCGGGGCTGCTACTGATAAATACAACGGTCGGGGTTACCTGGTCTTTACGGGAGGTTCTGCTGCCAGCGATGCGGCAACTGCTTTGAGTGGGATTCAAACCGCCCTAGCGGTCAGTAACTATGGCAACATTTTGGGGAACGGGTCCGGGAGTTATGCCGTGCCAGTAACAGGACCACGAGCCTATGACGTGCTCAACTCCGGGCAGAAAACGTCTTATGTGAAGCAATTACCCGCTGGCGCCTGGGCAGTGGCGGCATAGAGGAGAAATAGAATGGCAAAAGGGAGCGCGGTTCATTCCGTTCAATCCGTCAGTTTAACGGCGGTAAAAGTGTTAATGGCGGCAGTGAGTACGGAATACAATTCCAGGTTTCTTCAACATCTTGGAACATCGGATTTATGGGTAACCTTTGACGGCACAGACCCTACGAAAAACGGATGCGAGCGCTTCAGTCCCGGAGATGTTATCCAGCTTGACAATAGTACGGGAAAGCCATTTGAGGCGATTAAGGCTCTGAATGACTTGGACTCAGCCACCAATAACGTTTTTGTAATGCAGATTTAAGGATTCACAGGATGTTATTAAAGCCTAGCTACAAGCCGCCCAAGATTGGTCAGCGGATACCGACAAACAATATTAACAATATCGCTACCCGCTACCTGGCCGGGGGCGGCGGTGGAAACACGGGCGGCGGCAACACTCAAACCTTTACAACCATTGCGAATGCGCCAGTAGAAGATTTTAATTTTGTCCGGGTTCATTTCAAAAATATTCAAACCACCTCATTTGGGGTGGCGTCACTGATCGTAGCGCCCACCAATTCCAACACGAATAAAATTGTCCCCTCGGTTGGAAACACCCTGACCAACGATGGCGGCTTAACAGGCTGGCAGGCAGGAACCTTTAACAATGGCTCTGCCACGGGAACGGTTCCGGCAAAGGGAGCTACCGCGAGAGACGGTGGCATTCTTGTATCCGACTGGATTCCTCTTCAATCGGTGCTGCGTTCCGACGGCAACAAAATGCCGTTTATCATGGCCAGAGCCCGTTTTGACACGTCTGTAAATAGCAACTCGGTCGGCTATTATTCCATTTCCGCCAATTCTAGCGACCCTGCAACCAATTATTATCAGGAGGCGTTTTTCCAGAGCGGTGACTATACAACCAATCCCTCCACGCTGACGAGCGCCGGTACGTCAACCATCAGCCCCTTCTTTGCCTTCGAGTTCCTGAGTGCCAAGCAGGTAATTAAAATAGCGGGTTTGGGGAACTCAATCACGGAAGGGTTGGGGGCGACCAACGATCGAAATTCCCACATCAACCGGGTTGAAATGCTGGCGCTGGCGGCCGGCTACCCGATTAACATGATCAACTTAGGGTCTGCCGGTGCGAAAACGGATGAGTATTATGGGTATGGTAAAAGCTGTCTTACTTCCGTAAAACCGGCTATTGCTCTAGCATCCCCCTATTCACCCAACGATAAAAGCACGCCTGTTCAAGCTGACTTCGATATCATGTATCGCCGATGGGTAGACTTCGCTAACTTCTGCCATAGCCTGGGCATCCTGCCGGTTGCGGTTTTCCTGGCCCCGAACAATAACTATGACGCCGCAACGGACAATCTCCTGAAAGCCTTCATGAACCGAATCAAGGCCGGGAATTATGCGGTCATTGATTTAACGACTGTTACCGCAGATACGGCAACACCGCGACGCTATAAAACCGGATTAAATTTTGACAACCTGCACCCGAACAACACCGGCTATGACGTAATGGCGGCGGCCTTGTTTGCTGAACTGGTTTCTCTGATTCGAAAAAATTATTTACTGGCGTAAAAGCGGGCGTGGAATGGAAATTGAAAAGTTCATCGTCGAGCAGGCCCGTCAATATGGCGGACTGTGGTCCATATTGTTTGTTATTTCTTGGTATTCAATCAAGGGCCTTGCCTTGCTGGTGAGCTGGTTCATCAAACGGTTAAGTCAGTCCACGGATCAACGCTACCAGGACACAAAAGATCGATTGGATGAAATGGAAAAGCTCTGGAAAGAGTGTGAATCCAAGCATGAATCCACTCGGAAAGAGTCCGCAGAACTGGCGAAAGAAACGAATGAGCGTATCAATAAACTCACCGAAGAAATGGCAACATATCGCGGCCAGGTTGAGGCCTTGAAAGCAAATTCTAGTGTTAAAACCACAGTGGACAAGCTCGCAAGCGCAACCCTGCTGCGGTCAATGAAAGATGATCCGGGAACACTGAAAACATTAGTGAGAGAGATTGATGATGATACCCGAGTATAGAGCCTTCTTCGACCGCAATAGTGGCTCCACAATGGGCCGCTTCTCCATTCGCCATAAAAGTGGGGAGTACATCGTTGAGAAAATTCTGGCCAGAAGTGGACAGCCAGGCTTTGCAGAAACCAGCTGGGTGACGACTAAATCGCCTTGTCCCTATGGGGACTTTAATTTGTACACGGCCTCTCAAAACGTGGGTCAGCTGGCCGGGGAGCGGGGTATCGGGGAATGTTTTCCGATTGATAACCAGGGCGATATGGTAACCATTTGCGATCCGAAGAACCGCAAGCGCAAACGAAAGGGCATTTGCCTGCACGAGGAAAACGGCATTCCTGGTTCTGAGGGTTGCATCGTGATTGTGTATCACGACGAATGGCTGAGGGTGAAGGACTGGTTAAAAAGCCAGGCGCGTATTCGTAAAACCATTCCACTGGAGGTGATGTGAGCCGTCAGGAAATAGACCGTCTTCTCGATGAAGCCTACAAGGACAGCTTTGAGGAGTGTATCGGTTGCGGGGGATTTTACCCGCTTGAGATGATGAACCCCATTACGGAAACCGAATGGTGCTGTAAGCCTTGTTACTACTCGGAGCTTGAGGGGATTCCGGTATGACTGACTCGATCATTGAGCCTAACCTGCCGTTAACGAGCGTTATTGAAAAGACACCGGATATCCAGCCTTGGGATATCGGGGTGAACCTTCCCGGAAAGCGGGATTTGTTGGGGCATGTAAATACGTTGCTTCAAGGCGATACCCTTGCAGCACATATCTGGTGCGCTTTGCCCGATGGTAAGATTGCGAGTACGGGAGCAAAAGCAGGGGTGCTTTACGGAGAAGTCGAGGCGGAGCATTATGTAACCCGGCGTCCGTATTTTGTTTTGAGAACGGTTGATCCCATTCCTGAAGACAAACAGAAACTACTTTTGCAGGCCCATGAACGAATGATGGTGGCGGGGGTGAAGCGATTCTATGGATTTTGGAAATACCCCCTCTTAATGGCCCTGGGATTTAGGCATGGTTTTATTCAAAAGATGGGTAAAGACCCTAAAATTGAGACCCCGGATTTTCCGATCTGCTCCCAGGCCATCGCATATTTATTCTGGTCGGCGGGTATTCCCATCGGGAAAACATTGGGGAAAAAAGATTGGACGGCTGTACTCCCGGAAACTTTCCTGGATGAAGCCCAGGTCACCCAGGCGCTTTTGGCGGATGGTTTAAAATTTGAGACAAGGCCTTGTCTAAAGTTGACAATCGTGCGACAACCTTTTTAAAGCTTTTTCTAATAGCACACAATAATCCCCATCCAATCTGCATTTAAATCCCATTTGAATTTACAAACACGCCCCTGGACCCTCTCCGGGGGTTTATTTTTTTCTTGACCGTGTGTCGGCCGGATGGAGGAAATACTGAAAAACAATTTGTTTTTATTGAATAAGTCGGTATAATTAAAAAGTAGTTTACTAACTACATTTCTAAGCAAAGACAAATACGTGAGAAATTAAGGAGAGAAACGCAACTTATTTTAAGTTTCGTTTTTTTGCATGCAGGAGTATGGTTAAAGAATATGGAAATATTTCCGAAACCATGAAAAAAGGGAACCTTCTCCCAAAGGCCCCTCTTCTCATCTCCTATTGTTAGTCAGTCACTGTAGATTAGCTTATTTAATTAAACAGTAGAGGCTCCATGCTGCGTACAACAGCTTGGCTACTGCGATAATAACCGCAATTTCCATTCCCTCACCTCCTTTCTAAATCGGGGGTATGGGCATGCGGGCGCGTTTTTAGACGCACTTACTTAAGTAATAGCATGCTTTTGTTTTATGAACAATAAGCCATTTGTTGTATATTTCTGATATCCAGGTTATTTACATGCTATGTGGGGTTTACCGGGGTTAAGCGTATATTGAAATCCGGGTGTTTAGTTTCCTGTTTTCTCAAATTGGGATAAACATTCGCCCAAACCTCTTTGCGGCAACACGGCGTGAGTACCTTCCCGGAGTAGTTTACTCGTCCATTCTCGTTGACGCGCTCCCATAAGCCGCGAAATTTTTTGAGTTCGTCATCATTTTGGTTCTGCATTGTATGAATCCTCTTGTTTATCGGGCGGGAAATGTCGGCTTATAAGGTCGACCGTAATATGGCCAAACCCTTCGATGTCCTGAGCAAAATTTATGGTATCGATTTTGATGCCTTTGAGCCCATACTGATTGCACTTCTTCGCTATCATATCGATCAAGCAGACCAGCGAATCGGCCTGTCGGTTTCTTTCCACCAGGAAGCTATCAACGCAGTACCCGAAGTTCGGACCGCTATCGGGGTTCTGCATCGAGCTTAATTCCTATGTTTGATAGGGCCTCGCGGCTTTTATTGATGGCAACCGTTATCACATCAAGGCGTCGAACGAGCTCACTGTAGACGGTTGAGCCCTTCGTAGTCTCATGGATGTGCATTTTGTAAAGATTAGCTTCGGTTTGTAGAGTATCTAATGCAGTGTTTAATGCATTAGCCAGTGTGTTGTTATGGTTAATCGCTCGGTCTACTGTGTGATTGAGAACCTCCGTTGTATTCTCCGCGTTTCGCCTCTCAATATGGGTGTAGTGGGCGTATAGTCTGGAGAAATCCGCTTTGCAGAATTTGCATTGATGGTTGCATCCCATTTCGTGCTGGAAGACGGGCGGCGGCCCGAGGGGAGGTTTTTGGAGAGGAGGGGAAAGCTCATTTAGTTTAAAGTGGAATTGCGGGAAGTTGATATACACTCGCTTATAGATGGCGACAATGGAATTTTCCGGATGTTGCTTTTCGTATTCTGTGGCCCCTATAAAAGCTTCTCCCTGGATGGAATAATGGCTCGTGATATGTGGCCAATAGCCATCGCTTTGAAAACCTGTAATCAGTAGATATGGATTCATTGCGACTCCTAAAAGTGGTCAGGAATGTCGGTATAGCGGCCGGTCATCGTGTCATAGCGGAAATAGCAGACACCGACGCGCCCGTTTTTCTTGAAGCGGATTTTCTGAATATGCACCTGGACGGGATCGTTCGGCTTGGTTTTGTCCCGATATATTGTGATGCAGTTATCCGCCTTGTTATGCCAGTGAGCGGACCCGCTGACGTCATAGGGTGTCGGAACGGGATAAACTCCCTTGCTGTCCTTCTGAAGCTTGGCAGGATGGGCAACCACGAAAACGGCTAATCCGACAATCCGGGCGAAGCGTCTTATTTTTGTGAGCTGGACAGAGGTATATTCTGTTTCCGTTTGGTGCTGGGGCCGGTCGTGCTCAACCTCGTTCCAGGGGTCAATGACCAGGGCCTTGATTCCGTGGCGGAATACCAGGGCGCGGGAATTTTCCACAATGACATCGAGGGAAAGATTGTCCTCATCCGGTTTGAGGAAATAGAAATGCTTGTTCAGCCATTGGGTGCTGTTCTCCAGGTCCTCCTTTCCTATTTTTATTATCGGGTTGGGGTGCTGGAACGCCCGGCCGGATTGCTTTTCGACAAGCTTTGCGATGTGCTCTTCCAAGGGGAAGTTTTCAGGGGAGTAATAGGCCGTACTCCACCCGTGTAGTGTCGCTAAGTTCATCAACATGGCATCCAGCCATTCACTTTTTCCGTGGCCAGGGATACCCGTTACCAGGGTTAGCTCTCCGGGCGAAACAAGAAAAAACTGATCCATCATTGGCCAGCCGGTAGAAACCCCAGGCATGCGGCCGTGTTCGTATAAATCCCGGATACGTCCGATCACATCACTGATGAGCACAACGCCTTCAACCGGCGGCGGTTCGGCGTTATAGATGATGTCGATCAGGGTTTCCTCCCCGATTTTGACCAGGACTTCGTTTGCGTCCTTGCATCCGGGAGGCCACTTAACCAGGCTGCAACGGTCGCGGCCCAGTCGGTGCATCAACTCGGTTTCAAGCCGAATGCCCGCGATATCGTTGTCTACGGCAATGATGAATTGCTTCACCTTGTCGAGTTTTTCCTTGCAGTTCTCCAGAAAAGCGAATTTGCTGGAGTAATCTTTGCTCTCGGGATGGGGTGCGCCATCGGGAACACTGATGCAATTCTCAAAGCCTGCCATTTCCATGGACAGCTTATCGATTTCCCCTTCCACAATGATGGTGGTTTCGCGGATATCATCCAGGCCGTAAAAGATGCGTTCAGCTCCGCCCTGCAGGCGGAAATTTTTATCCCGGTCCCGGTATTTGATATTGATACAGGCACCGTCTCGATAAAACGGGAACTGCGCGCAGGTTGTCCAATCGTCCAGCTGGGGCATGTATGCAGGCTTGGTGATGACCCGGTTTCGTTTGAGCACTTCCTCGCTGATACCGCGCTCAGCAAACCAGGATAGCCAGTCTGATTTGATACCTTCGTTCGGTGTGAAATCCGGGAGAATCCATTCCGGTTTTTTCCAGTGAAGGTTATCACCTTGAAACTGTTTGCTTGCGCCGCTTTTAAGGGTGCCGGTCCACCCACAATGATTGCAGAACCAAACCTGTTTATCGACATTGACCGAGAGGCAAGCCTTGCGCTTATTGGCGCGTTTGCGATCATTTGAGCACTGGGGGCAAGTCGTATAGCGCTCTGCCCCGCCTCCACCGTTAGGAACGGTAATTCCAAAATCAGCCCAGGTTTTCAACAGACAAAGCCCTTCGGGGTGTTGTCTTTGGTAAATCCTGTTTGTTTGCGGACAAAGTGATGTCGTATCCAGCGCCTGTAAGTACGGTCCCAATCCAGTTTATAAGCCCGTTTACCGGCCTCAGCCAGCCAGTAGTCCTTAAAATCCTCGGTGATTTTATGCAGATCCTTCGCGGGAATTTCCGGCCTTTCTGCTTGAGCCCATTGAAACAGGTCGGTGCTGGGCTGCCAGTCTGCTGGTAAGCGCGTTCCCTTCTCCACTCCCTTGGCCATTGCCTCTCCCTTGCTGATGTTAAAAAAGCAATTGTTTGTTTGTGTCGAAAAACTTCCTCATTGGACGGAGGTCTTTGTATCCCCGGAGAAAGTAATACTGAGCATCCTCTCCCATGAATACCAGGGAGGAGCCGTACATCTCGGCATAGGTGATTCTGTCGGTTGACTCGAAAGGGTAATCAGGGAGCGATTCCAGAATAGCGTTAACCGTATAAAGCGGCTCACGTTCTGTCATCCGCTCCTTGATACACTTATAGCTCACCGGCTAATCAATGATCATCCAGTCGTTCGCCAAGACGTCCGTTTGGGAAGCTAACCAGGGAACGACGTTATCATCGGCGGTCTTCATTGCGAGATACGCCCCATATGGGACGAGAGAATTCTCGCCCCAATGCTTTTTAGCCACGTCCGTTTGAGCTGGATAAGCATTGGCAGGGACGTAATACAAAAACATTCCCTTGCCGTTCCAGCCAGCCCGACAAACTTTTTGGCCAGATACAGAAGCAACCACCGCATGACCGAAGCTTAGTGCGGTCGTCGGTTGATAGGCTTCTTCAAAAACGTGCTTAGGCGACCAAGACTCATAACCGTCGGCATAGCGGACGCCATAGCCTGCCTCGCCATTTTTTTCAGCTGGCCAGGCTTCAATACATTTAGTTCCGTAATACACCAGGGACATAGACAGTTCTCCATTACAGTTTGCAAGCTCTTATAACCGCATCTTTCACGTCCAAGAGCCGTCGAAGGACAATATCTTTTTCATCACCGTCCGGGATATTCCGTTCAAAGTTTTTGGCCAATGCTGCAATATCGTGACAGTGAGCCTTTGCAGAGCCAACAACATTGTCATACTCAAAGTGAGCTAATAGCGGGCTTTTAGCCATTTGAAAAACCTTTTCTAAGTTCGTTTTACCTGGACTAAAACGTAGTTTTTTAGACGTTGGCGGTTTCTCGTGTCGCTTCCTCTTTCGAGCACACAGGAAAAAGTTCCAAGTATGTTTCCGCCATGTAACGGGCAGCTTCTGCAAATTTGGGATTGTTCAACTCAACTCGATGCACAGAATATATACGGGTAGATTTATCTAAGTCGCTCCTGCATGGGCCTGAAACAAACTCGCTTGTAGCCAGCGCCCCAAGAATGAAATTTTTTACCCTTTCAACCGTTCGGGTATCTTGTTCTTCTGTTTGAAAAAGCTCATGAAAATTCATTTTTAAATCTTTCATTTTAGGGAGGGAAAAGGGAAGGGAGAAGGCATTTGGCTACCTTCTCCCAATAATGAGCCTAAATTGTGCTCTCGGTGCCTGTTTGACCATCACCGCTGTTATCGGAGCCGGATGAGTCTCCGGTAACAGGCGGTGCTGGTTGAGTCTTAGCATCGGAAAGAACCTTTTGGAGGTCTTTCACGAGCTGGCCATTAGCATCAATCTCATCCCGGAGTGCAGTCGCGTCAACGTCATTATGGGACGCTAAGTCCGCTTTCACTTCTTCCAGGACGTTACGCAAGTCTGTCCCTTGCTCGGTAACTTTGTCTTTAATCGAATCAATATCAGCTTGTGTGATCATTTGTTCCTCGATTCTTTCTAATCGTTGAAGTATCAAGTCCACGGGTTTAAGGCGTGGTTTCGGTCGGAAGTGTTTAAAAATGCATTCCATCACGTCAGATCCTCACCTGCGAAGGAGACCACCTGAATCTTGCTGGTTGGAAACTCTTGAGTATCTCTGTGAAGAAACTCTTCTTTGCGGTATTCCTCAAATAATCTGAGGAATTCTTCGCATTCTCGGCGATGGGTAAGCCTGACTACTTCCGCATAGCCATCGCCATAGGAAAAAGTGATTTGGTCGATGCGATCGCCGTCTCGACAAACTTCTAAACGTCTCACGTGTGCCAAATTCAGATAGAATGAGCCTTTTAACTGACCAACTGGCGTAAGCTGCAATAAAATCCATGTTTTAGAAGACATTTGAAAAACCTTTTCTAATCGTTTAAAACGGGTTCTGCATTCGCTTGAATCTTGATTAGATGCTCTTGTAAGGCTTTTTGTTGTTGAAGCGTATCGGTTAGCAGCGCTATCATCTGCTTTTGATTTTCAATTTGCCGGTCGTACATGGCCAAAATTGTTTGAATCAATACGAAATCCTGAGAATCCGGCGGTAATTCTGCCATTTAGATAAATCCTATGGCGGTTTAAGCCTTTGCTCAGCGAGTTTTTTAAGCTCTTCGAGTCTCTTTTGCTCTTCCCGCCGTTGTTTGAACTCTAAAACCTCGATCTCTTTCATGAATTTGTAACCGGCGACGATTATCCCAGTGGGAAATTCGCCTCGGTCAAAAAACTCATGCACTCTTGGCGGGGAGACACCAAGTATCTGTCCCGCTGAACCGGTCGTCAGATAGTCTTTGTAGGGATTGTTATTTCCTACTTCCGCGCTCATCCGAATAAAAACCTCTCCACTCAGGAGTGTTTTTAAAGACTAGACCCACTCTACAATTTTGGTCAAGAAAAACTTTTCTAAGATTTTCTAGTTTTGTTTAGTTTCTTCTAATTTACACAAGGTTAGATGATGTTTTACAAATCTTTACAGTATTACTCTTTTTCTGAGAACAAGTAGGCTAATTTATTCCAGAAGCCCTTCGGTTTATTAGCCAGACTGGTGAACTGCGGCTTGAGTTCGGCCTCAATCTCAGCTCTGATTTCAGCTTGTGACTTGAGGTTGTTTTTTTCTTTGAGCACTACCAATTGGTTATTTTGGGCGGCTATTTGGTTGTTAAGTGCTTCTATGGTGGCCTGATGGGATTTTACTTCCCGTTCTTTGCTTTCCAGTGCTTCTTTGTACTTTTCGTCTAGCTTTTCCACCATTTTTTCTAGCAGTTGGTCAATCAGTTCACTGGAGGGCAGAGGTGTATCTGCATTGGTCTCTTCCAAGGCGTTTTTGGCCTTGTATTCCTGAACCCATGCACTCGGCAAGAAGTCTTCCGGTATTTCTACCCATGCCCCTTTGGAATCTTTTCCGCGCGTCCAGCTATGTTCTTTTGCGCGATTGTAAACTGTAGCAACGCTGCAATCCATTGCATCGGCTGCATCTACAATCTTAAGCCGAAGTACTTCTGAGTTAGCTAATACATTGGGGGTGGTATCTAATTCATTGTCCATTGCGATCCCTGGCAATTTACAAGCCTTTCAAAATCAGTCGAAGTTTTTAAAAATTAGACAAGTTTTTAAAAAAATAGAATATTCGCCTTGATCCTTCGAGAGCTGCCGTGTTATTTTTATTTTTAAATGCAGATTCTAAAAACGTGTGCCGATTTTTCATTATTACACGATTAGACTACTTTGAGCTTAATTTGCCAAGGTTAGATTTGCGTTTGAAAAGCGATCTGAGCGGTTGACAGAGAGACTCATGGATCGGATATACTAAACGTGTTTGTTGTTTGCATAGATTGGGATAGTGTACAAATTTTTCATCAGTCTGGCAGACCGGCAGTTTTTGTTTGTACGAGAGGAGGTTTAATGACGAACTTCACAAAATAAAAAAACCCGTCGATTAGGCCCGACAGGTTTTTTATCAAAATTTTCATCCAAAAAATCTTCGATTATTATATCGCGGCAAGTTTTGCTGTGCAAGTGATAATCAAGGTTTGTGGGGAGAATATTGCAAAATCGTAATTCGATGAGCATTTGATAAAACCGTCTGGACTGTGTTGATAGGCCGCTACTGTATGACAGGGCGGATAAAACGGCTTCTATTGGCTTTCGGCTTGGCCGAGAGTACTTGTTTTGCTGCAATTTAACTTTCTTGAAGTGACGCTCTGACGAGGGTTTAGTTTGCTTTGGGATCGTATCAAAGTCGATGATTTTAGCATCGGCGGCTTAAATGTGCCGTTCGTTTGCGCTCGATTTTGCAAAAAAAAATTACATAAAAATCAAAGAAGTTGGAGTTGAAGTTGAAGTTGGAAATTGAAAAGTTGGTTTAAATTCTTAGATCCCTCCTAGGAGTTGGGATCGATCCACGAACCGCGCGCGTAACAGAAAGGATTTGAAATGACAAGCAGTACAATTCAAACAGTTATCCTCAACGGTGAAGAATATAAAATCTTTGATGGCATATCACATGCTATTTTTACCTTCCCCATATTCACAAACGTTTTGCTCAATTGGGGTTTTGGCCCGAGGATGCTCTGGAAAGAATGTAATAGGCTGGGAATTGACCGTGTGGAGGCGGAAATCAAAGATGTCCAGGCAAGGGGCGGAATTAACAATCGTGGAGCTTATCTCCGCAAAAGGTTGGAGAATATGCAGTGACTTTATTTGTCCTCTTCCTGCTCTTCCTGGCGCTTCTTGAGGTTCTGGATTTGGAGGTTATCAATTGCGCGTATCAGGCCAATGAAGGTGCGGATGTGCTGAGACTTCTTCCATTCTCCCTTTTCCCAGCGTTGAATACGGCTTTGATGTATGCCTAACAGATCGGCCAAGTCCTGCTGTTTTAAATTCGCCTCGTTGCGAATGGCTTCCATCGCATTAAGCTTATCCTCGATGTCGTGGATGAATTCGCTGGTATCAACTTTTTTAGGCATAAAGGCTTAACTTTGCTGGTTTGATATGCTATCTTGATTGTCAAGTCGTTGCGTTTTGTCAACGGACTTGGTAAAACGGTCTCGAACGAAATAAGGGGAGTGGGCCTCCCTGAGAAGTTAGCCCACTCAAAGCCCCTACCTGCTGAGAAGCAGGAGAATGATGATCGTCATTAACAATTCAATCATTCTATCCATTAGCGCCCACCTCCTTTCACGTAAGAGTTTATGAGGTGTTTGCGATCTGGATAAGGAGCTAGCCCTTATTTCGTTTGAGCCATGAGATTATAGCGAAAACCCAGCCTTGCCGGTTGGGTTTTTTGCGTTCCAGGGGGATTTCGCTTTCATGGACCAGATTGCTCCGTCCATTGATTTGACCGCCTACAACGTTGTCATCGACTGGCAGATTGTGGCGGACGTTGCGAAGGGCGTATTTTAAAGCTGCTGGGTTTGTTCCTGCATCCTGCCAGGAGCGGCCGATTAAATTTTCGCAGTAGTCTTCGATCAGAAACTCTTTGCCATTTAGCTCCGGGTCCACGCTCTCAAGGATCACGGTCTCTCTTGACCTAGGATGCCTCGGTTTCAGCATTTTCTGCCTCCCTGATGATTGAACGCACTGTGTTTCGAGCGTATGGAACCTCTTTGACAATCTGTTTAATCTTCTTGCCCTTGCCGTTATTGTAATCAGTCAAAATTTTATTGATGATTTCCGGATCGTATTTTTTATTTTTAGGATTATTGCGCTTTGGACGGCCAAGGGTTTTCCCTTGGGCTCTCGCTCTTTCAAGTGCGTCAAGAACTTTCTCAACAGTGCATTCTCTTTCAAACTCACTGACTGCTGCCAGAATTGCGAAAAGCATCCGTCCGTGAGGAGTGGTAGTATCAATGCTGTCTCTGTAGCTGAAATAGTTGATGTTTCGTTCCCGGATTTCATCTTCCAGAAAGTTGGCCAGGTCTCGAACGCTACGACCGATTCTCGAAAGGTTGTACGTGGCCAGCATATCGACTTTGTTTTTTCGATTCCGAATAAATTTCAATAAGGCTTGAAAACCGGGTCTATCCTGGTTGGCCCCAGTTCTTCCGTGATCTCGAAAAACTGCGACAACTTCCCAGTCGTGGTATTCAGCAGCTTTGCGAAGCTGGAGAAACTGGTTGAGATTTGTTTGTTTCTTGGTGCTGACTCGGACGTACAGCACGACGCGGCGGCGGCGATTTTCTTTTTTCATGGCAATATCCTAAAACAAAAATGTTTGGCCAGGGACCTGGTGAGGGGCCCTTCCGGTCATGAGGGCTGAGTCGATGATTGTCTCCAGTTCACCGTCCTGGTTGTCCCGCTCTTGCCTGAAATATCTCTGGCATTCGATGAGAGCGTTGTAGAGTATCCGTTCGGTAGGGGTCATGGTTTATCCTCGGTGTTTTATGAATTTATCGTTTATCGTGATGGCTGCAATGGCCATCATTGATGCGCCTAGCAGAATGGCCGGGGTTGCATTGTCCGTACTCACTGGGGCAGTGCTGCTGTAGGGCGGGATTGTGTAGGTATTGACTGACATCGAATTTCCTTTCCCTGACTAACTCAAGGGAGGGGCCGAAGCCCCTCCGGTGAATCAGGCAACCTCGGTTGCGGATGAGCTGTTTTCCAGGTAAGCTAGCAAATATTCAAAGGCGTCACTGGCTTTGCTTGCAGCTGTGAAGATTGCGCCCTTATCCCGTTTCAAAACGTCGAGCCAGCCGTCAATATAGGCGGCGTGTTTTTCAAGTAGGCCCATTACTCCAATCTCAGCGCAAAGAAAAGCGCTTCCCAGTTCTGCAACCAGCTCCTCGAAGGCGTAAGCCTTGGTGCCGAATCGATTTGCAAAATCACGCTTGAGTCGGTGTGCTGCACCTGTCCAGTGAGTCAGCTCGTGCAATGCTGTTCTGTAATAATTATCATCGTCGATAAATTGCGCCTGGTGCGGCAGAACAATTTTGTCGGTTCCGATGTTGTAGTGCGGTGATTTCAGGATGGAGCGATGTTCAATTTTCGCGCCGGATGCCTTTAGTATCATTTCGCCCATTTCGTTGGGTGTGAGCTCCCGGCTATCAACGACAACCGGTGTAATAGTCTGGCTAGGGACTTTTAAACCTTCGCACTGATCCGTATTGAATACCCGGTAATATTTCCAGAATCCGCGAGGCTCGCAGGTGGCGCAGTCGGCGACCACGTTTTTTTTGTGTTCTTCACATGGATTGATTGAGCTGTAATAACCCACCATTGTGGACTTCTCGCCTTGTTTGACCGTTCCGCCCAGTTCTTGAGCTTGTTTGTAAGTAACCCAATAGCGGGACTCAAAGCTGCCTTTCTCTTGTGCGTCCCAAAGCAGCAGAATATTGATGCCGCGATATTTTTTCTTTGAACTCAGATTGATGGGCAGAGGCGGCATGCCCAGCGAGTCAGCGTTTTTGCTCTTCCAGCCTCTTGTCCAAGGTGGAACACCTTTTTCTAAGGCCTCAATGATTTGATTGGTGACGTGTTGTTGAAGGTTAAACTTCTCAGGCATTGGTTTTGGAGTCCTTTCGGCGGGGAAGCGGCCAGCGAGCGGCGCGCGCCCCGATTTTTTTTTGTTCTTACTTCGCTTTTATTTATATATATATATTTATGGGGGTTATAGGGGGAGGAAACTATTTGCCGCCATTTGGCCCTTAATAGCCGAGCCAGTTGAGTACACGGTGTGCCTGCCAGCTGTTCGATGCTGATGGGTTATCAATAAAGAACTCAACAATCCCTTGGAAGCCATTTCCGTGCTTAACCAGCTCTTGGCATACTCGTTTAGCATCTATTTCAATGTCTATGGAGCTATCGTAGTAGCTGTCCATCAGTTATATCCTTTCATCTTGGTTATATTATGCGTTTAACGCATATAACTAGATAGGACAACAAAGCCAATGTCTATGTCAATACTATTGTTACAATTAATTACAGTAAGCAGTGATAGCAAGCCTTTCCAGCTTTACATTCATTGCAAGCACTTTAATTCAGCTGGTTCTGGATAGGGTAAAACTCTTACTGTCATCTCAATTGTTAGGTATCGAATCGCCTGCATCCCAAGCCTCGCGTGGGAGAAGAGAATCACGAGAGCCACCGGAGCCGATGGGGTAATAATTCAAGGCGATTGGATAGCGTTTACCTGGTGCCAAGAGGGTCAATAAACGACCGTTTTTTAACCCCCTTCAATCCGGGTTGAGGGTGCCTGATGCTGAGCGGGTTTTCAGCCTGCTATTTCAGGGGGTTTTTTGACCCCCTTGAATGCAGCTCGGGATATTCATTAGACGCGCCCAGGCGCAAGGCGTGATTCCTTCCTCGCGCAGCGCGTCGAGGTGTGCGCGCGTCAAGGAATGACCCCGGGGGTCTCAGCCAGCGGTGAGGGGGTGGGGGTCCCGAAGCGCCCGCGCGTCTCAGGATTCAACCATTGCGCCGATAAATTCCGGGGAATAGGCGGTTTTTAGGATGGGGTAATTCTGCGTGGATTGAGTGAGCCAAAAAACCAAAAAAAAATCGGGGCGCGCTGCGGCTGAGCTTAAATTGAGTTTTAAAAAATGGGGTAGAATAAATCAAAAAAAATTGGGGGCGCGCTGATCGTGGGCAAATGGCGGATGAAAGCGAAGAGTATCATCGAACAGGCGTTACAAAAAGCCAAAAAAAATGGCGTGCGCGGACGCGCTCTTCGTCGGGAAATCAACAAAGATTTCCCGTTGTATGGCCATAAACGCTCAAAGTATCCCTACCGCGTCTGGCTGGAAGAGTTGGACGCCGTGATGCACAAGGAATTATTCGGTGTCTCTCAAGTGGTTTTGAGGCTGGATTTTGGGACTGAGGGGTTAAGTTCTTAACTACCCAAACAAAATAAAAAAAGTTATTTTTTAAAGCCTATGGCCAACTTTAAATCCCAGCGGATGCTCCGATTCGCGGAAGTATTTGCGCGCCTATGGCGAGAACAAAAAGCACTCGGGGTAAAAGAGCCACGAGTAGGCCGAATGGCGGCCATGATGGCTGGCTACGGTAAGCGGTCACACTCGCCTATCAACCAAATTCTCACCGCTGACAAACAGTACTGCGAGCTGGTGAAACGGGAGGATGTACTGGAAGCCTTGCGAGGATTAGGTCTTGAGCGAAACGGGCGATACTGGCGAGAAATCGACGAAGATCGACAAGCTGCTGGAGCCGATAATCACCCGTAAAGTCCGGGAAGTGATTATCACCGATAACGCAAAGCCGCACCTATTCACCCCTAGGCATCTCAGTTTTCTACAAAGTTACAGCCAAACGTTGGATGTTGATGAGGCCCTGAAAATAAGCGGTGTCCGGCGTTCGGAAATCGAGAAAAGCTCTTATTTAGCCGCTGAAGTTCAACTCATCAACGAGTGCGCCATGTACAAGCACCGGGCCGCCTCCGCAATGGGCCGCCACGAAAGGCTGATGGACAAGATAGAGCAGAATTTCGACAAAACTCACGACGATAAAACCAGGGCGAGCTTTGGGTCCATCCTGGCAAAGATGTCAGAAACATCGCTTAAAGCAGCGGGAGAGTTCGGAGAGAAGCGCGAGAACAATGGTCTAACAGGTGTTCAGGTCATTATCAACCTCGGAGACCCCTTAATGGGGGCAAATGTGATTGATGTCCAAAGCGAAAAAGAAAATTAAGAAAAAAAAGCAGGGCGTCATCCGTGAGCAATTTGAAGCGGTTGTCTTTGAAATTGAGCGCGACAATTACTCCTGGACAACCCGTTACCTGGCATTAAGAAACCACTTCTTGCGGTGGGGGAGCGAGTTAGACGATGAATTCTAATATCGCTACCGTCAGCTATACAGCCTCACCGACGTTAAAGCTGTTCCATAATTCCCCGGCCTTTGTTCGAGGTGTCCGAGGTCCGGTCGGTTCCGGGAAGTCGGTCGGCTGTTGCTTTGAATTATTTCGCCTGGCCTGTGGCCAGACTCCGAACAAAATGGGGATTCGAAAGTCCCGCGCAGTTATTGTCCGAAACACTTTACCTGAGCTGTTTTCGACAACGATAAAGACTTGGAAAGATTGGTTCCCTCCGGGAGACCCTGAGAAAAATCCAGCGGTTTTCGGCAATTTTACAGGCCGTCCCCCGTACACGCATTTTGTTAAATACTCCATGTCGGACGGCACCTTAGTCGATTTCGAGGTCATATTCCTGGCGCTGGATCAGCCGGAAGATGCCAAAAAGCTGCTATCCCTGGAGACTTCTTTCGTGTGGTTCAACGAAGCCAGGGAAATACATAAAGAGATTTTAGATGCTGCGACGGGCCGGGCCGGGCGTTATCCCTCGGCAAAAGAGGGCGGCTGTACCCGTCCGGCCATTATTTTAGATACTAACCCGCCTGATGATGGCCATTGGTGGTTTAACCTGGCAGAGGAAGAAACGCCGGAAGACTGGGCGTTTTGGTCGCAACCCTCGGGATTATCCGCAGAGGCGGAGAATGTTGAAAACCTCCTCCAGACGGAAGAAACGATTGCCTGGACCGCAGAACCGGAAAAGAAAATTTTCGAGCTGCGCGAAGCCGGTTACAGCAACGATTCTTCAGAAATTCAGGAAGCGCTCAAGGCCTACCGCGAGGGTATGCAAAAGCGTAAAAACTGGGGCCAAACCATTTATTATGAGCGGATTTCCCAGGGTAAAAGCCAGGAATGGATTGACGTTTACGTTCACGGGCAATACGGCTTCATCAAAAAAGGGGTCGCAGTCTATGCCAGCTGTTGGAATCAGCGAATCCACGTGCACGAGAAGCCCGTTGCAATTAAGCCTAAATCGCTTATTGTCGTCGGGATTGACTGCTCCGGTCGACATCCGGCGGCTACTTTCTGGCAACCAACAGTAAGGGGAGCCTGGGATATCGTTGCGGAATTGTGCATCACCGAGAAGGAAGGCATGGGAGCGAAACGCTTCGCACAATTGCTTGTTCAATTTATTCAACAAAACTTCCCGGAAAACGATATTCACAATCCCTTGTGGGGAGACCCTGCCGGGGCAAACCCGACTCAAAACGATGAGCAAACCTACATCGATATCCTCAACAAGGAATTAAAAATGCTCCTGGTTCAGCAGGGGCAACGGCTTAAGGTAAAACCGTCACCCGGATTCCGATGGCCAGAACGCTACGAATCCGTTGAACACATGCTGTCCACTCTAATGGACGGGCGCTCGATGCTCATGATTTCCCCGAATTGTCGAATCACAATCCGGGGCTTCAATGGCGGCTACATGTACCGGCAGATTTCTACAGCAGGAGATATTCGCTTCGATGAACGGCCTCTTAAAAATATTTTCGCAGACGTGCACGACTCTATCCAGTATGCGGCTTGCGGTATTGGTGCGTTGCGGGGCTTTTTTAAAACGAAAAATAAAAATACCGGGCAAGTACGTTCCGTGGTACCGGGAGGCTCTATCTGGTGAAAGACGCAAGAAACAGGTTGAAATTCGTCGCTGGTGGTTTGCTTTCTACCGTTCTGGCGGTCGGGATGTTCTTCCCGCCTGGATGGAATGGATTATGCGTGGCGGCTTTGTCCACGTCCTCGCCTTCTCCCAGGTGGATAACTGGGTACAGGTCATCGATCCCGTTGCTACCCATGTTCAGATTGAACTCCGACGAGCCCAAGACCCTACTGTTGTCATACCGGCTGAACTTATCGCCCTTGACTTTGCCCACCACGGGGGGACAGTGGTGCGGATCGATTTTCCAGTCAGTCGTACCCTTACCAGTCACCACATCACAAATTGGTTTCCGGGATGTGTCACGCTCGCAAAAAACCTGCTGGGTGTCGCTGAGTGGGTATTTACTCCTGAGCAGTTTTTCCGTTGGCTTCTCGAAAATGGCGGCCAGGCACTTTCGACGGAGGACTACCTCGAAATCGAGACCCTCTACTTCGGCAACCCCTTAAGCCTGGGCGAGCGGGAAATGATTTTCAGTATGGCACAGAAAGGCAGGACCAGATGGCGAAACCAACAGAGGCAGACAACCAGGCCAAGCGAATGAAGCAGCAGCAGGACGAAGCCGCTGCCCAGGCGGCAGCTACAGCCGCCGAAAACAAACGGGTGGCTGATGCTAATTTCCGCCGCAGGATGGGGCAATCCAGTTTAATTATGACTTCCGAAATCGGAGTCCAGGACAATATTGGAGGCTAAGCCGATGGATGAATCAATCGAGCGCTTACTGAAGCGATTCAAACGGTCCGAACGTCGCAAAGAACGTTGGGACAGAGAAGTTCGGCGAGCCTTGGAATTTCTGGGCGATGCGCTGGAAGAAGTAACCACGGGAGTAAGCCGGGACCAGCCAACAGAGCAGGGTGATAGGCTGTACGATTCGACGGCGGCCTGGGCGCTGGATGGGTTTGCGGCCAATCTTCAGGGCGGAATGTTTCCCAGTGGAAAACAATATTTGCGCCTGGTATCCGGGAGTGCTGTTGCCGATAAAAACAAGGGTAACGAACAGCTCTCAACCATTACCGATACCCTGTTTGAATACAAATTTGCCAGTAATTTTGGTACTCAGATTGGCTCATCTCTTATGGATTTGGCTTTCGGGATGGGTGCTTTCCTCTGTAACAAAGGGACTAAGGAAAATCCCTTTGTTTACACCGCCGTCTCTGCCCTGGATGTTTACCCGGAAGAAGGCCCCAACGGCGATATTAAGACGGTTTTCAGAAAAACCCATATCCCTTTTCGGGACATTAAGGATGTTTGGGACGATGCTAAAATCCCGGATGAGTGGAAAGAGAAGTATGAAAAAGACCCATCCAGAACGGTCTGCCTGATTGAAGGAACCGTCTGGCAGGACATCAAGCGCATGGACGTAAAGGAGGGGAAGGAAAAAACTCAAAAGGGCTATCGCTACGTTGTTTTCGACGAGAAGGGCAAAGCACTCCTGGTAGACCGTGAGCAGAAATCATCGCCGTGGGTTGTGTTCCGCTGGCCGGGCCGGGCGGGTTCTCTGTACAAACGGGGGCCTTTGCTCAAAGCTCTGGCGGACGTTAAAACCCTCAACAAAGTTAAAGAGCTGCTTCTGAAAAAAGCAGACCGGGTTCTGCATGGTAATTACACGGTCCTCAATGACGATGCGATCAACCTGGATAATGTCCGCTTCGGTGAAATGAATCTGATTCCGGTGGAGAGTAATGGCGGCGCATACGGTCCCAGTATCCAGCTTTTGCAAAGCGACGGGAGTATGGACACGCTCACGCAATTCCTCTTCAGTGACCTTCAGAACGGCATCTATAAAAACATGTATGCCGAGCCGCTGGGTAATGTTAACCTGCCCGTGAAATCAGCGACGGAAATCGCGGCGCGGCAAGCGGAACTCTCAAAACGCATAGGGCCAGCCTTTGACCGTCTGATGTACGACTGCCAGAAAACAGCCACAGACCGCGAGCTTTATATTCTCGACGAGCTGGGCCTTGTTGATCTGGGCGATTACGTCCAGGTGGATGGCCAGATTATCAATTTACAGTATCGCTCACCAATTGCCCAGGCAGAGGACGAGCAGGATGTCGAATCGACGATGAGGTTTATCCAGTACCTCATTGCGGTTTACGGGCCTCAAATTGTCATGCAGTTGATACCGCCGGAAAAATTGATACCCTACCTGGCGCTCAAGCTCCATGTGGATGCCGAAGTGGTTCCGACTGCGGACGAGATGGCCAATTCTCAGCAGAAAATTATCCAGGCACTTTCACAGCAGGGCGGTGGAGACCAATCCGGAGGCGTACCGGATGCAAGCGCCCTGCAAAATCTGATGAACGCTGCTTAATCGTAAAGGACGGGCTATGCCACGGAAAGCCAAAACAGAGGCGGTTAAATTAACCGAGGCTGAAAAACGGGCTCAACGCTTTGCGGCACTTTTCAAAACGCCATTGGGCGAGGAAGTGCTGGACGATATGCGACAGCTCACTATCGAAAAATCAACCATTCCCTCCCAGGCGGCAGACGGTATGGCGATGGCCATGCTCATGGGCATCCGGGAAGGAGAAAACAATTTTTTCAGAACCATTAGAACCCTAATCAGAAAAGGAGAGGCTGTATGTCGGGCTCGCTCATAGACGATAGTACAACGACGGAAGAAAACAAAAACACGGAAGAGGCTGCAACCTCGACAGAAAGCACCCAAACTGAAAGTCAAGCCACTGATGATCCCAATCAAAAGCTTGATCCCTTCAACGATGCCGATGGCTTCAAGGATGAGAAGGGGCTCTATCTGGGCAAATATAAAACCATCCCGGAAGTGATGAAGGGCTATAAAGAGCTGAGCGGAAAACTGCGTGAGAAGAATCCGGAAGCGCCTGAAAGCTATCAGGCAATCAGCTTCAAGGATGACCAGGATATCCCGCAAGAGTATAGAACTCTCGAAATCAATGCCGAAAACGACCCGCTGTTTAAGGAATTTGAACCCACATTCAAAGCGGGCAAATTCACGCAGGAGCAGGTCAATTTGCTGGTTAAAAACCATTTTCTCTACAACATCAAAAACCAGCCGGATTTAAACAAAGAGCGGGAAAAGCTGGGTGAGGACGCCGATAAGATTCTCAGCAACATAACCCGTTATCGGGATAAGCGCAATACGCCTGCCATGAAGGCGCTGGCTCAATTAGCAGGGCAGAACGGCGACATGTTGAAAGAACTCAATATCCTGATTGGAGCCGCTGGGGAAAAGGGTATTCCAGGGGATATCAACAACGGCGGCATGGAGAGCAAGTCCCCAGAGGAATGGGATGCGGATGCCAGGGAATACAAGAAAAAATACGGAAAGGAAATGGATTCCGGTAGCAAATTCCACCAGGACAAATATTACGAATTACTGGGAAAGGCGACCAAAGCCAAAAAGTTAGGTTAAGAGCTTAACTGTTCACCGTTTAAAAATAACCCTATTATTTTTTTAATAACCCTATGCGGTCAACACTACTCAGACATACAGGCAACAGGGGAAAAGGCTGCTGTTGCCATTTTTTTAGGTAAAAACTGGCCCCCATTCCTGGGCATACCCAGTTCGGACGTAAGGCAGAACTTGCCGCGCTCGAACGGGCGCTGCTTAAGAATGGGGACTTTTTTTATGAGCTTAGAGCTTAGCAAAGACGCGGTTACAACGTTTGAAAGCGAAGTGCATCATGTCTTTCAGGCGGATGTGGACGGCATTAAGGACCGGGTCCGCGTAAAAGACGGCAAGGGGATGAAGTCGAAGCAATTCCCTGTGATGGGCCGTACCAAGACCACGGAGCGGACGAACTTCCATACGGATATTCCCGCCGGTAATACAAAACACGACCCTGTGACCATTACGGTTCGGAACTGGACAGTCGCGGAATATACCGACATTTTCCTCAATGGCCAAACGAATTACGATGAGCGCCAGGAAATTGCCAAATCCATTTCCATGGCGATGATTCGCCGGATGTTGCAGATCATCATTGACGCTTTGGGTGCGGCCACCATTAACAATGTGGTTGCCAAAAACGTGTCCGGGACGAATGACAACCTCAACCGGAAAATGCTGAAAGAAGCAATGCGGCTCCTTTCCAAATCAGGCGTGGAAAAGAGAGACCGTACTTTTTTGGCTCATACCAACGGTGTTTCCTACCTGACAGACGACCCTCGTGTCGGCTCCAGTGACTACAACACCAGTAACGTCATTGTAAATGGCCAGGTCGGGGAACTCTGGGGCTTCCGCTTCTTCGAGGTTCCCGATATGCCGGACGAGGGCGGTTTGCCGCTCAGTACCAACGATCGGACAAACTACGCCTGGCAGAAAATGGCAGTGGGCTTGCTGGTCAACCTGGACCCAAAAGTTGAAGTCTGGTACGACGGGAACAAGCTGGCTCACAAGGTTACCGGCTTCTTGTCCGCCAATGCCGGGGTTATCGATGCCTCAGGCTGCGTAAAAGTCACCACAGACGACAGTATTTTGTAATCCATTTTACTTGTCGTTTTAGTTATAGGAGTTGAATCATGGCGTTTGATAAAAGTAACTGGGCAAGCGGTCGGACGGGCTGCAATGCACCGGCTATTCATCGTTATAAAACCGTGGATACACAGGCCACTGTGAATACTGCTGGCTATTTTAATTTGGTAGCTGGCGAGACCGCAGTAGGGGACCAGATTTACGCATTCTGCGATACAGGGGGAACCCCGCAAGGGTATTGGCTCACCATCAACGCCAATGATGGAAACACGGTCGATACGACAGACGGATTGGCTATCGGCACAACCGATACAGATTAGGGACAAGGGAAAGCCGGTGAGGAGCAATCTTCACCGGCACTTTGGAGTTTGAAATGAACGATATTCAGATTTGCAATACAGCGCTGGTTTTGGTTGGTGGCGAGACGATTGAAAGCTTCGAAGACGATATGCGCGAAGCGGAGGTCGCCGGAACCCTTTACCCAATGCTTCGGGATGACTTGCTCACGTCCTACACCTGGAAATTTTCGATTGAGCAAAAGAAACTGACCCAATTGCAGGAAGTGCCATTATTTGGCTATGCCAGGGCATTTCAATTGCCAAGCGATTTGATTGATTTAAAAAGCTTAAATAGCCATTCCGACTACAGAATTCAGGACGATAAGTTATTAACGGATGACCTGGAAGCAGAAATCACCTACCAGGTGAGACGAAGCGAGACTGAGTTTCCAACGTATTTTTTAACCGCGCTCGTTTACTCCCTGGCCTCGATGTTTGCTGTGGCCATCGTGGGGGATGACAAAAAAATGGCCAATTTCAACAAGTTGGCCACTGATACACTCAGCAAGGCAAAACTGAGAGACAGCCGCAAAGAGCCTACCAAAAGCCCTCGGCATCAGCACGAATTGATCACCACGCGGTACAACTAATGGTCGTGAAGTCGTATCAGGCAAGCTTTGTCCGGGGAGAACTCTCGCCGGACATGCAAGCGCGAGACGACATTGCCACTTATGCCAACGGTGCAGCTAAATTAAACAACTGTTATGCGATGCATCAGGGCGGGCTAAAACGCAGAGAAGGCCTGGAGTTCATTGATTTTACAAGCGCTCTGCGGAAAGAAATCGAGTTCACGTTCAATACGGAGCAGGATTATCTGCTGGTGTTTACGGCTGGAAAAATGACCGTATACAAGGATGATGAACTCGTCGCCACTGTTACAGGCGGTACTATGGGCAATTTAACCGGCGATATGCTTGAAGCCCTGGATTCGACTCAGTCCGCCGACACGTTGATTTTATTTCACGAAAATTTAAAAACGCTTCGGATTACACGGCATAGCCATACGGACTGGAATGTGGATGAGTTGCCGATTACCAATATTCCAGATTACGATTTCGGTTCGGGAGAAGAGCCGGTCATCAGTGCTTCGCGCGGGTGGCCGGTTTCCGGGACCTTTGGTTATGGTCGATTTTGGCTAGGGGGCTTAAAGTCACGCCCCCAAACAATCCTTGGAAGTAAATCCGGCTTATATTTTGACTTCGACGAAGGAACGGGGCTGGATAGCGACGCGATCAACGTCACCCTCGACAGTGGTCAGGTCAACGCGATTCAGCACATCATCTACGGAAGCACCTTGCAGATTTTCACCAGTGGCGGGGAGTGGTACATCAAGGGGTCTCTGGATGATGCTATTACGCCGAGTAAAATTGCAGACCAGCTTCACAAGGGAACTTCGGAAGGTTCCACCCCCACAAAGCCGGTATCGCTTGGAGGAAATCCTGTCTTTATTCAGAAGGGTGGGCAGGCGGCTCTTCAGTTTGTGTATAACGACAACGGGGTTGAATCCTCCTATACGGCACCCAATATCTCTGTTTTCGCGCCACAGCTGGTTAAAAACCCTGTTCGTATGGCGGTACGCCGACCTACCGCCAAGATTCCCTCCAGCATTCTGTACGCGGTTAATGAGGATGGGACGGTTTCGATATTAAATTTGCTCGATCAGGAGCAACTCGTTGCCTGGACGGAATGGACGACCGACGGAGAATTCCAGGATGTCGCGGTCGTTAACGATGACGTTTACTTCAGCGTGAAGCGCGTTATCGGTGGCCAAACTCTATACACGATTGAAAAGCTGAACGCTGGTTTTAAAGTGGACTGCGGTATCAAAAAAGAATCAGAGTCACCGACGCAATCCTGGACCGGTCTCAATTTCCTGAACAATCAAGAAGTGACCGTGTTTGGTGACAATAATGTTCTCCTGCCTGCCACTGTAAGCGGCGGTGGATTGATGACAAACGAGGCGGTTAGCGAGCTGGAAATTGGATTGCCTTTTCATGCCCTCTCCTACACTCTGCCGGTATCGGTCATTATCCAGGGACAGAATTATCAAGGCGACGGAAAAAGCCTCGTATACGTAAAAATAAAAATGCGAAACAGTCGGGGCGTTGTCGTAAAAACCAAGCGAAAAACGTATCGGACCAAGTGGCGCAAGCTGGGTGCTAATGCGATTAATACACCTGTTCAGCCCTACACTGGCTGGAAAACATTTTACCTTGCGGAAGTTGGGGCCGACGCGCAAGTCACCATCACGCAAGACGACCCCCTGGAATGGGAGATTCTGGCAATAAAGATAGGAGTGTCGGTGTAATGGGAATTGCGGAATTAGCGATTGCGAGTTTAATCGCCACGGTTGCAACGAGTGTTGTAGGCGGCACGCAAGCGCACCGGGCCGCCGCACAGCAAGCCGACCAGTTGAAGCTCCAGCAACAGGCTGCTGCGACACAGGCAGCTGTCGAAGAACAAAACCGCCAGCTCCAGCTTAAACGCACCCTGGCCACACAGATGGCCATTTTCGCCGGGAGCAATATCGACGTTGGCAGTGGAACCCCGACCACTATTGCGCAGGATACATTCAATCTCTCAGCCCAGCAGTCCAAAAATGCCGGTATTCTTAGCAATGCACAGCAGGGCTTATTCGGGATGCAAATTGATGACTCCCTGGGTGTGGGTCGCTGGGCCTTGGGTGGGAGTGTTTTATCGGGCATCAGTTCAGGATTGCGCGGCTCTCAAAGCTTATTGAATACCGGTACAGTGCCAAGTATCGGCTCTACAACCATCGGCACAACTGCGACCTTGCCCTTAGCCAGTTCAAATGGGATAGCCTGATATGCCAGTACCGAGATTTGAGCCCCAAGTCACGACCGATTTTCGCAATATTCCAACGTTTAACCCACACGAGGCGGATGCCGCAGCGGGGGTTTTTCAGGATATGAGCCGGGTATTCGCCGAAACAAACCAGATTGTGAGCAATATTCAGGCGAACCATGTGCAAGTGGATTCCGCACGGGCTGGAGAGGCTTACGGTCAAAATATTCAGAACTATGATGAAAAGGAGTTACCCGAAGGGTACACCCTTGCCGATCAAACCTTTCGCCAAGCGGCAATGCAAAGTAATCAGGATGCCGTTAGGAGCTACCTCTCGAACCTGGAAGCGGATAGGGAGAACAATTTTTTAAAAATTCAGTCTGGCTACGAAGCGCTCCCGGACGAGCAAAAAGATCCCAACAAATTGGCGGCCGATCTGGATAATTATGTGACCAAGACAGCCGGAGCAATGCCGGGCGAGCTTGGGCCTCAGTGGGCTAAAATAGCCGGTTCCAAAGCCATGCCGATTGTGACTCGTGCCAATGCCAGCTGGACATCCTACCGCAACAAGCAGGCGACCGCAGACAACGCGGCTCTGGTTGTGAATTTACAAAATCAGCTTTTACAGAACCCGGCTCCTCAAAATACGGCTGAGCAAAAGGCGTATGACACCTCGCTTGCGCAATTAAAACAGGCCTGGGATGCCCAGGGCTTAACGCCAAACGAGAAGATTGAGAAGCAACAGGCGTTCTTGAACAACCTGAATGCAGCGGCTCATATTGCCACGTTTGCCAAGATTTCCGACATTGAAAAGCAAATGCAGTTCATCAATCAGTTTTCCCATGAAAAGCCTCAGAATTTGGGGCTTGATTTGGCCAAACAAAGTGAGCTGATAAACACCATGCAGGCCCATGTCGGCGATCAGCAATGGTACGCAAAACAGCATGAGCAAGGACTTTCGTTTAACCAAGCCTTTAATATTCAAATGGCCAAAAACGATATTGAAGACCGGGCCAGTAAAGGAAATGCAACCGAGTCTGAAATTAATGCCCTGGTTAAAAACACACCTTCACTTCAGGATGCAGAGGGCGGTCGCTGGGCAGCCAATACCATCGGGAAATTACGGGAAGCTCGGAACAAGCAGTCCTCTGATGACAGTCGTATTGCCATGACCTTGAGTGGCCATATACCGGCTGACCAAAGTTCCGAAGAAACGCACCGCATTGTTGATAAGGCTTATGAAAATGCAATAGGCGGCGTTCAACCGTTGGCCGGGAATCCTTCCAAAACGGGAGCTTTCGGAGAACAGCGACCCGGGCATATCCACGACGGGATTGATTTAGCAGCGGCCCAAGGCACAGCCATTACCTCAATGCGCTCCGGGAGAGTGATTGCAGTCGGCGCAAAGGGCGGCTATGGCCAAGTGATTGAAGTCCTCCAGGATGACGGTAAAACCGCGCTTTACGCCCATACCTCCAGCCAGAACGTCAAAAAAGGAGACCTGGTAGCACCTGGCCAGGTAATCGGTAAAGTCGGGATGACGGGCCACGCAAGCGGTCCACATCTGCATTTACGGATAAAGGACGAGCAAGGGCATCTAGTCGATCCCGACACCTACCGTCAACAGCTGGCCAATACCAGCCGCCCCGCAAATCACGATGCGTTTGTTCATCAATTGATCACTACTACCGGCTATGTTCCCAAAAAATACAAAGAGGAAATGGTTCAGCTTTTGCACGGAACCAGTCAGCAACAGGCAGAGGCGGGAACCCGCTACGGCTGGCTGATGGATAAGGGTATTGAAGTGAGTGGCCTATCGGATGCCGACCGAGGGAAATTGAACGCCATTGATGCAGAGCTGCGCAATGGAAAAACCGGACAACAGGCCGTGGAATCGGCGGCTTTGACGACGGATCGCAATTACCTTTCCCAACTGAATGCCAACGAGCACACGGTTAGAAACCTGCTGAAAAAAGAAGAGAATCAGCCAAAAAGCGCTTTCCCGGCAACGGGTGGCGGCTGGCTCGGCTTCGGAGCAACGGCCCCTGAGGTTCCCACATTACAGGGCTTTCAAGCATCGTTAAATAACGACTGGAAGCGGATTTTCAGCAATGCGTATTCTAACAGTGGCAATGAAGTCGCCGCCCGGAACGAGGCAACCCGGCAGATTAAAAAGCTGTATGGGACCTCAAGCGTCAACGGGCGTCCTACGGTGATGAGGTACCCGCCTGAAAAGTTCTATGGACTCACAGGGTATAACGATGAGCAAAACGCCAGCTGGATGAAAAAGCAGCTTGACAACGATCTTAAGGGTAAGTTTTTGGTTCCGGTTAATACCGGAAATGTTTACCTGGTGAGCGACGCCATAACGGCGCGGCAACCCCGCCCGGATTACCAGCTATGGCAGAAGAATAAGGCTGGACTCTTTGAGCCGTTATATAGCCAAAACGGGAAAATTATGCGCTGGCACCCGGATAGTAATGGGGAAGTGAACCGCTTACATGCTGACGCAGTAGCAAAAAACAAGCAGGCAATCCAAAATGCCCGTTCTGAGCGGCAATCTAAAGTAAACACCCCAAAGGTGGACAGTCAAACACTTTATCAGAGCTTTTTGGGTGGGAGATAAGCAATGCCTATTCGCGAGCAGCAGGATAACGAGCTTTATAACATGCCCATTGGTGGCTTTAACAGCGTCCAGCAGCAACCTGAAATTCAGAGCAATCCGCTGGCCAACTTTTCGGCTGTACTATCAAAGGGATACGGGATTAACTATGCACTTAACCAATCTGTCGCTCCGGGAGGAAAGACCGGCAAGGATGTATTCCTTGGCGGATTAAGGCAGTTCAATACCTTGGGTTCCATCGTAGGTAGACAGCCCGGCATGCCCGCAATTTATCAAAAGCCCTCTGCCGGATTTGACCCGTTTCAATTTATCCCGCAAGACAAACAGGGCTTTGCCAATCGCTATATCAATGCCAACAGCGAGGGTGAAGTCGATGCGATATCAAGGCAGATTGACCAGGAGCGCAATGACCGAGAAGCCCTCGGCGGGTCTGGGTGGCTAGCTGGCTTGAT
>Ga0105239_10001061_pt1 | contig 38226 bp, 29 predicted proteins | sample KBSC44metaG_FD_92761 | JGI IMG/M metagenome (GOLD analysis project Ga0105239, IMG submission 92761) | Corn rhizosphere microbial communities from Kellogg Biological Station, Michigan, USA - KBS C4-4 metaG | ecosystem: Host-associated > Plants > Roots > Rhizosphere > Soil | place: Michigan, USA... | reverse complement strand
GAGTCCTGGAGGCGACCACTGACCAGCATCGAGTCGGGTGTGCCTGGTGTGGCCATTGTGATGCCTGAAATGGCCCGACCCACGCTCAGCAGGCCATTGCGACTGAATGAGGTGGGCTGTGTCCTAGGACTAGATCGAATCTAGATGAATGCTAGAGATGCTGCATGAAGTCATGTCCAATGCTCAGTCTTGGAACCTGCCATGTGGATTGCAGACTTTGGTGGGCTCGACCGTCCAGTTTTCATCCAGGTGATTGGCCAGATTGAGAAATAGAAAGCAAGCGAACATTGGGGTGTTGCTGCAAAGGTTTGATGTCGAGCAAGGTCGGGGCCATCTTGCATGCAGCTATCGTGGAGAAGGTGTCGGACCACGAGCCAGTCAGTGGTGATGTGGGTGTGAAGCGTGACACGCTGGCTGCAGAAGGGTTGATGGCAACAAGGACAATTGGTGCCCCTTTGGCCTGTTCCAACTCGTTAGGCTGAGATAATTGCCTGGCGGGCGGTTGAACCCCATTGATGACAGGCGAAGAAGGATGGTCAGAAGCGCATGCCTGCTCGGCTCTAGCAGATGGAGAAGGCAATTCCACTGGTCTGAGGTTTACGGAGGGGAAGGGAAGTCGGCTCAGTGCTGCGAGTACCTTGGTAATTAGTGCAGAGAAGCGACCCAAAGAAGAAAGCAGCTTGTAGGCGTGCTATCTTTAACCCTACCTCCTTACTCCGTCGTCGTAGGGAACCAGGTGGGATGGGTTGGGTTGGGCCGAGGGCTGATGGCAGAAGTGCGCAACGGCTGATAACTGGCACAGACGTGGATGCCCACCAAGTACAGTTTCGTCATCGATTGGTAGTAGTAGTATGCAAGTCGTCGAGTGTTTCCAGATGTTGGACGATGCGTTGTTTGACGGGTTTACCATCACGCTCTTCATCCATCAACTGGAATGCAAATCGATTGAGGCGGTGGTACCACATATCGGCTTCTCTAGAATCCAGAAGCGATGTTGACCGAACGTGGCGTGCTGGTGGTGTTGCTTCGGGACGGGAGAAGGCACGGAAGGCAAGGAAAGGGGACCAGGACTTCCTGGGGCCCTTGGTGCTGGGCCCTGGCCTCCCAAAGTTCCAGTTGGTTAGTCCACGGGCCCTGGGCCTCGGGGCCTTCGGGCGTTGGTCCCTATCCAGTGGCACCCAGGACGGCTACTGGAACCGTGAACTGCCGCCCGAAAGGGGGCCCTCTCTTGTCCTTCCAGGCTGTGATGGGCTTGGGCAACACGGACTTTGGGCAACGTCCGCAGACGACCCAGGTCGGTAGTTCATTATTAGGCATCCACCGTCTGAGTGACGAATCTGAGTTGTTGTCGTCATTCAAGTTCGGGAAACAACTTTGACAGGTAGATTTGGAGGAGCACAGCCCTCGGGCCCGCTGCTTGGATAGGGATACATCAGATTAGGTAGGGAGCAGGACGGAGTAATAGTGCTCGTGGGAAGGCAAACAAGGGCCAGGTCGAGTCGAGGGAGGGCGGATCGTGCCCATCAGGAACATGGCTTAGGACGATTAGGTACGACGACTACCACTTAGTATCACTTAGCAGCGATCGCCAGCCATTGCCAGCGAAAGCATTTGATCCATTTTTGCCCCTTCTTCTCCACAGTGTGCTCACCGCGAATCCCATATCAGCAACGGAGTCACTACATGCCAGGGAGACCTATTGATATTCAGTCCTTAATTGCCCCCTTCAGGCATTTCTGGCTCTCCTTCAGACACTGTTGTCAACCTGTTGCATTGGCCCTTTTGGTGCCGCAAGCCCGCCACGAAAAAGAAAACAACCAGCATCCAGGATCTGATCATCAGAAATTGCCGCACCGCCAGTTACATAAGCGGCTGGCATCGGAGCAAAGCGCCTATAATCAACGATTTGCAGGGGCGAGATTTAGTTAAAGCCAGGCCAAACTTGGGTGCTTGGCTTGGCTCTTCGTCAAGCGGCAAGCCTCCAAACAACCCGCATCCCGCAACCCGCAACCAGCAAAACAGCCACCTCGTTGGTCCCTTACAACGACACGGACAATTGTCACGATTATACTATCCTCATTCCCCCAACTGCTGAGTCCTACTACCACTTACTACTACCACCACCGCCGCCGCTGCTACTACTATTACTACTACTACTCCGTACGCTTCCCTCTGCACCTTCACTTCTCATTCATTTCGTCAGCGGCTTCCTCAACGCTGCTGCCATCTCACTCCAGCAACCTTACACTTCTTGACTCAACGCTTCTTTGACTCCTTCCCGACTCCATTTCGACTTCTGTATTTCTTCTGCACCTCAGGCAACCGTTGGATCTAATTTATCACAACCGCCATTCTTTGTTTTCCTCACGACCAAATACCAACCACCCACCGACAGACCGACCAACCGACCCGTCAGGCCCGACCGACCAATACAACTCACCAGTGCACCACATCACCTCCAGACAAGCTGGCACACCATGTCCGCCACGACCCTCTGTTGACCGCTTTACTTGTACAAAACACGGCTACTCCTCGATCAACTATTCGTCCTTCTTTTCCTACCTACCCTGTATTTAGTACCAAACAATGTCATCGCCTCTCCCTCCAGATCCCTATGCTACCTTGGGAGTGGCCAAAGATGCCGAAGCTTCAGCCATTCGAACCGCCTACCGGAAGTTAGCTCTTGTCCATCATCCAGATCGGATCAAAGACAAGGCCCTACAAGAACAGGGAAAGGACGAATTCCAAAAGATTCAGCGAGCCTGGGAAATCCTAGGTGATGCTGAGAAGCGGCAGCGTTACGATGATCGGGTCCGGTTAGCAGAACTTCGCAAGGAAGCGATGATGAGGGATTCGCCACAACGAGCCGCCTCGACTGCGAACTACAACACGAGACCCGCCGCTCCTGCAACCGCCTCACATGCTACTCACGCAACCAACACCCGAGAATATCGAGAAGATGGAAACTACTTCGAAGAAGTTCGACAACCCAGGAATGTTCCTACCTACGACGACTCCTACTCCTACGATGAGCCCTCTAGAACAACCTCCCGGAAATATCCTGAATACGAAAAGCGGGCCCCTGCTCCCAAGAGCGAGAAGAAGCCCAAAACAGCAACCAGCTTCGCTGCCGCCGGGCTTGCTGCACAGTTTGCATCCAAACTTCGAACACAGGCTGCAGAGAAATCAAAATCTAGTAGAGCTGAAGAGAAAAAATCCGACCGGCAGAAGAAGCGTGAACGGACTGAAAAGGTCCAGACTCGAAGAACCGCATATGCCGAGGATTGTTCCAGTGACTCTGATTATACCACGGTCAGGCCCTCCATGAAACCTTCCTCACGTTCTAAGACGACATCCGATTATCCCCGGACATCCTCCAAAACTGACAAGGCTCGTGATCTGGATGAGGAGAGTTTCGACGGAAAGTGGGAGAAACACCACGATGAAACCAAGGCCTATATTAGCAAAGCTTCCAATCGTCCTGACCTGAATAGATCTGGCTCTGATGCCTACCAATACTGGGCGGGCGGGGACTCCAAAGGTCGGAAAAGCGGTAGCGACAACGAAAAGCGACCCAGTTCGTCCAAGGGCCGTCGGACTCAGGACGACTACTTTATCCCAAGCTTTACCAAGTCTACTTCCTCCCCAAACAGTTTTCGGCCTCACATCGAAGAACGAACCCCCGCAAGGTCGACCGTCGGCGTGTCCCGTGACCGTGAACATCGGGATCGTGGTCGAGACAGAGATCGCGAGCATGAAAGAGATCGAGAACACCGAAAGGCGGTCCCGACTCTCTCACGTTCACACACCGCACCCGGGCCTAGGTCAAGTTCCAAGAAGGATTCAGCTGCCTCAAAGGGGTCCAACCTGAAGCATGGAGAAGTCCATGACTCGAGCTATAGTAGTAGCTCCAGTCCTCAAACTCCGGAAATGAGAGAGCCAAGTCCACCACGAACCTCTAAAGGACGCTATGCCTCCAATACCACCTCAACAAAATATCATATCGACCCCGAGATCGTTGACGACGAAGGCAATCGCGCCCCCAGGGTCACCAAGATGTACCCAACAGAGGAGGATCGCTACACACGTTACCACAGCCCAGAACCCATCTCTCGAGACGCTTACACACGCGAAACAGATCGTCGGAGCCGGGACAAACCTGAGCGTCCTAAGGTTGATACCAACTCCCGCACCAAATCTTCTCGTGGCGCCACTATGATGGAGGGTATCGTCCCACCTACCAATAGACGCGGTGATTCTGGACACCACACTGATAGCAGAGCTTCACCACGATCTCCACGGGATACGCCTCCACCCTCCCGTCACGACAGTTTTCGCGAAAAGTTGTTCAACGAAATCTCACCTGAAGAGCGATATGCTAGACCTTACCCTGCAGAAAAGGTTAATGTGGCACCCCGTAGGGACGCTTCAACCGCCAAGTATGGGAACTATCCTCGAGATGCCCCTGATGCCGATTACAGATCTCGTTTTGCCGAGCCATTTCAGCGGAGAAGACCTTCGGTCTATTAGCGATAGGCGGCGCTCTCTCACTCTTTACTATTTGGATCACTTGTGGTCTTGTCCCCTCATTTTTAGCAAGCCAGCATCTTTCCTCTCTTTCAACATCATATGGAGACCTGTCTCAAGCACGAAATACATATTTGCTCGCCATGTGTTTTTATCTACTTTACTTTTTGAGTATGCCACTGGTTCGGGAATTGGGAATCTTGTGTGGAGGGCACGGTAAGGATCATGGAGAGATTAGGCTTAGGTGGGAGGACATGTGGGTGAGGGACTGATACCAGAGTGGCTAATTGCATTTGGAGTGGATACAGGCGGGGAGTGAATCACCCCTTGCGGTCGACAGAACCAATATTCAGATGCCTAGTTCAGGTATACAGGAAGTATAGGTTGGCATGGTGCCAACCACATTGGCAGACTCTCTATCGCCGACCTTCCTTTTACTGCTCACCCCTGGGCAGTAAAAGGAGACGGAGTTGGCAGGGAAAGTCTTTTTGTACAGATTAAAACCCACAAACTATATCATCTCCCATTCTCTATGGGGATTGACGATGTAATGAGCTTCCATGAATATCTCAATGAATGCCTGGAAATCTGATAATCCTAGAACTCAGGAGTCACTGCATTGCATTGTTAACTGTATTATTGCTACATAATAAACGAGTTGTCTCTCAGTTGCCCTATCATAGAAATTGATTCCAAATCCTTCCATCCCTCAGTGATGCTGTATCACATACCTACTCTATGAGCCAATTAGTTTTCCATCAATGACCGACCAGTGACTACCCCCCGTATATTGCAAGGCGTAGCAGACGTACTCGTTCGTACTTTCTTTCTTCATCAACGCTCTCCTCCCAGTAATTATGTCTGTGACCCGGGATCCCGGTCTTGCGTTCTCAACGTCACTCACCAACCCACGAACGGGCTTGCATTCATGAGTCACGAATCGCCACCATGTGCAAACGCCGAATCTCGTCTGTACTACTGTACTACCCGAACAGGTAGGTGTGTACGAGTATTTAAAATCTCTGCTGCAGAATGAGAGGTAAGTACATACATACGAGCCCAACGGGGTGGGTGAAGACAGCCAGATCGATCGAATATCTCTATCACCTTGGCTGTTACTTACATACCCCGTATGTACGTACCACCACCACCCCATCGTGATTGTAGTTGGTTAGGTTAGGTTAGGTTAGGTTAGGTTAGGTTAGGTTAGGTTAGGTTAGGTTAGGTTAGGTTAGGTTAGTATGTTCATAGGCTATGTATGTATGTGTGAATGAATGTATTTAGTCAGATTCCAAGCCCAGATCGTCTTACATAGATGTTTGTATGTCTGTACACCTCGCACCACAGGACGGTGACACGACCTCGTATATTTTGTCAAATAAATACATATACACTGACTAAGAATAAACCACCAAGCCAAGCCCACTTGATTAAGTGTCGTGCTCCGTACCTAGGTAGATAGTCCAAGCCTCTCTCTCTCTCTTTTCGTTCCCAACTTCTCACGATGTACAAACCCCTCCATTCGGGCGTCGTGAGGAGTTGCGGTCAAGTTCACGGCATATCACGTCAGGTCAGGTCAGGTCAGGTGTCCTAACCTACCCACTGGCAGTTGGGTCTGGCGACTTGATGGCCGTAGCCCCTCAGCCCCTCAGCCCTCAGCCCATCCCATCCCACCTGAGGCTCAGAGTGGGCCCCGTGGCCTCGGCCTGGTACATCCATACCTACCTACCCTGGGTACGTGCCTAATGTGATATGATGTGATGTGCTGGGATGTGGCTTGGCTGAGCCACGGGGGAGGCTGGATTTTAAATCGTATCGTCCGAAGTCCAGAGGGTGAATATGTATCCTCCGTACGAGACAGAAGAAGGGGTGAACGAATGTGATATTAATTACAGGCTATTTGTGTGGGAGGTCGTTTGGTAGACCAGGGAAGTAAGTACTTTAGGATCGTTCGTCTTGGGAGCGTTGGGTGGGGAGAAGAGGGGCAATGTGAAATGTCCACGGGTGCTGCCTTTCGTTACGGGGGGCCGTGGGGGGCGAGTCACGAGGGAGGGGGGAGAGGGGGCCAGTAGCATAGTGCATACTCAGTACTTCGCAAGTAGTGTGGCAGAGGATAGAGTCCGGAGTCCGTAGTCCGGAGTATTATTGAAGAACTTTGTCGTCTCGACTTGACAATGTATCAATCTCGAGAGTATTGTCAATGTATATTTGAAAGGGGAGGGGGGGTTATCCTTGACGCTTGATGCTGTCTGTGATGACAATACGGTCCGCGGGGCTCGAGGAAGATGTAAGCTATTGAGATGAGATATAAAGGAGATAGGATGGGAAGGGAAGTCTCTAGCTTTGCATTCTTAGATAGTACGTACGGCTTTGCGTGGGAGATCAACTCTTTGGACTTGGAAAGTAAAAGTTCTGTACATTGCGCGTTGGTGTGGATTGATATACATACACACACACACATATATATTTATGCTGGCACGGCGCCCATCGGCGTTTCGAGTTCTCTGAGGATCATTCCTGCTAGATAAGATTGGATCCTCTCGTTTTTTCTTGACTTTGCTGCTGCCTGCCTGATAGCAAATTTCATGATAGCGACAGTAGATAATAATCACGAAAGCCTCCGCAATCGGCAACACGTCGGATGCCTGTTCGCTGCCAGCCCTCGGCCCTCCTCCTGGTGGGTGAGTTTTGCCCGCTGTAATCAAGCCTGAGTGAGGAGATGTCCGTCCCCAAGTTCCAGTTGGGCGGCCAAAGGTTGCAATCTAAGTAGGGAGGTTGGCCTCAGGAAACGGATGCGGAGAAAGGTTGCTTGGTGCCCATGGGCGCAAGTGGTTCTGATTGGCGTGTGTGACGACGTTACGGGATTGATATGATGCGAAGCTCTGCTGGTGGTTTAATAATAATATGCATGTGACGGGTGGATTTGACTTTTCTTGTATCTTCTTTCATGAGTTGATAGTGTATCCATATCGGAAGTATTAGTCTCAGAGGCACAAGTCTAGCGAGGGCATCTTGAGAGTATTCAAAAGTTTGTAGTAGTGGACACGAGACCACAAAAGACCACCCTTGTACCCGAAAAAACTACCAAGGGACGCCATGCCTGGGCTCTCACAAGAGCTGACTGAGTCGATCACAAAGTCCGTGTCGGACGGCTTCGATGAGCAGATTGAGTTCACGCAGAAGCTGGTCAGAATAGGGGGTCAGCGAGGCGATGAGCGGGCGGTACAGGAATTTATGTTCCAGCAGTTCTCCGAGCGAGGATATGGACCCGTGCAGTTCGACATTGACCCGGAAGCGATCGCCAAACATGTGGGCGGTGGGAGGATCAGTGCAACTCATTCTAAGGCTCCTATCGTGGTGGGTGTTCACAAGCCCAAGGAGCAGGCTGCTGGGGGTAAGAGTTTGATCTTGAATGGCCACGTTGACGTCGTTCCCTTGGGTCCGACTGATCTCTGGACGCTGGATCCTTATAGCGGGCATATCGAGGGCGATAAGCTGTACGGTCGAGGTGCGGGAGACATGCGTGCTGGTGTTGGCGTGTATGTCAAGGCGCTTGATGCACTCCGCCGCATTGGGTTACAGCCTGCCTCAGAGGTCATCCTTGAATCCGTGGTGGAAGAAGAATCCACGGGCAACGGGACATTGATGACGCATCTGAAGGGGTATAAAGCGGATGCCGCGCTGATTCCGGAGCCCGTGGGCGAAGAATTGGTACGGGCCAATGTCGGGGTGTTGTGGTTCCAGATCGAAGTGAGAGGCAAGCCAGTGCACGTGAGAGAAATGGCAACGGGGACGAATGCGATTGATGCAAGTTGGAGAGTTATTGGCGCATTGCGGGAGTTAGAGAAAGATTGGAACGCGAGGAAGATAGGACGGGAGCTTTATATTGAACAACATAAAGAGCTGGAGCACCCTCTGAGTAAGTTGAAGCTCGCCCCATCCAAGCTGTTGGACCCCTCTGACCGTTCTTCACTCCAAAAGATCTCAATGTCGCCATGATGCATGCGGGAGACTGGGCATCATCAGTGCCAGCATGGTGTAGAGTGGACTGCCGGATAGCGATCTATCCAGGGGTCAGCGCCAAATCCGCAGCCGATGAGATTGAAGCCAAGGTAGCGGAAGTCACAAACGCCGATGATTTCTTGAAGAAAACGCCCCCGAAGGTCATTTGGAACGGCTTCTTCTCAGAAGGTTATGTGCTTGAGCCTGGAAGCGACGCGGAAAGTGTCCTTCAGAGATCTCATCAGCAAGCCACAGGCGAGACGCTTAAGACGGCCTTCTCGGGTGCTTATCTAGACTCTCGCGTGCATTCTCTGTACGACAAGATCCCGGCGCTCTGTTATGGTCCTCTTGCTGGTAATATCCACGGGTTTGACGAGTGGGTCAGTATCAAGAGCATAAAACGTGTTACAGTGGCTGTGGCACTGTTCATCGCGGAATGGTGCGGCGTAGAGAAAATTTAGTCATCGAGGCAGATGAAATCCATTCAATCGGGTTGCCTGGTAGATGATGACTCAGTATGGTCTGCTAGGGGAGGAGAGTTCTGTAGGATAGGGAGATCCATGTCAATGACTACAGGTTTGTGAAAAGTCTTCCCATCTTTATGTGGCCAATTCTTCCCCATGAAAGCGGCATTGACGATGCAAGTCTGAGCTCTACCAGCGCGTCCGCCATCTGTTGGTCTGGTATCGGCAGTCGAAGTAATCTCTGCTTGGGTGCCAGTCGGATCGATGCTGCCATCATTCTGTAAAGCTCGATCTTGTGATCTTGATGACAAGTCGACAATAAATTGCTTCTTGCTGTCTGGAGCCTGGTCATGCAGCTGGTGGACATGGTCCGCTGGGTGTTGGTCAGCTGGAGTCGACGAGCTCCACGTCACAATCTCGACACCGTAACTTTCATGGATATGTCCACAGACGAAAACCCTTGGTCGGACTTGCGAAAGAGCAACTCGCAATTCCTCACAGCCCGCGGTGCCACGTGTGCTGCAGCGATCACGATGACCCTTCGCTGGAGTGTGTGTTATGACAATATCTACGTCCCGGGGGATCTGGCTCCATAATTGAGAAGCCTTCTCGGGGCGGTACCCAAACGCCCAAAAGCCTTTAGCTGGGGAGTAGGGAGATCCAAAGACTTTTAGGAGGATGTGAGAATCATCATCAAACCTGATTCTGACATCTTTGGCCTCATGGTTGAGATAAATAAAGGTGGGATCTGAGTGAAACAGATCAAGGCAGCGTTGAGGATCTTCTATCCTTTTGTGATGGAAGCTCCCACCGTGTTGCTGATAGAATGGAACATCACAGGTGACATCGTGGTTTCCGCAAACGAGTATCTTGACTCGAAATTGCGTTTGCTGGAGCCACTTGATGGTCTTTTGAAGCTCTGAGAAGGTGCCTTGGTTGGAGAAGTCTCCTGCGTGGATCAGTATGTCTCCTGCCGGGAGCTTCGGTGTTTGATTATGAGTATCAGATATACAGACGAGTCTCACGCGTCTGGTGGCCATAATGGTGGAGGTTGATCTTCAGATCCCAGCAGTGACTTCGTGGAACCCTCAGGTCCTCGATAACCTGATCATTTGTCAACTCGGAGATATATATATCACGCTGCCGTGCTGAGTCATTCATCCTAATAAGGCTGTGTCCGTCATCAGATGCGTTTCGTTGTACGCGTATTGTTCGTGTTTCAACCAACCTCCGTTATCCATACAGAGTACAGATTACTTCGTTCTTTTGAAAACTCGAACCGTGCCTCTTCCTCGAGAGCACAGATCATTCAGGAAGTCCTCGCGTCGCCCTCGCAAGTTGGCTCGACTGATGATGATCGGCTCCGTTCGAGGCATGCTGTAAATGGTAAGTGCGGTTAAGGTTGGGGATAATAGCTTCTCGATACACAGGCACGAGATGGGGACCTTGCATTAGTGTACGCTACTAAGAAAGCCATGCCAACAGAATGACCGAGGGCCTAGAGCGGGGGGTCTCTCGGTCACTAAAAAGGAGGGGTGGTATGATCCTTGTAAGCAGTGGTCCTGCAGCAGACAAAGGTCCTCATTAGACAGTTGACATGGGGTGAGATCGGCGTTATTCGAGGTCTTGCAAACCATCAGGATGAATTGACGATCGGTGATAGGCGCGACAACGTGCTTGACCTTGGGGGAGGGCAGCAGTAGGGTCGATATGTTTGCAGGTATTCCATAGTATGTACCTGGTATGCAGTTAAGTTCCTGTGGACTCTCTCTCTGGTGGTGGGTAGGATCCATTCAGATTGGGGCAATGGAATACTTTATTATCAGTTGCTGGAGCTAGATGGCTTTTAGGTCAGGACGAGCCCGAGGGAGCCTCCCGAGGGTCCTCCCGAGGGTCCCCTAAACCCCTCCCTTGCCCCCGCCAGGCCCCTAGGAAATAAACCCTCCGGGAACCTTACTGAACTCGTTGTAAGCTGAAACAATAGCTCGTCCATGGGCTGCCCAACCCTACCAAACACGCACACACATTCGTCGTTTGGAGGTGACACGCACCCCAAACGCACACAGATCACATTTTCATCTTACCTTTTTTCCCTTCGCAATGTCCTCGCCTGCCCGTCCCGTGGCGTTTTAATTGCTCCGATGCTCTAGTTGCTGTAGGAGACTGCTTTAGAAACCAAACTCTACCCATCTGGCGTCAATCCGTAGATCAAGCGACGTCGCCAGCCCTCCAAAACCCGTTGGGATAACCGAGTATAAGAATACTAGTAGCGTGTAGAGCCCACCAGCAGCTTCCTTCTTCTCGCCCTTGATGCCTCATGTGTTCTCCGTACTAATGAGCAGACCCATCAGCAGCTCCCCCGACGAGCGCAGGCTCAGGTTCAGACTCCGAGTTGGCAGAGACAAGCAGGCCTCACCATCGAACAAGCGAGACAGACTAGCCGGGGGGTTGATCCATGGGCCAAATCAGTTGGCAGACCCTAGACCCGCGGCCCTCAAGCCTCGATAACAGATGGAATGGCCGTCAACACCACCACCACCAGGCGTGCCAACACCACTGACAGCACCAGCCTTCCAACAGCCTTCCCATCATCCAACTCCCCCTATCCCGGTGGAAATGATAATCATCTTACTTTGCGTGTTGCAGATGTCCCAGTATCCTACACGGCCCATTCCCGATACCCACCGGGCCATCAGCCAACAACAAAGTCAGCATCAGGGCTGCAGCAAAGGAACCATGTCCATGTCCTTGCCAATCAACTAAATGCTCATGACTTGACATTCCGCCCGCAACTCCGCAAGAAGGCCAAATTAACATCCACCCTCAGCTCAACTTCGACTTCCCCGTTGCCGCTACCACTCCCACTCCCACTACGCGCACAGCTCCCAGGACACGATCCTCTACACATGCACAAGCTAGCTGCCACCTCTAGTGTTCCCTCTCTTCGCCTCGCTCTAGACATCAACTCTTCCTCTGACACCCATCGACCAACCTCCTCTGGTGGCCTCACCCACCCACCAAGCCCCTTGCAGCGCGCCAATTCTCACCCACTACAACGCTCGCCCTCACAGAAACAGAGAAAACCACCTGCGTCCCACAGCAGTTACGGAGTCGAGACCTTTCTTGGTCCACCTCCTTCATATAGCACGCAACGCACGCTTTCACAAGATCGGGTTCGCAACCTCGACCGGAGCGGCGGCCTGCCTCGAACCACCAACAAGACGCGTGACACGTCACCTACGAAATCCAATGACCTGCCTGTGGAACCCGAACCCATCACCACCATCACTGCTAGACTGTCACCCGTGAAGGTGACACCCGACGTCACAACTTCACCAAACCCAGATTCCTCAGGGGACGAATTAAACCCTCCCGAGACCTCGAGTTCTGTTACCGCCGATTCCCAGAGTCTACTCACACCCACCTCGAGCATGAGTAAAGTTTCGCCCGCGGCAGCAGCGGTTGCAACTGGAGATGAAAAGGAAAACATGGTTTCCCATCAACTTCAAGCCGGCATACTTGAGGACGATGGCAAAGGTTCGAGTAGCGACGAGCGAAAAAGTGAGGATTTGTTTCTGAGCATTGCGAAAGCAGACGCAGCAGCAGCCCGTGTCGCCCAACAATCAAAGATGGACAAGCGGCGATCGCGCATATCACTGCCTTTCTTCTCCAATACACGACCATCAACTAGTTACAAGTCATCTCCAATCCAGCAGCCGCTTGACACTACCAGTTTGTCAGGCCGCTCGGAAGCGCTGAACTACTACAGCAAGCGAGCCTCCCTTGGTCAGCATGTGCCGGGAGCTCTGTCAAGAGCATACACCCATGAAACTGCATCTCGCGATGGACGCCCCAGTACACAAGAAACGCAAAGTAATTCTCCTGCTGATGTCTCGCGACGGTTGATGCCGCGGCGATACTCGAACACCAACACCGATGCCTCACGACAACGCCCGAACACAGCCCGCACCAACCGCTTAGTCTCAGAATCGGGCTTTCAAGAACGCTCTAGATTAGTTGACCATAACGCGACCGAGTCCACCATTTCGACAGGCGCCCCCTCGACGGTCTGGGATGAAATGGACGACTTGAAATCGAGGATTAGGAAACTCGAGCTCAGAGGCAAACTGCCATCGTCTTCGGCAGCAGCAATGACATCGTCGGAGAGACCAAAGACCGCCACTACGGCGGCAACAACAATGTCCTCATCCCCCAAGCAGAAATCCACTGCCCCACCACTACCATCTGCTGTCGATGGGATTCCTTCCACTGTACATCCACTACTACATGAAGCCCTTGGGAATGCAAAGGGAGTTGTGAGCACTGAAGTATATCAGAAACTACAGGCCACAGCTCAGGACGCGCTGCAGTTGTCCATGATGATGCACCCAGAGGGTTCTACCGTAGGCGGAAGTACGGTTGGAAATGGCTCATTATCTGAACGACAAGTTCGACGCAGAGCCGAGAGTATGTGTCGGAGCTTGACAGAACTTGCCATTGCTATTCTAGCAGACAACAAGCCAACTCCAGTCCCCGTTACCAGACCGGCAAGTCGAGACAACTATCAACCCCTCTCAGCCGGTATTCGAAGCCGACGCTACAGCAACGAGATCAACGACCGGCCCCCCGTGACTTCCAGGGTTGTGTCTCGACTAGAAAGCCGAAGGACTAGCGTTCCTTTGGGAGCGGCTTTCAACCCACAACCCACTGCAGATCAGTTATACCAGACTCCACCAACAGCCTTGCCACAGATTCAGACGAATTCGTCATCTCGGGTCGGACGCACGTCAACATCCCTGCGCACAAGAAGAACGCCTGGGTACCTCGATGGGGCCACAGATGACGAAGAAGCGAGCCCTTCTGTACGTCCAGTCAGTCGAGCCATGACTGAAGTCAGCACGTATCGGCAAATGGCAAGGGATCGAGCAGCATATTCACGAGAGTATACGGCACAACACCCCATGCCTGCTTCGAAGGAGACCACGCCAGTGACAAGAAGTACCATGCCAGCGAACGTGAGCAGTAATTTGATATCTCGGCGGAAGTATGCATCTCCAAGCAGTGTTGTGGGAGGGCAGGAAAGAACGCCAGTGACCCCCAAGGAGGCATGGGGAAGAATAACAATTGTACCGGGGATGGTAGCCTCAAGTCCCATTGAGGCACCACTTGAAAGCCCAGCAAGCATTCGACCGGTGAATTCAAGAAGGAGTTTAGGGTTCAGCAGTCGCATAAGCAGCGTCAGCAACCGATTAAGGGCAGCCAAGGCGGAGCGCAGCACGACCCTTCGAGAAACCGTTGAGGCGCGAGGAGGCAGAGAAATTGCATCAGCGGGACAACAGGAGTTTGACAACAATCACAGCATCAGCATTATTGAGCCAGGGCGCCAAGGTTCAGGTCAAGGGCAGGGCGTGGACCATCCTTGAGAGCACGACATTCAACAGCGTTTGTATCATATGTGTACAAATAATTACTTTTCCTTTTTCAACCGAGAAGGCAGTCCTTCATCGATGTTTTGATACCCCCAGAAATGGAAATACAGACAGAGCCGAGCCATTGGCGGCAGCAAGGAAGGGATTGAGTGACTTTAGGATTGCTGTTGCGGTGGAGGCTTTGAATACACAGAGTTCTCATCATGATCTTTGGGTTCGATGGTCAAATTAACAAACAACGTGCATACATAGTTTTTCCCTTGTTTGCTAAATGTACCAGGTACATGCCTCGTTGGGCGTCTGGCAGGGGAGTGTGCTCGTTCGATTGGAGGTCAGAAAAGTGGCGCTCTTTCGGCAGATCAGGAACAGTCACTGACATTGATTTTTTCCTCTGGTCTCACCTCGTTCTTGACCCCAGAATGTTGCAAACGAAACCAAGGGGACCAACTGAAGGCATCCACGTGCGTTTTATTCGTGCCCTCAGCAAATTCAATAAATATCAGTAGTTCAGATTGTGCGGTGCATGGCAGGCCGTCAGTGTTTGCCTTCAGTGCTTGCTTCAAAAACTGGCCACTCTTTGAGAACACGTGTTGTGGCCCACGGTAGAACTGAGGACAGTCCGCCATAGGGCTCGGAAGGTCGGGAACCTTGCAAGGCGTCAGTCATGTCATGTCATGCCACCAACTGACGATACGAGTGATGGAGACCTAATTATGCCTTTAGGTAACAAGAATGAATGGGGGACGGAGTTTCACGGTTCTCGAATCCTCTCTGGGCTCACATCCTCAGGTTTTGAACTCTTGTTTGTGAAACCTCTGAGGACCACAATGAGGACCACCGTGAGGACCACCGTGAGGACCAGGGGAAAGCAAGAAAGGTGTCAAGGCGGGGCGTAAACACGCCATCTCTTCAGGGCAGTTTTCGAGATGATGGCATTTGATAGGATCATTTTACCATGGGATGGGCGTGGACGTCGGGATGGATTTGGATGTGGACGGGGTTTTGAGCAATGAGCACCGTCAATGGGAACGGGTGAGCACCTTAACGACGATGTGCTCCTGTAATTGATTGATCAAATTGAGCCTGGTGCCTGGTCCCGTTGGCAATTCCATGGCCAATGCCCAATGCCAGGTCAAGTCAGGGCAGGCTGCTTTCCCATTTTTTCGCCTTGTGGGAACTTGGAAGGGGGGAGGGCGTGCTAGGTTTAGTTTGTCCTCCCCGATGTCGCAATATCCAACCAGCATGGCACATGTGTGTTGCTATTTGACCCTCTTCTTGCATTATTGCTGTCCTCTGATTATTATCGATGAGGGGCGTGAGTTGGGTGATGATTTTCGGTGAGTCTTTAAAACAAAAACCTCGATCAATTATAAGGAGTGAGGCATTTCCCACCACAGCGTACACCAACATCTCTGCTTTGTGTGAACAAACTCGAACCTGGTCCTATTACAAGGCCTCACGCTTCTTTGTATGCCTCTTGCACACATTCTGTTCTCACCAAGCCCGCAAATTTACAATTCCGTTGGCCTGATTACGGTATAACTCGATACCCCCTCCCCAGTACCTGGTATTATTTCAAGGTTGTGGCTCTGGACCAACTCGAGACTCGACATATTCTGGAAACACGTAAGACTGCACCCGTAAGGAGGATCCATTCCGAAACACTGAGTGACATCAAAGCGCGTCTCTGCCCTTTGGCTGTCTTCCAGTCTCTGCTGCCCTTTCTGACCCTCTTTTCTGCGTGTAATGCGTATACCGACCGAGAGGGCAGACCACGAATTACACCTGACAACCTGGTTCTTCGGAACAATACAAAGACCTTCAAGTTCCATCCCCTGCGTATTCAACAGAGGCCCATAATCATCAATTTTGTCGTCCGTCCCCTGGGTGACTCAAATCCACAGCCCATCGATTCAAATAAAGGCTCTTGGGAATCTTCTGTGGCATCTTGGACTTTTCTGACAATCCTTTCCGGCCGCCTTGTCTGCACTTGTAATCAAGGGTCAATATCAGCCGAAGCAAAGCACTCCCTCCACAGCCTAATTCTGCCATATCTCGAACTCCAACCATGGGCTTCTTTGATAAATCCAGCGTCGACTCACCTCCTCACAGTCCTAAATCACTGTTATCGGAATCGGGATACCCTTTCTGGCGGAAATCCTCATCCTCATCCTCATCCTCGTCACCCACGTCGTCCCAAGCCACCACACCCATAACCACGCCGCCGCCTCCACATGGTGCCACACCCAAAGTGCAACTCGTGCCATACGCCCGTACAGCCAGCTTCGAAAGCTCATTCTCCTCGGCGGAACGAGAGCTACTCGACCGAGCCAGTTTCGATGCACTAGACCTCTCGTCCCAGGACTTTGACTTTGCCGACATCTTCACGTACGACAAGCCTCAAAAGCCTCTGAACAAGGTGGTCGAAGTGTCTCGGCCCACCCGCAGTCACCGTGACTGGTCGAATTTCTCTTTCTCGCATTATTCGACGGCGGTGAGCACCCGGCAGAAAGTCAACAGTCATCACCACAACCATAAAACCAAGAGTGGGACTGGGATTGGTGGGTTGTATGTCAGGAACCACGAGGATGCACGCAAGCACTGAGGAATCAGGCAGTAGTGTTTCATCGTCTTGATGATTGATGGAGCCCCGAGCGCCTTGAACGAAGCTTATGAATTTTCATGACCCACCCACGAACAACACTGGAGTTTCCTTTCGGACGGAAATCAATCAACTCTTCTTATTATTGCCCTTACCGATGGTTTCTCACCTCGCTGTGTGACCAGGAGCTGTGACCTGACCAGGAGGATCGGTCGATGATTCCTCAGTCATTCAATTCAAGCCAAGTCCTGGCATACGCACTCGGCGCATTTTTTTTCATTTGTCGTTTTCATTTGTTTGTTTGATTTCTGAAAAAGCAAAAGAAGGACAAGTGGATCACTCCCCCCCAAAAGTTTGGTGGCATTTTCTGGACTATTATGATCACTGGGTTGATGGATTGACGGATTGATGGACCAACCGTTGAAGGGGATTTTGACAGGGAAGGAAGGAACAAATTGAAATTGGATACTCCATATAGCAAATATAGTAGTATGGTGCCCCGTGAGCCAAGTAGGTAGACCTGGTTGGCCGTTGGAATGTTCGAACACCCAATGTGAAATATGAAATCAGAAAGATGGAATGGCGACAAGAGCCATCATTCTTGATTAAGATGATCAGTTTATGGGCGTTTGACCATTTCCCTTGATACCGACATACCAAGCAGTATCCGTACTCCGTGCCTCGTACCGAGGAGTTGGTACCTCATCAGAACACATATGTATGCTGTGTGGGTACGGAGCACATCCATTCCCAACATCCCAAGTAGCTAGGGGATCTTCGGAAACGAAATCGATCTCATCTCATGTGCTACAGATGTGTTCTAACTCTGTTGCAGAGTGTCTCATTGCCGTCACGATCGTCAGGATCAGCACGATCGGCCACGAGGAATGGGCCGCTGGTCAGATCATCAGATGCAGAGGCAACTGTGTCACGTTGTTGCCATTCATTGGTATCGGGGTTGGCCCTCTGGGATGATTGCCGGAGGCAAAGAAGCGAGATGGACAGGGACAGAAGGGGGGCTTTGAGGGTGGTGGTTGCCTATGGTATTGGAATATCAAAGCTATTTCTAGGGAGTCTGTGTGTGGCATCCTGACACTGGTGTGAGCTGATGTCTGAACCCTGAGGAGTCGAGAAAGGGACAACCAACTGGTAGCTATTACTGTAGCTACCGAGGTAGGGAGGCAAGCCTCAGGTGGCGCACAGACTCAATGTCTTGACCTGAAACGCCATGCAATTTGAGATTGATTACTGGTAACTGCACACGGACAACGCACATGCGCAGAGCATAGTACTACAACTATATTGATCAGTTCTTTGTTTAGAGGTATGTAGCGACGTAATCAAATACGTTCGGTGGCATCCCGCAATGAATACGAGGTAATCTACTATAGCCAGATATATATAAAGTATCATTGAGGGCCAAATATCCCGCCCATGTACGGATTAGTACTCAGCATACGAAGGATGAGTGCCCCCAGGTGGGCTCTTGGAGGAGCCAGGGAACGAGCTGACAAGGCTCAGTACGGAATACGGAGTACGAGCAGGACTAATCGTCCTGGCAGAGTCTTGGGCACTGAGTCAGCCCAGATCGCCTCGACTTACATAGCAGTTGAGTCTCCGTAGGAGTCGGAGCACTCGGTAGGAGTTACATGCTCCGTACAGACCTGTATATCCCCTCTCGGCTCTAGCAAACCCACCAGGCCAGGGGGGAAGAAAGTGTTTGAGGAAGGCCTGAAATAAGCATCCTCTCGAATAGGAGCAGACCAAGTGGAGAGATCGAGGATCCCAATGGATGCGCGCGGCAAATTTCAATGACCAGATTGACAGTCTGTCCATTGACCAGCCATTGACGGTTCGGCATCTATGAATAGCATCGCCTCGGCGAGTTTCAGGTTCCATGGTGCCCATCCATTGGACCATTGGCGTCCATTTGACATCCAATCTGCTCAGCCCCCTGGGCCCTCGATGCCCTCGCCTGCAGAAGCCATGCAGCGCCTGAGGGGCCCTGGAGAGCCTCTGAAAGGAGCCCTGGGCGGAAGACTCACCCTGCACTCACCCTGGAAAGCCATGCCACCATCAAGCCATCATTCTTGGTCATTCGTCCACATTGCGAATTCCTGTGTCCGAACATCTCCACCATTGAACGTCCTAAGCACTGCCTGTTCTCTCTCCTCCTCACGTTCCCAAGTTCCCAAGTTACCAGCTCCCCCCTCCACAGTCCACACTGGTCAATCATCCAGCATCCACAAACACGCAAACCCATTCCCCCCCAAGCGCCTGCGCTCTCCGTCTCAACAAGTGGTCAACGCAAACACGCTTTCTTGCAACTCGGTTGGCCTCACCCTCCAATTGCTCCCATTGACAAACTAGGAACCGATTGCCATGTCTGGTTACGAGTAGTTGCAGACTAGTTAGGGCCTTGATTCCCAACCCCAGATCCCTCCTCCATGCCTCATCAACCTCGTGCGGCGCTCATCTGAGGTCCATCTCCTTTCACAATTAATTCCCTTTCTGCCTCCACCAGCTCCAATCTCTCTGGTCTTTCAATTGCCTCTCAATTGCGCCATCCCGCACCTCTCATCCATTTCTATTTGCCAACGACCGCTCCTGGCTGAGTCCCACCAACCAACGGCCCTCGCAGAGTCTCAGCCTGTCCAGGTAGCCACTAGCCACGAGCCACTCGGCCTCTTCAACTTTCGTAAACTTGCAGCTGCCCGCTTCAGGTCCACCATCCACCCTCTCACGCCGCACGCCCTCTTCGTCGTGCGCTCCTCTAGGCCTTGCTCAGCTTGCCGCCCGTTTGCGCATCTCGACCCGATTGACTCCTGCACCACTGGACCGCTGGACTTGTCCATCACTGCCACTTCCATTTCTTATTCTCTGCGACTTCATCTGTTCCCTTTCCCTCTCTCTTTCGAGACGCCCAGACCGTTTGGATTCGTTGCGCACTCGGCTTCAAGAGGAGGCTCTTATTGTTTGGAATCCCAATTCCCACCCAAATCCGACCGATTCACCAGTGGATCCGCCCCCCCAAGCGACAGCCTGACCTGCTCCGCCGCACATTGGATACGCGCTGAATCTGAAACTGTGAGAGAACCCCCAGGTCAGGCATCATCTCGCTCTTGTCGCATGCGCTGTACCGGCTACCGCGCTCACGCTCACTACTCATCCTCTTTGTTTTGACTACGGAACTCTGGTACGTCAGGCTACTTGCTTTCTTGCTCACCGACAGACCTCTTTTCTTTGTTTGATCCCCATTCTCTCCCTTTCAATGTATCTCTATCCAAGGCACAATCATGCACACCTCGAACAATCATGCTGACCCTCATCAGCGCAAGAGGTCCTTTGACTTGGCCAACGACTCTGTACCACCCACCAATTCACGACACTGCCCTCAACATGGTCAGCCCACCTCCTGCACCCCAGTGACCATCCCCGAACTCGAACCCGATTTCGAAGTCGAAGACGAACCTGTCGCCAAGTGCCTCAAGAGACGACCCGTCTTGCCCACGTACCCGAACATGCCCCTCGAGATCGACTCGATAATGTCAACGCCTTTCCCATCATTCATGTCAGTTGTTGGGAAAGCAGATGCCACTCTACCAAAGGACATGGAAGAACTGCCCGCTCCCGACGCCATCAACTGCGACACTCAGTTTCTCGTAACAGACGCGAGCCCCATCACACACCCTCTTCACCAATCTACCCAATCTCTACACCATCGTGACAGCGTCACCTCCATGACCTCCGCTTCCACTGACTCCTCCCCCACCACAACGAACTCGACCTTTGATTCTCCCTTGATCATGGACGCTTCTCCTTCTTCCTCCCCAGAATCCGCCACCTCCAACGTACCATCATCCCCCTTCAAATCAATGATGCCACACCCCACCCTTGAACCCTCGAGACCATTTCAACGTCAGACGTTTGCCCGTGCCGAGGTTCCCTCCATGCCGCCGCCACGCCTTCCCGCGCCAATAGACACCGCGAAAAATGTCAAGAACCTGTCATTGAACGTCAATCCCATCGCCCTTCAACGTCCAGCCACCGCACATGGCTTCGAAGGCTCTCATGCCTTTTCCGCACCATCATCGCCCTTGAAAGATGCCCCACGAACAGGAAGACGGAAACCTACTAATTTGACCATTCGGACTCCAGGTTTTCAACAACTCTCCTTCCCTCGTCCTGGATTAGATGTTCCACCTACCCCAAGTTCACGGCCTTCATTACACCACATGGCATCATCTCCTGCTCTGGCATCTCTCGGCTCACCCACCAAAGCCCCGCAGGGCCTTTTCTTAAACCTCCCTACCAGTGGAAGTGCTCACTCTGGATCGATATCAGGGCCTAACTCAGACTCGAGTGCTTCAAGCCAACCGTTGAATGTCAATCTTCCCGACCTACGAGAGGAGGATGAATTGCATGGGATGAAGTCACAGGAAACGCAAGAGAAGGGATATCCTAACGGCCCGGTATTGATCTATGACGAAGGCCTATATTTGTTTCTGGAACCAACCGCAGAGGAGGCTGGCAATTTCGACACTGTAATCAATGTCGCCAAAGAGATCAAGTGTCCTTTTGCAATCCCAACTCTAGCTGTGCCCTCGAAACCCGAAATCACCGAACCTCAGACCGCCATCTCAGAAATGTCATTCAAGTCTGCTTGGGAGTGGCCTCGAACCAGTGATGTCCCCACACCTACGACTCCCCGGCCTACATCCTTTTATCAGCCAAAACATCCGGAATATTTACATGTCCTGTGGGACCACAACTCGGAGATCTTGGATGATCTGTATTCCCTATGCCGATTGATCGAGGAGCGGATACAGAGTGGCAAAAAGGTACTGGTTCACTGTCAACTGGGCGTCAGTCGATCCGCATCACTTGTGATTGCATATGGCCTTTACAAAGGATACCAGCCGGACTTCCATTCCATGTACATGGCTGTCAAGAAGCGGAGCCAATGGGTCGGGCCGAACATGAGTCTGATTTATCAACTGACAGATTTCCGCTCCAAGGTGGTGAAAGGTGTTTATGGTGATCATTGTTACAATCCAAACTCTAATTGGTGGGAGCTTCGCTCATCCAACTCCTTCCCGACATCTGACACTACGGTTGCAAACACTTTGAGTTGGCAAACTCCCCGTGCCAATGAGTACGCCACCCAGGAAAATGCGAAAACGCCTGTGCCCCCGAGCAGGAACTTTACACCTCCTACGGTCAGAGCCGCTCCGCCCTTGAGGCTGAACAAGGCACTCCCTCCTGTTCCGCTGTTTCCCAAAGACGCAACCGTGGCAACACCAGTCAAACTCAGCCAGATCCTGGGCAGTATCGCCAAGCCAAGCCCGCCCCAACAATCATCCCTTGAGGAGAAGTCGGCGGCTCAGCCTGCATCGCCACGACCTCTTCCATTCCGGGAACAGTTTGAGGAAAAATCGTCACATCAGATGGCATTGCCCCAAACCAAGACACCCAAATTAGGACTGAAGATTGATTCACCCAGGATGGATCTAGCAATGCAGGATGTCCCAGATACACCCTCCCTCCTATCACCACGGGCCAGTGAGTTCATGGCATCGCCCTTTGGGATTACGGTGGCGAAAGATTTCTCTACCGCTCCAAACCCCAAGAAGACCCTAAAACCGTCGAAGAGCTTTGTGATGCCTCGCCACCAGGTGATTCTGCCTCCCGTAAACTTGAATCTGGCGGAAGATCGGGTTCCAACCCCCTTTGATCCGAGGAGTCCTCATCAGCATGGTGAACCAGTTGAGATTTTGCGACACATCGATGACTTTTTGTAATCATGGATTGAAAACGAACACAGAAACGTGACACAGTGCACGTGGTAATGTCTAAAGACCAAAGGACATGCACAATTGTGGAGTTGATTTTTGACTCCGTTCATCATTTTATTGTCTGTAACATAGCGTGGCGTCTTAGGAAAGCAGACTGGAAAACCAATATTTGGGTTTACGGTGTTGCAATTGTGATGAATATCTCACTCGGCGATGCTCCCCCATGCAACCCAGTGGGAGAGAAGCATTTGTTTGTACTATTACTCACGAAGGAATGTGGATAATGGAGCAGTGACAGACAGACTTGCTCAGCACAAAACTCGGCATGATTGATTGATTGATTACTTTACGGATTGGATGAGACAGCAGGACCAGATGTTCGAAATGGCCGAGAATCAAAAGAAACAGAACAAGGAGATGAGTCTTGCACCGGTGGGCAAGATTTGCTGCTGTAGTAGACAAAACAATGAAAACAATTGAAATATAACTACGTGAACCTGCCAGTAATACCTAGGGTACCTTAGGTTGCATGCCTCAGTTTATGAGCATCTGGCTGATATTCTGTTCCCCGCCCTGGGGTATTATTTGTGCTGCGCCGTGCTGAGCGTTTCTTGCGGCGACGAGGCTGGATCCACGTGATGGACAAGGCTCGGGCATGCGATTGCGGGTGTCCGTTTGGCTTTGGAGTCTGGATTCTGACGTATCACCATCACCCACTGACCATCACCCATTTCAGTGTATTCTCACATCAACTATCCTTCAACCTGTTCTCTACTTTTCCCCAAGCATATTTAATGTCTCCGATTCAGGCTGATCTATTCCTCCTTTCATTTCCCTTCTTCATCTCCTAATCCTGCGATCATGCTCTAGGTGTTCCCTCCCGATCTAAGTCATCCGCCCATCGTCCTCGCGCGACCCCAACACTTGAGTACAATGGCCATGGAACGAACTCGCATCGCTAAGGTTTGTCCTCGTCGCGTCTTTAGTTTGCTTGCATCCCCTAACATGTCCCCCACTCTAGGTCGAGGACGTCACCTTGTGTCGACGCGGAGAGCAAGTCAACGGCGCCATCCACCTCACTCCCCACCACCTCATCTTCGTCCATACACCCCCGCCCCCGACCAATCCCTCGACCACCACCGTACCCAACGGCAAGCCTGCGCGACCACGGGAACTGTGGATTACGTATCCCATTATTCAGGCGTGTACCCTGCGCACCAGCCCCGCTGCCTCCAGACAACCCAGTTCGATCCGTCTCCGCTGCCGTGATTTCACGTTTGCCTGTTTCTACCTCAACGATGACCGGAAGGCGAGGGATGCCTATGACAGTATCCGCGCCTGGACCTGCAAGCTAAGCGGCATTGACAAGTTGTATGCCTTCACGTATCAGCCTCAGGGCCCCGAGAGAGAGGTCTCTCCCAATGGCTGGTCGTTGTATGATCCCGTGCGTGAGTTCATGAGGATGGGCGTTGGTGACGAGACCAAGAAACAGCAGTGGAGGGTCTCCAAGTTGAACCAGGACTACGCAGTATGTGGAAGGGCTTCACCCAAACTCTCATGTCTCGCGATGAATTAGAATACTGACCGCCTCACAGTTTTCACCTACATACCCCGCTGTCCTCGTCGTCCCTGCTTCCATATCGGACAACACGCTCAACTATGCCGGCCGCTACCGATCTAGAGCCAGAATACCGGTATTGACATACATCCACCCTGTCAATGATTGCTCGATAACAAGATGTTCTCAACCGCTTGTCGGAGTTCGCGGCAACAGAAGCATTCAAGACGAAAAGCTTCTCGCCGCAATCTTCAACACCACCCGTGCTGAACGTCCTCTCTCCGCCTACAACTCTCCACCACCTGAACGTGAGGAGCCTGGTCCTAGCAAAGACAAAGATACAAACTGTCCAACACCTCTGGACGGAGACCTGCAACAGACTGATAGCGAGGCCCTCGAAGATGCTGTCATCTCCCGGCTCCGAGGTGATGATGAAGAGGCGGGCAACCAGGATTCTGACGAGAAAAAGCCCGTCATCTATGGTGCTCAACAGAGAAACATGATTATTGATGCTCGACCGACCCTGAATGCGTTGGCCATGCAGACCATTGGAGCTGGTTCCGAAGACATGAGCAATTACAAGTTCGCAACCAAGGCTTACCTTGGTATCGACAACATTCATGTCATGAGAGACAGCCTCCAGAAAGTCGTCGATGCTCTAAAAGATTCCGATCTTACCCCATTGGGCCCCAACCGCGACCTATTGCAAAAGAGCAACTGGTTGATCCATATCGCCAAGATCCTCGAGGGCACGAGTTTGATTGCGCGCCAGGTGGGACTACAACACAGCCACGTTTCCATTCATTGCAGTGATGGATGGGATCGTACCAGTCAGTTGTCTTCGCTCAGTCAGATATGCCTGGATCCTTATTACCGTACAATCGACGGATTCATCATCCTCGTTGAGAAAGATTGGTTGAGTTTCGGCCACATGTTCAAACATCGCTCTGGATTTCTCAGCTCGGAGAAGTGGTTTCAAATCGAAAATGAGAGGATTGGTCGCGGAAGTGATGATGCCGAGGGCAAAGAGCAGGGCAGTAATGCCATTGCCGGCGCCCAGAAAACATTCGAAAATGCTTTCCTCAGTGCCAAAGGTTTCTTCTCCAACAGCAGGAACAATGACTCAAGGGAGTCCATTAATGTTGATTCGGATGCCGATGCTGCTGGAAACTACGATTCTGAATCCCAAGCTAGTCGACGTATTGTTTCAGGAAGTGTCAAAAAAGAAAAGGAGAAGTTAGTCACCAAGGTCAAGGAGACTTCACCCGTTTTCCATCAATTCCTTGACGCCACCTACCAACTGATGTATCAACATCCTACGAGATTCGAGTTTTCAGAACGATTCTTGCGCCGCCTGTTGTATCATTTGTATTCTTGTCAGTATGGCACCTTCCTGCTCGACAATGAGAAAGATAGAAAAGAAGCACGTTTGAGAGATCGGACGAGAAGCGTCTGGGATTATTTCCTGTCTCGAAAGAAGGAATTCACCAATCCCAAGTACGACCCAATTGTCGATGACAATGTTCGCGGCAGGGAGAGATTGATCTTCCCAAGATCTGAAGAGACTCGCTGGTGGAATGAGCTGTTTGGCCGCACAGATGACGAGATGAACGGCAAGCCGGTGAAGCTTCAACCCAATGGCGGTAGTGATGGTGAAACAGATGTGTGGACATCTGTAGGCACACAATCCGGCTCTGCTTCTGTGCCTATCTCTAGGGCAAGAACACCTGTTCTCGTGGGCGTCGAGACCAGTGAGGCGAGCATTGCACTGACGGCTTCCCCTCAATTGCCTGAACCGGTGTCCAGGACTAGAACCCCCGTCGGTTCAATTGGCCGTGCTGTGTCCCCAAAACCAGAAGGGTCGCCCTCGAAACAGAAGGCTGCGGTTGCCTCTGAATCTGAGACAATGCCGAAGACAGCGACGCAAGACTCTGAACCACCGAATACTTCTACTCTCGAGACAGAGTTTGTGAGCATCGAGCCTACTACCAAAGGAAAGGAAAGACAGGCCGTTGATGAAACCCAAACTTCACCACCGTGTATTACCACTAGTGCGGGTGCAGAGATAGCAACTTCAGAACAACAACAGGACCTCAGAGTTGAAGCACTTGCTGATGGTTTGGATCCTCTTGGCATTGGCGACGTTAAGGACCATGTGCCTCAGTCTAAGAGGGCGCAAAATGCACAAGATCGTCGGCGCGAACAGATGGACATGTTGCTTAGTTAGGACCTTTGTGAATGAACGTGCTGTTTCATCGTTGGACTTGTAGTGTGCATTTTGCGCAGGGCATGAGGGGTGTCAACATCGTCATGTCAACCATTAGGAAAGAGGGCAGAGACTGTCAGTCGTTTTGGAGTTGAAGCGAATGAATGATTAGATCGACGAAGAACACAATGAATGCTACGACGACCAGGAAAACTTCATCATATGCAGGTCACGCAGGGGCTTTGGGCATTGTGCTTTACATTGCGCTATGATTGATGACGAAAAAACGCCCTTCAGACATTAGGAGACCAAGCTCGCTTGACCTGAATAGGTGCCCAATTAATGGAATCCCCCCCTTAAGTTTCCTTTCTCAAGGAGTCTTTTTGATTCTTTCGCACAGTCATGCTCACATTGCGATCGACAGGTACTGTACATGTATCTTGAGCCATGGATTCAATTTCTACATATTAGATTCGCTCTTCCCAAAGAGACCCCAGTCAGTTAGACGCTTCATCCCGCATTTTGAGAAATTTGCCTAACCCATCAGCAGGCTGAAGCTCACTCAGGCTTCTTTCCGAGCGATGAATTCTCGAAGTCGTAGACGTACCTAGCAGCCCTCACCTTTCAGCCTAGAAAATGCAGCAGTTGCAGATTTCACCCCAAATCCGTCCACACAACCGAGCATTGTCTCCTGCCGTACCCCCATGACCCAATATGCCAGGTCTGGATTGAGCTTTCAAGATGTATGAATCTCATACACTGCACCTAAGCTCCAAGGTCTCGCGGTCATCTTTCCCTATCAGCAGGTAGTCCGAGGCTGCAACATATCTGGATCTGGTAGGCTTGGTGGGGCTCTTGGGTACAGTGATTCGGCTACTCGGCAGAGCTATTAACTGAAGCGTATAGCCATAATAAGATAGGCCTGATACCCTATCGACATGGTTATCAATGATGCTCAAAATGATCGCTTGAGCCACGGACGAACCATACAGTAGCACTGCTCTGCAATGGACAGCGGCGTTCGTACTCCTAGACATAACAGGCCTGAGGGGCGGCCATATCGATCTCATGCGCACCCAGCCTGCATTCCTTGTCGAGTGAGGAAGTCACGGTGCAAAACAACGCAAGCATCCGCCTCGTGCTTCATGTGTCAAGCGAATGACACCGAATGTGTCTTCCCAGTGACGGCTGAGCGGCCGCCGCGAACAGCACCACGTCCTTCAAAAACGTACCGTGGAGGGAAACACTCTACCACATCCTCCTCTACTGAAGTATTTCAAACGCAATGTCTCTCGTCAGACTCACCGACCCTGTTTCAGGATGGCCTCCTCTTGGATAACACTCCTCGAAGCCAACAAAGGCCACCGACAAACCAAGTTACAGACTACCGAGAGCTGCTCTCTCCAGTGATAGACTCCGTTGCTGAGTCAGGAGAAGGCAGCTCTCACGTCGTGAGTCCTGCCATCGCCAATGATGACAAAGTATTCCAGGAATACCTCTCCAACACTCCCTATGGCCAGAACGGTCGCACGGTGCGATTCAATCCAAACTCATATAACAACCTAAATGGACCGACGCGCCCCATCGTCTTCAACACTATCCCAAAACGCGGCACAAGGGAAGCAGAGAGCCGAGCGTTGGCTGTGTCCAAATGTGCGGCTATCGAGGAGGCCATTGGGCCATACCGGGATGATATCATTAGTCTGTGAGTGCTCCGGCAGTCTTTTGTAGAATACGGTTTTTGTCGTCCGCTATTCAGCTAATCAACTGTGTTTGAAAAGCTTCTTCGAAAAGATCAACATATGCTTCCCGATTTTTGACGAATCGCTCTTCCGACGACTCCTTGCGACGGAAAAGGAGAAGATATCTCCAGGTCTCTTGTCCTTTCTGTACGGAAACACGATGATCTACTGGGATACCTGCCCGCGACTAAAGGACATCCCTTGTCTAGACTACTATTCTATCTGGTTACAAGCTGAGGACGCCCTCGTCTCAGAGTTCAAACGTACGCCGGGAATTTCGACGATTATCGCCATCATCTTGAATCTGTCCGGCAGACCAAGTAGTCATATGCTGGGCAATGGTGGCATACTAGGTATGGTGGTTGCATTGGCGAATGCTTTTGGTTTGAATCGAAACCCCTCAGGCTGGAACTTGTCACCGACGGAGAAGAAATTTCGCATTAGGATCTGGAGGATCCTTCTCGTCTACGATCGCTGGTGCAGCCTCGCCTACGGCACCCCGCCTTTAATTCACCGTTCTCAACACGATGTCCCAGTCCCGACTGCCGAAGACCTTCTCATTCCTGGCGCATCCAATGACCAAATATTTGCCGCTTCTTGCTTCGTTGCTTTCGCCACTTTGACCGATGTACTTGGCCACTGCTTGGAATTAGTCTACCACTAGGAAATGCCTTTTCAGAGAAGCCAGACGCCTCTCCATTTGGGCTTGAGAGCCTTCTGACACAGTGGGAAGACTCGTTGAGTGACAGCCTTCGTCGTTTGATTATTCGTGGAACTTCCCTCGTTGGGCCTGGTGCTGCATATCTTCGACTGGCTTACCTGTCAGTCAAACTCCTCATTCGGCGCAGTCAACTTGACTTGGACACAACCAACCTCCAGATCAACGATGTTGACTCCATGTATTACATGCAAGCTCGCAGGGTATCCGAGGAGATAGTCGACTTTGTGCGAGAGTTAGACGAGGCAAACTGTCATGATTTCTGGATCCCTTTCAATGCATACTCCCTGACATCGGCGACCACTTTTCTCATGAGAAGCGCTCTCACATCCAGAGGACTAGTGAGAAATCCTTCACTACAACTCGCGAAGGCTATGATCGACGCTCTCCGCTCCCTTCGCCGCAAATATGCCTGGGATCTAGCAGACAATTTTCTATCAAATTGCAGCGACCTGGTTGAGAAGATTGAGGCTGCATGCGAAGAGTCAAATTCAAACGCTATGGAATTTCAAGAGCCTATGCCCATGGACATGGATCTTGCTGCTTTGAACGGCTTATTTTCAGATTTAGCAGGGTAATTACTTTCTAGACATCAAAGGAGATGGATGACAGGGTGGTGTCTCAAGAACCCTTCCGTGTAGGACGAACCAGAGGTCCAGAGCGCACACGCACGCACAGACGGCTTTCAGGAAATCCTCGACTTCATATCTAACAGATCCACATCCAAAACCTCTCCAAAATATTTCTCGGTGTCTTCACGGGCCATGTTATAGCATCCAGAGCGGACTTGCCAGTCCAGAGATCGGCCTCCGCGGGCTTGACGATAGAAGTCCGCTTCCAAATTTTCCAAAAGCAATAGGTGCAAAGGTAGATAGGGATGCCAATGTAAGAAGTGATGAAGTTCTGGACATCCCATTTCCCAGTGGTGAAGGTTTCCCATCCATTAAAGATAATGATCATAGCCAAAAAGCACAAAGCCAACCAAGCAGTGTATGGTTGGAAACGAGATTTGAAATGCAGGGTATTGCGATCAATGCCTTGTGCCTTCAAAGCCATCTGGAAGCGCAGGAAACAAATGGTGATGCTACACCAAGTGAGGAGCGACGCAATTGTGTCGATTCTGAGGAACCATTCTAACACCTCGGCTGCGCTTTTGGATATGGACATGTAAGCCAGGCCACTCCATATGGCCGTGAAACCGATGGCATAGAGTGGAACTCCATTTTTGTTGCATTTGAGGAAGATGCGCGGAGCTTGCCTGTTTTGGGCCAGGCCAAAAAGGTACCGCGAGCCCACGAAAAGGAAAGCATTCGCGGACGATGATGCCGAGCTGATTATCACCGCGTTGATGATATGGGGGAGAACGCGAATGTTAGCGTTTTGAGCGGCAATAACCCATGGCGAGGCACTCCCGAGATCGCTATGGTTGGAAGGAACGAGCACACCGATGGCAAGAGAGCCGAGCACGTAAAAGATCAGAATCCGCCAGATGAGCCGCTTGACCGCCCTTGGGACATTCCTTCGAGGGTCGACGGCTTCACCTGCGGCCAGAGCGATCATTTCGACACCGCCATAAGCAAAGGCCGCGAACACGAGAGTGGAAAATAAGCCCAAGAATCGGCCTCTATGGCCAGAGGCAACGACCTCTTTCATTACTGGTCCGGGATTGTACCAGTATCGGAAACCCAGACGATCTCCGGTAGGGCTGCCACCAAGGTCAACGATGAAGGCCATGAGCAAGAGTCCCACTATCGTCAATATCTTTATCGATGCGAAAATGAACTCAGCCTCACCGTAGATTGCGACGGCGAAGACGTTCAAGCACACGATGAGTACAATAATGATGCTGATCCACACAGCCCCATTGATGTCGTCGGTCCAGAACTGCACCAGTACGGCGGCGGCGAGTAGATCGGCGCAAATTGCGATGACAGAGAGATACCATTGATTCCAGCCTACTGCAAAGCCCATGGCTGGGTCGACGTAGCGAGCACAGTACTGAGGAATGGCTCCTGGAAGAGGCAACCATGTGGTCATCTCTCCCAAGCACATCATCATCGCATAGACGGCACAACCAGTGAAGGAAAACCCTATCAACACTGAAAGGGGGCCAGATTTCGCGAACGCTCCACCGATACCGAGGAATAATCCAGTCCCGATGGACCCTCCTATCGCCATGAACTGCATATGGGGCGACTTGAGACTAGCGTGAAGAAGGAGGTGTCTCAGCAAATAGCCTCTCGTGTGGTGCGGGCTGACGATGACAAAATCACAGATGTATATACAACATACCCTCGGTGGACATATCCAAGTTCTTCGGCCGTCGCAGCATCTCCGTATACATCTTCTGCCTCTCCTAGTGCAGGGTCTGCAGGCTTCGCTCGGCGCCACCGAATGATCTGAAGGTGCACTTTGACTGACGACGGGGATGTCGCTCCCCTTTTCAACCACCATCTCGAAGTGGTTTTCTTAGCTAAAGGAGGAGTCAACTAGTTGATGGTGTGAGTCAGCCCCGGAACAGAAAGGGGGAAGTATGTGACAAGAACGAAACTGCCAACCGATTGAATGTTTGTCAGGGATTCCGCATGCCGACTGGCTTGATATACATACCATTCTACAAGCGATGTCCTACACGGTACAGGTCTCATGAGAATCGATCTGCGTGTCTACGGCCTTATCAACTACCAAGTACCCCAACCGAGCGATATTTGACGGACTGTCCTGGTCTAGGCTTCCATCGCCAACCTCTCTTTGACTCCTCCCGGATGATAAAAGGATTTGAAAGATGATAGGAAACCAGACAGATGATACAAATATCTTTTTGGCGGGTGATAAGGTTCGGGTAGTTTGTGGGGGGGAGATAAACTGTGGGCGATGTTAAATCACGAAACGGTGGATACCATTGAATCCCGCTATATTCCTTCCCTCCATCTTAGCGCGTGCGCACCCTCAAACTAGCTGGGAGTCCAACACCAGCATCAGCGAATCATGCAGTCGACTTTAGGATTTCATTTGTCTTATTGGTGGATTGCCACCATCCCCAATCATTGCGCTATCGCGGGTTAAATACCAGGTGCTAGCGTCCTTTTTTTTAGCACCCATCGTTGCGTGAAATACCGGTTTGCCAGATAACACAGTTTTCCACGGCAAACTGAACGTAGGGGTTGCATTGTATGTATGGTGTTCGCCGCGGGAAAGGCAGGAAACGTCTTTTGTGCTTGCTTGCTTGTCGAGTACAAAATACACGAGCCGCTCGCTCGCTCGCATTCCCTCGCTTCGGTATAGCTATAGCAAGCTACACGATAACGCCGCAAGAGCGGTTGGGTTGGTTTCAACAGTCACAACTCTGAAAGTTGTTGTGTCTCACATACGTATCCAACTCCAGGGTTCTCGTGCGGAGAATCTGCCTTTTTTTTCTTTCAGTCCCCGCTCTAGTTAGGAAAGAGTAGTCAGTCAGTCAGTCAGTCAGTCATAGTCGGCGAAGCGGAGAAAAGATGGCGACGCCAGCACCGTTCGACCGCGCGGACTTCTGGGCGCGAACAGACAAGTACGTGCTGAACAGCGGTGCTCCGTTCGCGCCGATCATCATCACGCGGGACCAAGGGGACATACATCTACGACGAGGCGGGCCGCGAAATCATCGACTTCACGTCCGGCCAGATGAGCGCGAGCCTGGGCCACGGCCACCCGGAGATCGCAGCGACCATGTCCCAGTACATCTCGGAGCTCGACCACCTGAACAGCACGCTGCTGTGCCCGCCCGTGGTGGACCTCGCCACGCAGTTCGCCGCGATCCTGCCGCGGCCGCTGTGCAAGTCGTTCTTCCTCTCCACGGGCTCCGAGTCCGTCGAGGCGGCGATCAGCATCGCCAAGCACGCGACAGCCAAGTTCGAGGTCGTCGCCTTCTCCGCGAGCTACCACGGTGCCACGCAGGGCGCCAAGTCGGCCACGTACTGCCTCGGCCGCAAGCACGGCTTGCCTGTCATGCCGGGCCAGCTGGCGTTTCCGGTGCCGCACGGGGCGTCCTCGCGGTTTCGGCGGGCCGACGGGAGCCACGACTGGGAGACGGAGATGGATTCGGGTGGGCCATGGTCGACGCCCAGTCCGTGGGGTCGCTCGCGGCGTTTATCTTCGAGCCCATCCTGTCTGCGGGCGGCATCATCGAGCCCCCGCCCGGGTATCTCCAGCGGCTGGCGGCCGAGTGCAGGAAGCGCGGCATGCTGCTCATCGCGGACGAGGCGCAGACGGGGCTGGGCCGCACCGGCGACATGTTTGCGTTCCAGCGCGACGAGATCGTCCCGGATGTCCTCGCCCTCTCCAAGTCGCTGGGCTGTGGCATTGCCCTGTCGGCCGTGAGCACCACCCCAGAGATCGCGCAGCGCGCCCTCGAGAGAGGTCTTCTCTGGGTCACGACCCACGTCAACGACCCTTTGCCCGCCGCCGTGGGCTGCAAAGTGCTCGAGATCGTCGCTCGCGACAACCTCGTCCAGGCCGCGGGCGACCGCGGGAACCAGCTGCGCGCGGGCATCCTCGCCCTGAAGGGGAAGTACTGGTGCATCGGCGAGCTGCGTGGGCGGGGTCTCCTGCAGGGCCTCGAGATCATCGGCGACCCCGTGGCGAGGGTGCAGAGCAACGAGCTGGGTCTCGTCGTCGCCGAGAAGGCGCTGGAGTTCGGGCTGTCGTGCCAGATCGTCAGTCTGCCTAACGCGGCCGGCTTGTTTAGGATCGCGCCGCCGCTGACCGTGACCGAGGCGGAAATGGCCAAGGCCTTGGATATCCTCGATCGCTCGATCGCCGCCGCGCTGCACTTACATCCGCTGTCGAGTGTGCCCTCGGTGTCGTATGATAGGGTTCCAGGGCTGGAGGCCCGCGTTACTAATAATGCTGCGGTTGAGCCTCGTCTGTAAAGGGCGTCGCTTAATCTCACCGCTCGCGCCGGTTAGGTTCGGGTCCGTGTCCGGGCTAAGGTGAATGAATGGTCACTCCATCAAATGTAGGCATGTGCATGACGTGTCCGCTTCGATGGCGCGCAGCCAATATCGAGTAATTGGCATTTAAAATAGAATTTGAAAAGGTGCCTCAGGTATAAGAGCATAGTATATATGTCATGTAAGAGCCACAAATCATTTGCATATGCACAAAAAGTTGTCATTCAAGTATAACACGCGTTGTGGCTATGGTCGCGATTGTGCAGGTACAAATTCAAACCCACATGGCGAGCGCTAAACGAAGAGGAACGAGTGAGCACAGATGAAGGAACTCGGAACCCCGTGAAGTCGTTCATGCTGCTTTGTCAGACGTTTTGAAACCTGTAGAAACAGTAATAATATAATATCGTCTATGTATGAGATATGGTATGGTATGCACAGACTCACGAAGCACCACTCCATGCTGTGGAATCGGGACCCAATATCAAGCCATGCCACGCCGTCTGTGTGGGCTGGGAGTGTTCCATCACAACCCACGCAAAAACGCCAGCGCGGCAATGGTCATGGCTTCTCCACCAGTCTGCAGCGTCGGGTGAATGACAGGTCCGAAATCCGGGCTATGGTTGATGGGTAGGGTGTCCAGCTTGTTTGCGGCCGCAAGAGTATCCCACTGTTGCTGGTCGACTCCGCCGAAGAGCCAGAAATAATACGGCTTCCCGATCTCGGAGGCCAGGACGCTGAAGTCTTCGCTCGCGAGGCTGCTCTTGGGCATGATGGCGAAGTTTCCCCCGAAGTGCGACTGGAACGTGTGTTGCAGCTGTTGGTTTGTCGCCGTGGCGGCGTTGGCGGTGACGGGGAGGCTCATGTGGTGTTCGATGTGAGGAGGTTGCTCGCAGAATCCGGCGCTGGCTTCGCTCTCGATCGTTCTTCGGACGTGCGATAGCACTATTTTTCGGACTTCCTCGTCGAGGGTTCGGATGTTGATGGTGAAGAAGGCCCGGTCGCAGATCACGTTCTCGGCTTCGCCGGCGTGGATGGATCCTACCGTTATCACTGCGACCTCGTCGGGCGGCACCACTCGGCTCACGATCGTCTGTAATCGGACTACAATGTGGCTGGCAATGACAACTGGGTCGATGCACCTGTGCGGCATGCTTCCGTGACCGCCTCGGCCAAAGATCGTGACTTTGAGACTGTCGGAAGAGCTCATAACGGGGCCTGCCTTGGTAGCAACAGCCCCGGCTCTGATAGGAGCGACATGCTGGCCCAATACCATGTCTGGAATGGGGCAATCATGCCTATCTTTGGAGTACAGGCCGTCCTGGATCATTCCATGCGCGCCGTCGCCGGTTTCCTCGGCAGGTTGGAAAAGAAATACAATGGTGCCAGACCAGGAACCTCGCGCTGCAAGTAGTGCTTCGGCAGCTATCAACAGACAAACTACGTGGAAATCATGTCCACAGGCTGTGCCAGAGAAAGGGGACCGTCAGCCTCAGCTCCAGAGGGAAATTGATGTAGCGCTCGAGGGCCCTAGAAGCGTACGTACCATGCATGACAGGGGTTTCCTTCCCATCAGCACCAACCTGTCTTTTCCGGCTAGCATAATCAAGGTTTGTTCTCTCTGCCACAGGAAGGGCATCCATATCGGCGCGAAGTAGGACGGTCTTCCCGCCACCGTTCCGCAGGATCGCTATCAATCCATGGCCACCAATATTGGTCCGAATATCAAGGTCTCCCGTGAGACTCTTGAGATAGCTCACGATCAGTGCAGCAGTGTCTGATTCTTGATGTGAGAGTTCTGGGTTGGAGTGTATAGTCCTGTACAATGATTCGTACACATCTAGGTTTGGCTGGGCTTGCTGGACGAGCTCCTTCAGTGAAGGGATATTACCGTTGACGGAGTTGACGGACGCCATTATGTGTGTGCACACGAGAGGTGTGGTAGTGTCGCAAACCTTGCTAATAAGCAGATCGCAAATACTGACCACGAGGAGGGAGGATGAATTCGGAATTGTTGCAGTCAATTGATGGAACATCTGAAGAACGCAAGAAGTGACCGAGGTACAACAGCTTGTCTCAGCTCGCATGGACTCAAGCCGGCTCGGACTTCCTCATGCGCAATCTTCCAACTACTCGTGCACAGGCCACATGTAGTCCGGTTGCCCGTTGAAAAGTTTATCCATTTAGGCTCTCGTTGCCATCGCAGGTGAGAAGAAGGGTCGTTTGTGTCTATTGCGAGACTCAACCCAGGGCATGTCAAAGCAGAAAGTTAAATTCAACGAACGCAGTATCAGACCACATACCTGTCCCGCGCGGTGCATGTCAACCACTTGCAGCCCCTCATTCTCAGCCATCAATGACGATCAGCGCTGTAAAAAGTCATGCATACATTCCTCGAGGTGGCTACGGGGTGAGTGAGGGCTTGAAGAAAGGGTTGTCTGCACGGGCAGTGTGAGCAAGCACAGTTTACATTTGCATCTGCGATCCTGAGTCCATGGTGCAGCAGGTTGGTGAAGATCTCAATCATCATACTTATCACAAGCCTATCCAGAACCGACTCATTTTGAGGCTTCTCACCACGATGATGTGTTCTTGCCGAAGTAAAGATCAAGTGTGTTGGTTTCGTTGACGGGATATTCATGGTTGGATTTGGTCTTCCTAGATCAAAGGCGGATGGAAGAAGTAATGTCCGAGAAGAGACATCCTATGAGTAAGCAGAGTAACTATCTCGCCCCCACGCACACGTGACATCTGAGATGGAGGTGTGGGGGCCAGTGGCAGACAGGCGGTACCCATGCCCCCGATTTCCAAGACGGGGTTCAGCACAGCAACCCTTTGTTTGTACTCTGTACTCCGTCAGCCGTAGCCTACGATGTACTATACTAACATCGTAACTAGGAGTAAGCGGGCTGCATTTAATATTTCTGGGTTCTATGCTGTTGTGGAAACTTACTTAACTCGTAAGTAGATTGCACTACTCCAGTTACATAGGTTCGGAGTAATACTTAGCAACTCTTTCCTCTCTCACCATCAACAAAAGTTGCCTCGAGATGCTGAAGACTAGTTTTGCTCCAAACCCATCCTTGTTATTGAGAGGGGGCTATAAATAATTTGGCGGTGATCGACCAGGCTATAGTGAACTAGGAGGTTTAAGTTCTGGTCCTCCTTGAATTTCGAAGATCCTCCCTGACACGTCTATGCCTTGCCAGCTGCGTCGATTTTCAGGCTTCCAGTTGCATCATAATGAATCAAAGGCAAGGCCGCTTTTGTATGTATAAACACACTCTCTGACCTAGGCCTGGTTACCTACTTTTGAACCACGGATGAACTGGCTCTCCTCTTCTTGTCTTGTCGTTCCAACATTGCCCGACTTGCTTCGTGCTATCAAATCTCCAATATGGCCTTTCTAAAACTCACTGTCTCTTGCTTCCCTCTCCCTGCTCCTACCCTTCACGCTCGCAACTTGCACAAACTTTACCGCTGATCCCCTATCTCATGGTGACACATCCTTCACCATAACATCAAAGTCAAACCCAGCGTGTGTCAGCGGTAATCAACTGCTCAGACGCAAGCACCTTTAATGCCGAGCTGCTCAAAGGTCCCGCACCCATCCTAAGGGCCAGATGCAATAGCACGCAATGCCAGTTATACACACCAGAAAACTATCAGGTGAGGGTGAACAGAACACTCAACACCACCACTAGCGGGGTCAAGATCGAAGATGGAATTTTTGAGTTGATCGACGGCTTGGGCTATTTTGGGTCGCCCAGCCGTGTGGATTTGAATCAGAGCTGGGTGTATCCGCTCTCCCATGTGTCGGCATGTTTTGATGAGGGGGTAGCAGCCTGGTGGGCTTTCACACCAACCTTGAGGTGTGTGGACGGTGTATTGCCCGGGTGCAAAGCAAACGAAGGTGACCCGGTGGATTGCGCCACAGTGAGAACATGGGGTGTTGGTGTGTTGACTAATGGCGTCGTGGATGGCACCATTGAGTTTGTAGTAGGGACTGGAGTTGAGACTGAAACAGCGCTTCCCAATGCAAACTTTGACGGATCAAGATAAAGACCGGAAAGACGATGGGAAGGCCAACGACGCCACGGCGCTGCGGTGGAGCTCGTCCACCGTCATGATGAGCATGGTTGTTGTTGTTGTTGTTGTTGTTGTTGTTGTTGTTGTTGTTGTTGTTGTTGTTGTTGTTGTTGTTGTTGTTGTTGTTGTTGTTGTTGTTGTTGTTGTTGTTGTTGTTGTTGTTGTT
>Ga0105239_10001060_pt1 | contig 38235 bp, 45 predicted proteins | sample KBSC44metaG_FD_92761 | JGI IMG/M metagenome (GOLD analysis project Ga0105239, IMG submission 92761) | Corn rhizosphere microbial communities from Kellogg Biological Station, Michigan, USA - KBS C4-4 metaG | ecosystem: Host-associated > Plants > Roots > Rhizosphere > Soil | place: Michigan, USA... | reverse complement strand
GTCGGCGCCGTGCGCCGCGAGCGTCCTGCCTGCGACGGGCGCCGCGATGACGCGGCTCATCTCCAGCACCCGCAGGCCGCGCAGGCACTTGTCTGCGCCGCGCGCGGCCACGCGGCCAGGGAGGCCCGCAGGCCCGTCCGTGACCTTGCGGATCTGCACGGGGAAGTCGTGCACCGCCTTGGCCTGCGGCAGGACGTCCCACTGGGCGTAGGAGCGCAGCGCGGCGACGACGAGCCCCGCGTCGCACGAGGCCGCCTCGAGCGCGAGCGCCTTCCACCGCGCGATCTTCGCGCCCACTTCGTCCCGCCCCGCCGCGTCGTTACATCCAAGCAGCGCTTTCGTGCCGTCGCGGTGGGCCGGGAACCCGTCGTGCACGCGCACATGCCCGTCTGCGGCTCGGTGCAGGCCGCCGATGGGACCCCATGACGACACCGCCGCCGCCCCGTCGATCGTGTACAGTCGCTCGGACTTGAACTCGGCGAGCGCGTGGTTTCCTGCGACGCTGATCCGGGGCACGGGCGTGTCGTTGCGCACCGCGTGGATCAGTGCCGCCAGCAGTGCCGTCAGCGCGATCGACGACTGTGCCAAGATCCCGATCTTGAACGATGATGGCACCCGCGCGTCGGCGCAGGGTAGCTGTGCGCATGCGAGCGCCGACTCGGGCAGGTTCAGCCCCCGCCAGAGGTGTCGCAGGCTCGCTGCCGAGTCGAACTGTGTGCGGTCCTCTGCCATTATTGCGTGGGGGCGTCCTTGGTTTGATGAGAAGTATGTAGGGTGGGGGTCCGGGAAGTCGATTGCGAAGTATAATGTTCATGCAAATGAATACGCTTGGGCAATAGGGTGGTATGTTCACAGTTCCTGGTATTTAAGAGCCAAGACGGGGCTGGGGCGACTCCAGAGTGATACTTCAGTGTAGTACTGAATACGTCAGTGAAGTAAGCCCTCTTTTCGGATACGAGTACGCACTGACTTAAGTTATTTATCAACTTGATTTAAAAGGGCGCAGAGCCTCGGTGCTTCGCAACATGCAACCGTTCTCCGAAAATTCTCCCCTCGACCGCCCCTCCCCGCGCATAAGATCGGCAAGAGGGCCAACATCTATAAATGTGCTGCTTTTCAAGTCATGGGGGGATTGTCATATCGCACAATTAGAGACCTGATTCCACCAAAAGCTCCCTCGTCAGTCACCTGGCATATATTTCAAGGCTTCTGGTGGAGATTTGGCGATGTGGTGGTTGACTCTAGGCAACGCCCGCAAGTGGAATTGACTAGGGCGTCTAGCCAGTCATGTTCTCTTCTTCCCTTCGAGCTCAGAATACAGCTCATAGATCTTGACCGGATCCCAAAATGGGAAGATGACTTGACCCCACAATAGATATCTCTCCCCGTTGACCCGGAATCTGGAAATGTGACCAGAAGCAGATCGGGTACAACCATTGTCTGGTGCCTTGACATATGCAACCCAGAAATCTACTGCGTCTCCTTCTTCAAATGCGACGACGTCCCCAAGCCGAGCTTTGAAACTCTGATATGTGGCATCGAATTGGGGAATGATCGATTCCAGGAATCTTTTCTGGGCCCTGACTGCGAGGTTCCTCTCGGTGTTGTGCACAGGCTCGTTGACCGGAGTGGTAGGATTAGCGATGGTCCGCCGAATCGTTCCCAAAAGCGACTGCACCCAGAGAGCCTCGTCATCTATGACATCGGTCTGGACAAGCCTGTCGACACCTTCCCAAAGAATTGGCTTGATGTGGAAATATTTGATGTCTGTTTCTTGGCCTTCGAGCAATTGTTTGAGTCTCATGACCCTGTCCACTGTCAAGTGTTCCACCTCTGGCCAGAGAGCTTCAACCTCGTTGACCACCATTTGAGCGTCAATCTCTGTGAACTCAACCATCTGGTTGTCTGCAAATGCACGCAGTCCTTTGTTTTCAGGTGGGGGACAATGCGGGCTATCTGCATCGGCTTGTTTCAGCAATTTCTCCAGCTCGTCTACTAGGGATTCCTTTTTAGATGCGTCGAAAAAGGCAGTAAGATTTAAACATCTCCAAGCAACACGCCCGAGTTGGTCCCACTACGAGCTTGGGAAGTGACTTTTGCGCGCTCGAAGGATTTTTTGTTCTGTCTGGAAAGCTGAGTAGCTCTAGGGCGAATTGCCTGCTTCATGACTTCTCTCTCTTGAGTACTTCTTTCTGTTTTGATTTGAAATTCAAGGGCGACGCCTACACCATCTGTTGTTCTTTTGGTTCTAAATCCCATCCTTATCCCCAGAACAGGTCCCAAACGCCAGGACTGTAAGAAGAATGTGGCCTGATGCGGAGAGCTAAAGTATCTCGAGCATGATGAAGGGGCAATGGCTGCTCTCAACGAACAAGTATTGTGACTCAAGTCATCCCTGTCCATCTATCCAGATTCTAGAAGTGAAAAAGAGAAAAGGGGAGTGTAGTAGTTGTAACTAAATTGGAGGAGTGCAATGCTCAGCAGTGGCAAGTGCCGTTGACTGTCATGTGGCAGTACATCTCATCTGTATTCCTAGATCATGTCTGCAATTAAATTTGATGAAGGACGAATCGATCCAAGTCCGCCTTCCATTCCCATGCGATGCGATGCGCCTTGTTAACAAGAGGAGGAGAAGGGGAGGCAAATTTGGGAGAGAAGGAGTGGAACGCAGCCATACATTCGTCGCATTTGCGTAGAAATCAACCTTTTCGAATCTTGAACTGAGTTAGTCAAGCCTAACCCAAAGTTTATGTACCTAGAACCCAACAAGTTTGCTTTAGGGTCCCCTTCACTAGTTTATTCTTTTCGATTGAAGGACCTCTCCCTTCGGCACCCAGAAATACCAGGTCTCAATTGTCTCTCGAGAATCGTGGTAGCACCGACTATTGGACCCTATGGAAGGCTTAAACCACAAAGACAACTTTCCTATCACCGGAAGTCAAGCCATAATCGAGGGATATGTCCTCGGACTAGTGACTGGGCTCGTAAGTCTGGTACTTAAGCCGGCATATAATGCAGGGTGGCTGTAGATTCAGGAAAATGGCCTAGAGCGACCCACTGAGGATATTGCAAAGTACAAGGGCCTCTCTTTTAACCACAAGGTGGGATTGAATTGCCGGCCAGAAGTGTGGATTTCATGAGCACCTACGGCTCAATGTCCCGGTTAATTACATATTTGGGAGATGGTTTAGTTTGTTTTGAATAGTTACCATGCAACTATGGATAATCCTACAACATCGGACAAAGATAGCGATGGATGGATAAGTATATGCATCGGGCGGCTGAAACCCATGTAGTCAGACTTGCCAAGTTAATTGAACTCGCTCTCAATGACATGTTTAGCAAGCTCTTGGTTGTTGCGATAGTCAATGTTCACATCAACTATCGACACACCAGTGTGGGCAAGTGCTTGCTGCATCACATCTTCAACCTCAGACGAGTCGCGGATCCTGAAGCCCTTTGCGCCAAAGCTCTCAGCAAACTTGACGAAGTCGACGCCCCCCAGAGCGACTCCACTGCTGCGGCCATATTTCATTTCCTCCTGAAATTGGACCATATTGTATGCGTTGTCGTTCCAGATGAAGTGCGTGATGTTGCATCCTTGCTGGACGGCCGTAGACATCTCCTGAGAGGAGAACATGAAGCCGCCGTCACCGCTCAAGGACACCACTTTGGCTGAGCAGGGTGGGGACTGGGTCAGGGAGGAAGCAATAGCCCAAGGAAGAGCGACTCCGAGTGTCTGCTGGCCATCGGAGCACAAAAGTCGGCGAGGCTGGTAAGAGAAGAAGAATCGCATCATGTAGATGTAAACGGTCCCGACATCGACTGCTACCGTAGTATCCTCAGATACCAATCGCTGCAGTTGAGTGATGAAATGCAAAGGATGCACCAGTCCGCTAGTCCGTGACGTGGCAGGTAAGCTCTGCCATGCGAGATACTCCTTCGAGAGGCCCTGGGCTAAATCTGTCTTCGATGCATCGACCACCTTTCCCAGATTCCTGGTGAGATGAGTCAAATTCTCGACTATGGATCCAAGTAGCTCCACCACTGGATGATAATGAACTCCGTAGTCAGACGAAGTGTAATCAACGTGGATGATTTTCTGAGAGCCCGTTGGATTCCACAGATTGGCGTCATATTCGACTGGGTCATATCCAACAGCTAAGACGAGATCGGACTTTGCGAGTAATTTGTCGCCGATTTGGTTGCGGAATAGCCCTACCCGCCCGTAGAATAAATGCGCCAAATCCTTCGATACCGCGCCGGCAGCTTGAAATGTTTCGACCGTAAGTAAAGGATATTTGCTGATCAGCTTGCGGACCGCGTCAACCACCCTGGGTGAAGAAGCCCTCATCCCTAGGAACAGAATTGGGAGGGTCGCGCTTTCGATCAGTTCTATGGCTTTGTCTAAGCTGACCTTTGGAGCAGGGCCGTAACTTGGGGCCGTAAATGCTTCTGTGGGGAAAGGGAGGAGCCTAGAACTTCCCTTCGCAATGTCAGCAGGAATCGAAATTACAGAGGCTCCTTTTGGAGACGCGCTGGCTGTTCTGAACGCTGAAAGAATTATCTCTGCGGCTTGGTCTTCAATATCAATACCCACAGCGCTCTTAGCGGTCGGGCCAAGGATCTCCAGGGCCTTCATCGATTGATGTGTTCGTTTTGTGTTCATGAGTCTGGGGACAGAGCCAATTATTGCAACGACGGGATCTCCTTCCGTAGTTGCAGTGACCAGTCCAGTTGCAAGATTCGAGGCGCCGGGGCCTGACGTTGCGACACAAACTCCGGGGATGCCAGTGATGCGGCCAACTGCGGCGGCCATCATCGCAGCATTCTGCTCGTGTCGGCAGACTATCAGTCGGATCTCGGGATGGTCTAACAAACAATCGAAGATTGCATCGACTTTGGCACCGGGGATACCGAAGACAACTCTCACACCAGCGTTGTACAAGCTGTTCACAATGATTTGGGCGACCGTGTCGTCTGCCATCTCGAATGTCCGTAATCTGAAGTGGATAGGTCGGATAGTACAGTAAGTGCTCAATCCGTCCTTCAATTGTACATTGGGTCTAGGCTCGGATGCAAAAGCTCAAAGCACTTCCTCGGAGTCCTGAGGTTGGTTCAAATAAGCGATTTTCTGAGCTGAAGTAAGGTATCCCGAGAAATGTATGGATGAGGCGTCAGTATTTATCTGTAGAGGTGCCTGCCAAGATTTGTCTCGTAGTAAATGGAATATAGAGGCGAGCATGTCTTATGCCTGGATGCCCCCGTGACTAAGCGTCATGCTGCCAGAGGCTTCGGAGGGCATGAGAGCATCTCCTTGTTGAACCTAGCGTAAATGCCGCTCGACGGTAGCTTAAAGTTTTACCGAGAAGCATCCCTGATGTCATTTATGATTTGGTTTATATCTCTCTTGACGAGGTCGGACTTCTCACAGGGAGGTCCGAAGAGGCCTGCGGGATTTAAGACTGACTCTATTGACCACAACACAGCATTAAGAACTGATCAGTGGTTCAGTCTGGTTTGATCTACCTACTACACTCCAACAACGAAAATGGAAGAAAATCACATTTACCAATATTCCCTAGTAAACGCTCTCATGGCAGGAGTAGTTGACTCTGGAATTACAGTCGAAACACTATTGTCCAAAGGCAACCAAGGCATTGGGACGTTTGCACGTATGAAGGGAGAGCTTCTCATGCTTGATGGGAAGGTCCATCAACTCCTGGCTGATGGGAACACTCGTGTGGCCGATGAGACCGATCAAATTCCGTATGCAGTGGTGACCCAATTTGCACCCCAATCGACCCTTGATGTCCAGTTAGGGTCTAAAGGATCGGTAGATCAAATCCTGGACAAATTCAATCAGCACTCGGCGAACTTGTTCATGATCTATCGATTTCGGGGAGCCTTCAAAGCATTGAAATGCCGAACCGTCAGAGGTCAGGAATATGACGGCCAGCCGCTGTCTGAAGTCGGCAAGAATCAGCATGTTCAGGACTACGAGAACATCACAGGAACAATCGTGGGGTTCCGATCTCCTGAGATCTGGCAGGGATTTTTTGTCGCTGGAGACCATATGCACTTCCTCAGTGATGACGAGACCGTTGGTGGACATATTCTGGAACTCCGAGATGCAGAGGGCAAGATCGGAATTGCGACATCCACCAATGTGCATATTGAGCTTCCATCGTCGCAGAGGTTCAATGAGACAAAACTGGCAGTGGATAGTACAGGTATCAAGGCCGTTGAGGGCTGAAGGCCGTGACGTCCTCACACGACGCCGTCCATGAAGGGTTTAAGTAGAATGGAACAGGAGCAATAGGAGTTCAGGTTCACTTCAGCATTGGGCGGAGTTCACCAGCTTCAACTTGAGAGCACTTTTTTTAGTTATTAAGCCTTTAACTAATCAGATAAACAGAACCGGCGTAATACCAAGTTTCTGGAAGCTTAATTAAACCCATAACTGGGAGTATGTAACTTGGCATCCTGGGTCAGCATCTCCGGCCCCTCGGCCCAACATTATGTAGTACCTTAACTACTTATGTACAGTGGGATGCAATTGAAATATACTTCTCCCCCATGCTGGCGCTCATGGACTTGGTACGGCGCCAGTTCCAACAGAGCTATGTAGGTAACTAGAGAGGGACGTAGGTAACTACCTAGACTGGTTTACTCCTTGTATCGACTCTAGCCAACCTAGATATCGCACCGAGTGCTTTGGAATCGGCGACGGCAGGCGGTGGACGAGGGTCTGGTGCCTAATTCCCAAATCCCACTGCCCTGCAAGATCATCCGCCGACGTCGGCAGGACCCAGGGATGAAGGAACAGGTTAGCCGACTTTTAAGCATGCCCATCCATTGACAACAACCGACGGTTACCCGGATCTTCTTTCAAACACCAAATTGAAGTTGAAGAAGGAAATACTCTTCCTAAATCAATGAAATCACTATTTTTCCCTCTATAATTTGACGTGATCGTGGGTATATGCAACTACATCTCTTGTAAGATATGACATCCCTAAAGCGAGAACGGCGTCGGAGATGGGCTCCAAAAGTACGGACTGGCTGCGGAACATGCAAGTAAGTCCACTTTGCCAAATCAATAAGTCATGTCTAACCGCCAAATTCCCAGAATTCGCCGGAAAAAATGTGATGAAGCAAAGCCTCGATGTCTCAGGTTAGCTAGCTAATGTGACGTGTTCTAGAGTTCGATCAACTAACCTAGACCAGATGTGAGAAAGATAAATATACTTGCGACGGGTATAATAGCCCTGAGCGAAGTGGGATGAATGTTCAGGATCCAAAAATTTCGCAAAGTGATACTTCAGCACTCGTACAAATTAAACCGCAGCCTCGCTCTACTGTCCTGGCACGGGGGCTTTCGTCCCCATGGAAGTTCTCAAGCGACGGGGTGCCCAGGGTGCTTGACAATGGGAGCACCCTCCTCACCTCTTCGCTTCTCAGAGAACCATCTGGCCCATTCAGTGAAGACATCGATCAACGCTGCGCATGGGATTTCTTCCTCAATGTCGTCCCACTATTCTCAACCACCCGCTTGTGGCGTTTCTTCTGGCAATATACTGTTCCTCAGGTGGCGTGGCAATATCAATCCGTTCGACATGCAATGGTTGCCCTGGCAGTTGCATGCAATTCAAGCATATCACCGTCTACTCGCACAGCACTGTTGATTTCGAAAAGTAACCTTTCAATTCGAGAGTTCACAGCAGAATCCGTCACTTCCGACGTCGCACTAATTCTTTGTCGATTGCTGACCTGCATCTCTCAATGTACGGGCGAGTGGAGTACAGCTGCGATGCATATGAGGAATGGACGCAAGATCCTGAAAGAAGCATGTCATGGCCGCCTCCATCAAACCGATCTGGTCACGTTAATGGCTCCGACATTGCTGGGCGTTTCGTCGGATGTTGGTGAGGATCACGAAATTGTCGAGAAAATGTCAACAAACAAACGTCAAGCCTTCATCTCGCTGAGATTTATTCGCAAAGAATATGGACGATTATTGACTTCTCTGCATGAAGCTGACTGGCCACGCGTCGACTGGGGTACGAACGCCGTGATGCTGTTAGGTTGGAGTGCCTTAACGAATGCGATCAACTCAGTGGCATTCCCGGGTGTTCTCAATCACTCCACCTACGAACCCCTTACTCCTGTCTCACAGGTTCGAGCCAGCTTGCTGAACGCGGGGTCATTCATGTCTCTAGATGAGCTTGTGGATTTTTCACTCTCGTTGTTCCGTCACATTACTAATCATTACCTAGCACCCGGTTTGAAAAATCAGGAAGCGCCAGAAGATTGGAAGTCCCATCTCAGGCTATGCGTGGACAACTGTGTAATCCATGCAGCCGACATAGAACCACGAATCACTGCTGGTACTTTCTGGCATGCGGTAAATTCCACTCATTGCACAGTGGAGAGTCACCTTGAACGGATCGGAAGAGGTGGCGACAAGACACCTGCCCGGTCTCCAAATCCTGGCTACTCTCAAGATATGATGGAAGACTTGGAGGATGATAAGAGAGGATATTACCTCGAACATGTGTGCCCCTATCGTAGCGGGTTCACACCGGCCTTTGTTTGAACGGGTGTGAGTCTAGCGATAAACCTGTCTCGATTCCTTGCGGTGCATTCTGAGACTAAATAATAATTGTGCTTCATTCAATTACTTCTAACGGGGCCCCAGGAGATTGGATTGAAAAGCCTCTTGTTCAATGAGCGAGAACTACACTTCTGGGGGACGTCTCATCCCGCCAAACCAACGGACTTCAACATGCATTTTGATTTATCCGAAGGTTCCTCCACTTCATGACTGAGTGGCGATCGCTCTTCAAGGGGTCAGATTCTAGGGTGTCCACCAAGACGGAGGCGCCATCAAGGTTACGTTTCACCAACCAATAAGAATGGGCCCAGCGTACAGTAGCCTCCTTCGCCTGGTAACGACAAGCAAAGATGTTCATTCACAGGGACTCTTTCAACGCTAGATCTTAGTCCCTCTAGAAGATTTGAGGAGTAATTTGGTTAGACCCGAATACTTGCGGTCTCGGACTACAAGATGACTTCGAAAGAGTGGGCCGCCACAAATTGCCAAGTTGCCTGGCCCTGGCTCAGAGTCAACACATTCTCATATAATCTTTGCATAGCACTTCCTCAAACTGCGCCAAGCTACGGACATCAAGATAGCCTTAGCGTTGAACTATGCGTCTGGGCGGCCTATTCGCTACTCGATACTGCTCATGGCCCAAACGGGCTCCAAGGACACCGTGGAAGTCCGGCAAATGATGGCATGGCATGGCGTTATCATCGCTTGACTGAATCATTGATATCTAGAAGAAAGATATTTCTAGAAGAAAGATATTTCTAGAAGAAAGATATTTCTAGAATTGGGCCGAATCCCCACCGTAGGTATCGTTCGCCTCAAGTTTGGATTCAAATCATGCTCGGATGCCTGCCCGACTATGCCGTCCTACCCACCAAAAGATGGCCTGTGGCTTGGGCAAACCATCATGCTCAGATCCTAAATCGCAGCTTGAGCAGCTCGCAAGCTAGCAACGACTGTGAAGGAGAGAATTGGCGAGATCAGGTAAGATATCTGGGTACGAATAATTAGCCAATTGGTACCACACTCCATGCCTGTGCGGTGTACTTACGGTTAACAGTTCCGCAATGTTTTTCTCATCCTCTTCTTCGGCATCGCTCACTTGAATGAGCGTAATAAGTTTCATGGCCGGCGGGCCAGTGGGCATCAGCATCATGGCAAACCACAACATGGGGTCTTCACCCAGGATGTTGGTCCTCAATGCCAAGATATGGACAATCGCAATCGAGGCTACTGGCCATACGATGAATCGCACAGCCAGGATGAATGATACGGTAATCCACGGCAATGTTCTGTTTTCGCTCGATCCTCTCGCTTCACGCCATGAGGTGTACAGGGATACACCAGCAACGACCACTGGGAGTGGGACAAAGAGGCCGCCAATACTTCTCAGAGATGATGTGAACCAGGCGGTGAAGATGCCACCTTCGTAGGTGCTATTGAAGAATGCACGGTGAAGCGGGGGTATCAGACCAATAATCGTGCCAATTGCTGCCCCCAAGAGAGGAGCATTGAAGAAATCCGAGATGAAGAGCAGCCACCATTTCGCCCGTGGGCCCAGCCTAGTCCAGTGCTGGCGAGGCACCATGGAAGCTCTTCGATTCTGTGGCTGTCGTACTCTTGCAGGAGATTGTTGCCTTTTCGAGGGGAAGAATGCATTTTGGTCGAAGGGATTCGCAAATTGCACAGCTGATGTGCGATCATTCAGAAGACCAGTCTCCTCGTTGGCTTCAGGCGCGGCAACGGCTTCATCCAAGTCAGCTTCATCTACTGAATCTTGATCTTTCGATTCTTCGGCCGCATGTTCGGAGTCAATAAGTCTAGGCCCAACCGCGAATGTGAGACAACTAGAGACAGTAGCAAACACGAGAAAATACGACTTGGCGCGTTCTACCGCTGCTCGCGTGGTTTCGTTTGTGATAATGAGCGATTTGAGAATACCAGTATCATTCAACGCGGCCACCAGCAGCAGCGGGTAGCTGGTGGTGTTATTGAACATCAGCGCGACGGTTGTCCAATCCGGCATTCCAAGCACCAGGTGCGCGAAAATGCCAATCAAGAAGGAAATAAAATGGCAAAAGATAGCCCAGACGAAAATTATTAGATAGCGGTGTGCAGCCCCAGCATGCAACTCTGAACCGATTTGCACGATGAGCAGGGCTGGGAGGAACATGCGCACGCATACTTTAGAAATGGCCTTGGTGCTAGCAGAGTTCAAAAGCTTCAAATGGGCTGCGATGCCGCCGTAGGATATGACCAGCAAGACTGAGAGACTTGCTTGGACGGCGGCCAGGAATGAGTCCAACAGCCCAGTGGGCGCCATGCTCCCTATGATGCTGGAAGCCGGATATCTCGGAGTGAGGAATTGGTTCTGATGAAGCAAGAGAAGGAAAGGTTGATATATTCCGAGAGAAGGGAAAGATGCTAACTTTGAAGCTCATCCATTGTTGAAGTATATCATGCGCCCACCCACAATCACGACATCGCTTAGCTTGATGCTTTCGTGAAGGCGGGGTACTTGTCGCGCTGATCTGAGATCCAGATCTGGGGACTAACTTCCAATCAAGGGCCCGGATGCATAGATCACATTTGCCTGCCTTTCGAGGGCTGGCTTCATTTCTTTGGGAGCTCAGGATCAGAGGAGGAACAAGGACGAGATTTACCAGACAGCATATTATGTAGCATTTGCATTCCCTGACGACCTTCATGGTGACACGAGGACACAGGCTTGGGACGAAGCAATACCAGCAAATATGCCAAGCTTTCACGTGACCGTCGCGGGGTTGTGCGCCTCTCCGAATTGGATAATTAGCGCGTCATTGTGCGTGAGCACCCCTGGTGGGTGCCTGGGGTGCCTGGCACCTGGTCTGGAATATCGTAATTAATTAATTTATACAAGTTCGTACCTGGGCACGTTCGAGATCCCAGAGTCGAAGGCATCCTTATTGCTCCCACGCCTGCTGCCACATTCCTACCCGCTCATAACCCCTCCAGGCCGTTCTGCACAAGCCAAAAATGTCGCAGGACCCCGTCATCACCTCTATCTCCGATCTAGCCTCATCAGAAGCGAAATGGGTCAGCCTCAAGAAGGTGGAATACATCGACCAAACAGGCACGGCTCGTTCCTGGGAGATTGCCGTTCGGAAGACGACAGCGAAATCCGGCGTCGATGCTGTGGCCATTGGTAACATTCTCCTTCACCCGTCCAAACCACCTAGCACTCTTCTGGTCCTCCAATATCGACCTCCTATCGGGAAGTTCACTGTGGAGTGGCCGGCGGGTCTCATAGACGGCCACGAATCTGCCGAGGAAGCTGCGATTAGAGAAATGAAAGAGGAGACTGGCTATACCGGCAAGATTCTCGAGGTCGGACCCGTGGTGGCAAGCGATCCTGGCCTCGCAAATGCTACACTGCAACTGGTGATGATGGAGGTGCAGCTGGGTGAGCAGGAGAGTATGCCTGATCAGAAGTTGGACGAAGGAGAACTCATTGAAAGAGTCGTTGTGCCTCTGAGTGAATTGTACGAACGCCTAATGCAATGGAGCAAGGATGATAAATTCATGGTTGCTGGCAAACTTTTCTTCTTCGCGGCTGGGCTACATTTCGCAAAACAAGGGAAGTATTTTTGAACTGCCCCTGGTGCCCATATTCTGTCTCCACAACGGCAGAGCCTCTCAATCATAAATCCAGGGGAAATGAGCAACAGGTGGCAACAGTGTTCCCAGGTAACCCCGTAAGGGAGTTTCACCCACAACCAGAACTTGATCCCTCAACTCTGGCGAATCAATTCACAGAAATCGACTTCTGGTCAAGGCCGTCTCGGGTAGAGTTATAATCCTATCTGAGTTATGAATTCCAGAAAGGGCTGACACAACCTACGGCGAGATGTTGGGAACTGCTTGAGAGCTGGCTTATTATAGGGAACTCCTTCAGAATTCCTCGAGTGGTATCGTGGATCCCAGCGGGGCTTACACACCAATTAGGCAAGTTTCTCAATCAAGCATAGATCATCTGAAGTTCAAGTCATTCAAGGCGACTCTAACATCATGTCTACCAAATCGAGACTGTGGCTCGATCCAAATAATTTGGGTGTCGCAAACACACCTTCAAGCCAATGCTATGCCATCTTTGGGACAAATCTGTCCAGGGGCCGGCCCCGAGTTGGACACTATGAAGAGAGCATTTGATCTCCAACCCAGTCAGTCCGCGAGAACGATCACTCGCCCTATTTCAGCCTGGCTCGATTCCACTGCTTGTCAAGTCTCCTTGCAACAGGCTTGCCAGCTTGGAGCTCCTAGCTTGCGAAGCCCGTAGAACCATCGAACAGGAAACCATCAAGATCCAGAAACTCAGGGCAGAAGTAGACATTGGACCGCAGCAGATTCGAATATGCTCGGGCAGAATCAAATACTAAAGACGCCCCCATTTTCCATCGATGTGATGAGTTCTTGTCGCGCCTAGCAATAAATTCTTGCCTATTTTCCGGCGATGTCACAGTGGCGAGGAACTGTGGCATATTGGGGCTCTTCAAAATCCGAAGCGCTTCTTGTGCTCGCATAATGTGATCGTCAAGCAGTTCATCTCTCACCGCGTAAGGACTGAGTTTGATATGGTACAGTAGGAGGGCTGCATAGCAAACCGACCGACAGGTATAAAAGGGTACGAGAGTGAGGTTTTTCTCCCGAGCGAGCTGGATCAGTCTTATCGCATCTGCTCGAGCTCTTTGCACAATGTTAAAGGACTCCGAAGATACGGGCACATCGTCATGCAGAGCAAATGACCACAATTGGAGCATAGAGCTCAAAAAGAAGATTTCTTCGATGTCGCTGGGCTCTGAGAGCCTTTTGATGCGAAGTTCGTCAAATTGTCTCGCAAACACGTTGATCAGACTGATGCGAGGAACCGGGTCAGCCAGTCCTGATCCATTTGAAGCTCGAGCCCCTATCGCTTGACTTGATTCAACTGTAAGATGTGAGATTGCGCACAGCCGAGAAAGCTGTGTAGGGACTGCTGGATTTTCCAACGAGGTGAGCAATGAATGATCTGCGAGGGTGGCCGAAGGGACACCTAGCCGACTAGCCAGGATTTGGTTCACGATAAAACACGCAATCCAGGTTGTGGCTCTGATCTCCTCCTCTTGGTTGACACTTCCCTGGTCCGAGTTCAGAGATTCATCCATTGCTGGGCGATGCAGCCCGATTTGTAAGGCAATTTGAGTCGCTATTCCCCCGTAGATGAAGGATGGGTCCGACTTCTGAGAGACAAAGGCAAAAGGCCACATGCAAAGGATGAGTAAGGCTTGCACCACTTCTACCGATGAAAAGCATGGGTCCAGGATCTGTGCGATTTGAGTTCGAACCGGTTCCTCAAACTTCATTCGAGGTCCCTCCGCGGAGGCCGTTGCGCAGATGGTCCAAAACAGCAGTGGACACCTCTCGTACACCGTTTCCGGGGAGCGATGCATCTTGAACGGCAAGTGTGGATGGCACCGTGTGAAGTAGATACGGAATAATTCATTGACTTGGGTGGTCGTCAAACGAACGTCACCTATGCTTTTGTCATAGGTGGTACAGCCTTGCAAAGAAGTCGGCGTATGGTCAATGCGCTCGTCTTGATCGCCATCGGTAGAAATGGTTGCTGCACAGCCAGGCTGGTTGAGCCATACCTGTGACACTAAAGGAAGCGTGGCACTCTCCTTGTTGATGCCATCCCCTCTAGAGAGCGCACTATTCAGCTCCCTCAGCTGCGCTACTTCATTCTGCAATTCCATCAACCGTCTCCGCTTTGGGGTGCGACGAAAGCTGCTGTTGAAGGTGCAAGTGAGCCCGAGATTGCGACAACGTGTACATCCATTCAGGCCCTCGACGTCTGCGTCACAGCCAACCTTCCACTGGCGGCAACGAACGCAGGCCTTAGCTCGCATGATTTCAATGGATCGTCTCGTCAACTGGGTACAAGCCAGCTCGCGGAGTTTTGCTATGCATTGGCAGCATTGCGATACTGCGGCGAGGTGGTTTGCCTTTAAAAGGTGCTCCCTCACAAAGCTCACGGCTCACATTGCGAAACCGCAATGCGGGGCCCGCCCATCTAGACTAATTCCCGCGCCTCGCTTTCTATTAATATATTTCATTGGATGCCACCTCAACCCGTCAGCCAAAACAGCACGAATTTCGCCAGCCCGTGCGCGGCGCGCCTTAGCAAACTGTGGTGGAATGATCATCATGAATGGTCGAGAAACAGCATTCGCTCTCAGCTTTGGGGAGCCGGCACATGATCCGCCTTCGACCCATCCCTTCAAGATCTCGGAAGCCCGCCTAGAATCGCGCTGGCTAGAATAAATTGCAGCCTGAGTCCTGTCCAAACACCGGCGCACGCTTTTCTCCGACGACAGATATAATCATATCAAGGAAACCCAGGTTTCAAATTGCACGGACATACACACTATGAGTTGAGAGCATCCATGAGGCTCGAGGATATTACAAATAAACTAACATAAGACTGTGGTTACTAAGACATTCCACGCACACATCGACCCGGCATCATGCAAACAAACCCTTCTGCCACCAATTACAGCGTTGATTAGCGGCATCATCTCGGTGCTGCGTGGTCGCATTCCAATTGATGCCCTGGACAATGGCGTTGGGGCCGTACTGTGGGAAATTCGGCAGACCCCGTCCATTGGGGTTTCCGTACATGGCGAAATTCATGAGGTAGCCCTGCAGCTGCAGCGCAACATCGGCGAACAAGCCCTGGGTGACGTTGGTGCCCTGGCCGTTGTAGAAAGTGTATGCGATATCTTGGCCGTGGAACCCCGGCGGGATCTCGAATTCGTACGCGTATGTCGCGTTGTTGAACGCCTTGTTGACGTAAAAGGTGTTGCAGATGAAGACGAATTCGTTCACCATCACGAACGCCCGGCCCAGCGCGTTGGTGTACGGCTGGCCTCCGGTGTATACTGGAGGATAGAGGACGTTGAGGATGTAGTCGGTGGCTGCCTTGGTGATCCCCGGGAACATCCGCTGCAGCCAGGTCGCAAAATCTTGTTCGGTCCGGAGATACGGGGGAGTGAAGCTGGCAGATTCGAAAGTGTTGTGTCCACTCATGACAGAGACATCCTTCGCGAAGCGTCCTGAGTTGAGCAAGGTTCCTGCTAGTGCTGGGACAATGATTCCATCGACCATGGGGCCGTAGGTGAATGTTCCGAAGGGGAACGACTGGCCCACTTGGATGGTGTTGGCCAGGATCACTTCTGCAGAGGACTTCTGGCGCGCTTCCGCCAGACTGCTGACACCCAGATATTTGAAGAACTGCTGCGTGATGTTTTCGGCTTGGAAGTTGGTCGCCACGGGGTCAAAGCCAGGGGACTGGGGGATTGCCCGCTGGAATGAAACTGGCCTCTCGCCTCCAAACGCCGTGATCTGGTGGATGATCGAGCCGCCTCCTGCGGACTCTCCGAGCAAGGTGATCTTTTTCGGATCTCCGCCGAAGAGGTGAATGTTCTTCGAAACCCACTCGATTGCCAGTCTTTGGTCGTAAAGCCCTGCATTCGCTGTTCCCCCAGAGCTTTGGAAGGTCGGGCCTGCGAGCCAGCCGAGCGCCCCAAGTCTGTAGTTGAACTGCACCCAGATGATTCCATCCTCCCCTCCAGACTGGCTAGCTTTGATCAATCCGCTAGGATTTCCATATAGTCCCTTGGAACCGAGCACATATCCACCACCATAGAACCTATCTTGGGTCAGTAGTCGGCCTTTTGGTTTGTTCGGGAGTCACTCACCAGATGACGACCGGAGCTCCTCCGCTCTTCGGCCCTCCAGGTCCGCCAGGTCCAGCACCAGGTCCAGGTTTCTTAGCTTTGTCAAATATCTTCTTGGGGACAATGACATCTAAAAACAGACAATCTTCTGTGACGCGCCCGTCGGTCTGGTCATAGTGCGGATGAGTCCTGAGCCACTCCTGGAGTGCTGCATTGGCCGCGTCGTAGTCGAATTGATCCAAAGTTCCTGTCAGAATGGCTGTTTGGACCGCAGTGCCGAGAGAAAACCAATCGGGAATCGACTGGGGACAAACTCTGCCCACACTACCATTCTGAACGACAGGATCTCTTCCGACTGGTGCGACAGGAGGAGCAAAGCGAAGATTGCCGACTGGTGGCTGGGCATATCTGATATTTGTGAAATTGTATGTTTGCCCGGTTTCCTTGTGTCGAGGTCAGTGATTAGTCCACCAGAGTTCAAATTTGCATATGTGAACATACATTGAAACTGATGGCTTGATGAACCTCATAGCCAAGGTCAACTCTGGGGAGACTGCCAGGACCGCCGGGACCGCCTGGGGGCGGAATGCTATCGGCGGTCATATTTTGTGCAAATGTACTGGTGATGCTGCACGAAAGCAATGCGAGACCTGTAAGACCGGCCATCGCAGGAGGGCTGGAGTACCTCATCGTTGTCGAGTTTGCGACTTACCTCTGATCTTCGACCGAAACAACAGTGGTCTTAGAAACCCAGGAGAAATCATTTTATATATGGATATCGTCTCCAGATTGCTCCGTTTATCAGCAGCGGCGATATCACGACATCCGTGTTCATAACTCGAAAACCCAACGAGCATCCGACCAGCTAGGAATTTTCGACGCGAGAATCTCGTCAAGAACCATGTCGTTGTTCCTCCGAAGCATGGTGAGTCGGAGATTGCAATCCATTTCTGGGGTAGACCTTGGGGAAATCCATCGGTTATCGTGGGCGGGGGGTGGGTTGTTTTTATGCAGGTACCGTTGTCGTCAACGGTGCTCTCGCAGCTGAGCCATCCTTAATGGGATCCAAAGAAATTGGGACGAACAGTCCTCCGCGCTGAGGCTTGCTTGCTTCAGGGGGCCTGAATGGAGTTCCTCATGGGAACAAAGGGATCAGCCTGGCTTCCACCGGAGAGACCAGAACCTGGAGAATGCATCAACCCTCCGGCGGAGGATTCAAGAATGTCGACGGGAAAATTGCTTTGTTTCAATATTTACGAGTTCTCGGACTGGACCTGCTCGAGGTACAGGCAGGATTGCGGCTCTTAGGGGCTGCCCAAGTTCGCGTCCAGCCCATTCTCCTTAGATGGTTAGAAGGCTGGAAGAATATCGTTGAAAGGTGTTCTGAAATCGCCTACTTCAAAAGTGGCACCAGCAGCACCGAGGTGGAGGTTTTAATTAGGCTACGTATTAGGGCCCAGAAAGTGCCACCATTTGGGCACCCACGCCTTCGTCCATTAGCCACATCGAGCCTTTGAGCACCTAATAATAATATATAACTACTGTACTACGTCCAGTAACTTAACCTAAGTTGCCGGTAATTAGCTAAGCATCAAGACCGTCCGTCTGTGGAGTGATTATTGATATCGTGCTAAGCCAAGTTCATATATTTGATGGAGCATGAATTCATCCAGGCATAAAAGTAATTATCTTCCTTCTACGAAACCTCACACGGGCAGCAGATGCAAACTATGCATGATAGTATACCAAGAGAGAGTGTGTGGAAGACTCAATGGCCATGACCCTCCTTAGGCTTGGAAACCTATACTTTAGCACGGGCTAACTCCTAGCACTCTCACTATCATCAATGAATGGCTTGACCGCATCGAATTTATATTTTCGCTCCAACCACTCGGACCGTTCGTTAGAGCGCACCTTGTGGACCGTGGTAGACCTAGTAGATCGTGGAAACATGGAAACATATCAATGCCTGGATTCGGAGTTAATTTCGTTTGTGTCTTGTAGACGGCAAAAGGCTCGTTTATCATTCAGTTCAGTGCCGAACCTGGTCGACTGATGGCAGTCGGCAAGCGAAACCCTGTGGCTGTTGCAACTTGCAAGGGGCATGAAGAAATAATACGAGGCAACCCAATACGAGGTACTCCACCTCTCAGATCCCAGGAACGAAGCAAATACTCGCATAATATTATTGCAGTATATTATCTAACCAGGACGTACTAGTTTTAATCTCCCCGCCATAAAGCTGAAGCTCCGAATACCGAGTCGTTGCCAATGTTGTCCTCCTGTGGAGAGCTGATTGCGAATACCAGTGGAGGAAGAAATGTAGAAGATAGCACTCAAATGCTCCTAAGCTATAGCCTATAAAGAATAGAATGGGTGGTTCTATCATTGAATTAAAGAAAAGTGTCCATAGATATCTAGCTAGGTGCCTGGGTCATTGCCAGACCAAAATTAAATAAATATTTTTCAACATAAGCGGGAAAGGCGGAACTGGATCCAGTAAAAGTCAATCCGGGAAACTTACATGCAAAAATCTGTGTGCGAACAGAAAACGATTCTAGCTGCCATTACTTGTCTCAATGCTGCCAGAAACAAAAAAAGACCCTGTCGCCTATGCACAAGACAAGGAGTGGCCGAGGAGTATGCAACCTTTTAGCGAGAGCCCCGAGTCCGAAGCCACAGGGCCAAAAACCCAAGGATCCTGTAAACCACGATGATGCCTAGCATGATGCCAAACCATTCCCAGATCTTGCCGACTTCGTGGGAATAATTGTAAGCATCCAGAACCGCAGTGCCTCTTATTTTCCCCTGCTCTTGAAGATCGCTGTTGTACATGCAATGATAGCCCGACTCACCAGTTCGATCGCAGTTGTAGACGGTGTTTTTGAACTGGTTGACCATCATGGCCTGGAAAACGTAGGCTTGGTAGTCGATATAGTGAAAGACATCTAAAACGGGCCTGGTTAGCTGACACATGATCGGACATTGTGAGGATAAATTTGCTTACATTTCCAGAAAACATTGAGTGTACCCATGGGGACAAGGAAGCCGCCCACGCTCATCCACAGCCCGTTCGCGAAGGCAATAGCAGCCAAGGCGACCACGAAAATTGGAAATATGGAGCTGAAGAGAACCACAAGGCTTTCCGCGGCCAGCAAGTCGAGGAAAAGGAACAGTACCCAGATCCAGAATCCGCTTGCTGTGGCATGAAAATTGGACAACCAGTAAGTGATTACACTGAAGATTAGGGTTATCAACAACAGCCACGGTATTCCGATGAAGAAGTTCGCAACCATGAAGCTCAGGGGTCCGTAAAGGCCGTTCGCATACTCCTTGTTGAAAGTCCAGAGGTCCTCGATGACGCTTGGCACATAGGCGACCGCCATAAATGACATAAATGCACCACCGAAGAATAGAGCGTTGATAAATGGTTGTATAGATGACTGTGTATAGTCCAAGCGAAGCCATACCGTTCCCATCAGGATTGCCAAACCCGTATACATCGCAATGCGGGTGCCGTATGCTAGGAGATCGCGGTAGGACTTGATGAAGTTCCGGTGCAGCAAAGTCATAGGTAAGTCCAGTTGCAAGCCACTGGTACTGCCTCGGGAGCTCTCCAACTCAAGAGACCCTCCTGGACTTGGCTTCTCGGCGAGGAGTGCGCTATCCAGGGATTGGCGTGAGGTCGAGTCCGTCCAGCAGGCTTGGATTCTTGCGAGATCGGCCGTCCCTGATGGATTGTCTGTAAAGTCCGTATTGACCAGATCCAGTAAGAACTCAGCAGGGTTGGTATGCACTGGAATTGGCGCCACATTGTCAAAGTATGGTACAACCTCTTTGACTGGACCGAAATAACAAGTCTTTCCATGAGACAAGAGCAGTAACTTGTCAAAAAGGTCAAAGGTTGTCGTAGATGGCTGATGGATCGAAGCTATTACAATCAACTTGTGTTTTTTCGTCACCTCTGAGATCAGCTTCATGACCTCGTAGCTTGCAGCTGAGTCGAGTCCACTTGTGGGTTCGTCAAGAAAGAGCACTTTTGGAGATGTTACCAGTTGGCTTGCAACGCTAACACGTCGCTTCTGACCGCCACTGATGCCTTTTCTGATTGGAGTTCCTATGATGGTATCCTGCTGGTTTCGTAGGCCAAATGCGCTTATAAGCGAACTGACCATAGCGTGCCTTGTGTCTCTCTTGACACCATGAAGCGCAAGTCGGGCGGAAAAGTCAATGGTCTCTCGTACCGTCAGACTTCCAATGAGTGCATCCTCTTGTTCCACGTATCGTGAGATTCCTCGGAGGCCCGTCTTGGTGATTGGATTGGAATTGAGACGTAGCTGACCAGCCCATTGGAGCTGTGATCGCATGGCTAGAACATTGAGCAACGTTGTCTTTCCACTGCCACTCGGCCCCATCAACGCAACTAGTTGCCCAGCCTCTACATTGCCACTACATGAATCAAGAATTGTAAGAGGCAGCTTGGATTTGCGGTCTTTGACCGTCACCGTGAGATCTTGCCATGAGAATGACTGTATAGATGTATTGGTGAAGAGATCCTGGGAAGCGGATTCAATGTCAATGTCGTCGCCCGCCATGGTGAAACGAATAAGGTGGAATGTCCCCGGTTCCCGGCTGGAGGTGACTAGCAGTAATTCTTATCGGTGAAAGGGTGGCACTGAGTGTTGGATGGTGGAGAGTAGGGCGTGGGAAAGGTACATATCTTTGTACCTTTTGAGCCTCTCCGAACGCGTTTAATTTACCTTAATGGTCGCCCGTGAATTGACACGGGCAGCTTGTGGTTCCCGACACATCCTGTGCATTGACGCTGCATCCTTGAAATGCAATGCCACAAGAAGTGATTGGGTGGTCTGAGCCGCTACGAGTAGATCGCCGACATGAACGAGAACAGGGCTTTCAGCTCGATCAACTTCCCAATTAGGGACGAAAGCAACGTACTCCGAGTCCATATTTGGTGTGCGGTGTTCGTTTTGTGAAGCCCGATGAGTCTCTTTACAGGTCCCAGCAGGAAGCCCGGGGAAGGGCAAGGTTGCACTGTGAGAGTTTATCGGTGAGCAGCTCGCACAGTGGCTGGTCACGTGGCTGGTATCACTTGTAGACCCCGAGCATGCGCTAATCCACATCTGGTAAGGCGTCATTCCAATACCGGAATGTTTGCCGACGTCACGAGTTTCAGCTCGGGGCCTGAGGGGGCATCCTACTTAGGCAGGTTCGGCGACCACAACAGCTAAAGTACGAGGAGTACTCCGTACCCTGTCCAGTCCTCGCCCCAGCATGGAAGGCCTTTTGACGCCACCAGACAACGCATTCTACGACCTTCTCGAGTCTACCAACCCACCGTGATCCTGTTATGCATGGCCATCCTTGAAATGTGCGTTTCAAATCTATTTATAGGGCCGCTTTGTTGAATTTGTGCCTCGATGCCCTCTCTGGATGATTAGGTAGCACCACCGTTTGGCTCCCAACTTTAGCAGGTATCTATCCCTCGGTGAATGATTTCGGCCCCTGATCAATCTGGACCACTTACAGAAGTTTCAAAAGCGGAGAATTTGGGCAGTGACGTAAACAATGTTGCTTCTAGAGGGATGGGTAATGGAAAGCTGTCGTGGTCCCAATACCCGATCCTGCGAGGAAGATGAGTAGAAGCCGATAGTGAATACGTCTATAAGGTTGTTGTGTTTGTCTTATCTCATCCCCAAATTTCATTCTCAAGGGTGCTCATCAGTAACAAGATGAGGTGGACTTCATCCTACCCAGTGACTTCTACTGGTAAGCCGTCCCATGTTTTGGTCGTTATTTATAAGCTTGCTGCTTCTTCCCCTTGCTCGGATATCTACGCCGAAGAATAGGCTCGTATCCCCGTCTTTTTAAAGCCAATCCAATAAGAGTCGATTGGATTCAAATTCAATAGCACCAAGTACACTGATATGCCGAGAAGAATATACATGATACCTTATCCCCAATAGCATATCTTGTGACGACACACAGTCAAAGTGTGTCTGGAGGCCGAAAGGTAGTTGGGTTTGGGGGCCTGATCATCATCGCGACCTCTTAGGCCCTAATATAAAATTGATCCGGATACAGGTCCATGAATGGTTCATACCTCCCAAACCGAAAGGGGCAACTGAGTACGGGCAGACGAGGTGGTATTCTCTAAGTTATGTTATGCTACATACGAGCCCCAGATCTGATGAGGCGGGATAAGTAATAAGACGGACCATCTCGGTGAATCAGGCCCCAGCCTGGCACATTCGGTAATGTATTTGCAACGGGGCAAGTCCACAACGAATCCTCGCTATCCACATAGTGAAAGGACCCGAGTTAGCATGGTTCAGGTACTGTTGTTCCCAGGCACGTATGTTTTGTGCGAGGTGTTTGTGCCTCCGTCCTGCGTAAGCCAATTCGGCCGTCCACCAACAGAGATGGCCACCCGTGCTTTGTTATAAAAGTGTGCCCGGCATTTGACTCCGAGGAATGAACATGCCTAGTAGTGAACTGCTGGCTGGTGCAAGGATATACCCGTATACCAATTAATGTGGCAGGCCTGGACCCAACTAAATGTTATCTAAAGTCATTGGAACCCACCCAGCCTTGTATCAACAAAATCTTTACAAGGGATTGTCAGCGTCTCCAGCCCACTTATAATGTGAAGCCGCGCGTGCAAAACGAATCGTATGCGGCGGTGGTGATTGTGCTAATCAAATGTCTCGAGGTAGCCATTGGCACTATCGTTCATGAAAAAGGGCACAAGAGTCAAGGAGGCTTATGTGGTTAGCCTTGGAGCTGCGACAAAGAGGGCTGACAAGGTCTTACTCCCAAGAAATGGATATTGAGTCCGTTTCAATTGGCAAACAGGAGTGATGATGATGCAACAAACATCCTCAAAACAAAGTCAGATAGGGGAAGTGGATGGCGGCCCACGGGAGTGATTTCAGCTTGATTCTCATCGGATGCGGCAAAGATCTCTCCAGATCGCAAAGGAGAAGATCTCGTCCTCCGCATCAAAGTGTTTCCGTTTGCGAAATGCCTCGTAATGGCGTCCAGTAGAAGATTTCTTACACATATTCGTCCTTGACTGTCCACGTACGAGGGACTCCGTGCTCCGTGCCTTGGAATAATGGATCTCAAAAGCCCAATCATTCTGCTCCCATGGGATCTTATTCTAGTGTCGGCCTTGGGTAGCCTTGTTTGCCATTGGCAGTCTCTCGTTGATCATTGATGCTCCACATACATATCACGTCGAGTGCAGGATTAGCGGGTAGTGGGTGATCTACCCTGGTCCAGGTTCCAGACCTTCGCGTCAGGCAAGAGGGACATCGAACTTTGCAAGAGATATTTCGCCAAGTACGGAGTAATAATGAAAAGCCATGGTGGAATGCAAATCGCCGACCTGTCAGATATCACTGCACTCCTGTTCCATCGTACTCCGTACGCATGTAGCAGGAGGTGATATATCGTTCGAGAGCTCAGCCCTGTGCAAGCGAAAGTAACCAGGTTCATAGACCCGTTGATACACAACTGGGGTTGCACCACCAATTGAGGATCAGGACTGAGGTTGCAATTTCAACAAAGTTGCTTTGGGGCTAAGCCGATCTTGGCTTATAACCTTGGCACCCTGGGCAAGGCTCGGCGTTTTCTCCTGAGTTTCTGATGCGGTGGCTAAACAGCCACAGAGTCTATCGTGTTTACAGTCCAACTGAGTGTAAGCAGGTCGTGTAGGACTCGAGCATAGCAGGTATAGACCTGGATGCCTCGTGGCAATCAGCGACGTATAGACGTCGCTCATCGACAGCTGGTATCTGCCTTCGATTGAGAGATTCTTGACCGTACCTGACAGATCTCCGCTTCTTTTTACCCGCATGTTTCACGCGCTGCTTGGCTCTTAATCTTAAGTATCGATGAGTGCGACCACTTTTCTTGGTAAAAAAACTCCACGTCTTTCCACCCCTCAATGAGAGTCTTGTTCCTTACGACAAGAACTTGGCTCTCCAAAGATGGGTATCTTCTGCTTGGCCTCCCCTTTTTCGGGCTTCGTTTAATCTCCTAAGCAATGATTCACCCACATGGCTTTGTTCTTGGGAATCAGCTGGAGCTCCACCTCATACGCGCTTTGTTTGACACGGCACCTTCGCGATGGCCAAGTCGGCGAGGAAAAGGTCTGAGTATATTACAAGGTGCGAGGCTGTTCCCTTTCCGTCGTCGTAGTCTTTTCGTCTCTCCGTTTCTTCCATCTGTACCACATCTTTGAAAGCTTTTTGCTTTCGTCCTTTCGTTATTGTATAGTCACTCCTTTAGTAATATTCAGCATGAGGTCGCTCACCTATTTAGCGGCCCTCTCGCCGCTGCTTTCTTTCCATGCCCTTGCAAACAAGCCCGAAGCGGACGTCATCGTTCATTTCACCACCACAAGAACTGTCACAGTATGCCCGATGACTGATCTCTTCACCTGCGAAGCCGATCTTCCAACAACTACCTCCAAGGGTAACCCTGCCCCAGCAACGACCACTCCTGGAGGCCACAACGGTGGATGGGGTACCAGCAGCCACAGCGGTGGTCCGTCTGGAGGAAACGGCGGCTGGGGTTCCAGTAGCACCTCAGTTGGCCCATCTGGAGGAAATGGCGGCTGGGGTTCCAGCAGCACCTCTGTTGGTCCATCTGGGGGAAATGGCGGATGGGGCTCTAGCAGCACCACTGGAACTGGTGGCAATGGTGGATGGGGATCAAGCAGCACCACAGGCACAACCACCGATGGCCACGACCATCACGGAAGCAGCACTACGAGCCACGCACACCCAGAAACTACCACGAGCAGCCATTCAGGTCCTGTTGGTACCACTACGACCGGAGGACATAGCACCTCCGTATCTGGAACCACTACGAGCTATACCACAAGCCATTCCACCACCTCTGCGTCATGCGGACCAACCAGTTCATCGGTCGGCATTGAGATCCCATCGTGCAACAATGCTGAAAACCGTGGCCGCTGGTGCCGAGGAAAATCCATTGATGACGATACTCACGATACTTTCAAGACTGGCGAGACCAAGCGCTATCTCCTGACCATTACAAATGAGTTGATCAGCTTTGATGGCACCCCCAAGGCTTCGTTCGCCATCAATGGCAAGACTCCTGGTGAGCCAATCGTTGCCAACTGGGGCGATATGGTCGAGGTCACTATTGTCAACGGACTCACTGACAATGCCACCGCTATCCATTGGCATGGTATCCGACAGATTGGCACGAACGACCAGGATGGTGTTCCCGGTGTTACTGAGTGTGCTATCGCACCAGGATCTTCCCGAACCTACACTTGGCACGCCTCGACTTATGGAACTGGTTGGTATCACTCTCACGCCTTGGCTCAATATGGAGGTGGTATCCGAGGCCCCATCATCATCCACGGACCTGCCACAGCAAACTACGATTATGATATGGGCACCATCATGGTTGACGAGACTTTCAGCCAAACTATCTTCCAGATGGCCTATAACATTGCCAGAGTCCGAGGAGCCCTGCCCCCATCCACCAACTACATGCTCAATGGAAAGAACAAGTCTCCTGATGGAAGCACTGGTGAAAGCGCACGTTGGGTTGTGAAGCAAGGCAAGAAGCACTTGTTCCGTATCATCAACAGGTAAGAAATTTTGCCGGCCAATCATGCTCTCCTCGCTAATGAATGAATAGCGCCGCTCAATCTGCTTTCGCCGTCCGATTCGACAACCACAAGATCAAGGTTGTCAGCGCCGATTTCACTCCAGTTGTCCCATATGATACCGAGGTCCTATGGATTCAACCGGGACAGCGATACAATGTCATTCTTGAGGCGAACCAAGTAAGTTCCCGGACTCCGGTACTCTCAATATAAGCTAATGACATATAGCCTTCTGGAGCCTACTTCCTCCGTGCGGTTTCGCAAACTGGCTGCGGAGCTACATCTTTGAACACTGGCTTGGGCAATTCGAACGGTATCTTCACATACGAGGGTGCTTGCGGAGCTACCCCAACCTCTAGCAACGCCACAATTGTTACTGCCGGTATCTGCAACGACGAGCCTCTTGCAAGCCTTGTTCCCCACGTCAAGAAGTCTGCTGGTTCCGTTTCCGAGTTCCAATCAAAGGTCAAACTCCTCCCTGCCGGAAACGCTGCCACTCAGAACTTTGATGGCTTCGGACCCATTCTCAGATGGTATCTCGGAGGAGCCTCAGATGATCTTTCTACCAACAGTGCCACTCCTGCCGGCAGCAAGACCATCAATGTGACCTATGAGGAGCCTACCCTCAAGACCTTGTCCACCCTACCTGGGTTGGCCTACAACAGCTCCTTGTTTGGAAACACTGCCGTGCTCGACGGTCCCGCTAACTCATGGGTCTACTTCGTGATCCAGAACAACTTCCAGACATCGCACCCAATGCATCTTCACGGGCACGACTTCTCCGTCCTCGGACAAGGCCGTGGTGTTTTCACGGCCGACATGGTTGGTCAACTTAACTTCAACAACCCCATTCGACGAGACACTGCTCTCCTCTTCGGTGGAGGTAGCCCTCAAGCCTTTGTTTCCGGCTGGACTGTCATCGGTTTCCAGACTGACAACCCAGGTGCCTGGGTTATGCATTGCCACTTGATCTGGCACGCTGACGGTGGTATGGGTCTCCAATACCTCGAGCGCCCCACTGAGATCAAGGACTACTACGGCGCTGAGTTCAAGCAAGAGTGTGCCAGCTACGAGTCTTACATAGATGCTGGTGGCCACGAGAAGCACCCCTATGAGGCCGGTTTCAAGCGTCACCTGAACGCCCGCCACGGTTTCGGCCACTCTCACGGAGATGTTATCCGCCACTAGATTGACGGTTGACGACTTTTATTGTCTGAATATTCTATATGTCCTATCTTCGCAAGCATACATCATATCTTTGCACGCATTACAAATCACCAGCCTGGTATACTGCCATTTTAAGAACGCTCTAGTATATGAGGACCAATGCAAAAATAATCTTGATGCTGTGCTCTTTCTATAGTGGAAATACTCGGTAATGGTAAAACCAATATTGTGTGCGCGAGGACATCGCGCCGAGGGATAATGAGTGAGAATCTTCCATGTAAGAATTACGCGACAAGAAATAGTGCCAGCCCATTTTGTACATGCTAGCTTTCTACTTTCATTATGACCAACATCATTTTCCCGCTTCCCAAACGCCAAAACTTACCCGTGTGTAGCAAGCAGCGTGATCTGCGCCAAATACAGTGTGCCAGAATCCAGTCGTACTACATCAGATTTACTCGTACATTCAGCATATCAGCTGAGCGACTTTCACAGTAATTATAACGAGCGCAGGGTACTGAGTCTGTCAGCTTTCCTCCAAGTACTCGCTAACTCAGGGGAGCCCTAGATCGGCCCAAGAATTCTTCCTCAATCTCCCCATGCTCTCCAAGGATCTTGGTTGTACATTTGGCAAACAGGCAAGCATTGTAAACTCTTGATTGTGTCTTAGTAGCCTGACTTGGTGTTTAGCCTGTGGGGCCTTGCGTTTGCTCTATTTTCACCGAGAAAATAGACTCGTCAGCCCGCCACCGATGCAGTAAAATTAGCGAGATGTCTTGCCGTACTTAGACGGGGGTTTGCGAGTACGAAGCCTGTCCGTAGCCTCCTGTCGAATCGTGGAATGATCCGGTCTCATGACGATTCAATGATCAGTGAACATGGAGTTCTTTTCTCGAGTTTTTTTTTCTCGCGATACAAGTATGTTGCCACTTGTCCCATCAGCGATTAGACCCGGACTATTCGGCCTGCAACCCAGCGTCATGGCCCCTTACACCTCCAGTAGCTATAACGATGTTTCAATGCGAAAGTTGCCCTGGTCACACCAAACGCTCGAAATTTTTGGCTAGTCGAGAAACCACCCCCATTAGATCTTCCACGTCTTGCGCGTCTTTCCTAGGAAGTAGGTTGACGCTGCAAGTAGTGCCGTGCCCACCAGAGTCGATGCAGAGGCAAAGATCTGCAGGCCTGAGAAATCGACTTGGTCTTGCTTGTTCAAAATAGCGCCCATGACAGGCAATCCCGTCAACATGCTGTATGGAATTAGCATGAGCGAATCGTTCCCAATAAGACATGGTATAAGGGTCCCTTAGGTGGGGAATTGATACTGACCTCGACGCAAGTACTATTTGATAGGTTCCGAAGCGCTGACCCAATGTCTCCAGGCTGCCTAGTTTGAACGCACAGGGTATCATTAAGGAGATAAAGCCACCACTGACAAGCCCGTAGACAACTGCAAAGACGATAGTGCCGGCGCGTGAATGATGATAGTTAAAAGGCAACCATAGTGTGAGGATGGAGACTCCCATCAACAATGCACAGGCGGTAATCATATTGAAATGTCCAATTCGATCTCCGAGGTGTGGCGGCACGATTCGGCCAGGGATCGAGGCCGCACTAAATGCCGAAAGAGGGTCAGTTTTGGATGTCTTCACCTGCAAAAAATCAGGGGGTTCATCGATCAGACTTACTTGATGAAGGATATCAAGTAAAGCGCCAGATCAGGTTTGAATCCTTCGTTGAGTGCGAAACTCGAGATGAAGTCAAACGGGGCCCAGATACCCCACCTGAGCAGTCTGATGTCAGTGAAACCATTGTCAAATGGACACATGTTCTGCGTCGCTTCATGCTCACTTACATAACCAGCCAACTCCCCAGCGTATATAGTGCAAACGGTTTGTCCTTGAAAAGCAATGGGTCGAACCACTTTGTATTCGGATTCCACTTTTGACGTGGCAGTCGCGCCTTTATCATGAAGCAAGACGAGGCCAGCAGAATGCCCATGAGGAGTGCCGTATAGCGGATGGCGCCCGGGAAGCCGACCTTTTTGATCAGTTTGTCTAGGAAGATAGGGTAAATGACACCGGCTAGGCTGCTACCAGTTGTAACGATGCCAATAGCCAGGCCACGCCGTTGGAGGAACCATTGTCCCACGCAGACCGTGCTCGCTGTGAATACGGCGCCCGCCCCAATACCGAATGCGAGTCCTTGTGCCAAGAATATCTGATAGTACTCCGTTGCGAGGCTGGTCATGCAAAGACCGAATATGCACAGGAAGGCGCCCGGGTATAGAATAGGTGCCGGCCCGTAGGTATCGACGAGGCGCCCGAAGAATGGTCCTGGTGCATACAAGAGCGCCAGCTGAACTGCGAATATCCAAGCGATATCAGACGGCGTATAGTCACTCAAATACGTTTCTTGGTAAGTTGTTTGGAAAACCCCGATACTAGCGGATTGATTAGCTTAATCTGATCCTCCTCTTATCTGGTGGAAGGATCTTTGAAAGACATACGCATTCAAGAATCCGAATGAGCAGAAAAGGCACAAAAAGGCACCCGAAACGCAAAGCCAGCCTCGATAGCCTTCCTCTGGAAGTAAGTCTGCCTTTTTTGGTGTAGCCTCTGCCTCCCTTTTCACCTGGAGATATTCTTTCTCATCAGTTTCGTTCACTGTATCGTCACTCATCTTCAACCGACTGACCGTTGTGAATACGACAGTATTTTGGTACAATGGGAGAAAGCATGTTCAAGCCTGTTGGTCAGTATCTTATACTGGAAACAGCTGGAGATTTTAAGACTTTGTATTTCTAAGCCCGCAACTCCTGTCGGAGCAAATGGACCACGGGTCTTACCGAAAAAGTGATCAGATTTCGAGAGGAAATCAAGTGAGTTACTAAGAGTGATCCTCATGTCGGGGCTGCCTTACTATGTACGACTACCAGGAATGTTGATTCGTGGCATTTGGATACTTGATACGTACCAGCAGGTCCAGCCTTATCTGTTCTAAGCTTAGAACCCGACAGAATTCGACAGGGTCCGACAGGGTCCGACAGGTAACCCCGACAATCCACCCAGACGCTTCCCCCGACAGCAAAAAGTATCACATAAATCCCAGCTGATCTCAGTTTCACGTCCAAGTTACCAGTTATATCCATTCTGACCCAGGAATCTTATCCATCAGGCAGCGGCTAGCACACAAAGTTAGTGTGTCTTCCCACAACATCTACCTAAATCGCCTCCAAGGAATCAATCCGCCCCGCTCTAACAAGTGCCACGAAGGTTAGTCGTTCCTTTAGACCCATTGGCTACTTATTCACGTTGTTTAGGGTGCACAGCGAAGGATTTTTTGTTATTTCAAGGGCATCTTGGTGGTTTGCAGTGTAGATTGATCCCAATGGCCACCGCCAGGTGGGGGTTTCCTTCCAATCAAGCCACCCAAGCCTGCACGATATGTAAAACTCGAAAGAAGAAGTGCAACAGATTGTTTCCGTCTTGCGGATATTGCACCCGGTCAGTCCCTTTGACATCAACTTTGATAACGGATAAGCTGAAAAATTGAGTTAGGAAACGCCTGGAGTGTGTCTATGCGTCCTCCACCCAACCGCGCGATCACGTCGCCCCTACCCGCAAGCATCAGCATACTCTGCCACCATGGGGTGCCAGACCCCCCGAAGACCTTGTCTCCTCTCAAAAGACAGCTTTTACGCATGTATCATTGAAACGCACAACGAGCGAGGCCCACCAGTTGAGTTTCCCCGTTCCAGATTTATTCGAAATGCGTGCTCCATGTCCCCCTGTTCAATTGTATCGCAGGTTGAATCGACTTCCTCAGAGGAGATTGCTAACCAACAGAAACCAGAGGCCAGGTTTATCTAGAGGTTCACAGAATCATCCGTGGCACAGGACAGTATGTAGATGATATTACCGCTCGCTATTTCCAGGGTTTTCACTCCCAATTGCCCATCATCTCCCGAACGCGCTTCTACAACAACATTGTCACATTGGGAGAAGCCCCTGCTGCTGACTTTTCCCTTTTGCTTCTGGTTCTCTGCTTGACCACGCATGCTCCTGCACTGGGATATCAGCCTACGTCTGGCGTTACCGGCTCCACCGAACAACAATCCCTCTACCTCACGGCTAGATCCTTATTGTCACAGACTCAGGTGTCGTGTACACCTTCAATTTCACTAGTTCAAGCTGGGCTTTTGTTAGCTGTGTATGAATACATTCACGGCCGGCCAGATGATGCGTTTGTGACTATCGCAGGCAGTGCAAGAATAGCCTATGCCGCCCGAATCCACACTCGTGAAAGTCTTCACACGCAAACTCTGGATGGGTCTGGTTCCAATATGGATTCAATACAAGCCGAAGAGGCAGCCAACACGTGGTGGGGACTTGTAATCTGTGAGCGGTATGTCTTAAATGATGTTTCTTCCACTGAGCGAGTCATCGACAGAGCAAAGCTAAATATAGCACAACTGGCAGAGCCTTCTTCACTGAGACCATGGTGTTCGACCAGCCTTTAGTTACAATCTTTCCTAGTGGAAATGCTCGGTTACCGATAGAACCTGAAGTCCTTGATCAACTCGACATCCTGAGTCCCGAATCGGTGCCCAATGTCCCTGTGTCTTGTCTGACAGCCCCAAAGGTCGGAGGGTTCGGACGAACAGCGCAAGCAGCCTGCCTTGTAGATCAGGTCTTTAAGACCGTTGAAATTGTGGATATTGACTCCAGATTGCTCCAGCTAGACGGCCTTGACACTTCTCTGCAGGCTTTTCTATCGTTAGTCATACCGCAATGTCATTCAAGGTGTGGCAGTTTCTGCGCGGCAGTCCAGCTCGCTATCAGGTGAGCTACTCGTTACGTTTTGCCCTAGTATATGGATGTCTGGTTCCAGAAGGCAAAGTTTATAAGGCTATCCTAATCCTCTCCCACGAACAGGGCGCTTTTCATATTGCACTCACACATTCTTGAACAGCCACCGCAAGTTGTGAGAGCAAAATTCAAGCCACTGGAGGCGTGGTACAGGAGCTCACAGGAGGCGCTTGAAACCGCTACGAAGATTGTCGTCGATGTCGCCGAGACCCTTGTCGCCCACATCCCCGCAACTACGCTGACATTTACGGTTGACGCAATGTCTCTAGTCTATCCGTACAATGTCCGAGCTGCACAACAGCACCTCAATACTAGCACTCGGATAGAAGATACAGATTGGCTGACGAATGCCGATAGGGTGCTTAATAAATCTCTAGATAGATATTTTGAGCGGTGGGGCGTGGGTTGTCGTGGGACTCGGACTTGAAATAGGTTCAATATCAGAAGCTTACAACACTGAGGAAAGCAAGCTGTAGGAGAATCTGTCACAAACACAAGCTTGAAACTTTGAAACTTATTCCTTCAAGGGACGTCGCACTGAAGCCTCCCAGTCTACAATATTTCTCCATGCCACGTGTGGCCTACACTATGAGGTTAATACCTTCTCCTTCGATTCGTCAACGTGACGTGCCCCTCCAATTTCCTTCTCGAGATGAATTTCCACGTGGTTTGTGAAGTACTTGGAGGGATCTCGGACTGCCACTGCACACGCCATTGCAATGACGCCGAAGGGGATTGACGCCAGCCAGGTGATTCGGAATCCATAGGCATATCCCAGTCGAGCTGCTTCCACGCAATCCGAGAACACTGATGACGAAACACTGGGGACCGTTGCGGCTTGTCCAGGAACGCCAACGATGGTTAATTTTACGGCCCCAATCAGAGATTTAATCGTCTCTGGTGAAACGTCTGCATTAGTCGCGGTTTGCGTGACGCGACTGACGATCTGCTTGGCTGACACTTGCCCGAAGATGGACGAAAAGATGACCGAGCCGACTGCTCCTCCAAGGGACCTGAAAGTGCCAATCAATCCTATCGCCACCCCTAAGTCTCGCTGTGGTACGTGAAGCGAGGCTGTGGTATAGCAATTCAGAGTGATCCACCCGAAGGGCAGCATTGCAAGGAACTGGACTGCCATTACCCAATTGATATTGTGGGGTGTTATGAGGGCTGCGAGGCCAAAGAAGAGCGTCTGCATGAAAACGGAGAACGTGAGCTGATAGTGGACATATTTGATGTAGTGGACAAGGCCAGGAATAATGACCCCGCCAACGAGTTGCCCGGCGCTGTTGAAAATTAGCAACTGATCAAATCAGATCATGGGACAACCACTTACCCTGAGGGGATAGAGTACACTCCGATCTTGATGGGGTCGGCGGTGTAGAGATATAGAATCGTCTGGGCGTTGAGGGCAGAGGCTGCGAAAAACACCATCCCAGCCACGAATACCAGCATAAGCAGTGCAGAGAATTCCCGAAAGCTCCTGAATAGATACCACGGAAACAGCGGATCTTTCGCCATGGTAAAATCGTAGCCAAACGCTGCCAGGAAAACGAAGAGGCCTAGGATGAGCGGTGCAAGCGTACCCGCATGATTCCATGGGTAGGTGTTTCCACCAGAATTTAGTCCGTACAAGAACACCGCCAGGCCAGAAATGAAGAGGCCCGCACCGATGAAATCCAACTTCTTGAATTCTTGCCACCTGGTAAGGCCGTCTGGGCGGGGATGACTTGGTGGAAAGTATACAAAGAAGGTGCCGATCAGGGAAAATCCTCCATAGCCCATGGCAATGTAGAACATGATGCGCCAACTAGCATGCGATAGCATTGCATTGGCCAAAAGTGTGCCTGCAATTGCCCAGGTTGCTAGATTGAATTCCGTCCAGGCGAGCCCGACACCTCTCCACTTATTTGGAAGAATCTCGGATATACCTGTCTCGTTTTAGCGTTTTCCTTGATGTTGTTGGCATTGATCTTGAACATTACCTGCATATGCGACTGACACCGTGCCAATCGAGCCCCCGAGGATGACTTCACCTGCAATCAACTGGTTCATCGTCTGGGCACTGCATGCGATGGCACCACCGATGATGGTCATTAGTTGGCCCACAAGAATGACATAGCGGCGACCGAAAACATCAGATAACCGTCCTGCATGAGCCCAGTCAGTAAATTATGATTTGGTTGACCCCCGCCCTGTCCTGTCCACATTCGATAGGTTCCTTCTTCTGCTCATTTGAGCATAGAGCGTTCCCGAAAGAGATTTGATAGGTCTCTTACCTGCGATAGAGAAGCCAACGGCAGCTGCAGCACCCCAACCTGATGGAATCCAGAAGAAGATGTTTTCGCCTCCAAGCTTTTCACTTAGTTGTACTAGGATGGGCGTGGCAAGAATAAAGCCAAAAATGATCGGACCCGTGAATGAAGTTCCTAGGAACACGGCGGACAAAATGACTGATAAACTGAGCTTCTCTGCATGTTCGGGATTGTCCTCGAGGGCGGCCTTGTGTGGATCCTCATACCCAAGGGAAACCTCCTTATGTTGCTCATGAGCACGTTCGACTTCTGCCTCCACCTCGGCTTTATGCTCTGTTGTATCGTGCATTTGGGAAGTGCAGTTACAATCGTAGTGTGCAGGGCATGCGAAGGGGAGGGCATTCTCCCCACAAGCGGTGCGTAAGCATGGGTATATATATGCCACGATACAAACCTACTCCTCATGAGACTTCCTCAGGAGACGCCCGAGGGGCCCCGCATACTAGGTTCAAGAGTTTTGAGTCTCCAGGGTACCGAAGCTTGGGTAGGCTTATTCAGTCTTTCGCCCACTAAACCAATCTCTTGTGCCTCGGGTTGCCTGCTTTGTTGTGGTGGAGCTCGTCTCGATACCTGTGGGGGATTACCGATGACGGCTAGGGCTCGTGGGGTCCAAGTGTACTCGAAACTATATCTGGTAAAGTACATAGTGGCGTCCTTTGTGCCTCACACTGAATAGGGCTCTGGAGGAAGGACAAGCGTTTACCAAGGACATGGATCCAGCCACCACCCGCTTGTCCAGGGTCTTTCTTTGGACTCAATATAACGTCAAAACGGCAGTTGACACACATGAGCCATTCCGCCTAAAAGTTAACGAGGCTGCCATCTATGCAGGGTAAGGTCCTCTAAGTAGTCCCTCGATTGTTCAGTAACTCAAGGTAATTCTCTCCATGCAATCTCTCTCCCTTTCCTCGGCGGCCAAAGGCCCAGAGAGAGCCCCTCCAAGATGGAATCAATATGCGGAGATGCAAGAAGCCTCCACATTCGGCTCATCGCTGCAACTGCCGGGGGCCGAGGGGCGTGCGGAGAAGCAGTGGAGCAGCAACCCGCAAAGTGGCCGGGTGGTGGAAGCCCTCGTTTGAGACACAAGGCTGCTCTCTTCTAATTTTAAACTTCCTCGACGCTTTGCACAATCTGCGGTGTTCACAGGACACTCAGACTTCTTCGTATTCAACATGCCTATTGCCACAGCATGGGCTCCGATAGTACTGGTGTTGGGTTATTATGCAGCCCTCTTAACCTTCCGGCTCTTTTTCTCACCGTTAAGTAAAATACCAGGACCTTGGATCACACGCATCTCAAGTGTGCCCGAAGCAAACGCCTTGAAAGACAAGAGACGGGCACAATGGGCCACAGAGCTATTTGCGCTTTATCCCGGTTCTGTGGCAGTAAGGACTGGGCCTAATTCGGTATCTTTTAACCACCCAGAAGCAGTCAAAGCAATATATGGTATATCTAACACCTCACATCCCTATCATGATGACTTCTAAACACTTAAACACAGGTCACGGGAAAGGGGCGGAAGAGTTTGGGAAGTCAAGTTGGTACGATGCATTTTCAACAACGGGAGAATCTTTGTTCTCAACGCGGTCCAAGAAACGCCACGCGGCAAAGCGTCGGATGGTGGCACACAGTTTCAGCATGCAGTCGCTCTACCTGTTCGAGGAATATGTGGACATGATGATAGACCGCTTCCTGCAAAGGATGGATTCGTTCGCCAGGACAGGACAGCCATTCGACATCTACTTTTGGTTTGAACTATTTACAATGGATCTCATGGGAGAACTTTCTTTTGGTCAAGGCTTTGGCACCTTAGACGCTGGTAAGCCTGCCAGATATTCAAAGCTAGTCGAGCTCTCGCAGCGGTTTGCAAACCTCAGCGGCATGCTGCCATTTGGAAAGCATAATGTGCGAGTCCTTAGCTGGGTTCCGTTGCCATACATTCAGACATTATATCAAGCACGACTTGAGTATCTTGAATACGCGAGGAAGGCATTGGAAAAGCGCTTCCAGGACAATAGGAGCCAAATAACTTTGAGTGGAAAGCCGCGACAGGATATCATGCAACGTTTCATCGAAGCGCAAGACCCAGAGACTGGTGCACGAATGGATTTTCCAGAGCTCAGAGCTGAGGCGTCATCCTTGATGTGAGTATCCATCTTGCGAAGCGAGATCGAGGAGAAATCTGACACATTGTGCTTCTAGGGTGGCGGGAGCTAGCACTGGAAGTGTCACAATGAATTGGATGACCTACTATCTCTCCAAAAACCCATCCGTCAAGACTAGGATCATTCAACAACTCGAAGAGATGTTTCCGGATAATCTCGACGCTTCTGCCCCAGTTCCATTTTCAAAGCTGAATAAACTGAGTCTGCTCGAAGCAACTGAGATAGAATGCTTGCGAATGCATCCGCCCATAGGCTACGCTATGCCACGCATGACCCCACCAGCAGGGGCAGTCATATGCGGCGTCTACGTACCGGGTGGTGTGGATGTTGGCGTGCCTGCTGCCACGATTGGTCGCAATGCCTCAGTCTATACCGAACCGGACACATGGAGGCCTGATCGATGGCTGGACGAGAAAGCAGATTTGGCGACAATGAAATTATGCTTTCTTGGCTTTGGCTACGGGAGCAGACAATGCATTGGAAGAAATGTCGCAAACCAGTTCGTGATGAAGACGATGGCCTCCCTACTGTTGAGGTACGAGATTCAGCTGGAAGACCCAACTTTGGTGCTAGGGACGAAAGAGTTCACAATTCAGAAGCCCGACAGGAACTACAACGTGATCCTACGGCCTCGAAAATCCGGGTATGCTTAAAAGGTGCATTTTAGGGGGAAGTCCTCTTCAGACACACCGAGTACCCTGTGAAGCAATCTTAGTAGAGACTATACAGCTCAACCCCTTTCCAAAACTGATTCTAACATGTGAGCCGACATGGAGCTTGTCCAATTTCCCCGGGAGCTGGGCCATTCTGAGTATGCTTACACTGTCCCCATACGCACTCAGTCGTTACGAACAAGTACCCTAGTCGGTACTGCTTTACGTCTGAAGTTTCGGGAAAACGCCTTCCTGGCCCATTGGCACGATACAGTACTCCCACCCGGGGACAATCACCTATCTTCGAGAGTAGAAGACGGATTTCGCGGGATGAGCCGCATTCGCATTGTTATCATTGCAGACCTCCCTCACTAATTCCTACCAACTGGTCAACCCGCCAAATAACTAATCTAACATTATCCTTCGAACCTTTCTCCATAGCCTGAGTGCCAGCCACAATCGTGAGGCATTCAGGATTCTGCACAGCATAGGGAGGCAGATCGCACACAAAACTATAGAACTATGGAACGAAGCTGAGTCCGGCAGCTACAAAGCCTACAAAGACCGAAACTGCCAAGATGCCTCCGGGTTGCACTCTCACGGACATTGATGTTGGAGCGCTGCCGCCTTGACCGTTGTCTCCAGCGACGCCGGAGTCGCTCGCGCTATTTGCGCCCTGATTTTGTACGAACGCAAATATTTGGTCCCAGGGTGAAGTCTTTTGAAATTCCCCAAAAATCATGCAAGTCATTGGGGGAGGGTCGGGAAGCGACCCATTGTACATCGCAAGAGTACTAGCTGGCCCTTCAGTAGAATAGCCATCACTAGTATCCTTCAGACCTGTTGCAATGTCAAGTCCCTGATAGAGGCGCTCAAAGCTCTTATACGCCGTTTCTGGCTGGTATGCATTCACGAAATGGCCAGCCTGGAAGATGCGAGAAAAGCTTAGGTTTTCGAACTGTCTGACCGCTCCGCCATGGTAAGAGTTGTTGGTCGTGATATACTCATAGCCAGCTTGACTATCCC
>Ga0105239_10001059_pt1 | contig 38260 bp, 29 predicted proteins | sample KBSC44metaG_FD_92761 | JGI IMG/M metagenome (GOLD analysis project Ga0105239, IMG submission 92761) | Corn rhizosphere microbial communities from Kellogg Biological Station, Michigan, USA - KBS C4-4 metaG | ecosystem: Host-associated > Plants > Roots > Rhizosphere > Soil | place: Michigan, USA... | reverse complement strand
TCGCGAGAGCCAACACGCATCGGCTCTATCGCGACAATCGGAAACCGAAGCCACTGGATCCCGGCCTGCGCCGGGATGACGACTAGGGGAGGCTATTTGAGGTTCTCCTCTCGGCCACGCGCCACGGTCGCGACTGAAGTCGCTCCTACAAACTCAGGCAGGCCCGGCTAGCTTGTAGGAGCGACTTCAGTCGCGACCGGCCCCTCCCAACATCAACGCCCACCCGGTCATCGCCTAGCCCACCCCTTGGAATACGATCCCGCCCACCCTGCGCTTTCCCCTATGATGCGACTGCCCTGTCCATCCTGCGGAGTACCTCCCCGTGTTCGTCCATGTCGAAACTCGCCGGCGCGTCCGGCCGCAATGGGCGACGGTGTTGCTGGTCATCGTATGCGTGGTGAGCTTCGTCATGTTCGCGCTGATGCCCGGGCCGCAGCGGGTGTCGATGTGGCTCGAATGGGGCACCGTGCCGGCCAACGTGTTCGATGCCAAAGAACCGATCCTGCAGCAGCTGCATGACCCTTCCTTGCTGCGCCTCATCACTGCGCTGTTTATCCACCTGGCGTGGCTGCATCTCCTCGGCAATCTGCTCTTCCTGGTGATTTTCGGCCTTCCCGCCGAAAGAGCGCTGGGCTCGATGCGTTTCCTGGCCCTGTTCCTTATCGGCGGCGCAATCGCCAATCTGGTCGGTGCTCTGTCCCTGGCGGGTGTGCGCTCACCGATCATCGGCTGCAGCGGTGCGGTATCGGCCATCCTTGGCGCGTATATCGCGCTGTTTCCGCGGACCCGCCTCGGCCTCGTGCTGCCGCTGGGCCTGTATCTCGAATTCGTACGTATCCCAGCGTTTCTGCTGATCGGCATATGGGTACTGCTGCAGCTGCTTTTCAGCTATGCCGGCCCCAGCTACGGCCTGGTCGTGTGGTGGACGCATATCGCCGGCTTCCTGTTCGGCATCGTCTTCGCGCTGCTGTGTAAGCCGGCCATCGCACGACGGCTGCGCGGTTAAAATGGCAACCATGCGTACAAAGAAACTCTACAAGGTGACCTTCCTGCATCTTGGCAAATGCTACGAGCTCTATGCTCGTCACGTGGCGTCGAGCGGGCTGTGGGGCTTTACCGAAGTCGGCGAACTGGTGTTCGAGCCGGCGGGCGAAGGCATTGTCGTCGACCCCACCGAAGAACGGCTGCGCGAGGAGTTCCAGGACACCCGCGTGCTGCATCTGCCGATGCAATCGGTCGTGCGCATCGAGGAAGTCGAACGCAAGGGCCCGCTGGCCATTCGCGATGCCAGCGATGGTCAGAAAGTCGTTACGCCGTTTCCGATGCCGCCAAGGCGCTGACGATCACCGAACAACTATCAGCGCTGTGCAGCCAATCCATGATGCCGCGCAAACTGCCGCAGTAACCGCCGCGCGATCGGCGTCGGTGCAACCTGCCTGAAGGTATGGTGCGGATCGAAACCTTCACGATGCATATCGTTGCGCTTGCGATGGATATAGGCACGCATCACATCGGCATTGAATTCCGGATGGAACTGAACACTCAGCGCATTCGGACCGTAGCGCAGCAGGTGATTCGGGTCGCGGTCGCTGCGCAGTAGCGACTGCGAACCCTTCGGTGCTTCCAGCACGGACTGCTCGTGTGTGGCATGTGCGCGAAACTGCGCGGGCAGCGCGGCGGCAAGCGAATCCTTCGTCACATCGCCCACGGCCTCAAGCGATACCGTGCCAATTTCGCGCCCACCGGGCAGGTAGTCGACACGCCCGCCCAATGCGTGCGCCATCAACTGATGACCGTAGCAGACGCCAAACATCGGCAGCTCGACATCCATCGCATCGCGAATCCAGCCCGCGGTCTGTTCGCTCCATGGCAGACGCTCGGTCACCATGGACGCCGAGCCGGTAATCAATGCGCCGGCAACATCCTTGGGCGGTGGCAGCTGTTCGCCGGCCTCGACGTCGACAACGCGAACCTGTTGCGGCGCCAGTTGCGCGCCAACACGGAACCAATGCGGGAAATCGCCAAAGCGTGCACGAATGGTGTCGGGCGCGCGGCCGGTACGGATGATCAAAACGGGCTTCATGGATGGTGTCTGTCTATTAAGGCGTAGCGGTTACTTCGTATCGTCGACTTCCGTCTCGATCGGCGGCAGAACGGTAAGTACTTCCTGCACCGTGGTCACGCCGCGCGCGACCTGTGCCGCGGCGGAAATGCGCAAGGGTTGCATGCCACTGCTTAATGCGGCGCCACCCAGCTTGGCAAGATCGAGCTGCGGTGTGATCAATCCTCGCAAGCGAGTGGACATGGGCATCATTTCATACACGCCGGTGCGTCCCAGGAAACCCGTATGACGGCATTCCAGGCAGCCCAGCGGCTTGAACACTTTCTCCGGCACCGGCAAATCCCAACCGTGCGTGAGTGCGACCCATTCATGCGGGTCCTGCGTGGTTTCCTGCTTGCAATGCGGGCACAGCGTACGCACCAGGCGTTGCGCTACCACGCCGGTCAGAGTCGACTGGATCAGATAATGCGGCACGCCAAGATCGAGCAGTCGCGTCACCGCGCTGGGCGCGTCGTTGGTGCGCAGCGTGGACAACACCAGGTGACCGGTCAGCGAGGCCTGCACCGCCATCTGCGCGGTTTCCAGGTCGCGAATCTCGCCGACCATGATGATGTCCGGGTCCTGGCGCAGCAAGGTGCGCACACCGGCGGCGAAGTCGAGATCGATCGCCGGCTGCACCTGCATCTGGTTGAACTCGGGGCTGACCATTTCGATCGGGTCTTCCACCGTGCAGACATTGATCGATGGCGTCGCCAGATGCTTCAAGGTCGAGTACAGCGTGGTGGTCTTGCCCGAGCCGGTCGGGCCAGTAACCAGCACGATGCCGTGCGGGCGTTCGACCATGCCGCGCCAGATAGCATCTTCGGTCGGTGAGAAACCGAGTTGCGAAAAATCTTTGGCGACGATGTCGGGATCGAAAATACGCATCACCATCTTCTCGCCGAACGCGGTCGGCATCGACGAGATACGCAGTTCGACTTCGCGGCCCGCCGACGAACGCGTCTTGATGCGACCATCCTGCGGGCGGCGCTTTTCGGCCACGTCCAGACGCGAAAGAATCTTGATGCGCGCCGTCACCGCGGTCATCACCGGCGGCGGCAACTCGAACACCTTGTGCATGATGCCGTCGATGCGGAAACGCAATTTGCCGGCATCGCGGCGCGGTTCCAGATGAATATCGGATGCGCGCTGCTCGAACGCGTATTGCAGCAGCCAGTCGACGATATGCACGACGTGGCGATCGTCTGCGCCCACTTCGCCGCTTTTGCCCAGCTCCACCAACTGCTCGAAGTTGAGAATCGCCGACGAGTCATAACCGCCTGCCGCATTCTTGGCATCCTGCGCCATCTGGATCGAGCGCTGGACGCCGTAGAACTCCTGCAGGTAGCGATTGATATCTAGCGGATTGGCGACGACGCGCGAAACTTCGCGCCTGAGCATATGCGAGAGATCGGTCGCCCAGGCCGCGTCGAACGGCTCGCAGGTGGCGAAGGTCACCTCGCCCAGGGCCGCCGCCACGGGCAGGATCTTGTGGCGTATCGCATAGGCGTGGCTAACCACCTGGGTCACGGCGGCCACGTTGATCTTCATCGGGTCGATCTTCATGTACGGCAGATCGGCCTGGGCAGCCAGCCATTCGGTCAGCGCCTCGGCGCTCAGTGGCCGGCCCGGTTCGCGCAGGTTCGGCAGCTTGGCATTGGCGATGATCACCAGCGGGTGCAGCTCGACCGTGCTGCGACCCGAGCGCGAGCCCATGCGGACGTTCTTCGCATCGTCGGCGGCGATATGGCCGGTGACGACCAGGGCGGCCAGCATTTCGTCCAGCGACAACCTGCCTCGGCGACCGAGCAGGGAAGACGATTGCGGTGCTGTGGCCATTGAAAAAACCCCTGACGCCGCCAAAGCCCAGGCGGCCGTAGAAAACCCTGACGACGTAAATTTGACCTCAAGGCTATACTAACCCGCTTTATTCCAGGTCACGGAAAACCATGTCCGCACGTACTTTCCAGGATGTGATCCAGACCCTCAACCGCTACTGGGCGGCGCAGGGTTGCGTGCTGCTGCAGCCGCTCGATACCGAGGTCGGCGCAGGAACGTTCCATCCAGCCACTTTTCTGCGCGCGCTCGGCCCCGAGCCCTGGGCGGCCGCCTATGTTCAGCCTTCGCGCCGCCCGACGGACGGCCGCTACGGCGAAAACCCCAACCGTCTGCAGCATTACTACCAGTATCAGGTGGTGATGAAGCCGAACCCGGAAAACATCCTCGAGTTGTACATCGGTTCGCTGAAAGAGCTGGGCCTGGACCCGCTCGTTCATGACCTGCGCTTCGTCGAGGACAACTGGGAGTCGCCCACGCTGGGCGCCTGGGGCCTGGGCTGGGAGGTCTGGCTCAACGGCATGGAAGTCACCCAGTTCACCTATTTCCAGCAGGCCGGCGGCCTGGAATGCCGCCCGGTGACGGGCGAGATCACCTACGGCCTCGAGCGTCTGGCGATGTACCTGCAGAACGTGGACAACGTCTACGACCTGATCTGGACGGAAGGCCCGCACGGCACGGTGACCTACGGCGACGTGTTCCATCAGAACGAGGTCGAGCAGAGCACCTACAACTTCGAGCACGCCAATGTGCCCGAGTTGCTGCGTTGGTTCGACGTCTGCGAAGGCGAGGCGAACAAGCTGATCGCCGCTGGTTTGCCGTTGCCTGCCTATGAGCAGGTGATGAAGGCAAGCCACACCTTCAATCTGCTCGACGCGCGCCGCGCGATCAGCGTCACCGAACGCCAGCGCTACATCCTGCGCGTACGCACGTTGTCGCGTGCGGTTGCCGAAACCTACGTCGCGCAGCGCGAAAAGCTCGGTTTTCCCGGCCTCAAGAACAAGAAGGAGCAGGCTGCATGAGCGCCGCCAAGTCGTTGCTGATCGAGCTGGGTACGGAAGAACTGCCGCCCAAGGCGCTCGACGAACTGGCCGCTGCCTTTCTGCGCGGCATCTGCGATGGCCTGTCCAAGCGTGGCGTCGATGCGGCCCTGGACAGCGCCGTGGCGTATGCCTCTCCGCGTCGTCTGGCGGCGCATATTCCCGCGGTGGCCGAATCGGCGGCGCAACAGGTGATCGTGCGTCGTGGTCCGGCGCTGGCTGCGGGTCGCGATGCCGAAGGCAAGCCCACCAAGGCACTGCTGGGCTTCGCCCAATCGTGTGGCGTCGACGTCGATCAACTGGGTGAAGAGCGCACCGAAAAAGGCGCCTGGTTTGCTTACCGCGACATGTCGCCGGTGCGGTTTCTGAAAGATCTGCTTGCGGAGATCGTCGACGAAGCGCTCAAGGGCCTGCCTATCCCGAAGCCGATGCGCTGGGGCGATCATGACTACAGCTTCGTGCGCCCGGCGCATTGGCTGGTGATGCTGTATGGCTCGGACATCGTCGATGGCCAGGTGCTGGGCTTGAAGAGCGGCCGTCAGTCGCGCGGTCATCGCTTCATGCATCCGCAGCCGGTACACATCGCCGACGCCGATGGTTGGCTCGACCATATGCGAGCGGCCAAGGTACTGGCCGATCCGCGCGAACGTCGCCAGCGCATCGAGGCTGAAATCGCCCGTGCCGCGAAAGAAACCGGCGGCGTGCCGCGCCTGGACGCCGCCCTGCTGGACGAAATCGCCAACCTCACCGAATGGCCGGCGGCGATCGCCTGCACGTTCGAGCGGGACTTCCTCGCCGTGCCGCCCGAGGCACTGGTGACGACGATGGAAACCAACCAGAAGTTCGTGCCGGTGTTCGATGCCGACGGCAAGCTCACCGAGCATTTCATCGGTATCGCCAATATCGACAGCAAGCAGCCGAGCGAGATTCGCAAGGGCTACGAGCGCGTCATACGTCCGCGATTCGCCGATGCGAAGTTCTTCTGGGACGAAGATCTGAAGACGCCGTTGGCCGGCTACCAGGACGCGCTGAAGAACGTGACCTATCAGCAGGCGCTGGGCAGCCTGTGGGACAAGAGCATCCGTGTCGCGGAACTGGCGCGCGTCATCGCCAACCGCGTCGGCGTCGACGCCGGCCAGGCGACCCGCGCCGCTGCGCTGAGCAAATGCGACCTGCTTACCCGCATGGTCGGCGAGTTTCCCGAGCTGCAAGGCGTGATGGGCCGTTACTACGCCGCACATCATGGCGAACCGGCCGAGGTGGCCGATGCGCTCGACAGCTATTACCAGCCGCGCTTCGCCGGCGATGCCGTGGCCTCGGGCAAGGTCGGCCAGGTGCTGGCCGTGGCCGAGCGCCTGGACACGCTCACCGGCATTTTCGCGGTCGGCATGAAGCCCAGCGGCAACAAGGATCCATTCGCCTTGCGCCGTGCCGCCCTGGGCCTGGCACGCACGCTGATCGAAGGCGGGATCGAGCTCGATCTGCCGGGCACGCTGCGCGAAGCCCTGGAACTGCTACCCGAAACCGCCCTGGCCGCCGGCATCAAACCGGGCAAGGACGGCAAGGCCGCGCCGCTCGATGCGGGCAAGCGCCGCGCCGAATTGGCCGGCGAGCTGTATGACTTCGTGCTCGAGCGCTTGCGTGGCTATTACGCCGAGCAGGGTTTTGGCGGCGAGCAGTTCGAAGCCGTGCTTGCGGTGCGACCGGCCAGTCTGGCCGATTTTGATCGCCGCCTGCGCGCGGTGGCCGATTTTGGTCGCCGTCCGGAAGCGGCCAGCCTTGCCGCCGCCAACAAGCGCGTCGCCAACATCCTGCGTAAGCAGGCCGAGGAAGCCGGTGCGCCGCCGATCGGCAGTTCGGTCGACCCGAAGCATTTCGAGTTCGACGCCGAACGTGCGCTGGCCGATGCCTTGGTAGCCGCCACCGCCGATACGGCCGCTCCGCTGGAAGCGGGCGACTACGCCGCCGTGCTGACACGTCTGGCCCAGCTTCAGGCGCCGGTCGATGCGTTCTTCGACGACGTACTGGTCAACGCTGAAGACCCGGCCGTACGCGCCAACCGCCTGGCCTTGCTCGGGCAGCTGAAGGCGCAGTTTGCGGCGATCGCGGATATTTCGAGGCTGTGAGGACGGCTGCGTCAGCACGCAGCCTGTGAGGTCGCTCGCTTCGCGTCGCTGTTAGGCGTTAGGGGAAAAGCAAAAGCCCGCAGACCGGAAGGTTGCGGGCTTTTTTTAATTGCTCCTCACAGGCTGCACAGCAGCCGGCCTCACAGCGACGCGAAGCGAGCGACCTCACTCCTCACGGCCCGTAAGCCGTCCTCACGCCGCCGAACGATTCCGGCGAATGCGGTCGCCCAGGCGGTGATTGAACGCCACCATCGCCGTGGCATCCACGTCGCCATTGGGGCCGAGGATGTCGTAAAGCTCAGCCAGCATGTCGGCGTTTTCGGCCAAGGTCAGGCGGCTTTCGGCCAGGTCGAGTTCGGACTGAAGAATGCGCAGCGCGGTGTTGAGACGGGTCGGATCCATGGCGACGCCACTGGCTTGCAGCGTGTCGGCCGCGGTCCGCAGCTTGGAACGGTGACGCTGGGACAGCGAGCTCTCCGTGCCGGACAATTCCTCGCCTTGCGCAAGCGCTTCGGTCTGGATCGTGCCTTCACCGGCCACCAGCCACACCAGCGAAATGCCGAGGGTCTTGGCGAGGGTCACGCAACGGGCGCGGGATGGATCGGTGTTGCCGTCGCGCCAACTACGCACAACGCCTTCGGAGAACCCGCACATTCGTGCGATTTCCGTGACGCTGCCAACGCGCTGGATCAGCACTTTTATACGATCAGCAAAGGTGCCGGAGGGGGCTTCGACGAGGTGCGTAGTTTTTTGCGTATTCATCGCAATTTTCCAACCAACGTGGACGAGGGGAATTTCGCTCCTGCTTTCACCGCTTAACTTCCATGTGTCCAAAGCTTTAACGGATTCCAGCGAACTCAAGCCCCAGGCATCTGTGCCGAAAACTATAGGGTCGAGCGGGGCACGCTGTAGTCCAACCGGTGGTTTTTAGCCAACAGGTCGCAATGAATAACGACCGAGTTTGGGTTTGGTTTACCCGCTGCATACACAGACAAATGAAATTTATTTCACGTAAGATTTTGCTCCTGTCTCGTCTCAGTAGGTGTGATACGGGTAACATGAGCGCGTACTGGGTCACGAAACCCCCAGCCAAACGCTCGTTTGGTACGGATGGCACTGGTTTTGTTGACTTTTCCACAGGGGTTCTTTGGGCTATGCTTGAAGCTTCCCCCGTGAAAATCTATGGCACGTCTAGACGTGGCGCGGGTTTTCGCGTTTTGGTTCATCGATAGATTGAGGTCCCTCAATGCGCAGGATCGTTTGGTCGCTGATGTCGGTTGCAGCCCTGGCGCTGGCCGGTTGCAATTCTTCTTCGGATACGTCGTCGTCGCAGCCGGCGGCGGAAAACGCCCCTGCAGCGGGTGACAATGCAGCAGCTGCTCCCAAGGCCAATACGGTGTCCGGCACCGTGGCGCTACAGGGCGGCGTGCAGCTTTCGCCGAATGCGAAGCTCGAAATCAGCCTGGTCGACGTGTCGACCGAAGGTGGCGCCACCTCGCTGGCGAGCAAGACGATCTCGCCGGTGCCGAGCATGCCGCAGTCGTTCGAGCTGACCTTCAACGCGACGGATATCGTCCCGTCCAATGGCTATAACGTGCAGGCCGTGCTGACCGATGGCGATCACAAATACGCCCCGGCCTTGCAGTCGCCCGTGTTGACCAAGGGTGCGCCCAGCCAGGTGACGATCACCCTGGCACCGGTGCAGACCGCTGGCGACAAGGAGTTTGCGGCGTTCAAGGACGTGCAGGCGCACATCGGCGGCATGAAGATCACCAACGGCACCAAGCTCGACAAAGATGTGTCGCGCGGCTGGCAGGTGTTCCGCGAAGGCGGCAACGTGAAGTTCATTCGCGAGCAGGTCGACTACGGCGACAAGGGCTTCACCAGCACCGATTACGCCTATAAGGACGGCAAGCCGTGGGTGGTCGTGCAGCAGAAGAAGTCCAGCAAGGACGCCAAGCCGTCGTCCACCGATCGCGCCGCATGGGGTCAGGATGGTTCGCTGTTGCTGAAGCAGCACGAAGCCGGTAGCAAGACCGATACGCTCAGTGACGACGATGCCGCCAGCTTGCAGAAGCAGGCGCAGTCGATCCTGAATCTGGCGACCGGCGGCAAGGGCAAGTAATCGCTGTCGCGAGCTGGATATAAAAACGCCCGCGAAAGCGGGCGTTTTTTTGCCTTGACCTTGCTGACAACCCGATCAGATCGAGTAGCTGCATAGGAACGCGAGGATTAAGGAGGTGATCCCTCCGCCCAACAGATTTCCCAGGTATATGGATCGCCGCTTCCGCTGCAGCCAAAGTACACAGTCACTTTCGACTCGCTGAGATATCCATAGATATCCGTACGAAAGCCCGGTTCGACTTCCACGGGCTTGATGTGCGCGCTATCGAGTACGCGGGTCCAGGTGCCGGTGAAGATGTCGTCGCCTTCTGCGCGATAAAGGCAAACGCCCTTGGCCGTTCCCCACTCGGGAAAGTTCGGGCCGAAGGGACCATCCGGGTAGGTTTCGCACACGTTCGCCAGATAATAGTAATAGTGACCATCCTCCACGCGCGGCGCGAACGCGATGGCAGGATTGGCATGTGAGAGCCCCGCCACGCCATTCAGCATCAGTCCTGCCGTGCTCAAGGCGCGACGTTCGCCGAAATGAATGCCGTCCGCTGCTTCCCGGTAGAAATACATGGGAACTCCGGTGGCATCGATATAGCTGTAGACGGTTCGCACGGTCGAACCCGCATCGGCACTCCAGGCCACGGACTGTCCCGTGCCATAAGCGTCCGGATCGCCATCATGGATGACCCGTTCGGGCCATTTGTCCCAATGCAGGCCGTCAGTGGAAAACGCTACGCCCACACTATTGTTGCCGGCCACTCCCGGCGTATCCGTCGTGTAATACATGGCGTAGCCATAGGACTTGCCGTTCACCTGCCAGCTCCCTCGCACCACCGTGGGATCACAGGTGAAATCTCCTTCCCAGGCCAGGGGCGTAGCCCCTGGTGTGGAGCGATTGGATCGCAACACGATCTGGGGTTCGCTCCATGCGCCCCCCGGCGTTCGCTCGCGGTACTTCACGGTATCGACGCCTGCGTCTTCGCCACACCACCAGACCTTTTCCTTGCCATCGAGGTCAACCATGGCACTGGGCGAGTAATCCCAGTTGGGCTGGCTAAAGAGAAGCTCCCCCGCGCTAAAGGTCGCCGCTCGGGCGCCACTGATACATGCAATCAAACCCAGCCCAAGAGCCACTGCCATCCATCTCATCGCCCATCGCTCCCCACGTCGAATTCCAGATCATAGCGGGCGGCCAGCCGCCGCCCTGGCAACCGCGCGTAGAGTGGCCCAATCCCCCAATACCAGCAAGAAATGACCGATCACGTGCGACGCGCAAGCACCTGCTACCCAACCTCGGCCCATGGTCGGTGCATCCGAGGGGGCGGCTAGCAATTGCATCAAGCGCAAACGAAAAGGCCTGAGCCCGGTTACGTACCGGGCCCAGGCCTTGGGTGCTGAGCGCTTACTGCGCGTAGCTAACCCTTAGAAGCCGATCTTCATCCCGATGTTCAGGCTGTTGTACTTCTGGCTGCTGTCCTTGAAGCGACCGCTGTAACCCACCCAGGCGCTGACGCTTTCGGAGAACTTGGCGTTCAGGCCGATATCGGCGGTGCCCCAGCTCTTGTCCGGCGTGTAGCCGAGCAGCGAGAAGGTACCCGGCATGCTGACCAGGCCGGCGGTCACTTCGCGCTGATCCGCCTTGGTATCGTGGTTCCAGGCCAGTTCGGCGTACGGCGACCAGGCGATGCTGCCCGAGCCGAAGCTGCCCTGCAGACGCCAGCCCAGGGTCGAGATCAGCGAGTCGCGGTGCTGGCTGCCGAAGCTCATCGCAGTGCTGTCGTCGCCGCTTTCGGTATAGCCGTCGAGCTTCACCGTCTGCCAGTCGAGGTTGGCGAACGGGCCGGTGCGGATGTTGTTGAAGGTGAACCAGTAGCCGCCGGTGAAACCACCGCCCAGGCGCGAACCATCGTCCTTGCCGGTTTCGCCACGAAGATTCGTGCCCAACTGGATGCGACGGTCGATGTCGGAGAAGTTGGACTGCGCGAAGTTGACGTAGCCGCCGACATAAGCGCCGCCGGCATACCACGTGGCGTAGCCGATACCGCTGATGTCCTGTAGCTTGTAGCCGCCGCCACCGGTGAAATCGCTATTGTGCTGACCGATACCCATCGCCACGCCGATCGAGAAATTCTCGTTGAGCTTGGCGTCGGCGCCGAGGGTCAGGTCGACGTTGTTGGACGTGGTCTTGGGCGAGCTGTCGCTGCCGTCGAAACGCTGGTGCGAGTAATCGACGTTGGCGAAGAAGCGCGTGCCGGAGCCGGCTTCGTCCGCCTGCATCTGATTGCGGATAGCGCGGTTCTGCGCCTGGTTGGCTGCCAGCGGCGCCTCGCCCAGCAGGGAGATCTGACCCGGTGCACGCAACAACGAGGTCACGTACTGGCCCAGCAGCGCGTGTGCCGCGGTGGTCGGATGCACGCCGTCGGCGAACAGGTAGGTCTGGTTGGTGCCCGCAGCATAGGTGTAGGGCAGGCCCGAACCGGCCGGACCGCACTGCACCGAGCTGGAACCGGCGCCGCAGGCCGGCTGCGTGACGTTGGTGAAGCCGTAGGCGGACGGATTGGCGATCACTTCGTTGAGCAGCGCGAAGGTGTTCACCGGAATCACGTTGAGGCCGTTGTTGCTCAGCTGCGAGATGCCCGCATTGAGCACGCCGTTGAACGCCAGCGACAACTGCGTGCCACCGGCCTGCGCAGCCGGACCACCGGCGATGCTTTCGGGCGTCTTGCCGATATCGGGCAGGTTGTAGACCACGACATACTTGGCGCCGGCGGCCTGCAACTGGCCGAGCAGCTTCACTTCGGTCGTGGCGGCGGCCACGGTGCCGGCGGCCAGCACGTTCGGATCGGTCGAGGTGGCGGTCAGGTAGAAGATGTCGTTAGCGCCGCCCCACACCTGGTAAAGCGCACGCGAGTCGGCCTTGCCGCCGGTCGCGCCCAGGTACATCTGCAACTGCTGCGGAATGGTCGGGATGGGACCTGCCGCGGAGTTGTTGTTGAGGCCCGCACCGCCGAAGGCGAAATCGGTGCCACCCAGCAGCGAAGGCGTGACCGGCAGGCCGAGGTTCGCCGCAACGATTTCGGCGGTGGTCACACCCGGGTTGGTGGTGAAGCGCAACGGCGGCTGGATCTGCGGCGCGGTGGCCAGCGAGATATTGCCTGCATCGCTCAAGCTGTCGCCGAAGACGACCACCTTGTCGAACTGGCCCGCCGAAGCGACGGAACTGAAAAGCAGCGCGGCGGTAATGGCGCCGGCCAGATAACGAGTACGAGGCATGTGCAACGCTCCTTGCTAGGGCTTTGTTATAGGTTTGTTACGGTAATGCATATCCGTACTGACGCGCATGCTGCGCTGCGGCGTAAGCACGGGAATGCAAATCGTTGATTCGAGCGGATTTCCCCACGACGGCCGGATGATAGACCTTGTCCGGCCGCCGGTTTGGCGCGATTTTGCTTTTTAAAACGACCGTTTAGCGCTTCATCGCACGCGACAACGCGTCGGCAAAGGCGCTATTGGCCGGCGCTGGCGCTGCTGCCGGCTTGGAGCCGCCGCCACCGCCGCCGGGACGACCGCCACCACGCTGATCGCGTTGACCACCGCGCGCGTTGTCGTTGCCGCCTGCCGGCTTGCCGCCGCGTGTCTGCTGACCCGGCTCATCGTCAAGGCGCATCGACAGGCCGATGCGCTGGCGTGGCAGGTCGACCTCCATCACCTTGACCTTGACGATGTCGCCCGCCTTCACCGCATCGCGTGGATCCTTGACGAAGGTGTGCGACAGCGCCGATACGTGCACCAGGCCGTCCTGATGCACGCCGATGTCGACGAACGCGCCGAAGGCAGCGACGTTGGTGACGCGGCCTTCGAGAATCATGCCCGGACGCAGGTCCTTGAGATCCTCGACGCCCTCGGCAAAGCTCGGCGCGACAAACTCCGGACGCGGATCGCGACCGGGTTTTTCGAGCTCTTTAAGGATGTCGCGCACGGTCGGTACACCGAAACGCTCATCGGTGAATTGCTCCGGCTTGAGACCACGCAGAAAGCTGGTGTCGCCAATGATGTTGCGTACTTCGCGACCGCATTGGGCGATGATGCGCTCCACCACCGGATAGGCTTCCGGATGCACCGCGCTGGCATCGAGCGGATTGTCGCCATGGGCCACGCGCAGGAAGCCGGCGCACTGTTCGTAGGCCTTGTCGCCCAGGCGTGGCACCTTGAGCAGTGCCTGGCGATTGGCGAACGGGCCATTCGCGTCGCGGTACTTCACCACGTTTTCCGCGACCGACGCCGACAGGCCGGCAACGCGCGACAGCAAGGCCGCCGAGGCGGTATTCGCATCGACGCCGACCGCGTTCACGCAATCTTCGACGCTGGCGTCGAGGTTGCGCGCCAGCTTTACCTGGTTCACGTCGTGCTGGTACTGGCCGACGCCGATCGCCTTGGGTTCGATCTTCACCAGCTCGGCCAGCGGATCCTGCAGGCGGCGTGCAATCGATACCGCACCACGCAGGCTGACATCGAGCTCGGGGAACTCCTTGGCGGCGGTTTCCGATGCCGAATACACGGAGGCGCCCGCTTCGCTGACCACGATCTTGGCCAGCTTGAGGTCGGCATGCTTCTTCATCAGCTCGCCGGCCAGCTTGTCGGTTTCGCGCGAGGCGGTGCCGTTGCCGATGGCGATCAGGTTGACTCCGTGCTGCTTGCTGAGCACCGCCAGGCGCGCGATCGACTGGTCCCACTGCCGGCGCGGTTCGTGCGGATAAATGGTGTCGGTGGCCAGCAGCTTGCCGGTGGCGTCGACGATGGCGACCTTGACGCCGGTGCGGATGCCCGGATCCAGTCCCATCACCGTCTTGGCGCCGGCCGGTGCGGCCAGCAACAGGTCTTTCAAGTTCTCGCCGAATACCCGGATGGCTTCGTCTTCGGCACCTTCGCGTACACGGCCGAACAGGTCGAGCGTGAGATGCAGATGCAATTTGACGCGCCAGGTCAGGCGCACGGTTTCGCGCAGCCACGCATCGGCGGCGCGGCCGCGATCGAAGATGCCTGCATGCGCGGCGACACGACTTTCGCCTTCGGCATGGCCTTGCTCGGACTCGAGTGCGGGAGCGAGTTCCAGCTCGATCACGCCTTCATTGCGTGCGCGCATCAGCGCGAGCAGGCGATGCGACGGAATCTTGCCGATCGGTTCGACGTGATCGAAATAGTCGCGGAACTTCGCGCCTTCATTCTCCTTGCCTTCGACCACCTTGGCGCGGATCTGGCCCTTGTCCCACAGCCAGTCGCGCAGCTCGCCGACCAGGTGGGCGTCTTCGGCGATCGACTCCATCAGGATGGCGCGTGCGCCATCGAGCGCGGCACGCACATCGGCAACGCCTTTCTCCGCGTCCACATAGCCTTCGGCCAGCGTCTCGGGCGATTGGGTGGGGTCTTCGCGCAGCGTGATCGCCAACGGCTCCAGGCCGGCCTCGCGCGCGATCTGCGCCTTGGTGCGGCGCTTGGGCTTGTAGGGTAGATACAAGTCTTCCAGACGCGCCTTGGTATCGGCGTCGAGGATGTCCTTTTTCAGCACATCGCTCAGCTTGCCCTGTTCCTCGATGCTGGCCAGGATCGCGCTACGGCGATCTTCCAGTTCGCGCAAGTAACGCAGGCGCTCTTCGAGCAGACGCAGCTGCGTGTCGTCCAGCCCGCCGGTGGCCTCTTTGCGATAGCGTGCGATGAAGGGCACGGTGGCGCCACCGTCGAGCAAATCCACCGCGGCCTGCACTTGTTCGGGCTTGGCGGCGATGTCCTGGGCAATGCGTTGTTCGATGCTGAGCATGAGTCTGTAAACATTCCTTGAGGGGCTGCACCGGCGTGGAAACGCGAGGTCTCCAGGTCGGGTCTGACATCATACAAGGTCGCCCGCCATGACGGCCTTGCAGTGCGGCATCAGACCGTCGATGCTTGGCGCCGTCGCATGGCGCCATGTCCGTGCGGCCAAAGCATGAACATGGCGTCAGGGGGAAAACATGATCAAGATGATCCGCGCATGGGCGGTGTTGACGCTCGTGCTGATGCTTGGCGGCTGCCAGTCCAGCTTGATGACCAAGAGCGGCGGCAAGGCCGCGACCGTGGCTCCGGCCGTCGTGGAAGAGGCCACCGTGGTGTTTATGCGGCCTTCCGTCATGGGCGGGGCGATTCAGTCCTCGGTGTATGACGTGACCGGTGGCCAGACACGGTTCGGCGGTATTGTTTCGTCCAAGACCGCGGTGCAAATGCATGTGCCGGCGGGCGATCACCTGTTTATGGTGGTCGGCGAAAACGCCGATTTCATGAATGCCACGCTCGATCCGGGCAAGACGTATTACGTCTGGGTGCGTCCGCGCATGGGCGTATGGAAAGCGCGCTTTTCGCTGATCCCGCTCCACAACGATGCGAGCGCCAAATACAACCTGCAGTCGAAGGACTTTGCCGACTGGAAGCGCGACAGCGAGCTGGTCGACAAGACGCCTGCCGCCGATGCCTGGTACGAGTCGCATAAGAGCGACATCGAATCCAAGCGCGTCGACTATATGAAAAAGTGGGACAAGATGGATGCGGAAAACAAGGCCGAGCTGACCTTGCACGCGAGCGACGGCGTGTGATGCTGGGCGGATGAAAAAAAGCGCGCCGGATCGACGGCGCGCTTTTTTCTGGGACCGACGGGCAAGGTCAGGCGTTGAACGAATCGTTGCGCGTCGTATTCGATGCGGCAGCTTTCTGGCGATTGGCGCGGCCATTCAAGACCAGGGTATTGGCCATGATGTCGTGCAAGCCCTGGCTGCGGCGTGTCCAGGCCACCATCAGGAAACCGATGCAGAGGATCAACGCACTGATGAACTTGCCCAGATAGCGGCCGAGCGCCCTCGGAAGGCTGATGCGTTGCCCTTCCAGATCGGTCACCCGGATGCCCATCGCCAGCTTGCCGACCGTAGCCTGCCAGGCCGAGCTTTCGCAGAACGCGAAATAGAGCAGCGTGACCACGCTGATCGCCAGCATGGCCGGTGTCATGGCGGAGTAGTAGGTCATCAACGACTGGACCATCTGCTGAGGGTCATCGCGATTGGCCATCTGTGCCTGACGCAGCGCCTCACCCGCCACATCGCCGCCCATAAGCTTCTGGATCAGCATATTGGGAATGTAAAGCACGATGCAGTCGATGATATAGGCGACCAGGCGCTTCCAGAAACCCGCGTAATCTTCGAGCTCGTTGATCGTCGCAGCCTGCGAAAGCGGTGGCGCGGCATATGGCGAGGATTGCATCGGCGGCGGCGTGGTGGAGGGGCGCTCTTCGGGAAACAGCACCGACAGCGGCTGCCAGTCGGCCAAGCCTTCGTACCAGCCCAGATCATCGCGCGACACCTGGCCGCTACGCAGCCACTGGCGCACGTCGCCTTCCTTATACGGGCCGTGGCGTTCGCCATCGCGTCCGATCCAGACTTCCATCGTGAGACTCCGCGGATTGGGGTGGAAGTGGGGATGATGCCATGGCTGGCGGGGGGCGAGGGAAGGGACGAGGAGTGAGTGGAGAGGAGTGAGGAGTGAGTGAGAGCCTCATCGCCACCGTCACGCTTTGCTCAGGCGGCGTCTCGTCTCTTCAGGTGCACCAGCAGGAGCGAGATGGCCGCTGGCGTCACGCCGCTGATGCGGGCTGCTTGGCCGATGGTGGCGGGTTGGGTTCGCTTGAGCTTCAGCAGGACCTCGGCGGAAAGCCCGCGGACCTTGTCGTAATCGAAGCTGCCGGGGATGGCGGTGTGTTCGTGCCGGCGCTGGCGTTCGATTTCTTCGCGCTGACGTTCCAGATAGCCGGCGTACTTGGTTTGTACTTCCACCTGCGTGGCGACATCTTCCTGGGCCACCGCGGGCCCAAGCTCCGCCACCGTCATCAGGCGGACGTAATCGAGTTCGGGGCGGCGCAGCAGGTCGAGTGCGTTGGTTTCACGGCTGACGGCGATGCCGAGTTGGCGCTCGATCGCCGCGCCAAGCGCGTTGCTCGGCGCGGCCCAGATACCGCCCAGGCGCTGCGTCTCGCGTTCAACTGCTTCGCGCTTGGCGCGCAAGGCATCGAAACGCGCTTGCGGCACCACGCCCAACGCATGTCCCGTCTCGGTCAGGCGCAGGTCCGCATTGTCTTCGCGCAGGTGCAGGCGGTATTCGGCGCGCGAGGTGAACATGCGATACGGCTCGATGGTGCCGTTGCTGGTGAGGTCGTCGATCAGCACGCCGATGTAGGCCTCATCGCGTCGCGGATACCAGGGCGCCTTGCCTTGTGTAGCCAGCGCGGCATTCAGGCCGGCGATCAGGCCCTGCGCGCCGGCCTCCTCGTAGCCGGTGGTGCCGTTGATCTGGCCGGCGAAATACAGGCCGGGAACGGCCTTGGTTTCGAGCCAGGGCTGCAGGCCGCGCGGATCGAAGTAGTCGTATTCGATGGCATAGCCGGGGCGCGTGATATGCGCGTGCTCGAATCCCTTGATCGAATGCACCAGGTCGAGCTGCACGTCGTAGGGCAACGAGGTGGAAATACCGTTCGGATAGATCTCGAACGTATCGAGGCCTTCGGGCTCGATAAAGATCTGATGCGACGACTTTTCCGCGAAACGCACCACCTTGTCTTCGATCGAGGGGCAGTAACGCGGGCCGATGCCTTCGATCTGGCCGGTGTAGAGCGGCGAGCGGTCGAGGGCGCCACGGATGATCTCGTGGGTGCGCTCGGTGGTGTGGGTGATCCAGCAGCTGACCTGGCGCGGATGTTCGTCGCGCGAGCCCAGGTAGGAGAACACCGGTGCCGGATTGTCGCCGGGCTGCTCTTCCAGGCCGGTGAAGTCGATGCTGCGCAGGTCGATGCGCGGCGGCGTGCCGGTCTTCAGGCGCTCGGCGGCCACCGGCAGTTCGCGCAGCTTGGTCGCGAGCGTGCTGGCGGGCGGGTCGCCGGCACGGCCACCGGCGTACTGCGCCTGCCCGATATGGATCTTGCCGGCGAGAAAGGTGCCGGCGGTCAGGACCACGCTGCGGGCGCGGAAGGACAGCCCCATCTGGGTGACGACGCCGACGACCCGACCGCCTTCCAGGATCAGGTCGTCGACCGCCTGCTGGAACAGCTCCAGGTTCGGCTGGGTTTCGACGATATGCCGGATCGCTGCCTTATACAGGGCGCGGTCGGCCTGGCAGCGCGTGGCGCGCACGGCCGGTCCCTTGGAGGCATTGAGCGTGCGCCACTGGATGCCGGCGCGATCGGCCGCGCGGGCCATGGCGCCGCCCAGGGCGTCGATTTCCTTGACCAGATGCCCCTTGCCGATGCCGCCGATGGCCGGGTTGCAGCTCATCTGGCCGATCGTCTCGATGTTATGGCTGAGCAGAAGCGTGCGCGCACCGCATCGCGCCGCGGCCAGCGCGGCTTCGGTGCCGGCGTGACCACCGCCGATAACGATGACGTCGTAGTGGGTCGGGTGCAGCATCATGGCATGCGCTCTAAAAGTGCCCTGGCAGAGCAAAAATTGACGAAACGGGACGCCATTTTACCCCGAACCCGCAAGAGATCCCGCAGGGGTGCCTTGGCATGGAAGCTGCTTTATCCACTTCGCACTTTTCCCGGGCAGAAGCTGCGCACAAACGCGCGCCGAGATCGAACGGACAGGGGTTCGATTGCGTGCCGGGAGAGGAAGCAAGACGGCGTCCTTCGGGACGCCGTCGGTTTTTGTAGTGCAGAAAAGCAAAAAGGCCGCTATTTAGCGGCCTTTTTGCTGTGTTAGATCTGACGCCTGGCGGTCTCAGGAACAGGGGGAATCCAGGATGACCGTGTTGCCAGGCGTCAGAAACCGAAAAATCTGCCGAGGAATGGCGCAAAAAAACCGCTCCGCGTGATGCGGATATTTACCCTCTGAGCGTGAACATGGGGTGACTAAAACGCTAATTTGTGCCGGTTGGGGGCAAGACGTGACGCATTACGTCAGTCTGCGCAGCCTGACTCAAGAAAGCGTGATTTACATCACATTCTGGCATGGGCGTTGCATTCGTCCCCTTACAAGACAAGCTCTAGGGAGACGTGCCATGGAGTACTCGCTGGATTTGCAGCCCGTTTATACGCATCACGATCTGCTGATCGAGATGGGACGCGTGGAAATGGCGATGGACCGTTTGCAGGCGCGCAGCGCGCAGGAAAACCTTTCCTTGCGCCCGCGACTGGAAACCCGCATGAAGCAGCTGCGCCACGCCTTGGAAGAATTGCCGGTCTGAATGACCGGCCCCTCGTAATAGCCGAAACCTGTTTGACTTACGCCCGGGTGTAGCCGTCTTCGGACGCGCTGCACTCGGGCGATTTTTTTGGGGCAGCGCAATTCCGTGGGGTGTGGTCGCGACTGAAGTCGCTCCTACAAGCTAGCGATGCTTAGCCAAGTTTGTAGGAGCGACTTCAGTCGCGACCGCCCCGCCACAGCATCACCGCGCGACTCAATCGCCCAGCATGCTCCGCACAATCTCACCAAGATTACGCGACAGCGAACCCTCCCTGGCCAGGCCAGCAATAGCCGCGCGCGCCGCCTCGCGCCGCACCGGCTCCAGCCGCCGCCAGCCATTGAGCACCGTGGCCAGGCGTGCGGCGACCTGCGGATTGAGCGCGTCCAGTTCGCGCAGGCGTTCGGCCAGGTAGCGATAGCCGGCGCCATCGGCGCGGTGAAAGCCGCTGGGATTGCCACGCGCCCAACTACCGAGCAACGCGTTGACGCGGTTGGGGTTCTTCAGCGTAAAGGCGGGATCGCTTGCCAGCGCCTGGACCCGTTCGAGCACGGCATCGCCGGGCAACTGCGCCTGCACGGCAAACCACTTGTCCATCGCGAGCGGATCGCCGGCATGATGCTGGCGGAAACGAGCCAGCGCTTCGGCGGCCTGCGGCGCCTGGCTGCGCACCAGCACCGACAGCGCGGCGAGGCGGTCAGTCATCGTGGGCGCGTGTGCGCACTGCGCGGCGGCAGCGGCCAGCGCATGGTTGTTATCGACCAACGACCACAGATCGAGCACGCGCTTCTTGAGGCGGCGCTGCGCCTGACTGGCGGCGTCGAGGTCGCGGTTGGTCTGCGCGGCCAGCGTGTCGTAGCGCTGTTGCAGTTCAGAGGCGCCGAGGCGTTCGGCGAGTCGGCGCTGCAGCGCCTGGCGGGTCGCATGAATACGCGAGGGATCGATATCGTGCTCGCGCTCGGCCAGCTCGATTTCGCCCGGCGGCGTCAGCAGGTCGGCAAGCAGGGCGTCATCGAGGTCGCCGCGCTCGAAGAGATCGGCCAGCGCCTCGCACCACGCTTGTACTGCAACGTCGTCGCCGCTGTCGCGAAGCGCGTCGTAAGCGCGTGCGGCCAGTTGCTGCCCGGCTTCCCAGCGGTTGAAACCATCGACGTCGTGGCGCAGCAGCAAGGCCAGCTCGGCCGGCGAGTAATCGCACTCCAGGATCGCCGGGGCGGAGAAGCCACGCAGCAGGGACGGCACCGGTGCCGCGTCGACACGCTGGAAAGCGAACGACTGCTCGGCCCGATCCAGCACAACGACGCGTTCGGTAGCGCCGTCTTCGCTATCGCCAAGGTGCAGCGGAAGCATGGCGCCGTCCTGACCGAACAGGGCCAGCTTCACGGGGATCGGCAATGCGGACTTCTGCGCCTGCCCCGGTGTCGGTGCGGTGTGTTGTTTCAAGATCAGGGTGTAGCTGCGTGCGTTTGCGTTGTAGCTGCCATGCGCCTTGATACGTGGCGTACCGGCCTGGCCGTACCAGGCCAGGTAGGGCGTGAGATCGATATGGTTGGCTTCGCCCAATGCACCGAGGAAGTCCTCCAGGGTCGCGGCGCGGCCATCGTTGCGCGCGAAATACAGGTCCATGCCGCGACGGAAGCCGTCCTCGCCGAGTTTGCCGGCAAGCATGCGCACCAGTTCGGAACCCTTCTCGTAGACCGTGGCGGTATAGAAGTTGTTGATCTCCTGATACTGCGAGGGGCGCACCGGATGCGCCAGTGGGCCGGCGTCTTCCGGAAACTGCGCGCGACGCAGCAGGGCGACGTCCTCGATGCGCTTGAGCGCGGCCGAGTTCATGTCCGCGGAGAACTGCTGTTCGCGGAACACGGTCAGGCCCTCCTTGAGGCTCAGCTGGAACCAGTCGCGACAGGTGACGCGGTTGCCGCTCCAGTTGTGGAAGTACTCGTGCGCCACCACGGCTTCGACGCCGCGGTATTCGTCGTCGGTCGTGGTATCGGGATCGGCCAGCAGATACTTCGCGTTGAAAATATTGAGACCCTTGTTCTCCATCGCACCCATGTTGAAGTCGTGCGTGGCCACGACATGGAAGACATCCAGATCGTAGTTGCGGCCATAGGCCTGCTCGTCCCAGCGCATCGAGCGTTCCAGCGCATCCATGGCGTAATGGCAGCGTTCGATGGCATCGGCTTCGGCCCACATCACCAGCTTGACCGCACGGCCGTCGGCGGTCGTGTAGTCGCGCTCGATCTTTTCGAGCCGTCCGGCGACCAGGGCGAACAGATAACTGGGCTTGGGGTGCGGGTCGACAAAGCGCGCCCAATGGCGACCGCCTTCCAGCTCGCCGGCGCCATCGGGATTGCCGCCGGCGAGCAGCACTGGAAAGCGCGCGCGGTCGGCGCGCAACGTGACCGTATAGCTGGCCAGTACGTCAGGCCGATCCGGGAAATACGTGATGTGGCGAAACCCCTCGGCCTCGCACTGGGTCAGCAGAAAGCCGGTGTCGCGCGCGCCGGAAAGGTACAGGCCTTCCAGCGCGGTATTGTTCGCCGGGTCCAGGCGAACGCGTGTTTCGAGCACGCTGCCGTCCTGGGCGCCATCGACTTCGAGGATCTGGTCCGCGTAGCGATAGGCCGATGGGTCCAGGGCCTCGCCGTCAAGCGCGATCGAAAGCAGCTCCAGGCCTTCGCCGTCCAGGCGCAGCGGCGAGGCGTCGTCGCCGCGCTTGAGCGTCAGGCGCGAAAGTACCTCGGTGCGGTCGATGGCCAGATCGAACTCCAGTTCGATGCGTTCTACCCGCCACGCGGGCGCCTGGTATTGGCTGAGCAGGATGGGCAACGTCGGGGTATCGGGGCGTGCATTCATGGGGGATTCGAAACAGGAACGAGTGGGTCAGGCTAACATGCGGTGCTTTGGTGCCAGGAACAAGGCTATGACTGCTTTCAGCGTCGCGCGCGACCGTTTGGGATCCCATGAAATGGCCATCCTGGGCGACCCGGAGCGGCAACGGCAGGTGCGCATCGTCAGTCGCGGCGCGGCGGTTATCGGCATCGAGATTGCGCACGAAGGCGACGCGTTCCAGCTGGCCGACGGCTATCGCGACCTGCCGGAAGTGGAGCAACGCCCAGGCTCGCGCTATGCCGTGATGGCACCGTTCGCCAACCGCATCAAGGATGCCCTTTACCGCTTCGACGGCCAGACCTACGATCTTGCGCCTGGGGCCGAGGGCGGCAAGCGGGAGTCTCGCCACGGCTTTCTGCGCGATCAGGAATTTACGCTCGAGCGCGTGGACGCCGATGCCGCCGGCGCGCACGCCGTCTTCGTCAATCGCAGCATCCGCCCGGGTGTGCATGCCGGCTATCCGTTTGCCATCGATGTCAGCGTGCACTACATCCTCAATGCGAGTGGGCTCGAGGTGGTGGCCAGCATGCGCAACGTCGGCGAACAAGCCGCGCCGTGCTTCTTCGGCTGGCATCCGTATTTTCGTGTCGCCGACGGCGCCGTCGACGCATGGGAACTGCAGGTACCGGCCAGTCTGCTGATACGCACCGATGCGAACTTCATTCCGCTGCCGGGCGACGAAGCGTATGCCGCGCTGGAAGACGAGCCGGCGATGGACTTTCGCCAGTGGCGCCGTATCGGTACGACCGAACTCAATCATGGTTATGCCGGCCTGCACGCCGATGCCGATGGCCGTGCGCGCACTCGCGTACGCGATCCGAAGACCGGGCTGACCGTGGCGATGTGGCAGACCCGTGGCATCGTGCTCGCTTTCACCGCCGACACCGTGCCACGCGATGCCCGTCGCGCGATCGCGCTGGAGCCGATGGAAAGCATGTCCGACGCATTCAATCGCGAGGACTGCGCCGCGGCGATCCGTCTGGAGCCCGGCGCGGAACGACTCTTCCATTGCGGCATCGAGATCGAGAACCAGCACGCATGAGCCAGCCTTTGCCCACCTTCGCGCAGATTCGCGATGCCGCCGCACGCATTGCACCGCATGCCACGGTGACACCGGTCCTGCGTAGCGCGGCCCTCGACAAGCTGGCGGGGGCTCAGCTGCACTTCAAATGCGAGAACCTGCAGCGCGGCGGTGCCTTCAAGTTTCGCGGCGCATGCAATGCCGTGTGGTCGCTCGACGAAGCCAAGGCGGCGCGCGGCGTAGTGACCCATTCCTCCGGCAATCACGGCAATGCCCTGGCCATGGCGGCGGCGACGCGCGGCATTCCCGCGCATGTTGTCGTGCCCGAAGGCGCGGTGCGCGCCAAGCTGGAGGCGATCGCCCGCGCAGGCGCGATCCTGCATCGATGCGAGGCGACCCAGGCAGCGCGCGAGGCGACAGCGGCGCATATTCAAGAAGAGACCGGTGCCGAACTGGTGCATCCGTATGCCGATGCGCGTGTCATGGCCGGACAAGGAACTTTGGTGCTGGAGCTGATGCAACAGACCGACGGTCTCGATGCATTGATCACCCCGGTGGGTGGTGGCGGTCTGGCTTCCGGTTGCGCTATTGCAGCGCATGGCCTCCGGCCTGGACTGTCGCTTTATGCGGCCGAACCGGAAGGCGCCGACGATACCGCTCGTTCGCTGGCGCAGGGCCGGCGCGTGGAGCCTTTCGTGCCGCATACCTTGTGCGATGGATTGCGCACGCTGGTTGGCGCTCCCAACTTCGAGGCGCTGCGTTCGCATGGCGTCGACGTGGTAACCGTCAGCGATGCCGAAACGGTGGCCGCGATGAAGCTGCTGTGGGCCGAGCTCAAGCTGATCGTCGAAGTATCCAGCGCCACCGTGCTCGCCGCGGTGCTCAAGCAGCGCGAACGTTTTGCTGGACGACGCGTCGGTCTGGTGTTGACCGGCGGCAATGTCGATCTGGGCGACTTGCCCTGGTAGCAGTCAAAGCTTGCGCTGGGCATTCGACCCATCGCGTACACAAAGCATTCACGTCTTCGGCTCGCACGCATGCATACGTGCGAGGCGAGGCGTGCGCTTCTTTGAGGTCAATCACACTTTTCCGACGATGAATCAATCATCGTTTCGCACTACAACTTATTGCACCAGCATCGACTACAGGGGGGCCTAATGATCGAGCTGGAGATGCAGATCCTGTCCGATCGTCGGGAGGGTCTGCTGGTCGAACTGGGTCGTCTGGTTGTATCGAACGGCTTCAGCCTCATCCGGCAACGCCTTGCACAAGACAGCCGCGGCGCGTGGCTGACATTGATCGTGCGTGGCCCGGCGGAACGCCAGCTGGTGCTCGAAGAGGCATTGGCCACGCACAGTCGCGTGTTGAGCTTCGAGGCGTCGCTCGTCGGAGAAGGTGCGGGTGCCACCATGGCCCATGCCGCACCCATGTCGGCCATTCCTGCATCGTACGTCGCACCGACAGCTGCGCCGCAAGTCGCGGCAGCGTCCGCCGCCTTGCCCGATGTGCGTCAGGTGGAGAACGTACTCCCGCAGATGGCGCACGACTATCCGCGGATTTTTCCGTGGCTGGTCACGCTGGAAAATGCGGTTTCCGACGATGCGCGCGAGCCGTCCTTGCTGCTCGCGGGACGTCGTACCGGCGCCTGGGTCTACAAGCGCGATTACGCACTGGGTGCCAAGCTGCCGTTGGGCGATGCCGTCAAGCGCATCGCGCTGCCGGCGCTACGCGGGCTGGCTACGGTCGAACAGCACGGCGATCAGCTGCATATTCGCAACAGCGCGATCTGCTCGCCGCGCGGGCGGTCGGGCTGCAAGTTCTTCAGCGGTTATCTGGAAGGTCTGCTCGGCGACGCCATGACAGCGGGCACGGTATTCGTGCGCAACCTGCACTGTCGCAGTCATGGGGCCGCCGATTGCGTGTTGGAGATTTCCCACTGAAACGTTCGGATCGGCATATTCAAATCAAGGAGAGTCACCATGCATGATCATCAGAACTACAACCTGCTGCTTGTCGCGCTGTCCTACGTCGTCTCGGTACTCGGTTCGTTCACCGCCCTGCAGCTGGCGGTGATGATTCCGGTCGCGCAAACCGGCAAGCAACGCACCGCGGCCGTCCTTGCCGCCGGCGCGGCGATGGGCATCGGCGCCATCTGGGCCATGCACTTCATCGCCATGCTCGCCTGCGATATGGGTCTGCAAGTGACTTACGATCTACCACGCACCGCGCTATCGGCAGTGATCGCCTTCGTCGCCTGCTCGGCCGGCTTGTGGGTCGCGGGTACTGGTGTTTTCAGCGGTGCCAAGCTGGTGCTCGGCGGCGTTTGCATGGGCCTGGGCGTGGCCGGCATGCACTACCTGGGCATGGCCGCCATGATGATGGCCGGGGACATGTCCTATGACATGGATCTGGTTGCAGCTTCCATCGCCATTGCCGTGATCGCGTCCATTGCCGCCTTGTGGCTGGCGTTCCATATGCGTGGCCCGGCGCAGATGATCGGTAGCGCGCTGGTCATGGGTGTGGCCGTCTGCGGCATGCACTACACCGGCATGGCGGCCATGCACATGGAGGACAACGGCGGGCAGGTCCCGGAAAACTTCGCCCATGGCCTGCAGGGCGGCAATCTGGGCATGACGATCTTCGGTGTCGTGGTCGCGCTGCTGGTGATCGTGTTGGCGGTCAATCACCTGCGTCAGCGTCGTCGCGCGGCGATTTCCATCTAGCACGGTATCTATCGGAGGGGCGAATAGCGAGGGCGCACGGTGGTGTGCGCGCTACAAAGGTAGCGGGATCCCTGTCTACCGCTACCGGCGCAAGTCGCGAACTAAGCCTCGGCGCCCTCGCTATTCGCCCCTCCCTCACACCGTCCGTTTCTGGCGCTATGCTGCCGCCTTCCTCAGGAGGACGATATGGCGCCCATTACTCGCTGTGCCTGGGCCAGCGGCGAACTCGACATCATGCGCGACTACCACGATACCGAGTGGGGCGTGCCGCTGCATGACGACCGGTTATTGTTCGAATTTCTTTGCCTGGAAGGTGCGCAAGCCGGCCTTTCCTGGCGCACGGTGCTGATCAAGCGCGAGAACTACCGCCGTGCATTCCATAACTTCGAGATCGCCAAGGTCGCGGCGATGAAGGACCGCGAGCTGGAGAAGCTCCTCCTCGATCCCGGTCTGGTACGCAATCGCCTCAAGATCTATTCCGTACGGGATAACGCGAAAGCCGCGCTGGAGGCCATCGAGGAATTCGGCAGTCTGGATGCGTATCTGTGGTCCTTTGTTGGCGGCAAGAGGATACTCAATCGTTGGAAAGGCATAGGTGACGTCCCCGCCAGCACGCCGATCTCTGACCAAATGAGCAAAGCCATGAAGAAGCGTGGTTTTCGGTTTGTTGGTACGACAATCTGCTACGCATTCATGCAGGCAACCGGGATGGTCAACGACCACCAGGTAAATTGTTTTTGCTACAAGGCCGGCTCTGAAAAGGCCTCAAAATAGGTCGAAATCGTAAAAAAATACGACGAGAGAATGGTCGGCTCGTCGATGTTGTGCTCGCAGTTGTCCCGAAAGATGTAGTAGCGTAATACGGGATATCGGGGTAGGACGTCTCTCCGATTAGCACAGGGGCTTTTTGTGAGAAACAAGCAAATCCTTCGCTTTACCGCGGGGGCGGCGCTATTTGCGCTCTGCCTGGTAACCGCGCAATGGTCGAAACAGATCGTCGATTCCCGCCTTGATGCCAAGGCTGCCGCAAAAACGACGAGCCCGCAGACATCAAATACGCCGCGCATGTCTACCTCGTTCCCTGCTCGACTGGCCAAGATCGGCAGTGGAGGTTTGGCGCAGGCTGCGCTTGCGTCATCGTCACCGACCGGGGCGCCGCGCTTGTTTACCTATACGACAGGGAAGATCTTGCATCAGGGCGGCGCGACCTTGTTCCCGGTGAAGCTGAATATGGACGATGTGTTCGCGTCGGCGCTCACCGGTCGCCTGGATCTGACCGCTCCGGATGGTAGTCCCCTGTCTTTGACGTTCGATAAGCACGTAGAACATGCCAATAAGAACTGGACGTGGATTGGTCAGGAGGTTGGTGGCGATACCAGCCGAAATGCGATCATCACCTTCGGCCCCGATGCGACCTTCGGATCTTTGCCCAGTATAAATGGCAACCAGCTCAAGCTGACCACGGTTGCCGGCCAGACGTATATTGCATCGACACCGCTGGCTTTGCTGCATCAAGGTACTAATCCCGCGGGCGACATCGTGCTGCCGCCAATCGCGTCCGCCGACACTTCCGGCACAGGCGTTGCACCGCAAATACCCGTAACGAGTGCCGATGCGAGTTCTAGCGCAACGGGCCCCATGGTTGATGTGTTCATCGCCTACACCACCGGTTACCGTGTTGCTCGCGGCGGCACTACGGATTCGGCAGCAACGGCTATCAACTACCTCGTTGATGTTGCCAACTACGCTCTATTCAACTCGCGCGTGCCTGGTCAATACCGCTTGGTCGGTACGATGGAAGTGAACTACCCGGACGCCAGCCTTAACAGCCAGGCACTCGCTGATGTGCAGTCGACATCGCCTACCTCGCCTCTGGCTGCGGTGCATGCCGCGCGGGAAAAGTATGGCGCGGACATCGTAAGTCTCATGCGAGTTTTCAATCCTTCGCAGGAGGGTTGTGGCGTCGCCTATATCATGAACAGTAGCCACAACCCGGACTATGCGTACTCCGAGGTGAGCGACGGCGAGTACCAAGTGTCTCCCGGTTACTATCGTTATTGCACGACAGTCACGCTTGCTCATGAGATGGGTCACAATCTGGGCGCCGCGCACAACACACAGATTGATCCTACTGGAGGCATCTTTCCTTACTCTCATGGCTATCGCGATGATGCGGCAGCCTTCTACGACATCATGGCCTACGGCCTGGATAACCAAACCCAGTTTGAAATCTATTCGACGCCATTACTGGGCAATTGTTATAACCAGCTTTGCGGCGACACTGCGACAGCGGACGTTGTGCGGACATTCAAACAGACGATGTCGATCGCAGCTGCTTATCGCATGTCAGTATTCAGCTCGACAGACGATGGCCTGCGAGGTCAGATCACTTCGGCGGCAACCGGGCGCTGCGTGGATCTCGCGGATGGCGTATTCAATAACGGCACACCCATCCAGATGTGGGATTGTAACGGTCTGATCCAACAGCAATGGGGTTTCGCCATTACGGATGGAACGATCTCACCGTTGAATAACGCGTCGGGGCTCACCGTAGCCAATAACCCGATGGTTGATGGCGCAGCGGTACAACTTTGGTCAAGCACGAGTTCCCCTAACCAGGGCTGGTACTTTAACAATGCGGCCCTGGTAACCAGCAATGGCAAGGTGCTCGATGCCGTGAATTTCGGCACCGGAAATGGCACGCGGCTACAAGTCTGGGATGATCTTGGGGGAGCTAATCAGCGCTGGAGCTTTGATCAGGCCACCGGGCGGATTACCAATCAGGCGGGGCGTTGCCTGGATATATTGAACTACGGCGTAGCGGATAACACGCCGGTACAGATCTGGGATTGTGCGGGTACCACCAATCAGGGGTGGCGACTGCAGAACAATGGCCTGATGATCAGCAACACCGGCCTGTGCCTGCAGTTGACGGGTAATGCAGCAGGAGACGGTTCACAGGTGAGCGTTGCAACCTGCACTGGCAGCCCACAACAGCTATGGCGCCTGCGCGGCGAGATTCGCAATAAGGAGAGTGACAAGTGCCTGGATGATCCATTGGGCGGCGCCGCCAACGGCTCTCGTCTTCAGGTCTGGACCTGTCTTGGAAACTCACATCAACAGTGGCTGTACTGAACCGATGATGATGGTCTCCCCGGTAATCGGGGAGACCATGGGCGAAGTAGATCAGCCGCCCGCGCAGAACCCATTCGGATAGCTCGACGAACGATAGGCATAGATCCATGCCGTCTTCGTCGTCGAGTTGGCCAGGTTCCAGCTGCCCAGGCTGCTGATGGCCTGCATAAGCACCTGCGAGCGCTGCAGTACGGGCGTGGTGAAATAGGTGTCGCTATCGGCGTCGACGCGGTAGGACAGTTCGACCAGCGACGGCGCGGTGCTGTTGCCGATGTACCAGATGGTCAGCGTGAAATCGGCGTCGGAGTTGCCGATATCCGAGCTCGGGCCGTCGTATTCCTGCTGCGTCATGACCAGACCGTTGACCGGTACCAGTGCCTGCGAGCTGTATGAAGACAGCACGCTGGCGCCGGAAAACTGCGAGATCAGAGCGCTGACGCTGGCCGGTGCGCCGCTGCTGGCCGGGTCCTGCTCGGTCGAATGCGAGTACACCAGCTTGTCCGGACTGACGTCGGTTTCGAGCTTGCTGCTCTTGTTCTTGCCGGTGCCGGTGACATCGGTGTAGTAGGACAACTCTTCGTCCGGATGGCCGAACTTGAACTCGACGTCCTTGTCGTCACCCGTGCGGTAGCGCACCGAGTAGCCGTTGTTGCGCACGACGCAGGTACTGGCGGTGTCGTAGTAGCTGATCTGGTCGAGGTTGCCGGCCGAGAAGCTGCCGCTGATGGTCTTGTCGAAGTTGAGCTGGGTCAGGCGCGTCTTCAGTGCGGACAGCAGCGAGCTGGCGGCGCTGGACGGATTGCTGGCGAACAGGCTCGGATCGAGCAGAACCTTGTATTCCTTGCTGTCGACCGAGACCGGTGCGTTGGCATGGCTGGCGATGCTGACCAGCATGCCGGCTGCCATCAGGGAGCAGGCGAGCGACTTTTTCATGAGCGAGTGTGCCTTATGTGGTGAGTAACAACCGGTTGCCCACACCGGTTGAATCAAGGACGTGCGCGTTGCTGCATGCTGGGCAAAGTGAGTCGATAAACGAGAAGCATGTTGTCGTTGTCGAAAGACGAATCGCAGTGTTGGCCTTCCATCACGCAATGACGTGCGATGAAATCATTGTCGTTGCCGACAAACAGGAAGTAATCCTGTGGCCTGGATGGATCGAGTACGGGTACCAGGTCCATGGCCTCCCACTTCTCCGATAGCGTGAGCGGCTGGTTTTTCGGCTGCGTGTCGACATTGAGGCCGAACCGAGACAACTGTGATCGATTCAGCAGATTGACCAGCTCATGCAAGGACGCAGGTTTGATGCCCGCTTTGAGTTCGACGCTGTCGGGTGAGCGCAACACCGACGTGACGCCGGTTTCGTAAGTGCTGCCGGCGAGATTGGTGGCGTCGAGCGTGTCCACAAGCAAGACGCTCTTGTAGACAATCGGCTTGTCGTTATCGGTCCCCAGTCCGTTGCCGTCGCGTGAGAGCATCAGGAACTGATGTTCGTTCAGCGCGCGAATTTCGCTTTGCGCGGCCGTCTTATTGGCAGCTTTGCCATCGCCACGGTCGTTATAAGCTGGCAGCTGCATGACATAGTGTCCGATAGGGTGGGTCGGCACCGGATCATGGCTGACGTCGTAGACGAGCACCCGCGTATTGATGCGCCCCGCCGCGTCGCCATGCGCGCTGTCCTGGATCAATGCGCTTTGCAGCGCAACGAACAGGCGCGTTCCATCGGGTGACAGCGACATGCCTTCGACGCCCTGGTTGTTGCGACGTCCCGTTTGCGGCGGGTTGAGCGAACCGAAATCGATGCGGCCATTTGTGCGAGGTACGACAGCGGCCGGCGGAACGATCACGCCCTGCAGACGGCCCTTTGCATCGAAGTAATACACGTGCGCGGCGTATTCGTCGCCGATATAGAAATGGCCGTCGCGCGTGAACTGCAACGACTCCGCATCGATGGACACCTTGCCCGCGCCGGTACCGCTGCGCGGTGCCGGCAGCAGAACACCGTTCTCGGTGATCGTGCCATCGGCCGGGTCGGCGCCGGTAAAACGGTGGCCGAGGAAATCCGTCAGCACCAGGCCGCCATCGGGCTTGATACGGACCTGTTGCTGAGACCGTGTATCGGCCGGCAGGTCCTTTCCGGTGTAAGGCGTGAATTCGATACGGAAGCGATGCAGACGCGCGGCGTAGTCGTAGAACAGACCCTCGCCCGGATCGTTACGGCCGCGGTCGGGTAGCGTCCATAGTATGGCGTGGTAACGATCCCCCGTTCGCTTCCAGCTCCCCGGAACGATCGCCAGGGATGAAAACGAACCCAGGGTGTCGCCAAGAAAATCCACCGTACCCGCGGAAAGACGTCCTGCTCCGACCAGGCCGTGATTGACCGAACTGCGGCCCTCCAGGGTTATCGATTGCGGTGCATCGCCATCGACGACATGCGGCGTAAGAACATTCGTTGCGCCAAGCGAGGCGGTCGAGCACGACAATAAAGCGGCCAACAGACAGCGAGTCATGTGTTTCATGCGAAGCGATCCCATGAACGACGCGGTATCTTCGCCACGTTAGCCTTCGCTGGCATGACGAAAAAAAGAGGCGCCATCAAGGCGCCTCGAAAGCCCCAAGCACTAGAAACGGATATCCAGCGTGCCGAAGGTCTGGACGGGTGCCGATGCGTGGAACACGTAGATCGTGCCCTTCGGATCGGTCGGTGCGAATACGCTGTTGTCAAAGTTCGCCGCGTAGCGCTTGTTGGTCAGGTTGGTGACGTTCAGCAGGATGCGCACGTCCTTGGCAAAAGCCATGGCGCCGAAGTCGTAACCGGCTGCCAGATCGAAGGTGGTGAAACCGCCGAAGCCCTGGTCGTTGGTATAGGTGTAATAGCGCTTGCCGGTGTACTTGCCGCGCAAGGTGGCAAACCAGGGACCGTAGGTATACGTGGCCTCACTGGCGAACAGCTTGGTCGGCGTATCGACCTGGATCTTGCCCTTGGTCGGTTCCAGCACGCCGGCCTGCACGTAGTCGCTGGCGTAGGTCGAGCGGTTGTACGAGGCCGAGTTGTACCAGCTGAAGTGGCTCGACGGTGTCCACAGGAAGGTCAGCTCGACGCCGTGGCTGTCCACGCCGCCCACGTTGTAGAACTTGTTGCCGCAGCCCGGGCCGACCGGCTGGCGCGAGTCGCAGGGGTTGTACTGCAGCAGGCGGTTGTCGAAGCGAACCTTGTAGATCGCCGCCGAGGCCTGGAAGTCGCTTTGCACGATGCGGTAGCCGCCTTCGAGCGTGCGCGATTCTTCCGGCTGCAACGTCTGCTGCGCGTTCCAGGTCGCCTGGCTGACAGCCTGTGGACCGAGCTTGAAGCCGCCCTGGAACATGGCGATGTTCTCGGCGTAGCTGGCAAACACTTCCTGGCCGTCGCTGATCTTGTAGTGTGCGCCCAGGCCCGGCAGGAACGCGCGACTGGCGGATAGATTGCCGGTCGCGAACTGGCTGGCCGAGGTCGGTGAAATCGGTTTTTTGGCGATGCCCGGCAACGCGGTGGCGTCGGAAGTGACGTGCGGGCTCTTCACACCGAAGTCGATCGAAAGACGATCGTCCAACAGCTTGATGGTGTCCTGCAGATAGGCCTGGCGCGTCTGCCACACGGTTCGCTGGTCGAACGTGCCCACGTCCGGCTGGCCCGTCTGGAAACTGCTGATGTCGCGCGGGCCGGTCACGTTGGTGAAGTTGTAGCGCGAGGCACTGGAAACATTGTGCTCGTACCAGACGCCGCCTTCGATGTGATTGATGCCGATATCCCAGCCGGCGTTGAAGATCGCGCCGGTGCGATTGATCGTGTAGAGCGTTTCGCGAATGATCAGCGGGAGCTGCTGTGGCGTACCTGGATTGGAGAAGCTGCCGCTGTTCCAGTTGTTGCCCGAACCGGCATCTTCATGGTGATACACCTGTGCATGCAAGGTCACCGTATCGGACGGAAAGAAATCGCCGGCGAGGTAATACAGGTCGTCGTTGCGCAGGATCTGGCCGCCGGTGAAAGCGCCATCGGCATCCTGGTCCGGGCCGCTCTTGTCGCACAGCTTGGCGTTGAAGCTGCCGCTGTTGCAGTAGGCGCGGCTCAATGCCTTCTGGAAGTTCGGCGCATAGCCGCCCCAGTTCCAGCCCAGGCCGCGAGCCAGTTCGTCCTTGGAAAGATAGAAATCGTCAGCCTGCGAGGTGCGCGAGGTGTCGGCGAAAGCGGTGATGCGGCCGCCGTCGAACTGGTACACCGCCTTGCCGTTGAACTGCTTGGTGGTCGACTTGTTGTAGGCGGTCTGATCGTTCCACAGGTCCGAGGTGGTGCGTGCACCCGACAGATACATCGAGAAACCGTGGTACTCGCCGGTATCGAAACGCGCATACGTGCGGCGATTCATATCGCTACCGAAGGTCTGGTTGATCCGTCCACCCATCTGCTTGGACGGATCGCTCGACGTATAGGCGATGGTGCCGCCCAGGTCGCTGGTCGAAGGCGTACCCAGGTTGCCTATGCCTTCGGCGATCTCGGCGCCGCCCATGTTCTCCGAGATCAACGCGCGGTTGATGCTCAGGCCGTTGTAGTTGTTGTAGGCGCTATCGCCCAGCGGCATGCCGTCGAGCGTGTAACCCAGGCGCGTGGAGTTGAAGCCGCGCAGGCTCAGGGTCATCGATTGTTCGTTGGCGCCGAGCGCGTCGATCGACTGCGCATTCACGCCGGGCAGGATGTTGAGCACTTTCTGCAGGCTGGTGCCGGGCGGCAGCGTGTCCTGGTTCCTGGTCTGGATACGCTGTACCTGGCGCGACTCGCCGCTGCCTACCACCGAGATGGCGTCGAGATTCTTGGCTTGATCGGTACTGGGCTGCGCACTCGTATCGGTGGCGCTCGTACCGGTATCGTTCGGATGATTGTCCGTCGCCCGGACAGCCGTTGACAGCGCCAGGCCCAAGGCCACGGCGAGAACAGTCTTCTGCAGCACGCAATTCCCCTTCCTAAAAATTGGCGATACGTCGAACCGGCCACCGGTTCCAACGCGCAGGCTTCAAGAAGCGGGGGATGCTGTCATCTGTGAATGAAATTTTTATGACTGTGATAAGACGATGACAATCTTGCGCCAGGCCGTCGGCCCGTAGCCCGGGTGGTATCTACGTTTAGACGGCCATGAAAAATTTTTCACGAACGCGCGTCAGCGCCGCCGCGATCCACGCAAGCTGTCGATCGAGAAGCTGGCGATTTCACCGCCGCCGGGCCCGCGACGGGATTGGCCGGGCGGTGGGCCCCAGGCATGGGCGGTAACGACTTCCCAGGTGGCGGGAATGCGGTTGTCGCGGCGCATGGTCTCGTAAGCGGCCAGCATCTGCTGGTAGTGCTTCTTGCCCATCAGGCCGCGTTCGCGTGTGGTGTCGGCGTTGGTGGCGCCAAGACCTTGCAGCTCCTTGAGCAGCATGCGCGGCTCGCTGTAGGTCAGCGTAAAGCGGTCTACATCCAGCACCGGATCGCGCAATCCGGCGGCGATCATCGCGTCGCCCAGGTCATGCATATCGAGGAAGCGGCTCACATGTGGCTGCTGGTCGGCTTGCGCCCAGGCAGCGCGCAGCTCCTTGAGCGTGTCGGGGCCGAAGGTTGAGAACACCAGCATGCCACCGGGCTTGAGCACGCGAACGCATTCCCCGAACAACGCCTGCAGATTGTCGATCCACTGGAAGCACAGGTTGGAATGCAGCACGTCGACGCTGTGGTCGGGGAAGGGGAGTGCCGTGGCATCCGCATTCACTCGCACAAAGGGCTTGAGCCAGCTCATATGCTGTTTGGCCGCGCGCAACATCGGCAGAGCGAGATCCACCGCGATGACTTGCGATCTGGCGTAACGCTTTTTCAGCATGGCGCTGCCGCGGCCGGTGCCGGCGCCGACATCGAGTACGCGCTCGGCCTCGCCCAGATAGAAATCCAGGCGCTCGTTCAACAGCTTCTGCACTTCCTGTTGCAAGGCATCGTGCTGCTCATAGGTTGCGGCGGCACGCCCGAAGCTGCGGCGCACCTTGGCCCGATCGACGTGGAAATCGTCACTCACCGTAAGACTCCAGCAGCGGGTTCAGTGCCGCGACCACAGCGTCGGCATGGCCGAAAAACGGCGCGTGTCCGGCATGTTCGATCTGCGTGAAGCGCCCACCGGCGCGTTCGGCCGACCATTGCATGGCGACGGATGAGGCCAGGCGATCGAGCCGGCCGCCGATCCAGGCGCTGGGTTGCGATAGCGTAGCGATGTCTTCGCGCAGGTCGGTGACATCGAGAATGCGGATGCCTTCCTGCAGGATGCGCAGATCGGGCTCGCCGCGTTCGAACACCAGCGAGCGCAGATGACGCAACTCGCCGCGTGGATCCTTGCTGCCCATCGCCTCCAGCGCGAGGAAGCGTTCGATGGTGGCGTGGTAGTCGGTTTCCAGATCGGTAGCCAGTTGGCGTACCAGCGCCGGCTCGCTGCCGTACGGCCAGTCGGCACCGCGCGAAAACTTTGGCGTCGAGCCGATCACGCCCAGTGCGAGCACGCTTTGTGGCAGATCCAGCGCGGCCTGCTGTGCAATCAGGCCGCCAAGCGACCAACCGACCCATACCGCCGGTGGCGTGGCATCGGCAATGGCGGCGGCGCAGGCATGGGGTTCGAGCGGCAGCACGCTGTCGCGCGAGTAGCCGTGGCCGGGGAGATCCACCACGTAAAGCGTGCAACGCTCACGCAGCGCCGTTACTAGCGATTCGAATACGCCGCCATGCATCGCCCAGCCGTGCAGCAGCACCAGCGGAATCGGGCCGCTGCCCTGGCGATCGATATACAGGTTCATTCGTCGTCGCTTTTCGTGGCGAGCGGTGCAGGCGCCAGTTGCGGATCGACCGCGCCGCGTTCGTCGAATACGAAACAGTCGCCGCGCCAGTGCGCGCCATCCGTTTCCTCGAAATATTTCAGAATCCCGCCTTCGAGCTGGTAGACGTGATCCATACCGATGTCCTGCATATGCAGCACGGCCTTTTCGCAACGGATACCACCCGTGCAGTACGACACTACCGTCTTGCCGGCATAGCGCTCGCGGTCGGCGGCGATGGCGCCGGGGAAGCCGGTGAAACTGCTCAGGCGGTAGTCGATCGCCTGTTCGAACAGGCCGATGTCGGTTTCGTAATCGTTGCGCGTGTCCAGCAGCACGAGGTCGCGGCCCTCATCGTCACGGCCGTTGTCCAGCCAGCGGCGCAGCGTTTGCGGCGTCACCGAAGGTGCACGGGCATTTTCCGGACGAATCGCCGGCATGCGCATGGTGATGATTTCCTTCTTGAGGCGTACGCGCATGCGGCCGAATGGAATCTCGTCGGAGACCGACTCCTTCGGTATGAGTCCGGCAAAGCGTGAATCCTCGCGCAGCCAGTCCATGAAGCCGTCCACCGCCTCGCGCGGGCCGGCCAGGAACAGGTTGATCCCCTCCGGCGCCAGCAAGATGGTGCCTTTGAGCGCCAACAGGTTGCAGCGTTCGAGCAAGCGCTCGCGCAGCGCCGGGAGGTCATCCAGGTTGACGAAGCGATAGGCGGAGAGATTGACGATCGACATGCGGGGATACAGCGGATAAGGACCGTAATTATAAAGGTTGAGGTTCAAGAGCGCCCCCTCACCCCAACCCTCTCCCCCGGCAAAGCCAGGGGAGAGGGCTGGGGTGAGGGGGCCGCGAAGCGAAGCGAGCCAACGCCTCCAACAAGCGGTCTACGTGTTCATCCGTATGAGCCGCCGACAACGTAATCCGCAACCGCGCCTTACCCTGCGGCACCGTAGGTGGCCGAATAGCGGTAACCAAGAAACCCTCCGCCTCCAGTCCACGCGCGGCCTCCAATGCTGTCGCAGCCTCACCCAGCAGCAGCGGCTGAATCGCTGTCGTCGAGGGCAGCAGGGGTAAGCCAAGCTGCGCCGCGCCTGCCCGAAAACGATCGATCAGGCTCCCAAGGCGATCGCGCCGCCAGCATTCCCGTCGCGCCACCTGCACCGCCGTCAACGCCGCCGCGGCGAGCGCAGGCGGTGTGGCCGTGGTGTAGATATAGGGCCGGGCGGTTTGCAGCAGGCCGTCGATCAAGGCTGCCGACCCGGCGACAAAGGCGCCATAGCAGCCCAAGGCCTTGCCCAGGGTCGCCATCAGTACCGGCACTTGCTGCTGACCGAGACCGGCGGCTTCGACGCTGCCTGCCCCGTTTTTGCCCAGCACGCCTAGGCCATGCGCGTCGTCGACCATCAGCGTCGCGCTCTGCGCTTTACATAGTGCGGCCAGTTCGCCCAGCGGCGCGATATCGCCATCCATGCTGAAGACGCCGTCGGTTGCCAGCAACGCGGGAACATCCCCGGCTGTCGCCAGTTGCCGTGAGGCGCTGGCCACATCGGCATGCACATAGCGCGCGAGTGTGGCTCCGCTCAGGCTGGCACCATCGAGCAGGCAGGCATGATTGAGCTTGTCCTGTACGCACAGGTCGCCGTCGCGCAGCAGCGCCTGCAAGGTGCCCAGGTTCGCCATGTAGCCGGAAGAAAACAACAGCGCGCGTTCGCGTCCGGTCCACTCGGCCAGGGCCTGTTCCAGCGCTGCGTGTTCCGCGCGATGTCCGCAGATCAGATGGGCCGAGCCGCTGCCTACGCTGTCTGCTCGACGCAGCGCTGCAATCACATCGGGGTGCTGCGAAAGACCCAGGTAGTCGTTACTGCAGAACGACAACAGCCGTTTGTTTCCAACCCATACCCATGGGCCGTCGACACGATCGATCGTGCGCAGACGACGCGTGAGTTGTTCTTGCTCGCGTGCGGCGGTGCGCTCGGCGAGGCGTGTCAGCAGGTCGTTGCGCATAAGGGGCTTTGGGAGCGAAATCGAGGAACCTTCCTACTCGTCATTCCGGCGTAGGCCGGAACCCAGTGACTTTGTGAACGGTTGTCGCGAGAGCCTGCATAAGTCAGCTCTATCGCGGAAACCGAAAACCGGCGCCACTGGGTCCCGGCCTACGCCGGGAT
>Ga0105239_10001058_pt1 | contig 38262 bp, 34 predicted proteins | sample KBSC44metaG_FD_92761 | JGI IMG/M metagenome (GOLD analysis project Ga0105239, IMG submission 92761) | Corn rhizosphere microbial communities from Kellogg Biological Station, Michigan, USA - KBS C4-4 metaG | ecosystem: Host-associated > Plants > Roots > Rhizosphere > Soil | place: Michigan, USA... | reverse complement strand
TTGCGCTGGACCACCGGGGTCGGATCGTTGTTGCGGGAGTCGGCCAGGGCGCCGGGTTCGACGTCCTGGCGCTACGGGTCACTGCGAGCGGACTCCCTGATCCCACCTTCAACCACGGGTCGACGTCCTTCGACGTCAACCATTTCGGCACGGACGTCGGTGTGGCAGTCGCGGTGCAGAAGGACAATCAGATCGTCGTGGCTGCCAACTACGCCGGAGCCCGTGGATACGCGGCCCTTCGGATCGCCCCGGGAGACGCGACACCATCGGGGTTCGCCGGGCTCGACCAGACCTTCGGCGACGGCGGCGTCGCCGACGTGGCGGGCACCCTTCCCGCGAATCTGAACACAGACGTCGCCGTGACCCGCGACGGTCACATTCTCCTGCTCGACGGCTTGCCCTCCATCTCGACGCCTGGGGGCGCCGACGCCACGGTGGTGCGGCTGGACAGCTCCGGGAATGTCGATCCCACGTTCGGCTCGGCGACCGGCGCGCGCCTCCCGGTTCCCCAGGGCGCCGCTTCGATCGTCGGGAAGGGCATCGCACTGCTACCGCACGGGGACATCGCTGTCGCCGGCGACAGCGGCACTGGCAGTAATGGGTTCGTGGCCGAGGTCAGCCGTACCGGTGCGCCCGACACGGGCATGGGCCCACACGGCGTCAAGCCGTTGCGCGCTCTCGACGGCATGGTCGGCGCCGCGTCGCTGGCGGACGGCCGGATCCTCGCTGCCGGCAACGTCGTCGGAAGGGAAAACGTCCTCTATCGGCTCCGGGGCGATCTCGTCGCCCCCTCCTGTGGCCGGAGGCAGGCCACGATCGTGGGCACGTCGGCCGCCGACAGGCTGGTCGGCACCAAGCACGCGGATGTGATCGCCGGGCTCGGCGGCGGCGACACCGTGACCGGGCTCGGGAAGGGCGACATCATCTGCGGCGGCTCGGGGAAGGACCACCTCAGCGGAGGAGCGGGTGCGGACCATCTCTACGGCGGCCGTGGCCTGGACGTCCTCCGGGGTGGCCCCGGCCGCGACGTGATCCGGCAGTAGCCGGCTCAGGTCGCAATCAGAGCGTGACCTCGGCCACCGGGCTGCCGTCGAGCTTGGTCACCTCGACCGAGGCGATGTCCGACTTCCAGGCGGCCGTGGCGCCGCTGACCTGCATGGACTGGCCGGGCAGGCCGTTCCAGGTGGCGACCCGCTCGGTGCGGCCGTCCTTGGTGTGCACGACCAGCGCGTAGGCGCCGCCCTCGTACCGGACGGTTCCGCGGGGATAGCTGCAGGTCAGCTGGAGCCGGGTCCCCCATGCGACGGGGGTGAGCGCAACGCGGGCGGTCATCGGGTCGCGGGAGCGCTGAGTCATCAGCAGGCTGGACGGCTGCACGACCGACGGGGTGGGGTTGCCGGCGGTCGGCGACGACGACGCGTGGTCGAGCGCGAGCGCGCCACCGGCGGTCACCGCGACCGCAGCGGCAGCGGCGATGCCTGCGCTGAGCCAGGTACGGCGCTGCTCGCGGCGGCGTACGGCCCGGGACAGCCGCGGCAGCAGCGTCTCCGGGACCGGCTCGGGCTCGTGCTCGTCGAAGACCTCCGGGCCGATCCGGCCCAACAGGCCGGGCAGCCCGGCCAGGTCGCGGACGGCGCGCGAGCACGGCCGGCATCCGTCGAGGTGCGCCTCGAACTCGCGCCGCTCCGCAGGGGACAGCGAGCCGAGGACGTAGGAGCCGTCCCACATCTCGTACGGACAGTCGATCGATGAGCCGTTCGACGTGCTCATGCGACCACCCCCATCTCTTCCAGTGCGAGTCGGAGGGCGTGGAGGGCGTAGTGCGTGCGGGACTTCACGGTGCCTTCGGGGATGCCGAGGCGGCGCGCGGCCTCGGCGACCGGACGGCCCTTGAAGTAGGTCTGCTGGAGCACCGCACGGTGCTCGGGTGAGAGCCGGGTGACCGCGTCCGCGACCACCCACGTCATCAGCAGCTCGTCGCTCGCGTCCTCGGTCGACACCGGCTCCGGGAGCTCTCCCATGGGGATCTCGGAGCGGGCGCGCCGGGTGCGCGACTCGTCGATGACGATGTTGCGAGCGACCGTGAACAGCCAGGCGCGCACCGACCCCTGGCTCTCGTCCAGGAGCGAGGCGTTGCGCCAGGCGCGCAGGAGGGTCTCCTGGCACACGTCCTCGGCGCGGGCACGGTCGTGGTTGGTCAGGCGGAGGCAATGACCCCACAACGCACCCGCGTGGTCGTCGTGCAGGCGCTGCATCACGACATCAGGGCTGTCCGCCATCACACCTCCTCACGTCCGGTATACGGAGCCGGCGTCCGATCGGTTCAATGATGACGCCCCATGGGTACGGCGCCGGCCGTTCGCTGCGGTCGGGCGACCCGGCTCCGCCGGCTCGAGGGGCCGGCGCGCAAGCGCGCTCGGCCGTTCGCTGCGGTCGAGCGACCCGGCTCCGCCGGGTCGCTCGGTCCTCGCTCACGCGAGCGAGGCGAGCCAGGCGTCGTGCAGATCGGAGAACCGGCCGTCGCCGCCCTCGATCAGCTCGGCCGGTGAGCCGTCCTCGACGATGTGCCCGTGCTCGAGAACCAGCACGCGGTCGGCGATCTCCACCGTCGAGAGGCGGTGGGCGATGATCACCGCGGTGCGGCCCTTGAGGATCGTGCGCAACGCCCGCTGGACCAGCCGCTCGGACGGGACGTCGAGCGACGAGGTCGCCTCGTCGAGGATCAGCACCGCCGGGTCGGCCAGGAACGCCCGCGAGAACGCGATCAGCTGACGCTGCCCGGCGCTGAGCAGTCCGCCGCGGTTGGAGACCCGGGTGTCGTAGCCCTCGGGCAGGGCCGCGATGAACCCGTGGGCGCCCAGCGCGCGGGTCGCCTGCTCGACGTCCTCCTGCGTCGCGTCGGGCCGGCCGAAGCGGATGTTGTCGGAGATCGAGCCGGAGAAGAGGTAGTTCTCCTGGGTGACCATCACCACGGACCGGTGCAGATCGGTCGACGTGAGCGAGCGCAGGTCGACGCCGTCGAGCGTGACCCGCCCGTCGACGGGGTCGTAGAAGCGGGTCGCGAGCTTGGCGATCGTGGTCTTGCCGGCCCCGGTGGTGCCCACGAGCGCCACCGTCTGGCCGGAGGGCACGGCGAGGTCGAGGTCGGGCAGCACCGCGACCCCTTCGACGTACTCGAAACGCACATGGTCGAACCGGAGGTCGCCGCGCGCGTCGGTCAGGGCCACCGGGTCGGTCGGCTCGGGGACGCCCGGCTCCTCCTCGAGGACGCCGGAGAGCTTCTCCAGCGCGGCGTTGGCGGACTGGAAGGTGTTGTAGAACTGCGAGATGTCCATCATCGGCTCGAAGAACTGGCGCAGGTAGAGCAGGAACGCCGCCAGCACGCCGACCGTGACCTGGCCCTGGTAGGCGAGATATCCGCCGTACAGCAGAACCACCGCGATCGTGACGTTTCCGATCAGCCGGATCTCCGGCATGAACCACGCCACCAGCCGGAAGGCCACCAGGTTGGCCGCGCGGTACTGGTCGTTGACGTCGTCGAAGATCTCCTGGTTGCGCGGCTCGCGACGGAACGCCTGGACGGCGCGGATGCCGTTCATCGACTCCACGAAGTGGACGATGACCAGGGCGACCTTCTCCCGGGTCACCCGGTAGCTCTTGGCGGACTCCTTGCGGAACCAGTTGGTCGCCCACGCGAGGAACGGCCCGCACAGGAGGGCGACCAGGCCCAGCTTGACGTCGAGGTAGAGCAGCAGGATCGCGGTGCCGACCAGGGTCAGGGCCGCCGTGATCAGCCCGTCGAAGCCGGTCTCGAGCATCTCGTAGATGGCGTCGACGTCGGAGGTCTGCCGCGAGATCACCCGGCCGGACGTGTAGGAGTCGTGGAACGCCGGGCTCAGGCGCTGGAACTGCCGGAAGACCCGTTGCCGGATCTCGAACAGGATGTCCTGCCCGATCTGCCCGGAGCGCACCAGGAAGATGTTGCGTGACACCGCCTGGACGAGGGTCGCGGCCAGCACCATCGCGACGATCTCCACCAGGGGCCGGAGGTCGTTGTCGGTGCGGATCGGCGGGATGCCGACGTCGATCCCCTTCGCCACCAGCAGCGGGATGGACAGGCGGGCGGCGTTCTCGACCAGGACCGCCGCGATCAGCAGCTTCACGACCCGGCGGTAAGGGGTCAGCAGGTCGCGGAGCAGGCGGCGCGAGCGACCCGCGAGCTTGGCGGTGGTCTCGGCGGTGAGGTCGTCGCGGCCGTCGGCGGCGACGCCCCGCCACTTCTGCCCCTCGTCGACCGGAACCTGTGAGGACACGCCTGCCGAGGTCATCCGGCGTCCCCGCGGCGTCGTCCGGCAGAGGAGCGCTGCGCGGCCGGCAGCCCCGCCAGCAGCACGGACGGCCGTGAGGCGGGCAGCAAGGCCGGCAGCGAGGCAGGAGAGGGCCGTCGTGGCGTGGGTCTCATGCCGACACGTCCTCGAGCTCGTCGGAGTCGGCGGCGAGCAGCTCGCGGTAGGCCGGCACCGTCGCGAGCAGGTGCCGGTGGTCTCCGACATGGGTGATCGTGCCGTCCTGGAGCAGGGCGACCCGGTCGGCCAGGAGCACGGTCGACGCGCGGTGGGCGACCACGAGACCGGTGGTGGCAGCCAGAACGCGCCGCAGCGCCTCCTCGACAAGCTTCTCGGTGTGGATGTCCAGCGCCGACAGGGTGTCGTCGAGCACCAGCACCTTCGGCCGGGCCAGGACGGCGCGGGCCAGCGCGAGCCGCTGCCGCTGCCCGCCGGAGAGCGACATGCCCTGCTCGCCGATGCGGGTCTCGAGACCCCACGGGAGGTCGTGCACGAAGCCGGCCTGGGCGATGTCGAGAGCCTGGGCGATGTCCTCCTCGCTCGCGTCCGAGCGGCCGAGGGTGAGGTTCTCGCGCGCGCTCATCGAGAACAGGGTCGGCTCCTCGAACGCCGTCGCCACCAGCGAGCGCAGCTCGAGCAGGGAGTAGTCGCGGACGTCGACCCCGTCGATCGTCACCCGGCCGCCGCTGACGTCGTACAGCCGCGGGACGAGCGAGGTGAGCGCGGTCTTGCCGGAGCCGGTGGCGCCGACGAGCGCGAGCGTCTCGCCCGGCGCGAGGTCGAGGCTGACGTCGCGCAGCACCGGGGTGTCGGAGCCCGGGAAGGTGAAGTCGACGTGCTCGAAGCGCAGGTGGCCCTCCGCCTCGGGTGCGGTCGCCGTTCCGGACACGATGTCGGGTGTCGTGTCGTAGATCTCGAGCACCCGGGCGGCGGCCGTCATGGCCTCCTGGGCCATCGCCAGGATCACGCCGAGGGATGCCACCGGCCAGACCAGGGACAGCATCAGGGTGATGAAGGCGACCAGCTCACCCGGCGTCAGCGCACCGCGGCCGACCCCGATGGCACCGAGGAGCAGCACGACGACGACCGCGAGGTTGGGGATCATCTCGAGGAAGGTCCAGAACTTCGCCGACAGCCGGACCTTCCGCACGCTGGTCTCCAGCAGGGTGCGAGCCGCCGCGTCGTACCGGGTGGAGACGTGCGGCGAGCGGCCGAAGGACTTGATCACCCGGATGCCGACCGCACCCTCCTCCGCCAGCGTGGCCAGGTCGCCCTGCTGGTCCTGGACGTCGCGCGAGATCACCACGTAGCGCTTCTCGAACCGCATCGACAGCCACACGATCGGCGCGGACGTCGCCGCGACCACGAGCCCGAGCGGCCAGTACATGTGGAGCAGCACGAGCGTCGTCACCACGACCTGGGTGATGTTGACCAGCAGGAACAACATGCCGAAGCCGAAGAACCGCCGGATCGCCGAGAGATCCGTGGTGGCGCGCGAGAGCAGCTGCCCGGACTGCCACCGGCTGTGGAAGCTCATCGGGAGCTCCTGCAGCCGCTGGTAGAGGTCGCGGCGCATCGCGGTCTCGACCGCCAGCACCGCCTTGTTCTGCACCCAGCGGCGCCACCAGATCAAGAACGCCTCGAGGGCGCCGAGGCCGAGCACGAGCAGGCTCAGCGGCAGGACGCCACTGGCCCGGTGGTCCTCGATCGGACCGTCGATGAGGGCCTTGATCACCAACGGGATCGCGATCGCCACGGCGACGCCGGTCATGGAGGTCACCAGCATGATCACGAGCGCGGGGATGTGCGGCCGGAGATAGCCACGCAGTCGCCAGAGTGACTTCACACTGGCGGGTGGGTGGCTGCGGGGGACCGTGGCGTTGTCGAGAGCGGCAGACATCGTTGGTCGACTCTAATCCTCCGCGCCGACATCCGCCGAATCATTTGGTACGACGCGCGGACCGCAAGTGCCCCTTACAGTCAGGACGCCGCCAGGCGGTCCCTCCTAGGCTCCGGGTGTGGCTGTCGTCGGAGTCTGCGAGGACGAGCCCGCGCTGCGCTCGGTCCTGGCGCGGGCGCTGCGGGCGATGGGGCACGACCCGTTGGTCGTGGCGACCGCGGGGGAGGCACTCCGGGCGTTCGCCAAGCAGCGGCCCGACGTGATGGTGCTCGACATCGGGCTCCCGGACGCCGACGGTCGCGACCTGTGCCTGGCCCTGCGTGCATCCGGGCTGGACGCACCGGTCCTGTTCCTGACTGCTCGCGATGCCCTGCACGACAAGATCGCGGGCTTCGAGGCCGGTGGTGACGACTACCTGACCAAGCCGTTCGACCTCGACGAGGTGCGGGTGCGCCTCGACGCGCTGCTGCGTCGTACCCCGACACCCGCGCCGGCCGACGCCGGTGGTGCCGTGCTCGATCCGGCACGGCACGCACTGGTGGTGGACGAGACGGAGGTGTCGCTGACGCCGACGGAGTTCCGGCTGCTCGGGCGGCTGATGGCCGAGCCGGCCACCGTCGTACGGCGTCAGGCGTTGGCGGCCGCCGCCTGGCCACCCGGCGCGATCGTCAGCGACAACACCCTCGACTCCTACGTCCGCCGGATCCGCAAGAAGCTGGAGCCGCTGGACCTGGCCGCGATCAGCACCGTCCGCGGGGTCGGCTACCGGTGGCGGTGAGACCGCCGTCGCTGCGCGCCCGGATGGCGGCCACGGCGCTGCTCGTGTCGACCCTGACCGCGACGCTCCTGGTGGCCGGCGTCCTGGTCGTGCTGGCGCGCAGCAGCGACGCGGCGATCCGGTCACGGCTCGACGCGCGGGTGTCCGCAGCCTCGGCGACCGTGGTGGCCGGACCGCACGGCATCCGGATCCTCGAGCAGAGGTCCCGCCTGCTCGACCAGAACGTCTGGATCTTCGACCAGCACGGCGACCTCGCGGACGGACGGCTCTCCCTGCCGCAGCTGGCACGGATCGTCGAGAGCCTGGCCCGCGTGACCGACCAGCACGAGAGGACGATCGGCGACGTCACCTACCTCGCCCGCCCGGTGCGCCGTGACGGGAGACAGGTCGCCACGGTCGTCGCGGCGGAGGACCACGAGCCGTACGAGCGGGCCCAGCGCAGCTCGGTGTGGCTCTCGATCCTGCTCGGGCTCGCCACCGTGGCGATCGCCACCACCGCCGCCTGGGTCGCAGCCACCCGGTCGTTGCGGCAGGTCCGAGCCATGGCGGACCTGGCCGACGACTGGCGCGAGCACGACGTCGGCCGCCGGTTCGACCCGGGTGAGGGCGGCGACGAGATCGCCCACCTCGGTCGCACCCTGGACCTGATGCTGGACCGGATCGTCGATTCGCTCTCCGCCGAGCGGCGGCTCACCGACGAGATCGCACACGAGATGCGGACCCCGCTCGCGGTGGTGCTCGCCGAGGCCGACCTGGCACGCCGGCACGCCCCGGAGGCGCAGCGGGAGGGCCTCGACAACATCCACGCCGCCGCGATCCGGATGCGGGACTCGATCGACACGATGCTGTCGGTGGCGCGGGCCCACGCCTCCGGGGGTGGCCGGGCCACGGTGGGTCAGCTGATGGGCGCCCTCGACCTCCCGCACACGCCGTACGACGAGATCGTGCTGGCCGCTCCGCTGGCGCCCTTGGCGGCCGCCGTACGCCCGCTCCTCGACAACGCCGAGCGCCACGGCGCGGGCGAGCCCCGGGTCGAGGTCGGTCGGGACGGACGGATCGTGGTGATCTCCGTCGTCGACGACGGGCCCGGCGTCGACCGCGGGGACCTGGAGCGGGTCTTCGAGCCCGGCCACACCACGCACGGAGATGGGGCGGGGCTCGGTCTGTCCCTGTCGCGACGGATGGTCCGCGCGATCGGCGGCGACGTGGTGGCACATCCCGGCCCCGGCGGTCGGTTCGAGGTGCGGGTGCCCGCGCGCGCAGCGCCCTAGTTGGCCAGGAGGCCGCGCACGACCCGCAGACCCACCGACATCCGGGCCAGGTCGGCGTTCTCGTCCGAGCAGATCTCCTCCAGAGTCGACGCCGCACGAGAGACCACGACGGCGTCGCCGTCCTCCCACTGCTGGATGCGAGCGGGCACCGTGTCCGACCCGCTGGTGTCGCGCAGCACCTGCGCGGTGAGCTGCGCGTGGACGGCGTACACGTCGTCGCGGAGCGCGGCACGCGCCATCGTCTGCCAGCGGTCGTCGCGCGGCAGGGCCAGGATGCGCGTGACCAGGTCCGGCAGCCCGAGCCGCTCGCCGAGCGCGAAGTGCAGCCGGGTGACATCCACCGGATCGAGCTCCATGCGGTCGGCGATCTCACGGATGCCGAGGAGCTGGTACGCCGGGTGGAGCACCGCGACCCGCGACGCGAGGTCCTCCGGAACTCCCTCGTCGACCAGGCGGGACATCCGGCCCTCGTAGGCACGCAGCTCGCGACCGGTGAGCAGCGACGGCAGCTCGTCCATCAGCCGCTGCACCGGCTCGCGGAAGTAGTCGACCGTGCCCTGGCTGTCCAGAGGAGGCCGCCGGTTGTTGACCAGCCAGCGCGACGCCCGCTCCACCAGGGTGCGCATCTCGACCCGCATCCGCGTCTGGCAGCCGGCGCCGAGCTTGTTGTCGTGGGTCTGCAGCTCCTCGCGCAAGGGCAGCGATCCGAAGATCTCACGGGCCACGAAGTTCGCCCGGGTCAGCTCCGCCGGTGTCGCACCGGTCTCGCCCGCGAGGCGCGGCCAGAACGTCATCCCGGCACCGTTGACCAGGTCGTTGACGACCTGGGTGACGATGATCTCGCGGCGGAGCGGATGGGTGGCGATCGAGGACTCGAAGCCCTCCTTGAGCTGCGTCGGGAAGTAGCCGACCAGGTCGACGTGGCAGTAGGGGTCGTCGGGCAGGTCGGACTCGATCAGCTCGTCGGCGAGCTCGATCTTGGTCCAGGCCAGCAGCACCGACAGCTCGGGTGTCGTCAGTCCCTCCCCTCGCTCGATCCGCCGGCGCACCTCGCGGGAGGTCGGCAGCCCCTCGAGCTCACGGTTGAGCACGCCCTTCTTCTCCAGGGTCCGCATCCAGTCCTCGTGGACGTGGAGCAGGGAGGGCGCGTGCGCGGAGGCGTTGGCGAGGGCGAGGTTCTGCTCGTAGTTGTCGCGCAGCACCAGCGAGGCGACCTCGTCGGTCATCTCCGCGAGCAGGTGGTTGCGCTGCTTCTCGGTCAGGTCGCCGTCGGCGACCACCCGGTCGAGCAGGATCTTGATGTTCACCTCGTGGTCGGAGGTGTCGACCCCGGCGGAGTTGTCGATGAAGTCGGTGTTGATCGCGCCGCCCTGACTGCCCGCGCCGAGCTCGGCGTACTCGATCCGGCCGAGCTGGGTCAGGCCGAGGTTGCCGCCCTCGCCGACACACCGGGCCCGCAGCTCGCGGCCGTCGATGCGGATCGCGTCGTTGGCCTTGTCCCCGGCGTCGGCATGCGTCTCCTCGGAGGACTTCACATAGGTGCCGATGCCGCCGTTCCAGAGCAGGTCGACGGGCGCCTGGAGGATCGCCTTCATCAGCTCGGCCGGGGTCAGCTTGGTCACCGACTCGTCCAGCTCGAGCACGCGGCGCACCTGGGTGCTGATCGGGATCGACTTCAGCGAACGGGAGTAGACACCGCCCCCCTCGGAGATCAGCGACGCGTCGTAGTCCTGCCAGCTGGACCGCGGGAGGTCGAACATCCGCTTCCGCTCCGCGAACGACTTCGCCGGGTCGGGATCGGGGTCGAGGAACACGTCGCGGTGGTCGAACGCCGCCACCAGCTTGATGTGCTCCGAGCAGAGCATCCCGTTGCCGAACACGTCGCCGGACATGTCGCCGATGCCGACACAGGTGAAGTCCTCGGTCTGGCAGTCGATGCCGCGCTCGCGGAAGTGGCGCTGCACCGAGACCCAGGCACCGCGGGCGGTGATGCCCATCGCCTTGTGGTCGTACCCGACGGAGCCGCCCGAGGCGAACGCGTCGCCGAGCCAGAAGCCGTAGTCCTTCGCGACGCCGTTGGCGATGTCGGAGAACGTCGCGGTGCCCTTGTCGGCGGCCACGACCAGGTAGGAGTCGTCACCGTCGTGGCGTACGACGTCGCGGGGCGGGACCGTCGCGCCCTCGACCCGGTTGTCGGTGATGTCCAGCAGCCCGGAGATGAACGTCGTGTAGCAGCGGACGCCCTCGGCGAGCCACGCGTCGCGGTCGGACGGGTCGGGCAGCTGCTTGCAGAAGAACCCGCCCTTGGCCCCGACCGGCACGATCACGGTGTTCTTCACCATCTGCGCCTTGACCAGACCGAGCACCTCGGTCCGGAAGTCGTCGCGGCGGTCGGACCAGCGCAGGCCTCCGCGGGCGACCGCGCCGAAGCGCAGGTGCACGCCCTCGACGTGCGGCGAGTACACGAAGATCTCGAAACGCGGACGCGGCTGGGGCAGGTCGGGGATCACCGACGGCTCGAGCTTGAACGACATGTAGGTGTGGTGCACGCCGTCGTCGAGCTGGAAGTAGTTCGTGCGCAGGGTGGCGTTGATGTGGGTCAGGTAGGAGCGCAGGATGCGGTCGTGGTCGAGGCTGGCCACGTCGTCCAGCGCGGACCCGATCCGGTGGGTGATCCCCTCGACGCGCGCCGTACGCGCCTCGGCGTCGGCGGCCACGCCGTTGCGGCCCGGGTCGAAGCGGGCCTCGAAGAGCTGCACCAGGAGCCGGGTGATGTCGGTGTTGCCGCGCAGCGCCTCCTCGATGTAGTCGACGGCGAACGGGCTGTTCCCCTGCTTCATGTACTTCGCATAGGCGCGGAGCACGGTCGCCTGCCGCCAGGTCAGCCCCGCGCCGAGGACCAGCGCGTTGAAGCCGTCGATCTCGTTGTAGCCGTCCCAGACGGCCCGGATCGTGTCCTGGAAGGGCTCGCGCACCTGGTCGGGCATGCCCGGCGGGTAGCGCAGGCCGAACTCGTAGATGTACGACGGGTGCTCGGTGTGGTCGAGCTGGTACGGCCGTTCGTCGACGACCTCGACCCCCATCGACGACAGTGCCGGCAGCACCTCCGACAGCGAGATCGCGGCACCGCGGCGGAAGACCTTGAGCCGTGCCTCGCCGCGTGCGGCGTCCAGCGGGGAGAACAGCGACAGGTCGGTCCCGGACTGGCCGAGAGCCTCGAGGCGGCCGAGGTCGAGCGCTCCGGTCGCGGCGGAGAAGTCCTCCTTGTACGCCTCGGGGAACGAGGCCTGGAAGCTCCGGGCGAGGCGTGAGCCGACGTCCTCGCCGAACTCCGCGATGGTCGCCGCGGTGAAGTCGTCGCGCCACGAACGCGACGCGTCTGTCAGCCGGCGCTCGAGGTCGGAGACGTCGACGTCGGGGATCCTCTCCCCCTTCGGCGGGTGCACCACGAAGTGGACCCGAGCGGTGGTCGACTCGCTCATCTTGACGTTGAACTCGATCGACTCGCCGGCGAAGCTCTCCTTGAGGATGTCGGAGAACCGCTCACGGACGTTGGTGTTGTAGCGGTCGCGGGGCAGGAACACCAGGACGCTGACGTAGCGGCCGTAGGTGTCGCGTCGTACGAAGATCCGCAGCTGGCGACGGCCGCGGGTCTCCATCACCCGGCTCGCCATCGACGCCAGCTCGTCGACGGGCGTGTGGAACAGCTCGTCGCGCGGATAGGTCTCGAGGGTGTCGATCAGCGCCTTGCCGGCATGGCTGCGCGGGTCGAGGCCGATGGTCTTGAGCACGTCGGCGGCCTTCTCGCGCAGCAGCGGGACGTGCCACACCGACTCGGTGTACGCCGCACTGGAGAAGAGGCCGAGGAACCGGCGTTCGCCGGTGACCTCCCCGCTCGCGTCGAACGACTTCACACCGACGTAGTCGAGGTACGCCGGGCGGTGCACGGTGGCCCGGGAGTTGGCCTTGGCCAGGACCAGCAGGGTGCGCTCGCGGGCCGTCTCCGCGCCCTTCTTGGGCAGCTTCCCGACGGCGGCGAGATCCGGGTCGTCGCGCAGGATGCCCAGACCGCTGCCCGGGACGCCGCGGAGGTACTCGTCCTCGCCCTCCCGCTCGAGGTGGTACTCGCGGTATCCGAGGAACGTGAAGTGGTCGTCGGCCAGCCATTGGAGGAAGGCGCGGCCGCGCTCGACCTCGTCGCCCGAGAGCACCGTCGGCGGGTCGGCCTCGAGCTCTCCGACGATCTCGGTGACCTGCTGCCGCATCCGGTCCCAGTCCTCGACCGACTCACGGACGTCGCGCAGGACCCGCTGCAGGTCGGCGGCGATCGCCTCGACGTCCTCGTCGTGGCCGATGCGGCTGATCTCGATGTGCATCCACGACTCCCGCTCGGCGCCCTCGGGCGGCGTCGCGGACTCGCTGTCGGGGCAGGCGATCGCCTCCAGCCGGCCGGTGACGTCGCGGGTCACGTCGAACTGGGGGTGCACGACCAGGTGGACGTCGCGCTGCTGCCGGGTCAGCTCCATCACCACGGAGTCGACCAGGAACGGCATGTCGTCGGTGACGACCTCGGCCACCGAGTGACCCCCGGCCGACCAGCCGTGCTCGGCCAGGCTCGGGGTGAAGACATGGACGCTGGCGGTGCCCTGGGGCCTCGACTCGGCGGTGCGGTAGTGCGAGACGAGCGCGCCGTACAGCTCCTCCGCGGAGCGGTCCAGCAGGTCCTCGATGGCGACGTGCCGGTAGTAGGCGGCGAGGAGCTGCCCGACCTCGTTCTTGGGCGGTCCGCCGGTCCCGGAGCCTCGCTCCGCGAGGGTGATCGCCTGGGTGAGCAGATGAGACTTCTCGAGGTCGGTCGTCATTGACACAACCCGAGGTTAGGACTCCGTACAACCCCGTACCAACACGACGTGCGGACCGGGGTCCGGACGTCGTGGATCCGACCCGGCGCCCGCCACCCACGGGCCGGCCGGTGACGTGCTCGAGATCGCTTCCGTCCGTGCGGCACGACTGGCCCGACCGCGCCGGCCGCCGACATGATGAGCCCATGAAGCGCGTGAGCCACACCCTGACCTACCCCGCGACCGTGGTCGACGACGTGTACGCGATGTTCGCCGACCCGGCGTACCGGAAGGCGGTCAGTGACTACCAGCGCGTCATCGACTTCGCCTGCCGGATCACGCCGTCGGGCGGCGGGATGCACGTGCGGCTGGAGGTGGCGCACGGCACCGACCGGATCCCGTCGTTCGCCCAGCGGCTGGTGGGTCACGAGATCCGGTTCGTCCAGGAGGAGACCTGGGCGTCGCCGTCGGGGGCCGACATCCGGGTCACGATCCCGGGCAAGCCCGGAGACATGACCGGCTCGATGTCGCTGACCGCGTCCGGCGATGACGTCGTGCAGCAGATCGACCTCGCCGTGAAGGTGAGCATCCCGCTGGTCGGCGGCAAGGTCGAGGACCTCATCGCCGGCTTCGTGCTCAAGGCGTTCGACGCCGAGAACAAGGTCGGCGTGAAGTGGCTGAGGGGCGAGTGGCGCGTCTGAGGCGGAGTCTCGGGTCGAGGCATCGCCGGCCATCCGCTCAGCCGACCGCGCCACCGAGTCCGTTCACGGCCAGCATGATCGAGTAGAGGGTCGTGGTCGCGCAGACGTACAGCACGTTGCGACGCGGTCCGCCGAACGTGACGTTCGCCGCGGCGTCCGGCGTACGGATGGTGCCGAGGTGGACGCCCTCCTCGGGTTCGTAGCACCGGACCCCGTCGCTGCAGGCGATCCAGATGCGACCGTCGGTGTCGACGGCCATCGAGTCGAGGCTCGGCGCGGTGCCGGTGGCCAGCAGGTGCCCGCCGCTGAGACGGCTGCCGTCGTCGGTCACCTCGAACACGCGGATCGTGTTCGCCCGGCTGTCCGCGACGTACAGCCTCGTCCCGCCGGGCGAGAAGGCGATCCCGGTGGGACGAAGGAACCCGTCGGCGACGATCTCGCACGAGCCCGTGGCCGGGTCGGCGCGGAACAGGTAGCACCCGTCGAGCTCCTGCTCGGCGCGGCGACCCTCGTAGTCGCTGCCGATGCCGTAGCTCGCGTCGGTGAACCAGACCGCACCGTCACCCGCGACGACGGCGTCGTTCGGGCTGTTCAGTCGGCGACCCCGGTACGAGTCGACGACGAGCGTGACAGAGCCGTCGTGCTCGGTCCGGGAGATCCGGCGACCGGAGTGCTCGCAGGTGACCAGGCGACCCTGGGCGTCCACGGTGTTGCCGTTGGGGTGGCCGGCGGGCGAGCGGAAGACCCCCACCGAGCCGGTCGTCTCGTCGTACCGGAGCAGGCGGTCGTTCGGGATGTCGCTCCACACCACGGTGCGGGAGGCGGGGAAGTACGCCGGGCCCTCGGCCCACCGACACCCGGTCCACAGCGGCTCGAGCGCCGCGTCGCCGCGCACGACGTTGAAGCGGTCGTCGAGCACCTGGTAGGTGTCGAGCTCACGCGGCACGCCGATCACCTCGCACCTGTTGCGACTGCGGGCGGAGGCCGTCACCGTAGCGCGGCCGGACGTACGCAGCTGCGAGGGTCGCCGAGGCCAGGAGCAACGGCAGAGAGACGAAGGCCGCCGTGGCCAGCCGATCGTAGAGGAAGCCATAGCCGGCGGCCGACGCGAGCAGCGCGACGCTCGTCGCCGCGAAGAGCCCCACGGACCGGCGCGGCAGCACGACCTCCCGACGCCGTACGGCGTGAGCCAGGCAGCCCCAGGTGGCCGCGAGCAACGTCATCTTCAGGCCGTCGAGGCGGTTGATCGTGTCGGCCAGGGCCCCGATCCCGGCGGCGTCGGAATCGGGCACCGCGACCGTGGCGAGCAGCAGGCCGAGCAGGCACTGCACGAGTGACACGCAGACGGCGCCACCGCCGGCCACCCGCACCACCCGTGCCGCCGGACCCGAGACGGAGCGGACGACCGCGGCGAGCACGACGGCCAGGAGGAGCGCCGCCAGACCCTGGGTGAGCAGGTACTGGAGGGCGAGCACCCGCTCGTGCCCGGCGTACTGGCGCAACAGGTCGGACCCCGGGCTCGTGACCGTGGTGGACGGGCTGAACACCGAGAGCCCGACCACCCAGGTCAGCGTGTACGCGGCGCCTGCCGCGGCGGTCGCGAAGCGGTCGGTCACGTCTGGTCCCCGTCACACCGGACCAGCTCGCCACTCACCACGCTCTGCCACGGCTCGGCGGGCGACGCTCGGAACTCCTTCTGCCAGACGAACCCGTCGTGCGTGGGGCGGTACGTCGTACAGCTCTCGCCGCGCGCCGTGGCCCGGCGCAGCACCAGCGCACCGTCCTCCCAGGTGCCCCGCGCCGGCGGGTCGGGTGGGTGGCCGAGCGAGTCGAAGGAGTACAGGAGCACCTCCCCGGTCTCGGGGTCGGGGAGGAACACGTTGAGAGCCGAGAAGTCACCGACGACCCGGCTCGTCTCGTGGGACTGGACGACCAGGCCACCCGCGAGCCGGACGTCGCCGACCGCCGTGGCGACCGCGTCCTCCCGCTCCGACCAGGCGCTGGCACTGATCCTGTCGGTGCCCCGGAAGGTCCCGAGGAGACCAGACAGGTCGAGCTTCTGCACGTCGCACTCACTTTCCTTTGGTAGTTACCAACTATTGGTGAGCACTACTATTGCGCGCATGTCGTTCGCAGACAAACCGAGGGCGTTGACCGACCTGACGACGTACCTCCTCTCGCAGACCGCGAAGCTCGCCAAGCGCGACCTCGACCAGCGGTTGAGCGAGCGCGGCCTCCGGCTCCGCCACATGGCCGTGCTGGCCGCGGTCGCGGAAGGGCCCGCCAGCCAGCTCGACCTGGCTCGTCGGCTCGACATGGACCCGAGCGACATGACGGCGACGGTCGACGACCTCGAGGGTTCGCGGCTGGTGAGCCGCACCGTGGACAGCAGCGACCGGCGGCGCAAGCTGGTGACCCTCACCCGACCCGGCCGGACTGAGCTCCGACGACTCGACGCGCTGGCCCGCGAGGTCGCCGGCGCACTGCTCGCGCCGGTGCCCGCCGCACGGCGGCAGCAGCTCCACGACGACCTGTACCGGGTGCTGGTCGCCCACGACCACCGCGACGGGTGAGCCGGGTCAGCCCATGTGCGGGTAGCGGTGGTCGGTCGGCGGGACGAACGTCTCCTTGATCGACCGGGGGCTGGTCCAGCGCTGGAGGTTCTGCGCGGAGCCGGCCTTGTCGTTGGTGCCCGAGGCACGGGCACCGCCGAAGGGCTGCTGGCCGACGACCGCGCCCGTGGGCTTGTCGTTGACGTAGAAGTTCCCGGCCGCGAAGCGGAGCAGTTCCTGCGCCTCGGCGATTGCGCGGCGGTCCTGGGCGATGATCGAGCCGGTCAGGGCGTACGGCGCGACCGACTCCATCTGCGCGAGGACCCGGTCGTAGCGCGCGTCGTCGTACACGTGGAGGGCGAGGATCGGGCCGAAGTACTCGGTGGAGAACATCTGGTCCTTGGGGTCGGTCGACTGCACGACCGTCGGCCGCACGAAGTAGCCGACCGAGTCGTCGGTCTGACCTCCGGCCAGGATCGACAGGTGGTGGTTGCGCTTGGCTCGGGTGATCGCCGACTTGTGCTTGGCGAACGCCCGGTCGTCGATGACCGCACCCATGAAGTTGGACAGGTCGGTGACGTCGCCCATCGCCAGGCCCTCGACCTCGGCCAGGAACTCGTCGCGCACCTTCGTCCACACCGACTTCGCGACGTACGCGCGGGACGCGGCGCTGCACTTCTGGCCCTGGTACTCGAAGGCGCCGCGGATCAGCGCCGTACGCAGGACGTCAGGGTCGGCGCTCGGGTGCGCGACCACGAAGTCCTTCCCGCCGGTCTCACCGACGATGCGTGGGTAGGAGCGGTACGACTCGATGTTGGCACCGACGGTCTGCCACAGGTGGTGGAAGACGCGGGTCGAGCCGGTGAAGTGGATGCCGGCCAGGTCGGGGTGGGCGAGCGCGACCTCGGAGACGTCGTGCCCGTGCCCCGGGAGCATGTTGATGACGCCCGGGGGCAGCCCGGCCTCCTCGAGGAGCTCCATCGTCAGGCTGGCCGCGAGCTGCTGGGTGACTGCGGGCTTCCAGAGCACCGTGTTGCCCATCAGCGCCGGCGCGGTCGGCAGGTTGCCGGCGATGGCGGAGAAGTTGAACGGGGTGATCGCGTAGACGAAGCCCTCGAGCGGCCGGTAGTCGGTGCGGTTCCAGATGCCCGGGCTGTTGGCGATCGGCTGCTCGGCGAGGATCTGCCGGGCGAAGTGGACGTTGAACCGCCAGAAGTCGATCAGCTCGCACGCCGCGTCGATCTCGGCCTGGAACGCGGTCTTGGACTGGCCGAGCATGGTGGCGGCGTTGAGGCGCTGGCGCCAGGGACCGGCCAGCAGGTCGGCGGCCTTGAGGATGATCGCGGCCCGGTCGTCGAAGGACATCGCCCGCCAGCCCGGGGCCGCATCGGCCGCGGCCTTGATCGCCGCCTCGGTGTCCCGGTGCGTGGTGCCCTTGAGCGTGCCGAGCACGTGCTGGTGGTCGTGCGGCTGCACGACCCGGATCTCCGGTCCGCCGCCGTTGCGCCGGCGACCACCGATGTGGGCCCGCAGGGAGACCTGACGGCGCTGCTGGCGCTGCAGCTCCTGCTCGAGCTCCTTCCGCTCGGGGCTCCCGGGCGCGTAGGTGAGGTTGGGCTCGTTGACCGGGTGCGGCGGGTGGGTGGCAGCGTCCATGACGTGATGCTGTCAGACAGTCCGGCCCCACTCAATTCCGGTTGAGCCGTCCCGAATCCGGCGTTGACCCGTCCGACTTGCGGACGGGTCAACGCCGGATTCGGGACGGCTCAACCCAGCAGGAGGTCGGGGATCTCCTGGGTGGCGTACCAGCCGAGGTCCTCGAGGTCCTCCGGATCGGCGTCCTCCGGCAGGTCGTCGGCGTCGGCGTGGACCGCGACGACGTCCGAGAGACTGACCGACGCCGCTGGCGCGGGCACCTCGGCCACGACCACGACCCGGCGCCGCTCCCCCGGGTCGAGCTCGGCGGCGAGGACGGCGGAGGTCTCGGCCGCGGTCATCAGCGCGGCGTACTCGGCGTCCTCCGAGTCGTCGGCCGCCCGGACCGCGTCGTTGCCGACCATGAGCGAGCCGGACTGCTCCAGGTTCGCCAGCAGGTGCAGGGTCGCAGGGAGGTAGAGACGCGTCACGGCGTGCGTCCCGATCGCCGGTTGCGCCCCCGGGGCACCTTCGGTCGTCCGTCACCAGCGGTGTCGAGGAGCTCGTCGAGCGCCTCGGAGAGACACGACGCGAAGGTGGCGGCGTCCGGCACCCGGTCGCGATCTGCCGTGATGCCGTAGAACACCTGACCGTCGTACGACGTGACGCCGATCGCCAGCGCGTGCCCGGGCAGCAACGGTGGCACGGGATAGGTCTGCTCCATCACGGCCCCGGCGGCGTACAGCGGCGACTGCGGCCCGGGCACGTTGGTGACGGTGAGCTGGATGCCGCGTCGCAGCTGCTCGGCCGCGACCCGCGAGCCGATCGCGTGGAACGTCGACGGCGCGAAGCCGGAGATGCCCGCGATCCGGTCGGCCGCCACCGCCCGCCCGGTCTCCTTGTGCGCCTTGAGCGAGTACGACACCTGGTGCAGCCGGACCACCGGGCTCGGTTCACCCACCGGCAGGTCGACGAAGTGCGGCTCGATCTGCGAGCCCACCGAGGTCGGCTCGAGCTCGGGGTCGTGCACCGACATCGGGACGACGGCCCGTACCTGACGGAGCCCTCCGAGCGACTCGGCGCGGGTCATCAGCCAGCTACGCAAGCCTCCGGTGACCGTCGCCAGGACGACATCGTTGACGGTCCCGCCGTGCGCGTCGCGTACGGCGCGGTGCTCGGCGAGGCTGCGGCGTACGGTCTCGAAGCGTCGCTGCTGCGACAGCGTGCCCCCGATCGGGGAGTCCTGCTCGGAGCGCCGACCGGCCAGGGTGTTGGCGAACGTCGTGACCTTCCGGGTGGCCGCGTCCGCGCTCCGGACCCATGAGTCGGCGACGCCGCGAACCGTGTCCACGGCGGTGAGCGGCGCGGCCACCGAGTCCCGCACGGCCTCGGCGAGGAGCCCGGTCGGGCTGGTCTGTCGCTCCGCCCGCCACTCGTCGGAGCCGAGCTCGCGCTGCTCCGGCGTGCGATCCAGCAGCACCTGGGCGAGGTCGACGATCTGGACTCCGTCGACGAGCGCCTGGTGGGACTTGGTGAGCACGGCGACCCGGCCGTCCTCGAGACCCTCGACGAAGTAGACCTCCCACAGCGGCCGGTGCCGGTCCAGAGGACGGGACACGATCCGGCCGACCAGGTCGCGCAGCTGCTCGAGACTGCCCGGGCGGGGCAGCGCCGAGCGACGCACGTGATAGGCGAGATCGAAGCGCGGGTCGTCGACCCACACCGGGTTGGCGATGTGTCCCGGCACCCATCGCACGCGCTGGCGGTAGCGCGGGACGAACGCGATCCGGTCACCGATCAGCTGGGTCAGCGTCTCGTGGTCGAAGCCCGACGTGCCCGGGTCGAAGACCTCGACGGTGGCGTTGTGCCGCGGCGACGTCGGTGTCTCCGAGGTGAGGAAGACCAGGTCCCGCGCGCTCAACCGCTCGCCCATGCTCACCCCTGTGCCCGAAGACTTGTGTCCCATGGGATTCTGACAGAGGCCCGCAGGCGGGCCGGATCCGTCTGTTGCGAGAAAGGCCACACCTCCATGCGCCGACTCGTCGCCCTCGCGGTCACCCTGGTCAGTGCCTTCACCCTCAGCGCGTGCGGGAGCTCGTCCAGCTCCTCGGGGGCCGGCGACGACGAACCGACCAAGGTCATCGACATCACCTTCGACGGCAACGACGTGACCCCCAACGGGACCGACATCGACGTGAAGGTCGGACAGCGGATCGAGCTCGACGTGACGGCCGACAAGCCCGGTGAGATCCACGTGCACTCCTCCCCCGAGGAGCAGGAGTTCGAGTACGACGCGGGCTCGAGCACCCTCCAGGTCACGCCGATCCCCGCACCGGGTCAGGTCGTCGTCGAGTCGCACACCCTCGACAAGACGCTGTTCACCCTCGTGGCGCGGTGACACCGCTCCTGATCGGGGGGCTGCTCCCCGAGCACGGTCTCGGCGGGGCACAGGACCTCCCGATCTCGCGTGGCCTGGCGATCACCGGCGCGGCGATCGCGGTGGCGGTCTCGTTCGTCGTCCTGGCGCTCGCCTGGCGCACCCCTCGGTACGACGCGGCCACCAGCGGCCGGCCGGCCCCGGTCTGGCTGTCCGCGCTCGTCGACTCGGTCTGGTGGCGCGGACTCCTGCACCTGATCGGTCTGCTCGCGCTGGCCTACCTGATCGTCGTCGCGGTCTTCGGCAAGGACCTCCTGATCAACCCGATCTTCGGCATCTTCTACGTCTGGATCTGGGTCGGCGTGCCGATCGCCTCGGCTCTGTTCGGTCGGGTCTGGAGGGCTCTCAGCCCGTTCCGGCTGATCAGCACCGGCATCGCCCGCCTCTCCGGCGGTCACCCGGACGAGGGGCTGATCACCTACCCGGAGCGGCTCGGCATCTGGCCGGCTGCGCTCGGTCTGTACGGGTTCGTCTGGATGGAGCTGGTCTACCCCCACAACGTCGATCTCTCGCCGGTGCGGCTGTGGCTCGGCGTCTATCTGGGCCTGATGATCATCGGCGGCGCGCTGTTCGGGAACACGTTCTACGCGCGCGCCGACCCGTTCGAGGTGTACTCCTCGCTGATCGCCCGGCTCTCGATCTGGGGACGCCGCGACGGACAGCTGGTCCTGCGCAGCCCGCTGGCCAACCTCGACACGACCCCCGCGACGCCGGGACTGGTGGGCGTCATCTCGGTGCTGTTCGGGAGCACCGCCTTCGACGCCTTCCGCGACTCGACGCGCTGGCTGACCTTCATCCAGGGCACCGGCTACTCGACGTACCTGCAGAACAACCTGGGCCTACTCGCCTTCTGCCTTGCGGTCGGGCTGATCTTCTGGCTGGCCTGCATCTCCACCGGCGTGGGCCCGGAGCAGCCTCGCCGCCGGTTGCCCGACCTGTTCGCGTTCTCCGTGATCCCGATCGTCCTCGGCTACATCCTTGCCCACTACCTCAGCTACGTCGTCGAGATCGGCACCCAGACCCTGATCCTGACCAGCGACCCACTCAGCAACGGCAGCAACCTGTTCGGCACCGGCACCCTGACGGTGCCGTACTGGTTGTCGTACCACCCGACGTTTCTGGCGACCGTCAAGGTGCTCTGCGTCGTCGCCGGCCACGTGCTCGGCGTGATCGCCGCTCACGAACGCGCGATCAAGCTGCTGCCCAAGAAGCATCAGCTCACGGGTCAGCTGCCGTTGCTGGCGGCGATGATCGCCTTCACCGTCGGTGGGCTGTACCTGCTCTTCTCGACCTGACGGGCGTCACCGACGCAGGAGGCGGCGGCGCTCACGCCGACGGTGGGGCACGGGAGGGGGCACCACCGCGTCGCTGAGCATGCCGAGCGCCCGCGCGATCTCGGAGTCACCCGCCTCGGCGATGCTGGCCCCGGCGGTGAGCGCACGGTCCGCCGCGGCACGGTCGTCGGGCAGGAAGTGGACGTCGGTGGGCCGGGCGAAGCCCTCGACCATGCCCGTGATGTCGCGCTCGGACCAACCCAGGCTGGGGCGCATGCGGTTGACGACGACGCGCACGGACGCCTCGGTGTGGCGCTCGCGGAGCTCGACCAGGCCGCGGGCGAGCCGAGCCAGGCCGACGGGGTCGGCGGTGCCGACGACGAGCACCTCGTCGGCCACCTCGAGAGCGGCGAGCGTGAGGTGGTTGCGGCCCGGACGGGCGACGAGGTCGCCCGCAGGGTCGTCCTCGAGGCTGAACCCGGTGTCGACGACCACGTGTCCGCAAGCACGAGCGACCTCGAGGAGGTGCTCCACGACCCCCGGTCTCACCTCGACCCAGCGGTCGGCTCGTGGCAGCCCGGTGATGACCGCCAGCCGGTCGCCGATCGCTCGCCGCACCGAGCCGAAGCGCGCCTCCAGCGCACCGTCGGCGGTCAACCGGGCAGCGCTGAGCAGCCCCGAGACCTCGTCGAGGACACCGAGGTGCTGGGCGACCGACCCGCCGTAGGGGTCGGCGTCGACCAGCGTGGTGCGCAGTCCGCGTAGGGCGAGGGCGGACGCCAGCGAGGTCGCCACGGTGGTGCGACCCGGAGCACCGCCCGGTCCCCAGACGGCGACGACCCGGCCCCGGTCGCCGGACTCGGGAGACAGGTCGGCACCGGCGCGCGCCGCCTCGTCCGACGTCGCCTCGTCGACCTCCGCCTCGAGCGCATCCGGGAGGAGCTCGAGGTCGTCGTGATCCACCAGTGCGTCGACCTCCAGCCGGCCGGCGCGGACGCGGGCCGACTCCGTGTCGGCGGCCACCGCCACGACCCGCACCTGGTGCCGGTGGAGCACGTCGACCGCGGTCGGGTCCAGCCCAGGCGCATCGAGGGCGACGACCGCGACGTCCGCCTGCCCTGCGCTGCTCGTCGCGAGCAGCTCGTCGACGTCGACGCAGCGCTTCAGCACCACCATCCCGCTGCGCCCTCCGATGGCCTCCAGGGCGGTCGACTCCCACGCCGCACCGGCGGCCACGACCAGGACGACGACCACGTCAGCCCCGGCCCACGACGGTGAGCGCGGCGTCGTCGGTCGAGGCGAGGAGCCGGAAGAACCGTTGCGCCTCGGCGCCCGACATGCCCAGGACCAGCATCCGCGTGCCGTCGGAGCCGAACGCGTCGTCCGCCGCCGGTGCGTCGAGCACCGTCACGCCTTCGAGGACCGGGCGACCGTCACACACGCTGGAGCCCTGGCAACCGGTGCGGCTCCCCGGCCGCAGGTAGACGTCGACCGAGTCGCCGACCCCGACCTCGCGCGGCACCTGGTCGGGCGGCACCGAGACCGGAACCTGACGCAGATCGCCCGAGGCGGCCGGGCCGACAGCCGCCCGAGGCACCAGCTCACCGGCGCCCACGTCACGGCTCAACCGGAGGTCGCCGGGCAGCTGCTCGTCGGCGCGGAAGTAGAGCGTGGCCGCGTCCGCGTCGTCGAACCGGACCCGGCGTACGGCGAGATCGTCGGCGGTGAGCACGTGTCCGGCCCCGAGGGGGTCGGCGGCCGCCCAGACCGGCACCGTGTCCGCGGTGGTGCCGAGCGCGAGCGCACCGACGAGGACGGAGGCGGCCACGATCGCCAGGCCGAGCCACAGCCGCGGGTCGCGCCAGCCGGGTGAGGTGACCCGCCTGGCGGCAGGCGAGTCCGTGATCCCGAGGTTCACGGCCACATCATGGCCCGGATCCCTACCCGCGCGGGAGCCCTCTTCCACCGGCCGTCGCGTGGCCCCGATGGCCGGTCGTTCACACGTGCAACGATGGCCCCATGCCTCCCAACCCTCGGTTCCTCACGCTCGCGGACGTCGCCGAGGTCCTCAGTACGTCGAGCGCCCAGGTCTACGCCCTGGTCCGCCGCGGCGAGCTGCCGGCGATCAAGATCGGTGGCCGCGGTCAGTGGCGGGTCGAGGCCAGCCAGCTCGAGGCCTACATCGACCGGATGTACGACGAGGCGCGCGCGTTCGTCGACGCCCACCCCTTCACCGAGGGCGACGTGAAGGGCGAGCCGCCCGCCGAGTGAGTCTCAGCCGACCTGCGACCCGAGGGTGATCCGCAGGCTCATCTGCGATCCGCCGCGCCGTACCGTGAACGGGATCGTGTCGCCCGGCTGGTGCGCGCGGATCGCCACGATCAGCGCGATCCCGTCGGCCACCTTCTCGCCGGCGACCTCGGTGACGACGTCCCCCTTGCGCAGACCCCCCTTGGCGGCCGGCCCTTCGGAGTTGACCTTCAGGATCTTGGCCCCGACGTCCTCGGTCGCGCCGAGCGTGTCGACCGTCGCGCCGATCACGGGGTAGCGCGCCTCGCCGGTGCGCAGGATCTGGTCCGCGGTGATCTTCACCTGGTCGATCGGGATCGCGAACCCCACGCCGATGTTGCCGGACTCGCCGGTGGTGCTGCCCGTCGTCGCGATCGCGGAGTTCACCCCGACCACCTGCCCGGTGAGGTCGACGAGCGGGCCTCCGGAGTTGCCGGGGTTGATCGCGGCGTCGGTCTGCACGGCGTTGATGTACGACGAGTCCGCGCCGGTGTCGCTCGTGGTCACCGGCCGGTTGAGCGCGCTGACGATGCCCGCGGTCACCGTCGAGCTCAGCCCGAGCGGCGAGCCGAACGCCACGACCTGGTCGCCGACGCGGAGCACCTGCGCCGAGCCGAGACTGGCCGGCGGCAGCTGCGGGCCGCCCGCCACGTACAGCACGGCGAGGTCGTAGGTCGGGCTCCGGCCGACGACCTTCGCGTCGTACTTGTCGCCGTTCTCGTCGACGATCTCGATCGGCCCGTGGTTCTCGACGGCGTCCGCCACGACGTGGTTGTTGGTGATGTAGTGGCCCGACCGGTCGAGCACGAAGCCCGATCCCGTGGCACCGTCCTTCCGGCCCTGGTACTGCGCCAACACCTGGATGGTGCTCGGCAGCAGGCGCTGCGCGACCGACGCGACCGAGCGGTTGCCCGGCCGCAGCGGCGCCTTCGACACGGTGCCCGCCTCGCCGAGACCCCCGCTCACGCGGCCCTCGGTCGAGTTCGAGCGGATGTTCTCGTACGCCGCGCCGCCGAACACCCCACCGATCAGGCCGATCACCAGCGCCAGCACCGAGACCAGCGGCCACACCCAGCCCGAGACCCGTCCGCGCGGCGGGTCGGGCGCCCGATGCTGGACCGGGTACGACTGGGTGCCGAGGGGCACGTAGCTGGCGCGAGCCGGCTCGGGCTCCACGGCGTACGGCGAGCTCTGCGGGGCGGGCGGCGGACCCGGCGGCGTCCAGGCATGGGGCGGGGGCTGCTCGCGCGGAGGCATCCAGCTGTCGTCGCCGGACGCGCGCAACGGCGCGGTCTCCTCGCTGCCGGGTTGCTCGTCGGTCACGGGTCCTGACTCTCCACAGGGGTGCCGGCCGGGATCCGGACGGCCTGGTGGGCCCGAGCAGGCCCTACGGCGCGAGTGTACGTCGCAGCCCGCGGGTCCCCGGCGGGGTGTCCTCCCGATCGTGACCGCGACCGGAGGAGGGGCGATCACGGTCGATGACCGTGGTGATGGCGTGACTGATCGTCGAGCCGAACGACTCCGGGGTGGGGCGGACGACCGCTCCGGGTGCGTTCGCCGGCGAGGCTCCCAGGGCGAGCACGCCCATCACGGCCGCACCGACGGCACCGCTCCCGATGCCCGTCATCCCGAGGTGACGGCGGCGGGCACCGGCATCAGCCAGGGCGGGGTGGTCGGCCAGGTCGGGCCAGTCGACGATGCCGCGCACCAGCAGCGACCCCTTGAGGTGCGACGGCGCGGACGCGCCACCGCCCAGCTGCATGGTCGCCAGGCGGGTCTTCACCCAGCCCTCGCGTTCCACGGCGTCCCGGCACTGATGGCAGGAGTGGACGTGGTCCCAGGCGCGCTCCTCGTCGGCCGGGGACAGCTGGCCGTCGAGAAGCGCGCTGACCCGGGTGCCCAGATGGCCGATCACGAGGCGGTCCCGGGTGCGAGGTCGGGCGCCGAGACGGCGGGACCCTGGTACCGAGTACGGCCCTCGGCCGGAGCCCGGTGGGCCAGGGCGGCACGCAGCATGGCGCGCCCGCGGTGGATGCGGGAGCGCACGGTGCCGAGCTTGGCGTCGAGGATCCGGGCGATCTCGTCGTACGACAGACCCTCGACGTCGCAGAGCACGACCGCGGCGCGGAACTCCGGCGGCAGCGTCGAGAGCGCCTTCTCCACGTCGTCGTCGAACGTCTGGTCGGCGTACGCCGTGTCGGGCGAGGGCAGGTGGCTGCGAAGCCGATCCGCGCGCTCGTCGGACAGCGCGTCGAACCTGATGCGCTGCTTGCGGCGCGCCTGGTCGAGGAAGAGGTTGGTGGTGATCCGGTGGATCCAGCCCTCGAAGGTCCCGGGCTGGTACGTCGAGAGGCTGCGGAAGACGCGGACGAAGACCTCCTGGGTGAGGTCCTCGGCGTCGTGCCGGTTGCCGGTGAGCCGGAACGCGAGCCGGTAGACCCGGTCGGAGTGCTGGTCGACGATCGCCTCCCAGGTGGGCACCCCCGGAACGGCTGCGGGCACGCCGACGGGCTCGACGTTCGACCGATCCGCCTCCACGAGCTCCTCCTGCCGACGCATGCGCGCCTGCTGCGATGCCGACCTGAACCGCACCCTGCCTCCGTCCACGAACTCTCGTCTCCGCGGCTGAGAGGAACCTGTGAGAACGGCACCCCGCGGATGTGAAATGTCGCCTGTTCCAACGAACGACGACGGGTCCTGTGTTCCCGTTCGCGACCCCGGATCGCCGCTCTCTTCCGGCGACCCGGGAGCGATAGGGTCGCGATGACCGCCGTCCCCGACCGGAAGGCCGCCCGATGCCCGTGACCCCGCCCACGTCTGCCAGCTGGTCCTACGCCGAGGGGTTCGTCGAGGAGGACGACGTCCTCTCCGCGGCGCGTGCGCGGGCGGAAGAGGTCGGAGCGGTCGCGATCGGGTCGGGCGGTGGCGCCGCGCTGCGCTTCCTGGCGTCCGTGATCGAGGCGCGCGCCGTGGTCGAGGTGGGCACCGGGGCCGGCGTGTCCGGGCTCTGGCTCCTGCGCGGCATGCGCTCCGACGGCGTGCTCACCACCATCGACATCGAGGCCGAGCACCAGCGACTGGCCCGCGAGTCGTTCAACGACGCGGGCATCCCCCCGCAGCGGGCCCGGACGATCGCCGGGGCCGCTCTCGACGTCCTGCCTCGGCTGACCGACGGCCACTACGACCTGGTCTTCTGCGACGGCGACAAGGCGGAGTACGCCGCCTACCTCAAGGAGGCGCTGCGCCTCCTGCGACCCGGCGGGATCGTCGCGTTCGACAACGCGTTGTGGCACGACCGGGTGGCCGATCCGGCGCGGCGAGACGAGGAGACCACGGTGATCCGCGAGCTCGGCAAGGAGATGGCGACGAACGAAGCGCTGGTCCCCGTGCTGCTCCCCGTGGGCGACGGGCTGCTCGTCGCGAAGAAGGAGTGGTCGCCCGAGTGAGGACGGGCCGACGCGGCGAAGCCGCGGCGGCGCGGCCGCAGCGAGAGCCGCAGCGAGCTTGCTCGCCAGGCCCCACTCACCGATCTGTCAGCACGGGCCGACGCGGCGAAGCCGCCGCAGCGAGAGCCGCAGCGAGCTTGCTCGCCAGGCCTCTCGATCAGGCGATCCCGGCGAGCGGCTGGGGGCCGGCCAGCCAGGTGAGCAGTGCGCGCGGGCCGAAGCCCGAGGGTCCCTTGCTCCACTCGAACGAGTCGGTCGGCACGTCGCCGGTCGAGGCGATGTCGAGGTGTGCCCACGGCACGTCGCCGGCGAAGTGCTGGAGGAACAGCGCCGCCGTGATCGCACCCGGGCCGCCCGGGTCGTTGTTCGCATCCGCGACCTGCGAGGTCAGGGTGTCCTCGTAGTCGGACTCGAGCGGGAGGCGCCACAGCGGCTCGCCAGCGGCCGCGCCGGCCGCGGAGAGGGCGTCGGCCAGGGCGTCCCGGTTGGCGAAGAAGCCGCCGGTCCACTGCCCCAGGGCCACCTTCATGGTGCCGGTGAGGGTCGCGACGTCGACGAGGACGGCCGGGTCCAGCTTGTCGAGGGCGTAGGCCATCGCGTCGGCGAGGACCAGCCTGCCTTCGGCGTCGGTGTTCAGCACCTCGCTGGTGCGGCCGCCGTAGTGGGTGACGACGTCGCCGGGGCGCATGGACGAGCCGCCGACGGCGTTCTCGGCGGTCGGGATGAGCCCGGTCACGCGCAGGGAGCAGCCGAGCGCGCCGAGGGCGCCCAGCACCGCCATCACGACCGCGCCGCCGGTCATGTCGCGCTTCATCGTGATCATGCCTTGGGCCGGCTTGATCGACAGGCCGCCGGAGTCGAAGGTGATGCCCTTGCCGACCAGCACCACCCGCGGTGCCTTGCGGCCACCGGCCGGGGTGTAGTCCAGGCGGATCAGCCGCGGGGGGGTCGCCGAGCCCTGGCCGACCCCGAGGATGCCCCCGAAGCCCTGCTTGCCGAGCTTGTGCTCGTCCCAGACCTCGACGCTCAGGCCGTTCTCGGCGGCGATCTGTTCCGCCTGCTCGGCCAGCCACTGCGGCGACTTGAGGTTGGACGGGACGGTCGCGAGCATCCGCGAGCGCCAACCGGCGCCGCCGAGGGCGAGTCCTCGCTCGAGCGCGGCGGCGTGGTCGTCGCCGGCGAGCCCGGCCAGCACGACCCGGCGTACCGGCTCGTGCTCGGGGCCCTTCGAGCGCCAGTGGAAGACGAACGAGCCGAGCATGGTCCCGATCACGAACGCGGTCAGGGCACCGCCGTCACCTCCGGCCGGAATGCTGGTCGCGACCGACTCGTGGTCGAACGACGCGCGTGCGACCGCGGCGCCGGCGCGGCGGTGGTCGGTGTCGGTCTCCTCGCCGAGCCCCACCAGCAGCAGCAGTCGCAGGTCCGGGCCACCGATGGGTACGGCGACGACCTCGCCGCCCTTGCCGGTCACCCGGCGTGTCGTCAACAGGGCGGCGAGGTCGAGCCCGATCGACCGGCCCGCCTCGGCCGCACCCGCACCCAGCACCGGTACGTCGTCCGCCACCGTGAACGGGAGCGCCAGGACCTCGACCCCGGTCAGCTCGTGCGGCAACCGCCCGCTCAGCGCGAATGCGGGGGGAGAGACCTGGGCCGGCAACGTTGCAGTCTGCGTGGGCACGTCAGCCCACGACCTCCTTGAGGGCATCACCCAGAGCGCCGGCCTCTTCCGCGTTCAGCTCGACGACGAGACGGCCACCGCCCTCGAGCGGCACACGCATCACGATGCCGCGGCCTTCCTTGGTGACCTCGAGCGGACCGTCACCCGTCCGCGGCTTCATTGCCGCCATCCGCGCACCTCATTCTTCTCGATCTTGTCGTTGCTGGACCCGGACACAGGGGACGAGACCCCCACACGCCTGATGCGCCGACCATTATCCCCTATCGCGACCACCGACGTCCGCGAACCCTGTCGCGGAGGGTGCCGCGAGGCCCGACGCGGGCGCACCACCGGAACTGGCACAGTGACCGCATGCGCGCGCGCTCGGCCCTGTTCGACGTGTACGGCGATCACCTGCGCTCGCGAGGCGACCAGGCCCCCGTGTCCGCGCTGATCCGGTTGCTGGAACCGGTCGGGATCGCCGAGCCGGCCGTCCGCACCGCGATCTCGCGGATGGCAGCCCAGGGCTGGCTGGAGCCGACGCGGGTCGACCGGGCACCGGGCTACCGCGCGTCTCCCCGCGCCATCGAACGGCTCTCCGAGGCCGCATCCCGCATCTACCGCAGCACACCGGAGCCGTGGGACGGGCGCTGGCGACTGGTGTTCCTCGAGGCGCCGCGTCAGCGTGGCGAGCGCGCGCGGCTGCGGAGGGAGCTGACCTACCTCGGCTACGCCGAGCACGCGCCGGGAGTGTGGCTGTGCCCGTTCGACCGCCCCGAGGTGGACGAGGTGGTCGGCCTGGCCGGCGGTACGGCGCGGCACGCGGTCGCCGTGGAGCTCGATCCCGACCCGGTCGGCGCCTGGGACCTGTCCGGGCTCGCTGCGTCGTACGCCGCCTGGCCACGGTTCGCCGAGCGGCTCCTGACCGACGAGCCGGCGCACGCCGACGAGGACGAGAAGGCGTTCGCCGCCCGGTTCCGGCTGGTCCACGAGTGGCGCAAGTTCCTCTTCGACGACCCCGGTCTGCCGGCCCAGCTGCTGCCCGACGGCTGGCCGGGGGTCCGAGCAGCCGAGCTGTTCACGAGGGAGGCGGCGCGCCTCAAGCCCGCGGCCGACCGGTTCGTGGGCCGGTGCCTGGGCACGGCCTGAGGAGCCTGTGAAAGCCTGCCGTCATGGTCGATGACGTGTCCCCCGTGCTGCTCGAGGTCGCCGACGGTGTGGCAACCCTCACCTTCAACCGACCCGATGCGATGAACAGTCTCGACGTCGCCACCAAGGAGGCGCTGCTGGCCGCCCTGCGCGAGGTCGCCGACGATCCGGCCGTCCGGTGCGTGGTCCTGACGGGGACGGGACGCGCCTTCTGTGTGGGGCAGGACCTCAAGGAGCACGTCGACATCCTCAAGAGCGGCGCCACGGACTCGTTGTTCCGCACCGTCGACGAGCACTACAACCCGATCGTCACCACGATCGTCGGGATGCAGAAGCCGGTGGTGGCCGCCGTGAACGGCGTCGCGGCCGGGGCCGGCGCGAGCCTGGCCTTCGCGTGCGACCTCCGGATCCTCGCCGACACCGCCGGCTTCAACCTCGCCTTCGCCAACATCGCGCTCTCCTGCGACACCGGCTCGAGCTTCACGCTCCAGCGGCTCGTCGGGCGGGCGAAGGCGATCGAGCTGCTCTACTTCCCGCGCACGGTGAAGGCCGACGAGGCACTCACCCTCGGTCTCGCCACCCAGGTGGTGCCCCCCGGCGAGCTCGCCGAGGTCGTGAACGGGCTGGCCGCCCGACTCGCGGCCGGCCCGACGGTCGCCCTCGGCGCGATCCGCCAGTCGCTGACCTTCGCCGCCGACCACACCCTCACGGAGTCGGTGGAGTTCGAGTCGGCGCAGATGACCCGTACCGGCCAGACGGCCGACCACGCCGCCGCCGTCGACGCCTTCCTGGCGAAGGAGAAGCCGGTCTTCGAGGGACGCTAGAGGCCGTCGGGTGTCGGGTATCGGTTGTTGGTTTCACCGCTTAAGCGGTGAAACTGATGCTTCTTGGCCGAAGCATCCATCACGAAGCATCGGATTCACCGCTTCAGCGGTGAATCCGACAGTCCCCGCCCACGTCAGGTCCCGGGTACGCCGTGCGAGCCCCCGCGCCAGGCGCCGAACAGCTTCAGGATCTTGGCGGGGGCTGCCCGGAGTCGCGACCGGGGCGGAGAGGAGCCGTACTCCACGGTGAGGGCGAAGCCCTTGAACGTGTGGTTGAACCACATCGTCATCGTGCCGTGGCAGCTGCTCCCGCAGCGCAGCCGTGAGGTCGGCAGGTCGAGCGCGCGCGCGACCCGCTTGGAGAACTTCGGCCGCTGGGTGACGTCGACGGCGTGCAGCGGCTGGTGGAACGACAGGATGAACGCCGGCCTGACCTCGGAGAGGAAGCGCATCATCGCCCGGGTCTCGGGCTCGGAGCGCGGCCGCGGGCCGGAGTCGTAGTTGCCGGACTGGCGGATCCATTTGTAGGGGTAGTTCCGGTTGAGATCCACCCCGTGGGCGTTCTTGCGGGTGTCGTGGGCGAGCCCGTCCGGGTTGTAGACCGGCACGACCCACAGGTCGAGGTCGTGGACCTTCGCGCCGTTCACCAGGTTCATCAGGATCCGACGCGGCGCGGGTTCGTTGCCGTGCATGACCGAGATCAGCACGACCTTCTTCTGGCCCGGCTCGCCGAGGTGCCAGGCGACGATCCTGCGGCCCTGGACCGAGTGGCCGATGACCTGCTTCCCGATCACCGCGGGACGACCGTCGGCGGCCACGCCGGGCTGCCACGGCAGCAGGAGGGCCGGCAGCACAGAGAGGGCGAGCAACGCCCCGGCCAGCGGCGTACGGCGTGAGCGAGCGACCCGAGCCATCAGCGCCTCATCCCTGCGTCGCGTAGAACCAGGTGAACACGAGCACGCCGACCAGCATCCCGACGTGGGCCAGAACGGACAACCCCGGCCCCTCGGACCAGCGGTCGTCGGCGGTGTCGGACGCGTGCTTTCCGCGGCTCGGCAGCCAGCGGAGCAGGATCATCAACCCGGCCAGCGCGGTGAGCCAGTAGAAGAAGAGGGCGACGACACCCACCAGCGACATGTCGTGGCCGGTGACCAGGAAGACCACCCAGAGCACCAGCGCGACCACCCCGAAGGCGGAGTGCGCGTTCACCGTCCCCATGCCCACCTGGTGCTGCCCCGCCGCCTTCGCCTGCGAGAGCCGGACCCGGGTCAGGACGACGACGACCGCGGACAAGAAGGTGAGAACGTAGACGATGTACTCGGGCTTCACGGGCCCACAGTGCGCCCTAGTCGCCCTCGTTCGTGTCCGCCTCGGCCTGCTCACGCTCCTCCGCGAGACGGCTCAACAGCGCATCGACCTCGGCCATCCGATAGCCCCGGAACGCGATCGGGAACCGGATCCGGCGCAGGTCGTCGGCGGTGATCGGCCCGTCGGCCGGCACCAGCGTGTCGGGCGCGTCGTCGTACGCCGGCGCCATCGGTGCCCCGCGTCCGGCGGCGACCACCGCGACCCCACCCAGCGCGAGCACGATCAGGATCGCGAACAGCCACATCACGGCGTCATCACCTCGGCCTGGCGGCGCGCGCGGGCCTCGACCATCAGGTGTACGGCGTGGTCGACGTCGTCGGTGAGCTGGAGCATGTCGACGTCCGACTGGCTGATCGTGCCGTGCACCAGGGCGCGGTCACGCAGCCAGTCGATCATCCCCTGCCAGTAGTCCGTGCCGATCAGCACCAGCGGGAAGCTGGTCACCTTCTGCGTCTGCACGAGGGTGAGTGCCTCGAACAGCTCGTCCAGGGTGCCGAGACCGCCGGGCAGGACGACGAAGCCCTGGGAGTACTTCACGAACATCGTCTTGCGGGCGAAGAAGTAGCGGAAGTTGATGCCCACGTCGACCCAGGGGTTCAGGCCGCTCTCGAAGGGCAGCTCGATGCCGAGACCGACGCTGATCCCACCCGCCTCGCTGGCACCCTTGTTGACCGCCTCCATCGTGCCCGGACCGCCGCCGGTGATCACCGCGAAGCCGGCGGCGGTGAGCTTCCGGCCGACCTCCTCGCCGATCGCGTACGTCGTGTCCTCGGGCCTGGTCCGGGCCGAGCCGAAGCACGCGATCGCCGGACCCAGCTCGGCGAGCGCGCCGAACCCCTCGATGAACTCCGCCTGGATGCGCAGCACCCGCCACGGGTCGGTGTGCACCCAGTCGGTGGGTCCGCGGGAGTCCAGCAGCCGCCGGTCGGTGGTGGTCCCGTCGACCTGGCTGCGGCGCATCACCACCGGGCCCTTGTACTTCTCGTGCTTGCGGTCGGTCATCTGGTCATCCCGTCCTTCCGAGCCACGCCGCCAGCACCCGCTCGCAGTGCCGGATCTGCTCCAGCGGCACGAACTCCTCCTGCTTGTGCGCCAGCATCGGGTCTCCCGGCCCGAAGTTCACCGCCGGCACCCCGAGCGCGCTGAACCGGGCCACGTCGGTCCAGCCGAACTTCGGGTTCACGGTGCCGCCCACCCCCGCGACGAACTCCTTGGCCGCCGGCCGGTCCAGTCCCGGCAGCGCGCCCGGGGCGCTGTCGGCGACCTGCACGTCGTACCCGTCGAAGAAGGAGCGCAGGTACGACTCGGCCTCTCCCTCACTCCGGTCGGGGGCGAACCGGTAGTTGACGCTGACCGTGCAGCGGTCGGGCAGGACGTTGCCCGCGACACCACCGCTGATGCCGACCGCGTTCAGGCCCTCGTGATAGGTCAGGCCGTCGATCAGCGGCATCCGCGGCTGGTAGGCCGTCAGCCGCTCGAGCACCGGGGTGGCGCGATGGATGGCGTTGACACCCCGCCACGCCCGCGCCGAGTGGGCGCGCTCGCCGTACGTCGTCACCTCCACCCGCATCGTCCCCTGGCAGCCGGCCTCCACGACGCCGTCCGACGGCTCCATCAGGATCGCGAAGTCGGCCCGGAGCAGGTCGGGGGCGTTCGCGACGAGGTGGCCCAGGCCGTTGAACTCGCTCTCGATCTCCTCGCCCTCGTAGAGCACGTAGGTGACGTCGCGGACCGGCTCGGTGACGGTCGCGGCGAGCTTCAGGATGACGCCGTCGCCACCCTTCATGTCGCAGGCGCCGAGGCCGTGCAGGTGGGTGCCGTCGTTGCGGCTCGGCAGGTTGTCGTTCACCGGCACCGTGTCGAGGTGCCCGGCGATCACGACCCGCTCACCCCGCCCGAGATCGGTCCGCGCGACGACCGTGTGCCCCCGGCGTACGACGTCGAGGTGCGGCAACGGCGCGAGCGCGGCCTCGACCGCGTCCGCGATCCGCTGCTCGTCGCGACTGACGGACTCGATGTCCACCAGCCACTGCGTCAGCGTCACCACGTCGGCGGTCAGGTCGAGGTCCACGACGCCCATCCAACCAGCCGGATCGCCTCACGGACCGCAGCGACCGAGCTCGAGGATCCCGTCCGGTTCTGCGGAGACCACCAGCGCGCCATCCACCACGGATCGAACAGCCACGTGATCCCGCGTAGGGTCACGCCATGCCGACGTCGCCACCGTCCGCGCTGCTGGTCGCGATCCCGGAGGCGGAGCCGCTGGTGGCGGAGCACCGGTTGCGGTTCGACCCGGTCGCCCGGCGCGGCGTGCCTGCGCATGTGACGGCGCTCTTCCCGTTCCTCGCGCGGGACGACCTCGACGTCGACGTCCTCGCCCGGGTGGCGGCGGTGGCAGCGACACGCGAGCCCTTCGACTACGTCTTCGCCACCACGCAGTGGTTCGACCGCGACGTGCTGTTCCTCGCTCCGGACCACCCGGCACCGTTCGTGAGCCTCACCCGGGCGCTGGTGCGCGAGTTCCCGGACCACCCGCCCTACGGGGGCGCGTACGACGACCTGGCCCCGCACCTCACGGTCGCGCACGGCAGCCGGGAGGCCGACCCGGACGTCCTCGAGGCGGAGCTCACGGCGGGCCTGCCGATCGCCGGACGAGCCGGGCATCTCACCCTGATGACGGAGGACGAGGAGGGCCGGTGGACGGTCCTCCGTCGCTTCCCGCTCGGCGCGTGATCAGGCGCGGCTGAGCTCGATCACCGGCTGCGCCACGTCCGTCTCGCGAACCTCGAACGACGTCGCGAGCGTCTCACGCCGGATCAGCTCGGCGTGGGTGCGGGCGGCGTCGGCCGCGGCGGCGTCGGCCGAGATCGTCAGCGAGATCCGGTCGGAGACGTCCAGCCCGGCGTCGCGGCGGGCCTGTTGGACGGCCCGCACGAGATCGCGGGCCACGCCCTCGGCCTCCAGCTCGCGCGTCACCGAGGTGTCGAGCACGACGAAGCCGCCGCCTGGCAGCAGCCCGGTCGCAGAGTCCTCGCCGCCCGAGGCTACGGTCTCCAGGGCGTACTCGCCGTCCTGCAGGACCAGCCCGCCGGCCGTGACCACGCCCGCCTCGGAGACGTTCCACTCCCCCGCCTTGGCGGCGCGGATCGCGGTCTGCACGTCCCTGCCGAGACGCGGACCCGCGGCACGCGCGTTGACCGTCAGCCGTTGCGAGACGCCGTACGACGCAGCGTCCGGGTGGTCGGCATCCAGCAGCCGGACGGACTTGACGTTGAGCTCGTCGGCGACGATCTCCTCGAAGCCCTTGAGCCGCTCCGCGCCCGAGACCACGACCGTCAGCGTGGACAGTGGCAGCCGGTTGCGCAGCGCCGCGCCCTTCCGCAGCGCCGAGCCGGCGGAGCACACGTCCCGCACCTGGTCCATCGCCGCGACCAGCTCGCCGTCCTCGGGCAGGTCGTCGACCGACGGCCAGTCGGTCAGGTGCACCGAGCGCTCGCCGGTCAGCCCCCGCCAGACCTCCTCGGTGGTCAACGGCAGCAGCGGCGCTGCCACGCGACAGACCGTCTCCAGCACGGTGTAGAGCGTGTCGAAGGCGGCTTCGTCGACGGTCCCGTCCGCGGCCCAGAAGCGTTCGCGCGATCTCCGGATGTACCAGTTCGACAGCACGTCGAGGAACCGCTGCGTGCTGTCGCAGGCGTTGGCGACCTCGTAGTCGTCGAGCTGGCGCGTGGACTCCGCGACGTACTGCCGGGTCTTGGCCAGCAGGTAGCGGTCCATCGGGTGGTCGGACGCGGTCGACCGTCGGGCGTCGTACCCCGCCGCATTGGCGTAGAGCGCGAAGAAGTACCAGCAGTTCCACAGCGGGATCAGGACCTGCCGGACACCCTCGCGGATCGCCTGCTCGGTGACGATCAGGTTGCCTCCGCGCAGGATCGGCGACTGCATCAGGAACCACCGCATGGCGTCGGCTCCGTCGCGGTCGAAGACCTCGCGGACGTCGGGGTAGTTCCGCAGCGACTTCGACATCTTCTGGCCGTCGCTGCCGAGCACGATGCCGTGCGAGAGGCAGGTCTCGAACGCCGGCCGCTCGAACAGCGCCGACGCCAGCACGTGCATCGTGTAGAACCAGCCGCGGGTCTGGCCGATGTACTCGACGATGAAGTCACCCGGGAAGTGGTCCTCGAACCAGTCGTGGTTCTCGAACGGGTAGTGCACCTGGGCGAACGACATCGAGCCGGACTCGAACCAGCAGTCGAGCACGTCGGTCACCCGGCGCATCGTGGACCGCTCGCCCTCAGGACGCGGGTCGTCGGGGTTCGGGCGCGTGAGCTGGTCGATGAACGGCCGGTGCAGGTCGTCCGGGCGCACGCCGAAGTCGCGCTCGAGCTCGTCGAGAGAGCCGTACACGTCGGTCCGCGGGTACGCCGGGTCGTCGCTGCGCCAGACCGGGATCGGGCTGCCCCAGAAGCGGTTGCGCGAGATCGACCAGTCACGGGTGTTCTCCAACCACCGCCCGAACTGCCCGTCCTTGACGTGGTCGGGCACCCACCGGATCTGCTGGTTGAGCTCGAGCATCCGGTCGCGGATCTTCGTCGTCGAGACGAACCACGACGACACCGCCATGTAGATCAACGGCTCGCGGCAGCGCCAGCAGTGCGGGTAGGAGTGCTCGTAGGACTCACGCCGGAGCAGCATGGTGCCCTCGGTGACCGAGCCGGTCTCGCCCTCTCCGCGGGTCATGTTCTTGAGGTGCTCGATCACCGCGATGTTGGCATCGAACACGTGCATGCCCTCGTAGTCGACGATCGGATACGTGAAGGTGCCGTCCTTGGCGACCGCGACCACGAGCTCGATCCCCTCGCGGTCGGTGATGACCTTGTCCTCCTCGCCGTAGGCGCCGGCGCTGTGCACCAGCCCGGTGCCGTCCTCGGTGGTGACGAAGTCCGCCTCGACCACGCGGTGGCTGTGCGGGTGGCCGAGGAAGTAGCTGAACGGGGCGGTGTAGCTGCGCCCGAGCAGGTCGCGCCCGGTCAGCCGCTCGACGACCTGGTCCTCGACCGACTCGCTCGCCTCGTTCTTCAGCTCGCGGGCGTACGCCGACAGCCGGGCCGCCCCGACGACGTACCTCTCGGTCGTGCCGGAGAAGTCGGACTCGACGACGACGTACTCGATGTCGTTGCCGACCATGATCAGCAGGTTGGACGGCAGGGTCCACGGCGTGGTCGTCCAGACCAGCGCGATCTCCCCGGTCTCCAGACGCATGCCCACCGTGACCGCGGGGTCCTGGCGCAGCTGGTAGACGTCCTCGTCCATGCGCAGCTCATGGTTGGACAGCGGCGTCTCGTCGTTCCAGCAGTAGGGCAGGACCCGGAACCCCTCGTAGAGCAGGCCCTTGTCCCACAGCTGCTTCATGGCCCACATCACCGACTCCATGTAGTCGGGATCGAGGGTCTTGTAGTCGTGGTCGAAGTCGACCCAGCGCGCCTGACGCGTGACGTAGTCGCGCCACTCCTGGGTGTAGGCGAAGACGGAGGTGCGACATTCCGCGTTGAACGCCTCGATCCCCATCTCGAGGATCTCGTCGGTGGTCTTGATGCCGAGCTGGCGCATCGCCTCGAGCTCGGCGGGCAGACCATGGGTGTCCCAGCCGAAGCGGCGCTCCACCCGGCGGCCGCGCATCGTCTGGTAGCGCGGGATGAGGTCCTTGACGTAGCCGGTCAGCAGGTGACCGTAGTGCGGCAGTCCGTTGGCGAACGGGGGGCCGTCGTAGAAGACGAACTCGTTGTCGCCG